>Ga0209902_100780_pt1 | contig 24853 bp, 21 predicted proteins | sample FECB27metaG_FD_188304 | JGI IMG/M metagenome (GOLD analysis project Ga0209902, IMG submission 188304) | Cyanobacterial communities from the Joint Genome Institute, California, USA - FECB-27 (SPAdes) (version 2) | ecosystem: Environmental > Aquatic > Thermal springs > Hot (42-90C) > Microbial mats...
GAGATTGGAGAAGGCGTCGCGCATCAGGCGACCGATCAGGAACTCCAGCGAGAGATAATAAACCCGCTTGGCACTCTGGTCGTAGGCTTCTTTGGTCGAGGAAATCCACTCGTCGACGATGCGGTCGCGCACGACCTTGATCGACGCGGTCAGCCAGTCGTAGTCGGTAGCAACGGTCGCGTCCTTGCCGAGCCGATACTTCAGCGCGCTCAGGATTTCGGCAGCCAATGCCTCGGGGCTGGTGTCGCCAAGCGGCGGCTGGGGGATTTTCGGGGTCACTGCGCGGGTCATCTCGCCTCTCGCATGTTGTTCGGCCACCGTTCACTTGCCTCCCTTGCCGACACCTGTCCTCCCGCACTCATGTTAGCCATTCCGAATGCGATCTCAATCGATTTAAATCTCCGCGTCAATATCTCGCGACGCGGAGACCTAAGGTTGTGGAGGGGCCGCCGGTCAGGCAGCGATTGCCGCCTCCGGCGGCGCCTTGGCGCCGGTCATGAACGCCACCGCATCGGACATCGAGTATTCCTTAGGGTCGATGACCGTCAGCCTGCGGCCCAAGCGGTGAATATGGATCCTGTCGGCAACCTCGAAGACATGCGGCATGTTGTGCGAGATCAGCACGATCGGCAGACCGCGCCGCTTCACGTCGAGGATCAGTTCGAGCACGCGGCGCGATTCCTTGACGCCAAGGGCAGCCGTCGGCTCGTCCATGATCACGACCTTGGAGCCGAAGGCCGCGGCCCGTGCCACCGCCACACCCTGGCGCTGGCCGCCGGAAAGAGTTTCGACAGCCTGGCTGATGTTCTGGATGGTCATCAGGCCAAGTTCGGTCAGCTTTTCGCGCGCCCGCTTTTCCATCGCGCCCCGGTCAAGCATGCGGAACCAGTTGCCCATGATGCCGGGCTTCCGGATTTCGCGGCCGAGGAACATGTTGTCGGCGATCGACAGCGCCGGCGACAGAGCGAGGTTCTGGTAGACCGTTTCGATGCCGGCGTCGCGGGCCTCCATCGGCGCCTTGAAGTTCACCACCTTGCCTTCGAGGCGGATCTCGCCTTCGTCAGGGGTGATGGCTCCCGAGATCGCCTTGATGAGCGACGACTTGCCGGCGCCGTTGTCGCCGATGACGGCAAGGATTTCGCCGGGATAGAGGTCGAAATCGGCCTGATCGAGGGCGGTGACGCGGCCATATCGCTTGACCAGACCGCGTGCGGTGAGAAGAGGTTCGGTAGCCATCAGCCTGCAACCTTTCTGATCCACTGGTCGATTGCGACCGCGATGATGATGAGGGTGCCGATCAGCAGATAGGTCCACTGCGGGTCGGTGCCGATGAGGCGTAGGCCGAGCTGGAAGACGCCGACGATCAGCGCGCCGAACAGCATGCCGAGGATCGAACCGCGCCCACCGAACAGCGAGATGCCGCCGATCACCACTGCGGTAATGGATTCGATGTTGGCGAACTGACCCGCTGTCGGAGAAACTGAACCGATGCGGCCGATGAGCATCCAGCCGCCAAGAGCACAGATCAGGCCGGAGATGACATAGACCGAGATAAGAACCCTGTTGACGCGCACGCCGGAGAGTTGAGCCGCCTCGGGATCGTCGCCGATGGCGTAGACATGCCGGCCCCAGGCGGTGTGGTTCAAGATGTACCAGAGGACAGCCACCAGCAGCACCATGGCGACGACACCGTAGGTGAACACTGCACTGCCGAGACGGAAGTTCTCGCCAAAGAATTTAAGGATCGGTGCCTGTGCCTCGATATCCTGGGAACGGATCGTCTCATTGGCCGAATAGAGGAAATTCGTCGCCAGTACGATCTGCCAGGTGCCGAGCGTGACGATGAACGGCGGCAGCTTCATGTAGGAAACGAGTACACCATTGATCCAGCCGCAAAACGCGCCAACGGCGAACCCGCACAGGATCGCCAGCGACGGCGGCAGGCCGTAGCGGAAGGTGAACTGCCCCATCACCACCGACGACAGCACCATGATGGCACCAACGGACAGGTCGATGCCGGCGGTCAGGATGACGAGTGTCTGGGCAGCGCCGATGATGCCGGTGATCGCCACCTGCTGCAGGATCAGCGTCATCGAGAAGGCCGAGAAGAACTTGCCGCCGATGATCAGGCCGAAAAGTGCAACCGAGGCGACAAGCACGATCAGCGGGACTGCGGCCGGATTGGAATGCAGGAAATGCTGGATCTTCTCGATTGGCGACCTTGTATGCGTATCGAAGCTGGCCACTGAGGTGTCGCTGCCCGAGAGAACCTTCTCGAACTCCTGCGGCCGCCTGGCATCTGCCGAAGCGTCAGTCATGTCGATTTCCTCCCATGAGGGATTTCACATCCCCCTTGTAGGAAGGGCGACCAAGGGGCCGCCCTTCGTCTGCAAGGAAGTGTCACGCCGTCAGGCGGTCAGATCAACCCCAGCACTTTTCCAGGCCGGTTTTGACGTCGATCGATTCCACGCCGGTAGCCGGCTTGTCGGTCACCAGCGATACGCCGGTGTCGAAGAAGTCCTTACCTTCCGTCGGCTTTGGCTTCTCGCCAGAGTCGGCGAACTTCTTGATCGCCTCGATGCCGAGAGCCGCCATCATCAACGGGTACTGCTGCGAGGTCGCGCCGATGACACCATCCTGGACGTTCTTGACGCCCGGGCAGCCACCGTCGACGGAGACGATCAGCACGTTCTTTTCCATGCCGACTGCCTTGAGTGCCTCATAGGCACCGGCGGCGGCAGGTTCGTTGATGGTGTGGACGACGGTGATGCCCGGATCCTTCTGGAGCAGGTTCTCCATCGCCTTGCGGCCGCCCTCTTCATTGCCGTTGGTGACGTCGTGGCCGACGATGCGGGCATCGTCTTCATCGCCGATCTTGTTGGCGTCCTTCACGTCGATGCCGAAGCCCATCATGAAGCCCTGGTCGCGCAGAACGTCGACAGTCGGCTGCGACGGGGTCAGGTCAAGGAAGGCAACCTTGGCGTCCTTGGCCTTGTCGCCGAGCGTGGCGGCAGCCCACTGGCCGATCAGCTTGCCGGCAAGCAGGTTGTCGGTGGCGAAGGTGGCATCGGCAGCATCTGCCGGCTCAAGCGGAGTGTCGAGCGCGATGACCAGGATGCCGGCATCGCGCGCCTTCTTGATCGCGGGCACGATGCCCTTGGTGTCAGACGCGGTGATCAGGATGCCCTTGGCGCCGTCGGCGATGCAGGTTTCGATCGCCGCGACCTGGCTTTCGCTGTCGCCGTCGATCTTGCCGGCATAGCTCTTCAGTGTCACGCCGAGCTCAGTCGCCTTGGCGGTGGCACCCTCCTTCATCTTGACGAAGAAGGGGTTGGTGTCGGTCTTCGTGATCAGGCACGCGCCGACGTCGGCAGCAGATGCAGGTGCTGCAACGGCAGCGAGCGCGGCGACGGCCGCACCAAAGACAGTCGTCTTCAGAACTGAAAATTTCATAGGGCATTCCTCCCAGAACCAAAACCATGCGAGCCCATCAGCGGGCCTCGCCCCGGATGCTCGTGCACTCTTCCCAGTCGAGTATCCGGCCCTGACGAAACACCAATCGGGGTCCGCTGTCAATAATTAAATCACTCTTATTTATTATTGACAGGATTGCAGTCCACCAGCATTCTGTCCCAAAAGAAAAATTGCGGATTTTCAGAGAAAACCGCGGAAATGACGGGAGGAAGCCGGTGGAGGCCGGGAGTTTGAAGCACGGTTCGCCCGATGCTGCGGAAGCGCCGCAGCTGCGTGGCACCAATCAGAGCGGCATGCGCGACCAGAACGAGCGGCTGGTGCTGTCGCTGGTCAGGCAGAGCGGCGCGCTGGCCAAATCCGACATCGCCCGCATGACCGGCCTGTCGGCGCAAACCGTTTCCGTCATCATGCGTGAACTGGAAGTCGAGGGGCTTTTGCTGCGCCAGGAGCCGATCCGCGGCAAGATCGGCCAGCCCTCCATTCCGATGGCCCTCAACCCGGAAGGCGCCTTCTTCATCGGCCTCAAGGTCGGCCGGCGCAGTGCCGAACTCGTGCTCATCGATTTTCTCGGCAGGACGCGGGCGATGCTGCAGAATTCCTATGGCTACCCGACACCTCACGACACCATCGAATTCGTGAAGTCGGGCATCGCCCAGATGCGTGCCAGCCTGACGCGCGAGCAGGACAAGCGCATAGCCGGATTGGGCGTGGCCATGCCGTTCGAGCTCTGGAACTGGGTCGACACGGCTGGCGCGCCGCGCGAAATCATGGATGCGTGGCGCAACCGCGACATCCGCAACGATCTCCAGGCGCTGTTTTCCTTTCCCGTCTATCTGCAAAACGATGCCACCTCGGCCTGCGGTGCCGAACTGGTGTTTGGCGACATCGGCTCGCTGCGCGACTTCGTCTATTTCTACATCGGCGCCTTTGCCGGCGGCGGCGTGGTGCTCAACGGCAGGCTCTACAGCGGTCCATCAGGCAATGCCGGCGCGCTCGGCTCGATGCCGGTGCCGGGCCCCGGCGGCAGGCCAACCCAGCTCATCGATGTCGCCTCCATCGCCGTGCTCGAAAAATCGCTGAACGCCCGAGGCATCGAAGCCTCCTACCTCTGGACCTCGCCCGAGGAGTGGCGCGATCTCGGCTCCGACCTCGACAATTGGATATCGACCGCCTCGGAGGCACTCGCCTACGCCATCGTTGCTTCGGCGTCCGTCATCGATTTCGAAAGCGCCGTCATCGACGGCTGGATGCCACCGTCGATTCGCGCCCGCCTGGTGCAATCGGTGCAATCGGCGATCGGCAAGATCGACGTCGAGGGGCTGCGTATCCCGTCCGTGCGCGAGGGCACCGTCGGCATCCATGCGCGCGCCATGGGCGGCGCCAGCCTGCCGCTGTCCGAGCGCTTCCTCATCGGCTCGACCGCACCGTCGCGAGGGGTCTGATCGTGCTCATCAACATCCCTCCCCTGCTCGGGCCGGACCTGCTGTTCACGCTACGCGCGATGGGCCATGGCGACGAGATCGCCATCGTCGACGGCAATTATCCCGCGCTCGAGCATGGCCGCCGCGTCATCCGCGCCGACGGGCTCGACCTGATCCCGGTGCTCGACGCCGTGCTGCAGGTGCTACCGGTCGACGATTTCGTGCCGCAAGCGATCTTCCGCTCCTCGGTCAAGGGCGACCCCGCCCTGTCCGACCCCGTGCATGATGAAATCGACCAGGTCTGCGCCCATCGCGCACCAGGCTTCGCAGTCGTGCCACTCGCTGGCGATGCCTTCTACAGCCGCGTCAAGGCGGCCCACACCATCATTGCCACCAGCGAGCCAAGGCTCTACGCCAATATCATCGTCCGCAAGGGCGTCATCTATCCAAAGGGAACCGGCAAGCCATGATCCTGTGCTGCGGCGAAGCGCTCATCGACATGCTGCCACGGCAAAGCCCTGATGGCGAACCTGCTTTTGCGCCTTATGCCGGCGGCGCGATCTTCAATTCGGCGATCGCGCTCGGTCGCCTCGGCGTGCCGACCGAATTCTTCTCCGGCCTGTCGTCCGACCTGTTCGGCCAGCAGGTCCGCGACGTGCTCGCGGCGAGCAATGTCGGCTCGCGCTACGCCAATCTGTCGGGACGGCCGACGACGCTGGCCTTCGTCCGGCTCGACAACGGCCATGCCACCTACACCTTCTATGATGAAAACACCGCCGGCCGCATGCTGACCGAGGCCGACCTGCCTGCGCTTGGCGACGACATCGATGCCATGTTGTTCGGCGCGATCAGCCTCATTCCCGAGCCATGCGGTTCAGCCTACGAGGGGCTGATGAAGCGCGAGCACCAGCGCCGCGTGATGATGTTCGATCCCAACATCCGGCCGGGCTTCATCCAGGACAAACAGGCTCATCTTGGACGCATGCGCCGCATGCTGGCCATGGCCGACATCGTCAAGCTTTCGGACGAGGACCTTGCCTGGTTCGGTGAGACGGGCAGCCATGAAGAGATCGCAGCTGACTGGCTGGGCAAGGGCCCGAAGCTGGTGATCATCACCAAGGGCAGCAAAGGTGCTACCGCCTACAGCGCCCAGCACACTGTCTCCGTGACACCCGAAAAGGTAACAGTGGTCGACACCGTCGGCGCCGGTGACACCTTCAATGCCGGGGTGCTCGCGGCCCTCCACGAACAGAAGGTGCTGACCAAGGCCGCCGTCGCCACACTTTCGGAATCAGCCATAGAAGCGGCACTTTCGCTCGGCGCGCGGGCCGCGGCCGTGACGGTGTCGCGAGCGGGCGCAAACCCACCATGGCGGCGTGAACTGGCCTGAATCGGGCGCTTTCCGGCGATTTCAGCGATCACTTTATGTTTCGCATCGCCAAGCCGGCTTAGACGCGCCAGCCGGCAAAACCCCTGTTTTCCGCCATTTTCGGCGCGAAATCGCTGCAACCGAAAGTAACAGGAACTGCAGCCGCGCCTTGCATGCCGCAGGGTGCTCGGCTTTTTCGGACTCCCCAACTCTGCTATCAGCGGCGCGACGAAACGATTGGGTTTTTGGGGCAATAATGCAGTTCATCGATCTCGGCGCGCAGCGCGAACGAATCCGCGACCGTCTGAAGGCGGCTATCGACAAGGTTGTCGATGAAGGACGCTACATCCTCGGTCCGGAAGTCACCGAATTCGAAAACCAGCTCGCCAAGTATGTCGGCGTCAAGCATGTCGTGGCCTGCGCCAACGGCACCGACGCGCTGCTGCTGCCGCTGCTGGCCTCGGGCATTGGCCCTGGCGATGCGGTGTTCGTGCCGAGCTTCACCTTCGCTGCAACCGCCGAGGTTGTGGCACTTGCCAAGGCCGAGCCGGTGTTCGTCGACATCGAGCCGGACACCTACAACATCTCCATCGAAAGCCTCGAAGCCGCGATCGCCATGATCAAGGCCGAAGGCCGCCTGAAGCCCAAGGCGATCATCCCGGTCGACCTGTTCGGCATCGCCGCCGACTACGCGGCCATCGGCGCCATCGCCAAGCGCGAGAACCTGCTCGTCATCGAAGACGCCGCCCAGTCGATCGGCGGCTCGCAGGACGGCAAGATGTGCGGTGCCTACGGCCATGTCGCCGCCACCAGCTTCTATCCGGCCAAGCCGCTCGGCTGCTACGGTGACGGCGGTGCGATGTTCACCAATGACGACGAGTTCGCCGCCAAGCTGCGTTCCTTCGCCTTCCACGGCAAGGGCGAGACCCAGTACGACAACATCCATGTCGGCCTGAACTCGCGACTCGACACGCTGCAGGCAGCGATCCTGATCGAGAAGCTGGCGATCCTGGAAGACGAGATGGAGGCGCGTGAGCGCGTCGCCAAGCGTTATGCCGACGGCCTCGGCGATGTGGTCAAGGCCTCGCGCGCGCCCTCGGGCGGCCGCTCGGCATGGGCGCAGTACGCCATCGAGACCGCGGACCGCGACGGCCTGAAAAAGCACCTGCAGGAGCAGGGAATTCCGTCCGTCATCTATTATGTGAAGCCGCTGCATGTGCAGGTAGCCTACAGCCACTACCCGCGCACGCCGGGCGGCCTGCCAGTTTCCGATGCCGTGCCGGGCACCATCCTGTGCCTGCCGATGCATCCCTACCTCAGCGAAGCCGACCAGGACCGGATCATCTCGACGATCCGCAACTATGTCGGCTCCAACTCGGCCAAGATCGCGGCCGAGTAAGCAGTACTTTCAGGTCAGAACATGAAGGCCGGGTCGATGATCCGGCCGCTTGAGACGAAATGCGGATTGGCAAAATCCGCGTCGTTGGCCTGGTTGCGCTTGCCATAAACCAGCGGCGCACCGTCCAGCGTGTGCGTGGTGCCGCCCGCAGCGCGCAGCACCGCATCGCCGGCAGCCGTATCCCATTCCATCGTCCTGCCGAAGCGCGGATAGAGGTCGGCCTCTCCTGATGCCAGCAGGCAGAACTTCAGCGACGAGCCGACCGAGACGATCTCGGCGGCATGCACGCGCTTGATGAAGGTTTCGGTTTCGGGCGTCAGGTGCGAACGGCTGGCGACGATGGTCAGCGGCTCGCGTCCTTCGCGCACATGGATCTGGCGCCGGCCGGCGGCCACGCCGTCGACGATCTCGAACGCTTCGGCCTTGCCGGGTCGGCCGGCAAAGAAGCGTCCGGTGCACGGTGCGTAAACGACACCGATTTCGGGGGCTCCGTCGCGGACCAACGCGATGTTGACGGTGAAGTCGGTGCGCCGCTTGACGAACTCCTTGGTTCCATCGAGCGGGTCGATGACGAAGAAGGCGCGGCCGAGATCGGGCGCAACGACACCCTCCGACGTCTCTTCCTCGGCAACACAAGGCACGCCTGAATAGGCCGCCCGCAATCCTTCGAGGATGATCTTTTCAGCAGCCCTGTCGGCCTGGGTGACGGGCGAGGCGTCCGCCTTGTCCGTCACCGTGATCTCGGAGTTGTAGACCTCCATGATCGCCTGCCCGGCCTCGACAGCCAGGCGTTCGAACAGTGCGAGTATGGCTTCGTCAGATGCCGCCGCCGTCGTCGTATTGATGCTCTGCAATGTCTCGCTCATTCAGCCAGGTCTCGACGGTCTCGACCATCTCTTCAGGGGTCTTGCCGAGTGTCTGGAGATGAATCTCAGGATTCTCCGGCGTTTCATAGGGCGAATCGACACCGGTGAAGTTCTTTATCGCGCCGGCGAGTGCACGGGCATAAAGCCCCTTCGGGTCGCGCTTGGCGCATTCCTCGAACGGCGTATCGACAAAGACCTCGACGAACTCGCCCTGCCCCATCAATTCGCGCGCCATGCGGCGCTCGGCGCGGAACGGCGAGATAAACGAGACGATGACGATCAGGCCGGCATCGGCCATCAGTTTGGCGACTTCGGCGACGCGGCGGATGTTTTCGACGCGATCCTCGTCGGTGAAGCCGAGGTCGCGGTTGAGACCGTGGCGGACGTTGTCGCCGTCGAGGATGTAGGTGTGGCGGCCGGCCGCGTGCAGCTTCTTTTCCAGCATGTTGGCGACGGTCGACTTGCCCGAGCCGGACAGGCCGGTGAACCACAGCACGGCCGGGCGTTGGTTCTTGAGGTCGGCGCGGGCATGGCGGGTCACGTCGAGCGACTGCCAGTGGATGTTTTCCGACCGCCGCAGCGGGTGCAGGATCATGCCGGCACCGACGGTGGCGTTGCTGATCCGGTCGATCAGGATGAAGGCACCGGTGGTGCGGTTCTCGGCAAAACTGTCGAAGGCCACCGGCGACTGGGTCGAGATGTTGCAGACGCCGACTTCGTTCATCTCCAGCGACTTCGCCGCTTCATGGGCGAAGTCGTTGACGTTGATGCGGTACTTCAGCTCGGTGACTGTAGCACTTGCTTGATCGGTCTCTGTGCGCAGGATGTAGGAGCGCCCGGGCAGCAGCGCCTGCTCGTCGAACCAGACGACATTGGCGGCGAACTGGTCGGCGACATCGGGGCGAGCATCAGGCGAAACCAGCAGGTTGCCACGCGAAACCTCGACCTCGTCTTCGAGCACGATGGTGATCGCCTGGCCGGCAACGGCGCTGCGCAGGTCACCGCCATGGGCGACGATACGCTTGACTGTCGACGGCTTGCCCGACTTGGCAACGACGATCTCGTCGCCCTGCGAGATCGAACCTGATGCAATCGTCCCGGCAAACCCACGGAAATCGAGATTGGGCCGGTTCACATATTGCACGGGGAAGCGGAACGGCCGGTCGGTCGCCTCTTCCTCGACGACCACCGTTTCCAGATGCTCGATCAGGGTCGGGCCGGAGTACCAGCCCATCTTGTCCGAGCGTCGCGTGACGTTGTCGCCGAAGCGCGCCGACATCGGGATCGGCACAATCGACTTGAAGCCGAGGCTTTCGGCAAAGCTCGCATATTCTGCAGTGATGCGGTCGAACACGCCCTGGTCGAAACCGACAAGGTCGATCTTGTTGATCGCAACGACGATGTTCCTGATGCCGAGCAGCGAGGCGATGATCGAGTGCCGGCGCGTCTGGCGCAGCACGCCCTGCCGCGCATCGACAAGCACGATGGCGAGGTCGGCGGTCGAGGCACCCGTCGCCATGTTGCGGGTGTACTGCTCATGGCCGGGCGTGTCGGCGACGATGAACTTGCGCTTTGGCGTGGCGAAGAAGCGGTAGGCGACATCGATGGTGATGCCCTGCTCGCGCTCGGCCTCCAGACCGTCGACAAGAAGCGCGAAATCGACGTCCTCGCCAGTAGTGCCGTGCTTGCGCGAATCGCGTTCGAGCGCGGCGAGCTGGTCCTCGAATATCTGCTTGGTGTCGGACAAAAGCCGGCCAATCAGCGTCGACTTGCCGTCATCGACCGAGCCGCAGGTCAGGAAGCGCAGGAGCGACTTCTGCTCCTGGCCGGCGAGATACTCGCGGACGCTCTCGGCGGCCTCAATCTTGGTGGCCATGGCGTGGCGCATTCTCAGAAATACCCTTCGCGCTTCTTCTTTTCCATCGAGCCGGCTTCGTCGCGGTCGATGAGGCGTCCCTGCCGCTCGGAGGTGCGGGCAGTCAGCATCTCGCTGACGATGCCCTCGAGGCTGTCGGCGTCGGATTCGATGGCACCGGTCAGCGGGTAGCAACCCAGCGTGCGGAAGCGTACGAGCTTGTTTTCTACCACCTCGCCCGGCCGCAGCTTCATGCGGTCGTCATCGCGCAGGATCAGCATGCCGTCGCGCTCGACCACTGGCCGATGCTTGGCGAAATAGAGCGGCACGATCGGGATGTTTTCCTGTAGGATGTACTGCCAGATATCGAGCTCGGTCCAATTGGAGAGCGGGAAGACGCGGATCGATTCACCTGCGGCGACGCGGGTGTTGAAGATCTTCCACATTTCCGGGCGCTGGTTCTTCGGATCCCAGGCATGCTGGGCATTGCGGAAGGAGAAGATGCGCTCCTTGGCGCGCGACTTCTCCTCGTCGCGGCGGGCACCACCGAAGGCTGCGTCGAAGCCGTATTTGTCGAGCGCCTGGCGCAGCCCAACCGTCTTCATCACGTGGGTGTGCGTGTTCGAGCCGTGATCGAACGGGTTGATGTTGTCGCGGACGCCGTCCGGATTGACATGGACCAGCAGGTCGAAGCCGAGCTCGCGCGCCATGGTGTCGCGAAACTCGATCATCTCGCGGAATTTCCACGTCGTGTCGACATGGAGGAACGGGAATGGCGGCTTGGCGGGATAGAAGGCCTTCATTGCCAGATGCAGCAGGACCGAGGAATCCTTTCCCACGGAATAGAGCATCACAGGCTTGGTGAAAGTGGCAGCGACCTCACGAAAAATGTGGATCGCCTCCGCCTCGAGACGGTCCAGGTGAGTCAGTCTGGCAAGCATTGAAAAGCCTTCGGAAATCGTTCCTTGGCCGCGGTTTTTGTGCCGAAACGACCGATTGGCTTGCAGTGTCGCACAAATTAGCTGTGTCGCAAGCAGCCCACGACCAAAAACCAGTGCCCGCACAGTCAGTTTTTGCCCGTGTTCCACATCTTCTGGAATGCAATTCCCCGGCATGGTCAGGCAGCTGATTTTGGCGCGAAATTTGTTCTTGGACAGGCATTCAGATTCTACCTGGAACCGTAGGCACTTCCCGACGGCTTGAAGCGTGGATAGACACGTCCGTTTTTCAACGTCCCTCCGCGCAGCCTTATCATTGGACAAATGCCAACGACAGGAGCCCGCCTTGGAACAAACGACCAACCTCAAGATGCCCTTCATCATGCCTTCGCAGGCGCAAAAACACGTCACTCACAACGAGGCGCTGCTGGCGCTCGACGTCGTCGTGCAGCTTTCGGTGCTCGACCGGCATCTGGCGGCGCCACCCGCTCTGCCCATCGAAGGCGACCGCTACATCGTCGCGGCCTCGGCCACGGGCGGCTGGATTGGCAAAAGTGGCCAGGTCGCTGCCTGGCAGGACGGCGTCTGGGCCTTCCACGCCCCGGTCAAGGGTTGGCTCGCCTGGGTCGCCGACGAGCAACGCATCTTCGTCTATGACGGCACCATCTGGCTCGATGCGGTTGCACTCGGCATCAATCCGGCTGCGATGGTCGGCGTCAACACGACGGCGGATGCCACCAACCGGCTATCGGTGAAGAGCCCGGCGGTTCTGTTCGACAATCAAGGCGCCGGCCACCAGGTCAAGATCAACAAGGCCGCATCCGGCGACAACGCCTCCCTGCTTTTCCAGACCGGCTACTCAGGAAGGGTCGAGTTCGGCCTCGCCGGCGACGACGACTGGCATCTCAAAGTGTCGCCCGATGGTTCGGCATGGACGGAAGCCGTGAAGGTCAGCCGCACCGATGGACGCGTGCTGCTGCCGGCTGCCCTGGCATTGACCGACCAGAACCAGGCCGTCGCCAGGCGGCATGTCCGCGACATGCTCACCGCCAACCGGACGTACTACGTTCGCACCGACGGGTCTGATGCCAACAGCGGGCTGGCGAACTCCAGCGGCGGCGCCTTCCTGACCATTCAAAAGGCGCTCAATGTCACCGCAAGCCTCGATATGGCCGGCTTCACCGGCATCATCCAGATCGCGGACGGCACCTATAATGGCGCCCTTGCCATACCCGTCATGACCGGTCAGGTGAGCGCGTCGACCTTGGTCATCGCCGGCAACAGCGGCACGCCCGGCAACGTCATCATCTCGACCACCTCGTCCAACGCGATCAGCGCAACTGTTGACGCACGCTGTCTGGTCAAGGATCTCGAAATCAGGACCACAACGAGCGGCTTTGGGCTGAATGCCGATGGTGGCACGATCCAGTTCCAGAATGTCAGGTTCGGCGCCTGTGCCCAAGCGCACATCATGTGCCAGAACAATGGTGCTATGACCGCTACCGGCAACTACGCCATCTCGGGCGCATCGCCCGTGCATTGGTTGGCGCGCACCGGCGGGGTGATCAACACAGATGCTCGCACCATCGCGCTGACTGGCACGCCGGCTTTTGCCACCGCTTTCGCGTCTTGCCAGAACGGCCATATCACCTGCGGCGCAATGACCTTCACCGGCGCAGGCACCGGGCCCCGCTACAGCGCGACGCTCAACGGCGTGGTCAACACAGCTGGCGGGGGCGCTGCTTATCTGCCGGGCAATGTCGCCGGCAGTGCCACAACCGGAGGCCAGTACGTCTGATTGGCCTGCTCATCGGCGGTGCGCCCCTTTTACTGGACGCGGTAATGCCTGCCATACCAGTCAACGAAGCGGACAAGCCCCTCCTCGATCGGCGTGTGTGGCAGCTCGCCGATCAATGCTTCGAGGTCGCTGACATCGGCCCAGGTGCTCAGCACATCGCCCGGCTGCAAAGACATGAAGTTCTTCACCGCCTCGCGGCCCGTCGCGCGTTCAAGGATGCGGATCATCTCCATCAGATGTTCCTTGCGGCGGTTGCCGATGTTCATGACGCGATGCGGCGCCCAGCTGCCCGATGCCCCGCCGGCAGCAATGTCATAGTCCGGGTCGGCCTGAGGCGGCAGGTCGATCAGGCGGACGATGCCTTCGACGATGTCGTCGATGTAGGTGAAGTCGCGGTACATGTCGCCATTGTTGTAGATGTCGATGGTCTCGCCAGCGAAGATAGCGCGAGTGAACTTGTAATAGGCCATGTCGGGTCGGCCCCATGGCCCGTAGACGGTGAAGAAGCGCAGGCCCGTCGCCGGCACGCCGAACAGATGGCTGTAGGTATGCGCCATCAGCTCGTTTGCCTTCTTGGTAGCGGCATAGAGGCTGACCGGATGGTCGACACCGTCGTGCGGCGAATAGGGCTGCTTCTTGTTGCCGCCATAGACCGAACTCGACGAAGCGTAGATCAGATGCTTCGGTTTCGCTGCGCGGCAATTTTCCAGGATGTTCAGAAAGCCGGTGACATTGGCATCAACGTAGGCTTGCGGATTGTCGAGCGAATAACGCACGCCTGCCTGCGCCGCGAGGTTGATGACAATCTCCGGCCGGCATTCGAAAGCGGCTTTCACCGCCGCCGCATCGGCCAGATCGGCCTGGATGAAACGGAAGTCGCCATGTTCGGCCAGCATCTCCAGCCGCGCCCGCTTCAGCGACGTGTCGTAGTAGTCGGTGACCGAGTCGAAGCCGACGATCTCATGACCGTCGGCCAGAAGGCGCCGGGCGACATGGAAACCGATGAAGCCGGCTGTGCCGGTGACGAGAACGGTCATGAATTTACTGCTCTTCAAATGCGAACGCCCCGGCCTTTCTAAGGCCGGGGCGTTCGCAAATCCATCGCTCGATTGAAGCGATCAGGCCTTCTTGGGCAGCAGCGCCCAGATGGCGGGGACGGCTGCGGCAGCCAACGCCACCTTGATCAGATCCGGCACGATGAACGGCACGACGCCGAACTGCCAGGACTTTTCCACGCCGATCAGCAGCGAAAGCCAGGAGAAACCAAGCGCCATCATGACGACTTCGGCGACGAGCATCGCGCCGAGCATCTTGACGATGCTGCGGCCCCAGCCGCGGTCGACGGCCCAGCCAACGATTGCCGCCATGGCAACGAAGCCCAGCAGATAGCCGCCGGTCGAACCGAGCATGTAGGTAATGCCGATGCCCTTTTCGGGCGTGCTCTGGAACACCGGATACCCCATCGCGCCCTGCGCCATGTAGAGCAGCAGTGTCGCCACGCCGAGGCGCAGGCCATAGGCCGCGCCGATGCCGAGCACGGCCAGCGTCTGCAGCGACATGTCGACCGGTCCGAGCACGACCTTGGTCTTGGCCGAAGCGATAAGCAGCAGCGAACCTGCAACGGCCAGCAAAAGCTGGGTCGCCAGGCGCGTCGCGCCCTTTTCAGGCAATGCCGCCGAGATGAGCGCGGTGGAACTGGATGCAGCGGCCATGTAAATCCCCTTGTGGTATGCGCGCCGAGGCACGCCAAACATGATTTTCCCTATATTGTCTTCCATGCTAAGCGGCAAACGAATTTGCCTTGGGCATCTCGAACTCACAGATATCGGCCGGTCATGTCCCTCGATTTCGACACACGCTTCGATCCTGCCTACGGCCAGACTGTTGCTGTCGCCGATGGCGTCGTGCGGCTCACCGCCAACAATCCAAGCGCCTTTACCTTCCATGGCACCAACAGCTACATCATCGGCGCCGACACGCTGGCGCTGCTCGATCCCGGACCAAACGACGACGCGCATCTCGAAGCGCTGCTTCGCGCCATTGCCGGCCGTCCCGTCAGCCATATTTTCGTCAGCCACACCCATCGCGACCACTCGCCGCTGGCGGCCCGGCTGAAGGCGCTGACCGGTGCCGTGACGGTCGCCGAAGGGCCGCATCGCTCGGCACGTCCGCTGCGCATCGGCGAAGTCGCACCACTCGATGCGAGCAGCGACACCGATTTTATCCCCGACCTCACTGTCGCCGACGGCCAGGTCGTCGATGGCGATGGCTGGCGCATGCGGACCGTGCTGACCCCGGGCCACGCGGCGAATCATGCAGCCTTCGCGCTTGAAGGCAGCGGCATCCTGTTTTCCGCCGACCACGTCATGGCCTGGTCCACCTCGATCGTGGCGCCGCCAGATGGCGCCATGTCGGACTATATGGCTTCCCTCGACAAGCTCATCGAACGCGACGACAGCACCTATCTGCCCGGTCATGGCGGCCCGGTCGTTTCGCCGCAGATCTTCGTACGCGGCCTGAAAGCCCATCGCCAGATGCGCGAGGCCGCGATCCTCGAACGCCTCGCCGCCGGCGACAGCTCTATCCCAGACATCGTGCGTACGATCTATCGCAATACCGATCCCAGCCTCTATGGCGCCGCCGGGCTTTCGGTGCTCGCCCATCTCGAGGACCTTGTCGGCCGCGGTCAGGCGGCCAGCAACGAGGCTCCGGCGATCGACAGCGTCTATTCCCTGGTCAAATAAGGCTATTGCTCGGGCGTCGCCGTGGTCGCGGTTCCCGCCTGATTGGCGATCTCCTGATCGAGCTCGGCCAGGAAAGCCGTGATCCGCCCGGCGTTCTCGCCGAGGTCGTGCCGCCCGTAGCGGGAAGCCGAACGCATGTCGACGAATGTCGAATCGCCATCATCCACCAGCCGGATCGACACGTCGGAGGGCAAGGCGAGGATGAAGGTTCGCGCCACCGCCTCGATGTCAACTTCGCCGACAGCCTTGTCGGCGGCAGGCGGTGGCACCACGATCTCCCAGCCCTGGCGGGCGAGCACGGCCGAAACACTCTGCAGCACTTGGTCGAGCGACAAGTCGTAACGCCGCCCGGCAACCAGAGGATAGGACTGGGTCTGCAAGGTGCGCTCGCCTGCGGTTGGGATTTCGAGCCTGTTCATGGCTGACGTCCTGAGCGAGGCCGCAGCCGTCAGCGCCGGCGGATCTTCGACATCGGTCGAGATGTCGCGCAGCATCGGCAAGGTGGCGATCTGGTAGGCGACGAAACCGAACGGCGCGAGTACCGCCAACCCCAGCAGCGCACCGAAGGTCAGGTCGTGCCCGCCCCGGTCACCAAACTTCCACAGCCGCGAAAAGGCAAAGCCGGACAACAGCAACGCGAAAGCGGCGAGCAGCGCGACGATGCCCAGCACCCAGAAGAACGCCGTCGTGTCGACCAGGCCGCGGCGATGGCCGAGCACTGCGGTGATCAGCAGAACCGCGGCAAACGAAGCCATGCCACGCGACAGACCCGCCGAACGCGTGGTGCGCACCTCATGATATCTCGTCTGGAACTCAGCCATGGAACCCCGTTACCCACCCAGCGTACATGGCAGCACTGCCGTCCCCACGGCAGAAATCGCTGCCCGGCCAAACTAGAGGGTTTCCGGCTCCGGTTGAAGCGGAAAGGCGGCTCGCGCCCCCTTCCCGCACATGAACTTGCTTACGCCGCAGTGTCCGTCGGCAGCCGGTAATCCCTGAACTTCTCGCGCAGCGCCGTCTTCAGGATCTTGCCGGTCGCCGTATGGGGAATCTCGTCGACAAAGGCAACGTCGTCGGGCATCCACCACTTGGCGACCTTGCCGTCGAGGAAGGCCAGAATGTCGGATTTTTCCGGCTCCTTGCCCTGCTTGCGCACGATCACCATCAGCGGGCGCTCTTCCCAGCGCGAGTGTCTGACCCCGATCACCGCCGCTTCCTGGACGTCAGGATGTCCGACCGCCAGGTTTTCGAGCTCGATCGAGGAGATCCACTCGCCACCCGACTTGATCACGTCCTTGGAGCGGTCGGTGATCTGCATGTAGCCATGTTCGTCGATATGAGCGACGTCGCCGGTGTCGAACCACTCGTCGGCATCGAACTGCTCGGCGCTGGCGCCACCGAAATATGAGCCGGATACCGCGGGGCCGCGCACCTTCAGCCGGCCGAAGGTCTTGCCATCCCAGGGCAGTTCTTTGTTGTCGTCGTCGGTGATCTTCATCTCGACGCCGAAAGGCGTGTAGCCCTGCTTCTGCTGGAGGTTCAGCCGGCTTTCGCCTTCGAGTTCGTCATATTCGGGCTTGATGGTGCAGAGCGTGCCGAGCGGCGACATCTCCGTCATGCCCCAAGCATGGATGACCTCGACGCCGTAATTGCGCTCGAACTTCTCCGTCACCATGCGTGGGCAAGCCGATCCGCCGATCACCACCTTGTTGAGATGCGGCAGCTTCTTGCCGGTTTCCTCCAAGTGCTGAAGCAGCATCAGCCAGACGGTCGGAACGGCCGCGGTGAAAGTGACACGCTCTGTGTCGAGCAATTCGTAGATCGACGCACCGTCCATCTTGCCGCCTGGCATGACGAGCTTTGCGCCGACCATCGGCACGCTCTGGGCTAGCCCCCAGGCATTGGCATGGAACATCGGCACCACGGGCAGGACGACGTCGCGGACCGAAATGCCCATGGCATCAGGCATCACCGCGATCATCGCATGCAACACATTGGAGCGGTGGCTGTAGACGACACCCTTCGGATCGCCCGTCGTGCCCGAGGTGTAGCACATGCCGGCTGCCGCATGTTCGTCGAGCGACTTCCAGACGAAGTCGCCGTCGGCCTCTGCCAGCCACTCCTCATAAGCCACGACATCAGGCAGTGCTGTCGGCGGCAAGTGGGCGGCATCAGTCAGGACGATGATGCGCTTGAGCGAAGGCACCATCGGAGCGATCTTCTCGACCAGCGGCATGAAGGTCAGGTCGACGAACAACGCCTGGTCCTGGGCGTGGTTCATGATCCAGACAAGCTGCTCGGGGAAAAGCCGCGGGTTGAGCGTGTGGTAGACGGCGCCCATGCCCATGATGCCGTACCAGGCCTCCATGTGCCGCGCCGAGTTCCATGCCAGCGTGGCGATACGATCGCCGAGCTTGTAGCCGTCACGCTCCAGCCATTGCGCCACCTTGAGCGAGCGCGTGCGCAGTTCGGCAAAATTGGTGCGGACGATCGGCCCCTCGATCGATCGCGACACGATCTCCCGGTCCGGATGCTGCCGTGCGGCGTGGTCAATGATCTTGTGGCACAGCAGCGGCCACTCCTGCATCAGTCCGAGCATGTGGATCCTCCCAGATCTTGTCTGGCCATTTTGGGCGCAATAGCCGGATTGTCCAGCCTCACCAAAGGGAAAGCCAAGCCGGCAAATCCAGCGGCCATATTGCGGCCACGGTCCCGGTTAACCTTTGTTACCGGCTGGCGGGATTGGTAAGATATTGTGAGGGATCACATGGATACGCATCCCCGCGCGGAGGACGGAGCCCTGCCGCAGCACGAAACGTCATCGCAGGAGCTAGAGTCTCATCTGGACGGTGTTGCCGAAACGGTCGAGCAGGACGTGATCGCAGCCGAGGAGATACCGGCAGGCGACGAAGCTCTCGAAATTTCCGATGCCGAGGACGCCGTCGTTGAGGCTGCATCCGAGCCGGTCGTGGAAACGACCGCCGATATCGAGCTTTCCGCCGAAGAATTGTCCGAGGAAACGGCCGCGGTTTTAGAGGCCGAGGAAGCTTCTGAGGTTGTGCTCGCGGCTGAGACTTCGGCCGAAGCCCCATCGGCGGACGACGCCGCGCCCCTCGTGATTGCCCCCGAAGAGCTGACGGCGGAAGCGCCTGGTGCAGAGGAAGCCGGACCCGCCACCATCGCAGCCCCCTCGATCGCTCCAGGCAGCGTCTCGGAATCGGAATTCGCCCACATGGTCGACGATGCGCTCGAGGCTGTCGGCGGCATACTGCTTTTCAAGATGCGCCTCGATGAAGCCGGCGAGGACAAGCATGTTGCCGCGGCATCGATCGGCGACGGCGCCAGGCGCCAGTTCCTGCTGCTCTCGCTGCCTGTCACTGGTGGCAAGCTCAAGGTCGAGTCGGCCAGCCGCAGCAACAGCCCGTTGGCCAAGCTCGCCGAAGCCTATGTCGGAGTGGTCGAGGCCTTCCGCGCTGCAGCCTGAAGCCACGACACGACGGCGTCAGTTCGTCGTGTCGTCGGTTCCGTCATCCTCGACATCGTCCAGCCGCACGAAGTCGTAGCCCTTTGCCTTGAGCGCCAGCAAGCCCTTGACCAGCCCGCCGCCTGCCGCATGGGTCGGCTGGTTGATGTGGGCGATGATGACGTCGCCATCCTTGGCTGAGGAAACGCGGCGCTCGGTTTCGCGCGCGCCGAGCAGCGAGCCGCCGTCGCCATTGATCGAATAGCCGGCAATCCTGAAGCCGAGACTGCGGATCAGTGCGATCGATGACTTGCTGTATTGCGCGGTAGCGCCGCGGAACCATTTCGGCGCCGGCCCGCCGCGCTCGGTCAGGGCCAACGCGCCAGCCACGACCTCGGCCTGCACGGCCTCGGTGCTGCCGGCACTTTTCAGCCCATAGATGCTGCGCGGCGTATCGACCGCCGGAACGTGCTCGGCGCCGTGATTTTCCAGCTCGAACAGCTCGGGATGTGCCCGCATGATGGCGAGCGCCTCGCCATTGCGCTTCAGCCACTTGCCGGTCACGAAGATCGTCGCTGGTATCTTGTTGTCGACGAGTGCCGAGAGGATGCGGGCGTCGGTCTTGCCGCCACAGGCGTCCAGCGTCAGTGCCACGCGGGGCGTAGATTCGGTGGAAGGTCTGAGGTGCAACCGGGGTTCGAGAAGCGCTGCCGAGGCCGAAGAACTCACCAGCGCCGCGAAACCGACGCCAATCAAAAACCTGCCGAGCATGCGCATGCGAACTTCCGGGAATTGCAGTCTGGAACCGCGGCCACTGGCGCCCGAATTTTGGCGCGATGATGACCGTGACGGCTGTTTGGTAACCAGAGGCGCTGATGCCAATACCCTACGCGAGTGGCTTGCGTAGGGTATGTGGCGCGTCGCAAAGCAGCGGCCTGAAATCAGCTGCCTGCTGCCGAAGTCACCTGATGCGCCCGGTAATGCCCAAATCGCGAAATGGGCATACCGACTTGCCTAGAGCCCCTTTGCCCTAACGCTTTGCCTTGACCGCTGACTGCGCGGCGGCAAGCCGGGCGATCGGCACGCGGAACGGCGAGCAGGAGACATAATCCAGCCCGACGCTTTCGCAGAAATGGATCGAGGCCGGGTCGCCGCCATGCTCGCCGCAGATGCCGAGCTTGATCTCCGGTCGCGTCGCCCTGCCCTTTTCGGCGGCGATCTTGACCAGTTCGCCGACACCGTCGACGTCGAGCGAGACGAACGGGTCCTGCTCGATGATGCCCTTCTGGCGATAGGTCTCGAGGAAGGACGCCGCATCGTCACGCGAGATGCCGAAGGTCGTCTGCGTCAAGTCGTTGGTGCCGAAGGAGAAGAACTCCGCCGCCTCGGCAATGACATGGGCGCGAATGGCCGCGCGCGGCAGCTCGATCATCGTGCCGACGAGATAATCGATATTCACGCCCGTTTCCTGCATCACGCTCTGGGCGACTTGGTCGATGCGCGCCTTGACGTAGTCGAGCTCCTTCATCAGGCCGACCAGCGGCACCATGATCTCGGGCACGACCGGGCTGCCGGTCTTCTTGCCGGCTTCGATGGCCGCCTCGAAGATGGCGCGCGCCTGCATCTCGGCAATCTCCGGATAGGAGACGGCGAGACGGCAGCCGCGATGGCCGAGCATCGGGTTGAACTCGTGCAGTGCCTCGGTGCGCTGGCGCAGCTTGTCAGCCGACACGTTCATCGCGGCCGCGACCTCGGCGATCTCTTCCTCGGTCTTGGGCAGGAACTCGTGCAGCGGTGGATCGAGCAGGCGGATCGTCACCGGCAGGCCAGCCATGATCTCGAACAGCTCGATGAAATCCGAACGCTGCATCGGCAACAGCTTGTCGAGGGCTGTGCGCCTGTCCTTTTCGGTGTCGGCGAGAATCATCTCTCGCATCGCAACGATGCGGTCGCCGTCGAAGAACATGTGCTCGGTGCGGCAAAGGCCGATGCCCTCGGCGCCGAAGGAACGCGCCATGCGCGCGTCGGCCGGCGTTTCGGCATTGGTGCGCACCTTCATGCGGCGCGCCGCATCGGCCCACTCCATGATGGCAGCGAAATCGCCCGACAGTTCCGGCTGCAGCATCGGCACCGAGCCCTTCAGCACCTGGCCGTTGGAGCCGTCGATGGTGATGATGTCGCCCTTGCGGAAGGTATGCCCCATGGTGATCAGCGTACCGGCGCGATAATCGACGCGCAGCGAGCCGGCGCCGGAGACGCAAGGCTTGCCCATGCCGCGGGCAACCACCGCCGCGTGGCTGGTCATGCCGCCGCGCGTCGTCAGGATGCCTTCCGAGGCATGCATGCCGTGGATGTCCTCGGGGCTGGTCTCGATGCGCACCAGGATGACCTTGCGCCCTGCCGACTTCAGCTCCTCGGCCTCGTCGGAGGAGAACACGATCTCGCCGGTGGCAGCACCCGGCGACGCCGGCAGGCCGACGGCGATGACTTCACGCTGCGCCTTGGGGTCGATGGTCGGATGCAGTAGTTGGTCGAGCGCCGACGGGTCGATCCGGCAGATTGCTTCGTCCTTGGTGATCAGCCCCTCGCCGGCCATTTCGGCGGCGATCTTGAGGGCCGCCTTGGCGGTGCGCTTGCCCGAGCGGGTCTGCAGCATCCACAGCTTGCCGCGCTCGATGGTGAATTCGAGGTCCTGCATGTCTCGGTAATGCTGTTCGAGACGATTGGAGATCGCAACGAAGGTGTTGAACGCCTCCGGCATAAGCTTCTGCAGCGAGGGCTTGTCGGAGCCGGCGGCAATGCGCGCAGCTTCAGTGATGTTCTGCGGCGTACGGATGCCGGCCACGACGTCCTCGCCCTGCGCGTTCACCAGGAACTCGCCATAGAGCATCTTCTCGCCGGTCGACGGGTTGCGCGTGAAGGCAACGCCGGTCGCCGATGTCTCGCCCATGTTGCCGAACACCATGGCCTGGACATTGACCGCCGTGCCCCAGCTCTCGGGAATGTCGTGCAGACGGCGATAGGTGATGGCGCGGTGGTTCATCCAGCTCTGGAACACGGCGCCGATGGCGCCCCAAAGCTGCTCATGCGGATCCTGCGGGAATGCGCGGCCAAGCTCTTCCTCGACCTTGGCCTTGTAGAGCTTGATGACATCCTGCCACTGCGGCGCGGTGAACTCGGTGTCGAGTTCATAACCGAGACGCCCCTTCTCGTCTTCGAGCAGTTCCTCGAAGACCTCATGGTCGAGGCCCAGCACCACGTCGGAATACATGGTGATGAAGCGGCGGTAGCTGTCATAGGCAAAACGTGCATCGCCGGCGTCGACGGCCAGCGCCTCGACGGTGACGTCGTTGAGGCCGAGATTGAGCACGGTGTCCATCATGCCCGGCATCGAGGCGCGGGCGCCGGAGCGCACCGAGACGAGCAGCAGCTTTTCCGGATCGCCGAAACGGCGGCCGGTGATGGCGCCGACATGGTCGAGGGCAGCACGGACGTCAGCTTCGAGCGTCGCAGGATAGGCGCGGCCATTGGCATAAAACCAGTTGCAGGCTGCCGTGGTGATGGTGAAACCGGGTGGCACCGGCAGGCCGAGACTGCACATCTCGGCGAGATTCGCGCCCTTGCCGCCGAGCAGGTCGCGGTCGCTGGACCGTCCCTCCGCTGCACCGTCGCCAAAACTGTAAACCCACTTGGTCATGCCTTCTCCTCGCCGACTGAGTGTGGAGCTGGACGGTGGCCTCCGCCTGCTTCTGCGGGGAGCGATAGGATGCTGCGCTGCGAAAGGCAAGGCGCAGTTCCGCCACGGAATGTCCTACAATCGATTAATGAACCAGCACCGCGGCACCCTTGCAGCCACCCGTCGCCTCATATAGAACATACCAAGAACAAACATCGGAGACGATCATGCGCAAGACCGGCAAGCTCGACTATATCGAAATGGCGGCGGTTGGCGGCACGCTCGACCATGTGAAGTCCTTCTACAGTGCGGCTTTCGGCTGGACCTTCACCGACTACGGCCCCGACTATTCGGCCTTCTCAGAAGGCCTCGACGGCGGCTTCCAGGCCGAAGTCCCGGCAAAACCACTGCCGATTCTCTATTCCGAGGCACTGGAAGACAGCCTGACTGCTGTCGAAGAGGCCGGCGGCACCATCGTCAAGCCGATCTTCTCCTTCCCCGGCGGTCGGCGATTCCATTTCGTCGATCCGGCGGGAAACGAGCTCGCTGTCTGGGGCGAATGATTGGCTGAGCCATCGCTCTCGATCGGCAACGGATTGCACAGGCTCACCATCATTCGACGCGCGTCGGCGCGCGCGATTGGGTTGGATCGAGCCCCATGCGACCGGCCCCCTGGTCGGCTCACACTCGATGCGACCTGCCCCAAGATGATGCGGAAAGCTGCAAAGGCGCGATTGTGCTTTTGCCGCGCGCTGCATATAAGGCGGCTGTCGATTGACTCGCTGCGGCTTGCTGTTGCTGCCGAAGCATGTTGGGGCGTCGCCAAGCGGTAAGGCATCGGTTTTTGGTACCGACATTCCCAGGTTCGAATCCTGGCGCCCCAGCCACAATTTTCGCAAATCGCTCGAAATCTCCTCAATTTGCAATGTTGCTGACCGGCCTGACGCGCGCTGCGGCCGCATCGCGATAACGCCACGCTTCAAAGTGTCGGCAGAACCTGCCTGATGTGATTGGCAAATGCCTCGACCGCCGGCGAGCGTTCGGTGTCGCCATAGGCGATCAGCATGCCGAGGCTTGAAAGCGGCGGCAGGGGCGCGTTGAGGATGTGGAGGTCGGAGGGCACCGCCTCCTTGGTCATGACGCTGATCGCCAGGCCCGAGCGGGCAAACGCGATGAATCCGGCCAGGCTGTTGCTGGCGTAGGAGATCTTGTAGCGCAGCCCGGCATGGGCCATGGCATCGCAGGCGGCGCGGTGGTCCATGGCGTTGGAGGCCGGTAGCGCCATCGGGATGACGTCGCCGAATTCGTGCTGTTCCAGCGTCGGCCGGCTGCCGACCCAGACCAGGGGCTCGGGGCGCACGACGTCGGGGGAATCGCCGGCATTCGGGGTCGACACCAGCGCCAAGTCGAGTTGCCGCTGGTGCAGCAGGCCGCGCAGCTCGACCGTCGGCGCCGAGACGACCTTGATCTCGACGTCGGGATAGAGGCTGCCGAAGGTCTTCAGGATCGCCGGGAAGAAGGCGATCAGATAGTCCTCCGGGCTGCCGAAGATGATCGACCCATGCAGGCCCTTGTCCGAAAAAGCCGAGACCGCGTCGTCCTGCAGCTTGAGGATGCGCTCGGCATAGGCGAGGAAACGGGCGCCGCTCGCCGTCAGGCTGACGCCGCTGCCCCGGCGGTGAAACAGGCTCTGGCCGAGCACCTCCTCCAGCCGCTGGATCTGCATCGTCACCGCGGACTGCGTCCGCCCGACCTGCACCGCCGTCGCGCTCAGGGTCCCAAGCTGCGCCGCCCGCACGAAGGTCGTCACCAATCTCAGGTCGAGCGGCGCCTGCATATCAAATCCTCTT
>Ga0209902_100781_pt1 | contig 24832 bp, 25 predicted proteins | sample FECB27metaG_FD_188304 | JGI IMG/M metagenome (GOLD analysis project Ga0209902, IMG submission 188304) | Cyanobacterial communities from the Joint Genome Institute, California, USA - FECB-27 (SPAdes) (version 2) | ecosystem: Environmental > Aquatic > Thermal springs > Hot (42-90C) > Microbial mats...
GGCGGGCCGCCTCTCACCCAAAGCGCTCAACAATGAGATCCGGCATCTGCGCAGCCGCCTCGATCCGCTGGCCGCCGCGCTCCATCCGGCTGTTGCCCGTTTCGTCGATCAGCGCCGCCGTAGCCTCGACCTCGCGGCCCGGTTGCTCGAGGCAGCGGACTACCGCTCGATCCTGCAACGTGGCTTCTCGGTGGTTACCGATGCCGAGGGGCACATCGTCAAGCACACCGCCGAGGTGAAGCCGGGCGATGCCGTGCACATCCAGGTGTCCGACGGCACCATCGGCGCCACCGTCGGCAGCGGCCTGGTCGCGCGCAAGAAGGTCCGTCCGCCGCGCGACGAAGAGGGTCAGGAAAGCCTGTTCTGAGAACCGGAGCCTGTCCTGCGGATCATGCCTGTTCCAGAACCCATGGTCTGTTCTGAAAATCGCCACGAAACTCGTTCAGCTCTTGCCATTGCGCGGTTCGGGATCAGCCGGTTTCCAAGGCAGCTGATCTGACCTATATCTGGTGGTGCCATGAACATTTTCGACAAGAGCTTCAGCCCCTCCGAGGCGCAGGTCCGTTACCTCGATGCCGACTATGTCGTGCTGCGGCCAGGCAGTTTTGTTCGCTGCGCCATCACCGGCGTGCCGATCGCGCTCGACGAGCTGACCTATTGGAACGTCGACCGGCAGGAACCTTACGCCAACGCCGACGCCGCGCACGAAGCCTATAAGCGCTACGGCCTCGGCGCCCGCTGAACGGCTTCAATAAGCAGCCGGTTCTCCGCTTCGAAAGCGCCGCGACCTAGGGTCTGAAGCCGCTGGCGAGTCTCATCCGCAGCGGCACCGCCACGCGTCCCGCCTTGCTCAGGCTGATATCTTCCTGCGGCGCCAGCGCCGTGAATTTTTCGCGCAAAGCCGCATCGTCGTCGATGTGACCCGGCATTCCGATCAGGATGGCATTCCACCCGGCATAGGCCTCGGGCGGGTTGAGATAGTCGAAATGTCGCGCGTCGCTGCACAGGCAGAGCACCGGAAGCTGTTTTCCGAACAGGGCGTTGAGCTCACCGGCCCGCACCCAGTTGAACGTCCCGATGAAGGTTCGGTCGTCCGCCGGCAACCCACGTTTCAGCAGTTCCGGACGCACCGCCTCCCAGGACAGCAGTGCGTCCGTCGGGTCGCTCCCGCCGAACAGCTGCAGCGTCTGCGCATCGAAACTGCCCCATCGCGCCTGCATCGTGACCACTGTCGCCAGCGCCGCGAGCCCGAGCGCTGTGATCACCGCGACCGCGACAGCGATCCGCCGCGTGATCCGGCCTGCATGGGCAAGCGCTTCACCCAGCAACGGGATCGCGAACAGCCAACCCGGCATCTGCCAGTGGGGCAGCCCGCGGCCGGTCAGCGTCAGCCCGGTGAAGACGAGGATCGGCAGCAGCGCCAGGCAGACCAGCAGCCAGCGCCGTGCGTTGTTGGGGCCGCCGACCAGGCCGCTCACCAGGAACCATCCCAGCGGCACGGCAATCCAAGGCAGCAGGTACACCGCCTGCGACAGCAGCGATTCGATGGGGCCGAACAGCCGCACGTCGCCTCCGACCCGGCCACGACCGGCCTGGAAGGCGAATGACGCCCAGTCGTGCTGGCCATTCCACACCAGCACCGGCACGAAGCAGGCGACGGCGATCCCCGCCGCCAGCCACGGACCCGGCGTCAGCAGCCAGCGCCGCCCCTCGCGCGTCGTAACGAGAAACAGCAGGATGCCCAGCACCAGCAGCACGCCGTGGTATTTCGACAGCAGCGCCAGGCCCGCCAGCAGCCCGGCCAGCGCCCACAGCCCCAGCCGTCGGCCTTCGCCGGGGGCGAGGACGATCTGCGCCACCACCAGTGCGGTTGCCAGCGCCGCAGCGATCAGCGGCCCGTCAGGGAAGATCAGCGCCCCATGCGCCAGCCCGAACACCGGCGCAAGGTTGAAGAGCACCATCGACCACAGCCCGGCAACCGGCCCGAACAGTCGGGCGCCCAGCGCGTAGATCAGCCACGATGACAGCGCACCCAATGCGATGAACGGCAGGCGCAGCAGCAGCAGATCTTCACTGCCCCAGAGCTTCGCCCAGCCTCCGACCAACCACAGATGCAGTGGCGGATGGTCGAAATAGCTCAGCGAAAACTGCCGTGCGATGCCAATGCTATAGGCCTCGTCCACCCCTACCGGGAGCACGGCGGCGAGCCCGATCCGGGCGATCGTCGCCAGCGCGACGACGGCCAGCGCCCAATGCGCCGCGGACGGCGCTTTGATTTCGCCGGCGGACTCGCTGTGGGGAAAGGCAGGCGATTGCATGGACGGTTGGGTCCTCGACCTGCCGCTTACGTCTATCGCGGTGTGGCTAACGATTGTCTGCCCGCAAGTCAAATTACCGTGCGGTAAGGAAAGCTAGCGCGCGTCAAAGCCCTGGGGAAATACTGTCTATCGCGTAGTTCTGCACAACCCGCCGCCGCTGCCACCTCTGGGTCACGCTGCCGCGCCCGCGCCGAAAACCATTCCGAACCGGGCTGATCCGTGGTTAGGGTGCGCCCCTTCGCGTTACTCCCCGAGTCCCATGGCCGCCGAAACCAACATCCCATTCGAGACGCCCGTCCGGACGGGTTTGGTGGGCGCCGAGGTTTTCGCATTGGTGGTGGTGCTGGCGAGCCTTGTCGCCAAGGCCTATGTGGCGTTGAGTGTCGGTCTCGACGGCGACGAGGCGTACTACGCCCTGTGGTCGGCCTATCTGTCGCCGGGTTACCTCGATCATCCACCCGCCGTCGCGCTGATGACGGCGCTCGGCCGGCTCATTGGGGGCGATACGCTGCTTGGCGTGCGCCTGCTGCCATTGCTGGCCGGCATCGCGGTGCTGGCGGCCCTCTATCGCACCGGTCGACTGCTCGTTCCCGGTCGCAGCGCCGCCGCGCTGGCCGTGGCCTGGTATTGCCTCAGTCTGCAGGGCGCCGTGAACTTCGTCGCCACCCCGGATGCTCCATCGACGCTGTTCTGGACCTTGTCGCTGTGGGCCGCGGCCGAAGCCGTGGCGCGCTCCCGGCCGAACTGGTGGTTGGCCGTCGGCCTGCTTGCCGGGGCCGGCCTTGCCTCTAAATACACCAACGCCTGGTTCGGCATCGGGCTTGTGCTGTTCCTCATCGGCACGGCCGATGGCCGTCGCCAGTTCGGCCGCTGGCAGCTCTGGGCCGGCGGCCTGCTCGCGCTGCTCGTATTTGCGCCGGTGCTGTGGTGGAATTATCAGCACGACTGGCGGTCCTTCCTGTTCCAGGGCGCGCGCGTCGTCTCGTTCGAGGAGGCATTCGGGCGGCTGGTGAGCGAGTTCGTGATCAGCCAGGCCGCGGCGATGGGACCGGTCCTGCTGCTTTGCGCTCTGCTTGCGATGGGTGGTTTCTTCCTCGGCTACGGCAGGCGCGCCGGCGCCAGGCTGGCGCTGCCGGTGCTGACGACGCTGCCGCTCCTCGCCTATTTCCTCGTTCACGCTTTGCACGCCCGCGTCGAGGTCAACTGGCTGCAGCCGGTCGCGCCAGTGCTGGCCCTGCTCGGCGCAGCCTTCGTCTGCCTGTTGCCGGCGCGTCCCTTCGGACGCTGGATCGTGGCGGTCGGCAGCGCGCTGCAGCTGGTTTTTGGTTTGGGACTGATCGGCTTTGCTTACGTGCAGGCGGTCTACCATCCGCTGGATCTGGGCTATGCCGACCGCACCCGCATGCTGCGCGGCTGGGACAAGCTGGCCGCCGAGATACGCCAGCTGGCCGAGGAGACTGGGGCCCAGGTGATCTGGACCGAGGGCAATTACCGCCTCACCGGCGAATTGTTCTTCTATGGCCGCGCCGCAGGAGACAGTCGGCCGGTCCGCGACATCGCTCCTCACCCGCGTTACGACTTCCTGCCGCCCGAAGCCCGCTACCCCACATCGTCGCCCGCCTTGCTGGTGGAAAGCGTGAGGTCCCCGGCGGCGGCCGAAGCGCTGCCGCCGCGTGCGGAGTTCTCGAACACGCGCCTCATCACCGTGCTGAAGCGCGATGAAGGGGCAGGGCGGGGCGAAGAGTATTACGCCGTGCTTGCCGTCTCCGGCGCCACCGGCGCGTTGCCCCGGGCCGACTGAGCCGGCTCCATCGCCGCCGCCGGGACCCGGACGAAGCCGAGGATCACCATCGTCATGAACGCATATTGCACGGTGTGGAACTCGAAGCCGATCATGATGATGGTCAGCTGGAACACCGCGTAACCGACGCAAAGCGTCACCGCCAGGTAGAGGCGCGGCACGAACAGCTCGTCACGGGGTGTCCGGAACACGGCGATCACCGGGGCCACCGACAGGATCAGGAAACTGATGATACCGGGAATTCCGGCCCCCACGGAGAAGCTCAGCAGGCCGTTGTGCAGCTGCCGGAAGGTCAGCATGCGCTCTACCTCGCCGCTCGGGACGTAGGGCAGGATCGCCGGCACCATGTCGATCCAGCCATAGCCGAACAAGGGCGCACGCAGGAACGCCTGGTAGCCGCCCCACAGCATGGTCAGCCGCTCCTGGGTCGATTGATCGACAGCGCCGCCGGCAATCACGTCCTGCGTCACCGAGAAACCATCCAGCGCGCGGGTCAACCCGGCCTTTGCGGCGACAAACAGCAGGATGGCGGAGAGCACCACCACCGCCCCAGCCACCAGCAGCGTCACGCCGCGATGCCGCGCTGGAGCCTTGGCCAGGGCAAAGGCCAGCGCCACGAAACCCAGCACCGGCGCTGCAATCAGCGCGCCGCGTGTGCCGCTCAACAGAGCGACCAGGATGCCGAACACGGGCCCAAGCAGGTACAGCCAGCGTCCACGTTGCTTGCTGCGGGCGAACAGCCCCACCAACGCCGTGAAGCCCAGCAGCATCGCCGTGTCGGCAAAATGGAACGTGCTCATCAGCGGTTGCCCCGCACGGTCGTAACCGAGCAGCCCGACCTGCACCGCACCTACGATGACTGCGATACCGGCGCCCGCCAGTGACAACCGGCCGATCAGCAACGCGCTGTCGACCTGCGCGTACTTTTCAAGCTGCCAACGCAGCGGCACTGCCAGCAACAATGGAGCAAAGTTGAACGCGTACAGCAGGTCCCCCGCATCTTCCGACGTGAACAGGAACGCAACCGCCGGCAGTGCTGCCGCAGTGACGAACATCACGTCGATCGGGTTGCGGCTGCGCGACCGGAACGCCGCGATCACCGATGGCGAGATCAGTACGAAGATCGCCAACAGCAGCAGGAAATAGGTGGTGAGCCGACCGACGATGCAGGGCAGGGCGAACAAAAACACGATCGTCGCCAGACAGGCCCAGCGGATGTAGCTTGGCGAGCCGCTCTTGACCGCCGCGATCATCGACCGGAGCCTCGGCCCTTGGCGATGGCGTCGAGCGCTACGAGGTCCGCCACCAGTCCGTCGATTTCAGTCAACGGGATCATGTTGGCGCCGTCGGACGGCGCGTTGTCAGGGTCTTCGTGCGTCTCGATGAACACCCCGGCAACACCGACGGCTACGGCCGCCCGCGCCAATACCGGCGCGTATTGCCGTTCGCCGCCCGATGATTCGCCGCGCCCGCCCGGTTGCTGTACCGAGTGCGTGGCGTCGAAAATGACCGGCTTGCCGGTCGCGGCCATGATCGGCAGGCCGCGCATGTCGACCACCAGCGTATTGTAGCCGAAGCTCGTGCCGCGCTCGGTCAGCAGCACCCCGGAGGCGCCGGCGCTGTCGAGCTTCTGGGCCACGTTCTTCATGTCCCAGGGCGCGAGGAACTGCCCCTTCTTGACGTTGACCACGCGGCCGGTTTGGGCAGCCGCTACCAGCAGGTCGGTCTGCCGGCTGAGAAAGGCCGGGATCTGCAGGATGTCGACGACTTCCGCCACGGCAGCGCATTGCTCGCGCTCGTGCACATCGGTGGTGACGGCCAGGCCGGTCTCAGCCTTGACCGCCTCGAAGATGCGCAATGCCTCGTCGATGCCGATCCCGCGGAAGCTCTTGGCGCTGGTGCGGTTGGCCTTGTCGAACGACGATTTGTAGATCAGCGGAATGCCACGGCGCTCGCCCAGTTCGGCAAGAAAGCGCGCGGTCTTCAATGCGTGATCGCGGCTTTCGATCACGCACGGGCCGAGAATGAAGGCGAGCGGGAGATCAGTACCAAACCCGACGCGCTGCCCGTTCGGCGCATCGACAAAAACCTGCTGCATCAAAACAAACCTATATCGCCGGGCGTTTCGCCCGGTCGCATGTCCCACCCAACTAGTCGGAAATCGGCCCCGCTGCCGACCTCCAACACACCATAACTTCCTGTACGGAATTTGACGCCGGCACGGTTTTCCCCAGGCTTTAGGCCCATCGCCGCAAGGGCGAACCGCGCTGCTCCATTGCTGGTCACCAGCAGGATCGTTCCGCCGGGCAACTCCTCCGCCGCCCGCTCCACGAACTCCCGCCATGCCGAAAGGCGCCATTGCGCCCCAACCTCCCAGCCTTCTGGCGCAACCCAGTGTGTCTCCCACAGCGTGATGGCGTCGTTACCGATCCGGTCGATAACGGCTGCTTCCGATTGACCTTCATCCGGCCCGTGGTCGATCTCGGTGAGGAATGCCGCAGTTTCGATCGGCTGCCCCGCTGCGATAGCTTCAGCCGTCATCCGCGTTCGCTGCAGCGCGCCGCTCAGCACCCGATCAAACACGATACCGTTCGCCGCAAAATGGCGGGCCAGCGCCTCGGCCTGCGCCACCCCAGCCGCGGTCAGCGGCAGGTCGGTGCGGGCGCCGATTCGACGCGGCGGCTCACCGGCCTCGAAGGTGTTGCCATGCCGGACAATCACCAGCCGGGTCATGCGCGCCAGTCGACGAACGGATCGCCGAGCTCCCCGATCAGCCGCTCCGCCCGCTCCACGTCGGCCGGGCTGTCGACGCCGCTCATGGTGATCCGCCCCGACTTGACGATCACCGCGCGGATATCGAGCCCGAGCTCGATCAGCCGCAACTGCTCCAGCCCCTCGAGCTGCTCATATTCGGATTGCGGCGCCGCCTCGAAAGCCTCGAGCGCCGCCGTCCGGTAGCAATAGAGCCCGATATGCTGCAGCACCGGCGACAATGGTCCGGCGGCACGCAGCTCTGCTGATTTCCGCATGAACGGCAGCACCGTCTTTGAGAACCACACCGCCCGGCCGGCGCCATCGCGGATGCAGGTTGTGCCGCTCGCCGGTGTCGTCTGCTTATGTTCGATCAGCGCGTCGAGCCGCGCCCAATCCAGTTGCACCACCGGCGTCGTCACGTCGGCCGTGGAACGCCGCGCCGCCTCGACGATCTCGACGATGTGCTCGGGCGCGGTGAACGGCGCATCGCCCTGCAGGTTCACCACCAGCCCGGCCGAGCGCCCGGTCGCCTTGAGCGCCGCCAGCGCCCGTCCGGAGCCGGAGCTGATTGTGCTCGCCGTCATCACGGCCGCGAGCCCGAGGCCGTGCGCTGCGGCCAGGATGCGCTCGTCATCGGTCGCCACCAGCACTTCGGCGTCGCCGAGCTGCCGCGCCGCGGCGATCGCGATCGCCGCCACCCGCTCCAGCAGCATGCGTCCGGCAATCGGGTGCAGCGGCTTGCCGGGCAGCCGGGTCGAACCATAACGGGCCGGAATGACGATGAGGTCGCTCACCTCAGACGAGGCCGACGCGCAGGCAATCGTGCACATGCACGATGCCGACCGGCCGCTGGCCGTCCATGGCAAAGATCGCGGTGATCCGCGGCGTCAGGGTGGTCATCTGCCGCAGTGCTTCGCTGAGCAAGGCGTCGGCGCCGATGGTGCGCGGCCCGACGGTCATTACCGCTGCCGCCGTTTGCTGCAGCAGCCCATCGGCCATGTGCCGGCGCAGATCACCATCGGTGATGATGCCGAGCAGGTCGCCCGCTTCGTCCACCACGCCGGTGCAGCCAAAGCCCTTCGACGTCATCTCGAGGATCGCCGCCGCGACGCTCGCTTCAGCGCCGACCAGCGGCAGCTTGTCGTCCCGGTGCATCACTTCGCCGACGGTCAGCAAGGCGCTGCCGAGCGTACCGCCGGGGTGGAAGACATGGAAATCGGCGGCCTGGAAGCCGCGCCGCCGGAGCAGCACCACGGCCAGCGCATCGCCCAGCGCCGCCATCATCGTCGTCGACGTGGTCGGCGCCGCGGTGATCTCGCACGCCTCGCGCGCCTCGGGCAGCGTCACCACGATGTTGGCCGCCCGTCCCAGCCGCGAGTCCGGCCGCGCCGTGAGCAGCGCCAGCGGAATATCGAAGCGCACGCAATAGTTGGCGAGGTCGGACAGTTCGGCCGTATCGCCGGATTTCGAGAACATCACCACCACATCGGCAGTGGTGATCATGCCGAGGTCGCCGTGGCTGGCGTCGCCGCCATGCACGAACTGCGCCGGCGTGCCGGTCGAGGCCAGCGTCGCTGCAACCTTGCGCGCGATATGCGCGCTCTTGCCGACACCCGAAAGGATGACCCGCCCCGGCGCCCGCTGGATCAGCTCCACCAGCGCCACGAAGGCGCCGTCGAGCCCGGCGGCCAGCGCCTCGAGCCCTTCGGTTTCAAGCCGGATCGCGGCGCGCGCCTCATCGAGAGCGAGCTGCTGCAGACGCGCATCGTTGGCAATAGGATAGCGCACGTGAGGACCCGGCCCGCGCCTTGCTGAAGACATGCCGTGGCTTATCAGCAATCGCTTGGACGTCGCAAGGTTGTGCGCCGCGGGCGGAGCGGCTAGTCAGCAGGGCAGGGCAGTTGGAGTAACCCGCGTGACCGAAACCGTGCCGTTTCGCTGGAAAGCCTATGGCGGGCTCGTCACGGCGGCATCCTGGCTGCACTACGCCGTGCTGTCGCGCTTTTCCAACAGCGACGAGGGCGGCGCCGCCTGGTTCGCGAAACGGCTGAACCCCACGCTGCCGCAGCCGGCGGCCGGCAAGCGCATCTGGATTCACGCCGTCTCCGCCGGTGAAACCAAGGTCGCCGAGCTGCTCCGCCAGCGCCTGCTCGAGCAGGATCCCAAACTCTCGGTCGTTCTCTCGGCCACGACCTATTCAGGCTACGCCCGCGTCCGCGCCATCGCCGGCGAGGCCGCGAGCTTCATCATGCCGCTCGATACGCTTGAGGCGCAGCGCCGCATCGTCGAGACCATCCGACCCGATCTGCTGGTGCTGGTCGAATCCGAGTTCTGGCCCGCCCAGTTTGCAGCCGCCGAGGCCGCCGGCGTCCCGGTGGCGGTGGTCAACGCCACCATGTCGCCCCGCAGCTTCGCCCGTCACCAGCGCAACCCTGCCGTTGCCAACCGCACCATCGCCAAAGCGCAGCACATCTATGCGCAGGACGAGGCTATCGCCGCCCGCTATGCCGAACTCGGCGTGCCACGTGATCGCATCGATGTGCTGGGCAACCTGAAGCTCGTGCCGCTCAACCGCGGCGGCGCGGCGAGCAAAGACGCACCGCCACTCATTGTCTTCGGCAACGTCCATCGCGACGAGGTTGGAGTGCTCGCCCCGGCGATCGCCGAACTGCGCATCAGACGTCCCGAGGCAAGGCTGGTGCTGGTGCCGCGCTATCCCGGCAAGATCCCCGGCGAAGTGCTGAGTGCCAGCTTGGGCGCCGACCTCGCCATCGTTGATAATGCGGCCGCCATCACCGGTGCCGGCGGTCTCGTCTGGCTCGATGAGATGGGAACGCTCGGCAAGGTCTATGCCCGCGCCAGCATCGGTGTCGTCTGCGGCACTTTCGCGCCGATCGGCGGCCACGACCTCAGCGAACCCTTGCATCTAGGCGCCGCCAGCCTTTACGGCCCGCATATCGAGCGGCAGCAGCCGCTGCACGAAGCGCTGTCGGCGATCGGCTGCGCGGTACAGGTCAGTGCGGCGGAGCTCCCGCAGGCGGTGCTGGATCTGCTCGATGACGAGGCGCACCGCCGACGAATGATCGACGCCTTCCGCAGCGTAGCGGAGCAGGCAGCCGGGCGGCTCGACGCCCTGGCGGCGAGCCTCATTGCGCAGGTCGCGAAGCCGGCGAGGGTTGACCCCCACCCTTGATCCTCCCCCTAAGAGGGGCAGGAGACGATCGCCTAGATGTCAGTGTGAGGGTTCTCCCTCTCCCTTGCGGGGAGGGGACAGGGGTGGAGGCGGAGGCCTTACGCTTACTCGTCGTCTTCCGGGTTCAGCAGGCGGTGCAGGTGCACCACGAAATAGCGCATCTCGGCATTGTCCACCGTCAGCTGCGCCTTCTGCTTCCACACCGCGTGTGCCGCGGCATAGTTCGGATAGACCCCGACCAGGTCGACCGCATCCAGGTCCTTGAAGACGATGTCTTCGCCCTTTTCCACTTCGCCACCGATGACGAGGTGCAAGAGCTGCTGCTTGGGCTCGGGTTTCTTGGTCTTGCTCACGGCTTCAGACGCTCCAGATCGACTTCCTGTGGCTGCGGGCAGCCATAGACCTTGACCAGCGCCGCATGTAACGGCGCTTTTAGCGAAGGCTCTGCCAGCGCCGCAAGCGCCCCATGCCGGGTTTCCGGGCGATTGAAGCGCAAGGCACCTATGCACACATCCTCAAAGCTCACGCCTGCTTCGCTGAGAATGCACGCCGCCCCCGCGACATCCCAGTCGCGCGCACCCCGCCGGCTCACCGCGGCGTCGAGCCCACCGCCGGCCACCTGCACCAGCTGATAGGCCAACGACGGAAAGAACGGGCCGCGCGAATAGTCGAGCCCGGCCGCCTGCAACGCCTGGTGAACTGCACCCGGCGCAGGGATCAGCGGCGCGGTGCGGCCCGGATGACGCTGCCGCACCAGCGGCCTGCCGTTGAGCCGGGCGCCATCGCCGACCGCCGCGTCATACATCTCGTCGCGCACCGGTGCGTAGACCACGCCGGCAATCGCCACGCCGTCCTCGACCACTGCCAGCGACACCGTCCAGCTGTCCTCGCCGCGGATGAAGCCGCGCGTGCCATCGATCGGGTCGATCACGAACACCCGGCGGTGGCTTAGCCGTTCGGGGTTGTCGACGCTCTCTTCGCTCAGCCAGCCATAATCGGGGCGGGCAGTGAGCAGCGCCGAGTTGAGGAACTTGTCGAGGACGATGTCCGCCTCGCTCACCGGCGAGGCGTTCTCCTTGGTCCAGGTTTTCAGGTCCTTGCGGAAATAGCCAGCCGCGATGATCCCCGCAGTGACGGCGGCCGAGCGCAGCAATTCGCGATCGTCGGCAGCAGTAGTCGGGGCGGCGTTGAGCATCAGGTTTCCGGGTTATTTGCTGGCGGTGCTTCTAGGCGCATCCCCCGGCCGGAACAAGACCGCAGATGCTGCGAACGCCCGGTTTGCGCCGGCCTGCGGCGGATACTTAGCCTCACAACGGGTTTGCCCGCAGCCAAGTGGTTAAAGCTAAGCAAGCACACGCACTTAAGACTGCGTTACACCCGGTGACGACCCGCTAACCCTTCGCAAAACAACCTAAACTTAACCCAGTTTCTTAAGCGGGGTGGCAAGGCGGGCGGGTAGATTGGGGGCATCAAAGAGGGCGGCAAAAACAAGCTCTCGAGAGTTGACAGGAAGGCTTATCATGCAGGGTCGTGTTGGGATCGACGGGTCGTCGGTCGTCATGTTGTTCGGTGAGGGCCGTGCCCCGCGGACACGTCCGCTGACTGCCAAATATTTCGGTCCGGCCAACGACAACGGCCCCAAGGATCCGGTGAAAACCGTGACGGTGCGCAAGACGCTCGAAAAGAGCGGCGTCGCCATCAAGATCAAGGTGCCGGTCGACGAGTTCATCGGCGTTGCCGTCTCGACCTCGATCACCGAAGAAGGTGTGCTGTCGAGCGCCATCGAGCTGGTGCACGGCGATCCGGACCTCAACTACCGGGTGTTCGAAGAGATCGGCAATTCCAGCGTTGTCGCCGAGTGGCAGAACTGGGGCAAGAAGCTCCGCCTGCCACTGTTCATCAAGGCCGGCGACGGCAACCTCCTCCCCTATTCGCAGCAGGTCGATGGTGTCGCCCTCGGGTTGAAGCATGACCGCCGCCGCCTCGCCGCCGACGCCGAGCGGCGTCCGCGCTTCCTCAACCGCCGCAAACCCGGCGAAGCCTCCTGATGCAACCTTTTGCGGCGATGAGCCGTTCTTAGGAAGACAAGCCGACAGCGATCCCATGCACGTTTGAACTGTCGGAAAGACTCGTAGCGACCTCCAAAACTTAAGCTCGAGCCGGGGTCGATCCAGAAATGGATCGGCCCCGCTTCCTATCCTCCCCCGCGTGGCGGGGTCACGGATGAGCGCCATAGGCGCTCACCGTTGGGGGACCAGCGAAGCTGGTGGAGGGGGCGGCCCAGTACTCGGTTGCGCAGCTAAACCACCAGATCGAGCAGCAGCGCCGCGGTGAACGCCAGCCCGACCCAGTGATTGGCCCGGAACCGCACCAGCGCATTGGCTGGGTTGTGCGGCTCGAGTGTGCGGATCTGCCAGCCGAGGATGCCGATCACCGAGAGCATGCCGACAAGGAACGGCCAGCCCGCTCCCACCAGCAGGCCCGCCGCCACCCACAGCACCACCGTCGCCGCATAGAACAGCGCCACCAGCAGGCGCGCCCGCCGCCCGAACAGCCGGGCGGTGGATTTCACCCCGACCAGCGCATCGTCCTCGATGTCCTGCAGCGCGTAGATGGTGTCATAGCCGATGGTCCACAGGATCCCGCCGACATAGAGCAGCAACGGGGGCAGGGCGAGCGACCCGGTCTCTGCGGTCCAGCCGACCAGCGCTCCCCAGTTGAACGCCAGCCCGAGGAACAGCTGCGGCCACCAGGTCACCCGCTTCATGAACGGGTAGATCGCCACCAGCACCAGCGAGGCGACGCCCAGCATCACCGTAGTGGCGTTGAACTGCAGCAGCACCACGAGGCCAACCAGCGCCTGCAGCACCAGGAACAGCGCTGCCTGGCGCTTGGTCACCTGGCCGGAGGGAATTGGCCGCGAACGGGTGCGGGCCACCTTCATGTCGATGTCGGTGTCGACGATGTCGTTGAACGTACAGCCCGCCCCCCGCATCGCCACCGAGCCGATATAGAACAGGATGAGCGCCCACCAGTCGAAGCCGCGCGCCGGCTCGGCCAGCGCCGCCAGCGCCAGCGCGAAGCCGCACGGCCAGAACAGCAGCAGCAAGGGCAGCGGCCGGTCCCAGCGCGCCAGCCGCCCATAGGGCTTCAGCCACTCGGGTGCGTAGCGGTCGAGCCAGTTGCCGCGGCTGGCGTCCGCTACCGTACCTGTTGCTTTTTCAGGGGTTTGCATCGTCGGTCTTGTATGCCTTGATGGCCGTCGGCCACTTCCTTTGTCACGCGTACCACGATGCCCAGATCGCACAAGACCCTCCCACGCCTCTATATCGAGGCGCCGCTCGCCGCTGGCGCGATGCTCGAGCTCGGTCGCGATCACACCAACTACCTGTTGAGCGTGCTGCGCATGAAAGCCGCCGATGCGCTGGTGGTGTTCAACGGCAAGGACGGCGCCTGGCTGGCGAAAATCGCCGACGATCATCGCAAGGGCGCTACCCTCGAGCTGGTGGTGCAGACCCAGCACCAGACCCCGAAATCCGACCTCTGGTTCGGCTTTGCGCCGCTGAAGACCGGCCGCCTCGACTACCTGGTGCAGAAGGCCACCGAGATGGGGGCCGGCGCCATCCAGCCGGTGATCACCCGCTACACCCAGGTGTCGCGCCTCAAGGCCGACAAGCTCCAGGCCAACATCATCGAGGCGGCCGAGCAGTGTGAAGTGCTCAGTGTCCCGACGCTTGCCGAGGAAATCGGGCTCGCCGATCTTGTTGCCCACTGGCAGCGTGACCACGGTCTCCGCCGCCTGATCTTCGCCGATGAGAGCGCCCCGAGCCACGCCCCCAATACCCAGCTGCTGGACCTCGAGGGCCTGCCCGTCGGCATCCTGGTCGGACCAGAAGGCGGCTTCTCCGACGACGAGCGGATGCTGCTCCTCGCGCAATCCTTCGTCATTCCGATCAGCCTTGGCCCGCGCATTCTGCGCGCCGATACCGCAGCCGTGGCTGCCCTGGCGGTGGTTCAGTCAACCATCGGCGATTGGCGATAAAGCCCATTGCATTCGGAGCGCGGCTCAGTATTGTCCGCCGCGCCCGGCCAGGAGCCCGGTAGTTCTGCCTCACTGGAGTGCCTATGTCCGGCGAAGAAAACGCACCGCTGATTGAATCGCGGGCTGACCTGCTTGAGGTCATGGCCGTCGGCGGCAAGCCGAAATCCGAGTGGCGCGTCGGCACCGAGCACGAAAAGCACGTCTACCGCAAAGCTCCGCTCGCCCCGGTTCCCTATGCCGGCGATGATGGTGTGCACGCTCTGCTCCAGGGCATCGAGGCCCGCACCGGCTGGCATCCGTTCTTCGATCGCGGCAACCCGATCGGGCTGCGCAATCTCGGCGCCGTCGGCGGCATCTCGCTGGAGCCCGGCGGCCAGTTCGAACTGTCTGGCGCTCCGCACCTTACCATCCACGATGCCGCCGCCGAACTCGACGCGCATCTCGAGGATTGCCGTGTCATCGGCGGCCCGCTCAACATCCATTTCCTCGGCCTCGGCGTCACCCCGCTCTGGTCGGTCGCCGAAATCGCCGCCATGCCGAAGTCGCGCTACGGCATCATGACCAGGTACATGCAGGAGGTCGGCAGCCTCGGCACCTCGATGATGTATCGCTCGGCCACCGTGCAGGCGAACCTCGATTTTTCCGACGAAGCCGATATGGTCAAAAAGCTGCGCGTCTCGGTGGCGCTGCAGCCCATTGTCACGGCGCTGTTTGCCAACTCGCCCTTCGTCGATGGCAAGCCCTCGGGCTACCTGAGCTTCCGCTCGCACATCTGGCTCAACACCGATCGCGCCCGCACCGGCATGCTGCCCTTCGCCTTCGAGGATGGCTTCGGCTTCGACCGCTACGCCGAATACGCGCTCGACGTGCCGATGTATTTCGTCATCCGCAAGGGCGAGTACATCAATGTTGCCGGTGAAAGTTTCCGCGCCTTCATGCAGGGCAAGCTCCCGCAGCTGCCGGGCGTCCGGCCGACGGTGAAGGATTGGGAGAACCACCTCTCGACCCTGTTCCCCGAGGTCCGCCTCAAGCAGTTCCTCGAGCAGCGCGGCGCCGATATGGGCGATCGCGGCCACGTGCTGGCGCTCGCCGCCATCTGGACTGGCCTCCTCTACGACAGCGAGCCGCTTGATGCCGCCTGGGACCTGGTCAGCGATTGGACCGAAGCCGAGCGCCAGACGTTGCGCAACGAAGTGCCGCGCACCGCCATCCACACCCCGTTCCGTGGTGGCACTGTCGCCGATATCGCCCGCCTCGTCGTCGATCTTGCCGGCGACGGCCTGCGCCGCCGCAAGCACCTCGCCGCCGGCAAGGACGAGACCAGCTTCCTCGATCCGCTCAATGAGACCCTCGACCTCGGCAAGACCCAGGCCGAGCGCTGGCTCGACAAGTACAATGGCGAGTGGGCCGGCGACCTGACGCGGATTTTCGACGAAGCCGAGATTTAGGCTGGCTTGTCGATCCTCCCCGCGTGGCGGGGAGGGGCGGCCGAGCCATTGTGGCTCCCCGCGCCCCCCTCTCTTGCAAAATCTAAGGCTTAGCCAAACGGCTAAACCTAAGATTTTGCTTTCTCCCCCGCCAAGGGGGAGATGATCGGTGGCCTCCATAAGCATCGAAGCTTCAGTCGGGACTCTCCCCTTGGCGGGGGAGAAAGCGAAAACTTGGGCTTAGCGCAGCTAAGTCCTTAGTTTTCGCCAGAGAGGGGGTCGCGCGGAGCCACGGGTTTGCAGCATCCCTCATCCGATTGCCCTCCCCACGGGGATCAAGGGTGGGGGTGGCCCCACGCTCGATCCCTCGTGACCGATCGCAAAGAATAATTTGCAAACATTCCTTTGCGATCATAACATCCAGGCATGAAAGCCCCGACCCGCGAGATCACCCGCATCGTTCCCGATGCGACTGCCCTCAAGGCCCTGACGCACCCGGTCCGTCTGCGCATGCTCGGCATGCTGCGGATCGACGGCCCGGCGACGGCCACCGGGCTGGCCGAACGCCTCGGTCTCAACTCCGGCGCCACCAGCTATCACCTGCGCCAGCTGGCCCAGCACGGCTTTATCGAGGAAGCCGCCGAACAACCCTCGCGCCGCGATCGCTGGTGGCAGGCTCGCCATGAGTCGACCTCGTTCTTCGAGCCGGGCGGGACCCAGGAGCAGTTCGATACCAGCGTCGCCTTCGCGCAGGCCGCGCTCTCGGAGCAGGTGAGCCTGATGCAGCGGGCCCAGGACGAGTTCGTCCAGCTGCCAGCCGACTGGCAGGCCACCACCCAGATCAGCGACTTCACCATCGCCATGACCACTGAGCAGGCCAACGTGCTGAAGGGCAAGTTGCTGGAACTGCTGTGGCAGGCGATGCGCGAGGCCCCGGGGCTCGGGACCAAGCTGCCGCCGGGCATGGAGCTCTACACCGTGATGCTGCACGCCTTCCCGTATCCCGGGCGGCTCACCGGCGGGCAGGGGGGCAAGTAAATGAACCGTCGCCCCTTCCTCGCCTTTGCCCTCGCCGAGACCCTGTCGATCTCGGGGACGCGGCTTTCCACCATCGCCATCCCCTGGCTGGTGCTGACCGCCACCGGCAGCCCGGTGCTGACCGGTTTCGTCGCCATGGCCGAGATGCTGCCTTATGTCGTCGCCAAGGCGCTGTCCGGTCCGCTGATCGATCGGGTCGGCCCCAAACGCCTCGCCATCTGGTGCGACCTCGCCTCGGTACTCGTCGTTGGTCTCGTCCCGCTACTGGCCCTCGCCGGTATGTTGAGGTTCGAGCTGCTGCTCCCAATCGTTATCGCCATGGGCATCCTTCGCGGCCCGTCCGACGCCGCGAAAATCTCGATGGTCCCGGATATTGCAAGGCTCGCTGCCGTGCCGCTCGAGCGCGTCACCGGCGTCGCTGGCATCATCGAGCGGCTTGCCTCGACCGTCGGTGCCGCTGTGGCCGGCGGGCTGATCGCCCTGATCGGCCCCGGCATGGCCCTGGCACTGAATGCTGCCACCTTCGCGCTCGCCGCAATAGTGGTCGCCGGCGGCATCCCGGCTATCCGTGCCGAACAGCCCGAAACCCGCGCTCCCTACTTCACCGAACTGCGCGAAGGTTTCGATTTCATCCGCCGCGACGCACTGCTGGTCGGCATCGTGATCATGATCACCGCCACCAACCTGCTCGACGCCGCCTATTCCGCCGTGCTGCTGCCGGTGTGGACGCAAAACTCCGGCCATGACGCCGCGCTGCTCGGCCTGCTCTTCGCCGTGATGTCGGCTGCCTCGATTGCCGGTGCCGCCATCGCCACCGCCGCCGGTGAGCGCCTGCCGCGGCTTACTATCTACATCTTGGCTTTCCTTCTGGCCGGTCTGCCACGCTTCGCCGTATTCGCCATCGATGCGCCGCTCATTGCCGGTTTCGTTACGCTGGGCGTCGCCGGCTTTGCCTCGGGCTTCATCAACCCGATCCTCAACGCCGTGATCTTCGAGCGCATTCCACCGCCGATGATCGGCCGCGCCAGCGCTCTCGTCGGCGCACTGGCCTGGGCGCTGATCCCCTTCGGTGGTCTGTTGGGCGGTGCTTTGATCGCGCTGATCGGGCTTGGGCCGGCACTGTGGCTCACCGGCTTCGCCTACTTTGCCGCAACGCTGTTGCCGCTCGCCCGGCGCAGCTTCCGCAGTTTCGGAAGCCGGCCGGGCGCGGCACAGTCGGCCTAGTCTATTTGGTCTGCGCCGCCAGCACCCGGCTGCCGACCCAGGCGCCGATCACCACCAGTACCACCGCCAGCAGCAGCCCGATCCACACGATCGGCTCGCCGAACTGCCCCAGGAACACCGCCCGCAGCGCCTCGACGATGTGTTTGAACGGGTTGAAGTTGGCCACCATCTGCAGCCAGGCGGGCGCCAGCGTCATCGGCAGCAGGATGCCCGAGAGCAACAGGATCGGCAGTGCCAGGGTGTTGACCATCGGCGCCAATGCGTCCTCGCTCTTGGTGGCGATGCCGATGGCGTTCGAGATGAACGAGAACGCCGCGCCAAGCAGCGCCACCAGCACCAGCCCGATCACCAGCGCCCCGACCGGCACGCGCAGCCCCATGAAGAATGCGGCACCGACCAGCACGATCGCCTGCACCGTGATCACCACCACGTCGCGCAGTGTCCGCCCGGCAATGATCGCCGTCCGTGCCGCCGGCGATACCAGCTGCCGGTCGATCACGCCGGACCGCCACTCGGCGATGATGCCGAAACCGACGAACAGCCCGCCGAAAATCCCAAGCTGCACCAGGAGCCCCGGCACGAACACCTGCCAGGCGTCACCCTCAAAGCCGGAGGTCGCCGCAATCGTCTGCAGCAGCGGCCCGAACAGCGTCAGGTAGAGGATCGGCTGCAACAGCCCGATCACCACCCAGAGTGGCTGCCGGAGCGACAGCACCATCGAGCGGCGGAAGATGATCCACGTATCGCGAATGAAGGACATGCTCTTCTCCTCAATCCCTGAGCGACCGGCCGGTCAGCGTCAGGAACACGTCGTCAAGGGTTGGGCGGTTCACATCGACGCCGATCGCGTCGATCCCCGCCTTGGTGAGGTCGCCGAGCAGCACCGGCAGCGCTGTCGCGCCATCGGGGACGTGGAAGCGCACCACGTTCGCCTCGGTTGCCGGTGCATCCGCCCCGTTGAGCCGCGCCGCGATCCCCGCCGCGTTCGCAGCATCGGTTTCGGTCCTCAGCGTCAGCGTGATCGTGTCGCCCGACACCCGCTTCTTCAGCTCAGCCGGCGTACCCTCGGCGACGATGGTGCCGTGGTCGATGATCAGGATGCGGTCCGAAAGCGAGTCGGCCTCATCCATGTAATGGGTGGTGAGGAACACCGTGGTCCCCAGCTCGTCGCGGAGCTTGCGGATATGGTTCCACAGGTTCGCCCGGCTCTGCGGGTCGAGCCCGGTCGAGGGCTCATCGAGGAATACCAGCCGTGGCTGGTGGATCAGCCCCATCACGATATCAAGCCGTCGCCGCTGCCCGCCCGACAGCGAGCCGCAGGTGCGGTCCCAGATCTCGGCGAGATCGAGCGCCGCGAGCAGCTCCTTGCCGCGCTGGATCGCAACCTGCTTATCGATGCCATAGAGCCGCGCGTGGCTGACGATCTCCTCGCCGACCTTGGCCTCGGGCGAGGTGGAGCCCGCCTGGCTGACATAACCGATGCGCCGTCGCACCTCGACCGGGTCGCGGCGAAGGTCGGCGCCCACAACAATCGCCGAGCCATCGGTTGGCGCCAGCAGGGTACAGAGCATCTTCAGCGTCGTGGTCTTGCCGGCGCCGTTGGGGCCGAGGAAGCCGACGATCTCGCCCTCGCGCACGCTCAGGTCGATGCCGCGCACCGCGTCGATCGTCTTGCCCTTGGCGCCGCGCGCCTTGAAACTTCGTTTGAGGCCCTTGGCCTCGATGATGGTGTTGGTCACTTGCGCCTCGTTGTCGTTGTTCGGCACGGCGATCAGCTCGGCCGGCACGCGCCGGATCGGCTGGAATGGATGCGATTGCGGTTTCATATGCCGGCCCTCCGGCCGTCATTGTTGCGTAGTCTTGGGTTGCGTGGCCTTCATGCTGGTTTGGCGGTCGGCCAGCTTGATTTCGGTTGCTCGGTGCCGGACGACCGCATGCGACATCCGGGAATCTTGCTTTCCCCGGTATCTCATCGTATAATTATCTTATGGATCAAGATATCAACGAGTCAAGAGAAACTGCAGCTGAAGGCTTTGGCCTGCACTTCAAGGAGGCCACCCGTGCCAATCAGGCCGCGACCGACCTGTTCGACGAGACGCTGACGCAGTTCCTCGGCATCAATCGCACCGATGGCCGCTGTCTCGATCTGATCGATCGGCGGGGCAGGGTGAGCGCCGGCCAACTGGCCAATGACAGCGGCCTGACCACCGGCGCGGTGACCGCGGTGATCGATCGGCTGGAGGCCGCCGGCTATGTGCTGCGCACCCGCGATACGCTTGACCGGCGCAAGATCTGGATCGAGCTGACCGAGGACATGAAGGCCATCACCCACCGCATCTTCGGCCACTACGAAAAGACCGGGCCGATGATGCTGGCCCGTTTCTCGCCCGATCAGCTGGCCGCCATCATGCAGTTTCTGGAGATCGGCACATTCCTGCAAACCGAGCTGGCGGCAGCGCTGCGCGAGCATCTCGACCCGCGCGCCACCACTCCCGCCGCCCGCCTGATCCAGGCGCGGGCGTTCGAGCGGGCGGTGGAGGCTAACCGGGGCAGGTTGCAGGCGGAATTGAGTGGGCTGCTCGACAAGGAGAAGTAGCGGAGGCGCCAAGCGAGGGGTGCTGGAGGGCACGAACCTTCCTCCAACACCAGCTGTCATCCCAGCGAAAGCTGGGACCCATCTATCGGCTGGCGCTGGCGGTGAGTTGGGTCCCAGCTTTCGCTGGGATGACATCCGAGGTGGGGCGCGTACGGTGCCTCCCATCACCCCGCTTTTCTCCCCCGCCTAGGGGGGACTGGAGGGTACCGAGTTCTTCTGCGGTCGCTACTCCGCCGCCATCGGCAGGCTGTCCTTGCCGTCGAGGTTGCCCATGCTGGCGACGATGTGGCTGGCCAGGGCATCATAAATGCCGCCATAGGCGTGGCTGGCACGCATGATGGCGATCTCGGCATCGCGCAGCCGCGGCAGGTCCTTGTCCTCGGCGATCACTCGCATCCCCGGCTGCAAGGCGCTCTCGGGCAGGAAGCCGACCGCGAGATCGGTCAGCACCGCGCTGGCGATCGCCATGGCGTTCGACGAGGTATAGGCGATGCGATAGTCGCGGCCGATGCGGTTCAGCACCTCGACCGCGTTCTCCTTCCAGCAGCAATGCAGGCCGCCCGCGATCGGCAGCGGCTCGGTGGCAAGCGCCTGCCCACCATGCGAGGCCACCCAGAACATCCGCTCGGTGCGGAACATCTCGCCATATTCGTGGTTGGTGCCCTGGGTGAAGACGATCAGGTCGTAGCGCCCCTTCTTCATCCCGTCGAGCAGCTCTTCCGACGGCTGGCAGCGCACATCGACCACGATCTTGGGGTGGGTGCGCTGGAAGCTGGAGAGGATCACCGGCAGCAGGCGCACTGCATAGTCGTCGGGCACGCCGAAGCGGATCGAGCCCTTGAGGTCGCCATCCGAGAACACGTCCATGATCTCGGCATTGATCCTGAGCATGCGCCGCGCCCGCGCATAGAGCGCATCGCCATATTCGGTCAGCGCCACCGTGCGGCCGTCGCGGCTGAGCAGCGCCTGGCCGAGCCGCTCCTCCAGCCGCTTGATCTGCATCGACACCGCCGACTGGGTCTTGTTCACCCGGCGCGCCGCCTCGGTGAAACTGCCGCAATCGGCGATGGCGCAGAAGCTCTGCAGCTGGTCGAGATCGAGGGGAGTGCTCATACCGCTTCTCCATCACGAAATTTGATGATCGGGATGAAATCTATTTGTTGGACGAATACATGGCAAGCGCTCATATCAGGCGTCATTGGTGATCCCGCGATCGCCAGTGGTGATCCCGAGGTCGCCACCTGGCGCTCCACGATCGCTTGTCCCGCCCCGGCACTCCCTGCCCAGGCAAAGATGAAATTGGAGAAGGACCATGGTCCACTTGCTTTCGAGCGAGCGGCCGTCGATGGCTGCCGCGTCGTCCAACCCGTTGCGCGCTCTGGTGAACTGGTTCGCCAAAGTCCGGGCTGCACGAGCTCGCCGCGTCGCCTTCGAGTCGCTTCTCGACTATGACACTGCCCGCCTCGAGGATCTCGGCATCAATCGCCAGGATCTGTTCGAAGCCCTCGACAGCCCCAGCCAGCGCCCTGGCTACAAGCTGCAGCAGAAGCGCGCCGAAAGCTCCCGCCATTGGCTTAACCCCTGAGGCTTCCGCTAGGGAAGACCATCTGAGCGCGTCCAGGAAGGGTTGCAGCCCTTCCTGGTTCAGCAGTGCGCTCCTCAGGCCTAGCCTCACCCATGGCTCAACCCCAGTTGTGCCATCTTCGGGCCGGCTCACCCGCCGGCTCTGTTTCCTGATGAACTGCCGGGCCCAAGTTCTTCTCACGAAGAGCCGGTCCGGCTTTTTTGTTGGTGGTGCACCAGCAATTCCACATCCGCGATGTCATCCCAGCGAAAGCTGGGAACCAACTCACCGCTGGCTCGGGCTGCGACATGGGTCCCAGCTTTCGCTGGGATGACACCCAGTATGAGGTGCTATCGCGCTTTTCTAACGCGAAGCGTCCAGCCGCTCCGCCACCAGCTCCTGCAGCCGCCACAAATGCGGGTCGTGGATGCCGAGCTGTTCGAGGTGGCTCACCGTGTTGAACAAATACTCGACCATCGAGCCGCGTGAGCCGACGGCCTTTGCCAGCACATCGGCGATCTGCGTCTCGCTCAACCCCGAGACATAGCGCCCGCTGTTGCGATCGATGCAGAAGGTGAAGGCTCGCACCGGACCCTGCTCGGTCATCACCGTCACCCAGCGTGGCGGGAATGGCGAGGGTTTGCGGCCCATTTCGCGTCGGCAGAGCTTTTCGATGTTCTCTTCGACGGCGCCCGGCGGCAAGCGGTACAGCGCCCCCTTGCACGAGCCGCCCCGGTCGAGCGCCAGCATCAGCCCGGGATTGGCCTCCGAGCCACGGAACCAGGTGTTCCAGCCCAGGCAGAAGGCGCGATGCCAGCCGCGCAAGAGGCCAGTGCGGATCTCGACGAAGTCGCAGGCCGGCTTCCAGATCAAGGAGCCATAGGCGAAAACCCAGATCTGGTCCGAACCGTCGCTGCCGGCGAGGATATCCTGGGTGAACTGGCGGAAGTCTTCGTCGGTCGCGGTTTCGGCCGGCGGCAACGGCCCATCCGGCGTCATCAGCAGCGCCATCCGGGCCACGTGAGCCTCAGTCAGGCGCATCTGCCGAGCGGGCCGGGGCATCGGGCGCTGTCCTTACGGGAGCTGTGCGAACCCGTCGCCGAAGCCGTTGAGCGATACCGGGATGCCGATGCCTTCTTCGGGCGTCTTGAACACGAAGAAGATGGCGCTCTTGCCGGTGGTCAGCTTGGTGATCAGCTCGTCGTCGAGCACCACCTCCGCGACGCACCCGTTGGGCAGGCAGCGCACGAACGCCACGCGGCCGATATTGGCGCCATCGATATTGAGCCCCAGCCCGTTGGGCAGCAGCACGCCGAGCGGCGCCAGCACGCGCAGCAGCCGCGCCTGCTTGTCGGCCGTCTTCAACACTATCACCGAGAGCCCGACATTGGGCTGGTCCTCGGCCGAGACATTCTGGATCAGCGCGCACTGCTCGAAGCTGGCGCCCGGCGGCGTATCGCAGCTCATCTGCCAGTCGCCGTACTGCGCCTTGACCACGCCCTGCGCCAGGGCAGGGGACATCAGCCCCGCGGCAATCGCCAGCGCCGCGAACATCCGAACAACAAGCCCGAGGATTGGCTGCACCGATCCACTCTCTCTATATGTGACATAACGAATCCCACGTTCCCGCGGGCTTTGTAACTTAGTCGTTTAGCCCCGCACGGCTGTCAACAAGCCGGCCAGCGGGAGGCGGCGGATAAACGCCTGCCAATCAAGGCAAGCGTGAGGCGTGCGCGGTTGAGACCGCCGATTTGCCTGGCGGTGCGTTTTGACGCACGGTGCGACGAGAGGCATGAATTGCCTTGGGTCTGCCGATGTGGTTTAGACACGTTCCAAGTTTCAAGCGCTCCGAGGTTGAGTCGGGGCGGCGTTTCGCTATGCCGCATTTGCCCACCTCAACCCGCGCTAGAATACCGGACCAGACGGGATCTCAAGGGGGTTTTTAGGTGACCGGCAAACTACTGAGTTCGATTGGCTCGCTGGGAGCCGTAGCCCTCGCATCGCTGCCCATGGTGGCGACTGCGCAGGAGCAAGGCCATCCGGTGCCGGGTCAGATCGGGCTGCAGCCCTCCGTGACCCCGATCATGGATTCCATCCACGCCTTCCATGATGGCCCGCTGCTGTGGACCGCCGTGCTGATCGCCCTGCTGGTGCTGGTGCTGCTGATCGTGGTGATCGTGCGCTTCAACGCCAAGGCCAACCCCAAGCCGTCGACGACGACCCACAATACGCTGGTCGAGATCGTCTGGACGGTCGTGCCGATCCTGATCCTCGTGATCATCGCGATCCCGTCCTTCGCGGTGCTGACCGATCAGCTCACCGTCCCCGACGGGCAGCGCAAGTATCTGGGCTCCAACATCTTCTCGTTCGGCGATGTCGAGGTTCCTGCAGCCGAGCTGACGGTCAAAGCGACCGGCCAGCAGTGGTATTGGGACTATGAGTATGTCGATCAGGGCAAGTCGATGTCCTCCTCGATCCTCTCTGAAGAAGCTCGTCTCGCCCAGGTTCCGGTGCAGCCCCGTCTGCTGGCTGTCGACTACCAGTTGGTCGTTCCGGTCGACACCACCGTGCGCATGCAGATTACTGCCGATCCGTCGGGCGTGATCCATGCCTTTGCGGTGCCCTCGTTCGGCATCAAGATCGACGCGGTCCCTGGCAAGCTCAACGAGACCTGGTTCAACGCCCGCAAGACCGGCATCTACTACGGTCAGTGCTCCGAGCTCTGCGGCAAGGACCATGCCTTCATGCCGATCGCCGTGCGCGTCGTGACGAAGGAAGAATTCGCAGCCTGGATGGCAGCGTTCGAGGCGGGTACCGTCGACGACGCCAACGCCACCCTGCCTGCACTCAGCTAAGGACCCGTGCGCGGGTCCTC
>Ga0209902_100782_pt1 | contig 24821 bp, 23 predicted proteins | sample FECB27metaG_FD_188304 | JGI IMG/M metagenome (GOLD analysis project Ga0209902, IMG submission 188304) | Cyanobacterial communities from the Joint Genome Institute, California, USA - FECB-27 (SPAdes) (version 2) | ecosystem: Environmental > Aquatic > Thermal springs > Hot (42-90C) > Microbial mats...
GGTGAGCTGGCGCACCACCGCGCCCGGCCCCGCGTCGACCGAGGACACGCGTTGCGTGCTGCGTGCATCGCCGCCGGTCTTCCAGAGCTGGAAGCCGTGGCGGCCGTCGTTGGCGACGAAGTACAGCGCATCGCGCCAGGCCGTCAGTTCGGCCGGCATGGCGTCGGCCTCGCCGGGGTTCAGGTCGGTCACGCGCTGCGTGCCGCGCGCGGTGCCGTCGCTGCGCCACAGCTCGAGGCCGTGCGCGCCGTCGGTGGCGGTGAAGTAGACATGCGCGCCGAAGCGCGTCTGCCAGCTCGGGAAGGCGCCGCGAAAGCCGGGGCGGATGTCCTTCAGCAGCACGGTGCCGGCGGTCGTGCCGTCGCTGCTCCAGAGCTCCTGCCCGGTGGCCACGTGGAAGGCCGAGAACAGCACGCGCGGGCCCAGCCGCACCAGGCCGGTCGGCCCGACGAAGGCGCGCGGCTGCAGCTGCTCGGGCAGCACGTCGCGCGCCGGATCCTGTGCCGACGCCGCCAGCGGAGCGAGCAGCGCGAGCGCGGCGCACAGCGCGCGCAGCCGGCAGCGCGCAGGGAGAAGGGAGCGCGCGCGCATCAGCCGCCGAACCATTTGGCGGGCACCGTCACCAGCTGCGGGAACAGCACCATGAGGAACATGATCGCGAACTCCGCCACCATGAAGGGCAGCACGCCGCGCGTGACCTCGTCCATGCGCATGCGGCCCACGCCCGCCACCACGTTGAGCACCACGCCCACCGGCGGCGTGATCAGCCCGATCGAGTTGTTGATGATGAACATCACGCCGAAGTAGACCGGGTCGATGCCGGCCGCCACCACCACCGGCATCAGCACCGGCGTGAGGATCAGGATGGTCGGCGTCATGTCCATCGCCGTGCCCACCGCCATCACCAGCAGCATGATCGCGATCATCAGCACGATCTTGTTGCCCATGAAGGGCTCGAGCAGCGCGACCACCTTGGCGGGCAGGTCGGCCACCGTGATCAGCCAGGCGCTGACCATCGCGGCGGCGATCAGGAACATCACGACCGCGCTGGTCTTGGCGGCGCTCACGAAGATCTTGTAGAGATCGGGAAAGCGCAGCTCGCGGTAGACCACGGTGGCCACGAAGAGCGCGTAGACGGCGGCCACCACGGCCGCCTCGGTGGGCGTGAACACGCCCATGCGCAGGCCCACCAGGATGATCACCGGCAGCAGCAACGCCCAGCCGGCCTCGCGTGCGGCCGCGACGATCTGGCGGCCGGACTGGCGCGGCGGCGGCTCGATCTTCTCGTGCCGCACCAGCCAGGCCCAGGTCACCCACAGCGCGCCGCCGATCAGCAGGCCGGGCACGATCGCCGCGAGGAAGAGCTTGGAGATCGAGACGTTGGCCGCCACGCCGAAGATCACGAGCCCGATGCTCGGCGGGATCACCGGGCCGATGACGCCGGTGGCCGCGATCAGCCCGCCCGCGCGGGCGCGGTCGTGGCCGGCCGAGACCATCATCGGCAGCAGCAGCGCGGTCAGCGCCGCCGCGTCGGCCACGGCCGAGCCCGACAGCGCCGACAGCAGGCAGCCCGCCATGATCGTCACGTAGCCCAGGCCGCCGCGCACGTGGCCCACCAGCGCGAGCGCCAGCGCGACGATGCGGCGCGACAGGCCGCCCGCGTTCATGATCTCGCCCGCGAGCATGAAGAAGGGCACGGCCAGCAGCGGGAAGCTGTCGGCGCCGCCGATCAGGTTCTGCGCCAGGATCTGGGCATCGAACAGGTCGAGCTGCCACATCAGCGCCACGCCGCTGGCCAGCAGCGCGAAGGCGATCGGCATGCCGAGCGCCATGGCCAGCAGCAGCGATCCGAGGAAGACGGCGATCGTCATGCGCGGCGCTCCCGTTCGGCCTCGAGCACCTGCGCGAGCGCGGCGGCTTCTTCCGATTCCTGGATCGCCACCAGCTGGTCGTCGGCCAGTTGGCCCGTGAGCAGGCGCAGCAGCTCGATCAGCAGCAGCGCCGCGGCCAGCACCGAGAACACCAGGCCCGAGGCGTAGACCACGGCCATCGAGGCGCCCGTGACCGGCGCCTCCACGTCCCAGTTGATCCGCGTCTGCGCCAAGCTGCCCTGGAACAGCAGCCACAGGATGTAGAGCATCAGCAGGTGGCTCGCGCCCAGGCACAGCTTGCGGCCCAGCGGCGGCAGCCGGCCGACCACCATGTCCACGCCGAGGTGGGCATGCTCGCGCAGCGCCACCAGCGCACCCAGGAAGGTGATCCAGATGAACAGCCAGCGCGAGACCTCCTCGGACACGGTGATGCCCGAGTTGAGGCCGTAGCGCAGCACCACGTTGCCGAACACCAGCACCACCATCACGGCCAGGAAGGTCGCGATCAGCGCCTCCACCACGCGGCAGGCGCGATCGATCCATCGATTCATGTCGTCCTCTTCAATCCAGTCGGTGGGCGTGCGCCGTGCAACGGCGCACGCGCGGGCTCACTGCTTGGCGTCGCGCACGATCTCGACCAGCGCGCGCAGCGCCGCGAGATAGGACTGCGGCCCGAGCCCCTGCACCGTGCCGCGCACGGCCGGCGAGATGATCGAGTGCGCACGCCAGGCCTCGCGCGCCGCGATGTTCGACATGTGGACCTCGATGGTCGGGAACGGCATGGCCTTGATCGCGTCGTGCAGCGGCACGCCGTGCTGCGTGAGGCCCGCGGGGTTGACCAGCGCGCCCTGTGCCTCGTCGATGTGCTGGTGCAGGAAGTCGACCAGCGCGCCTTCGTGGTTCGACTGGATCGTCGCCACCGTGATGTCGAGCTCGCGCGCGAGCTTGTCGATGCGCGCGTCGATCTCCGCCAGGGTGGTGCGGCCGTAGATGTGCGGCTCGCGGCGGCCGAAGAGGTTGAGGTTGGGGCCGTGCAGGACGAGGAACTTCATGGTGGATGCTCGCGGTTGCCGTGCGCTCACTGCTTGGCGCCGCGGATGCGCGCGAGCTCGTCGTTGTAGAGCTTGACGATGGCCGGGTCGTACTGCGCCGCGAACTTGTCGATCACCGGCTGCGCGATCTCGCGCATGCGCACCTGCTCCTTCGGCGCCACCTCGTTGAACTGCGCGCCCTTGGCCTGCAGCTCGCCCACGGCCTTCTGCGCCGCGGCGCGGCTGGCCTGGCGCTGGTAGCCGCGCGCCTCGTCGGCGGCCTCGCGCATCCACTTCTGCTCGGTCGGCGAGAGCTGGTCCCAGAACTTCCTGCTCACGAGCACGATATTGGCCGCGTACACGTGGTTGGTCGCGCTCACGAACTTCTGCACCTCGTAGAACTTGTTCGACAGGATCACGGCGAACGGGTTCTCCTGGCCGTCGACCGCCTTCGACTCGAGCGCGCCGTAGAGCTCGGCGAAGGGCATCGGCACCGGGTTGGCCTTGAAGGCCTTGAAGGTGTCGAGGAACACCGGGTTCGGGATCACGCGGATCTTCAGGCCCTGCAGGTCCTCGGCCCTGGTGATCGGGTGCTTGCTGTTGGTCACGTTGCGAAAGCCCAGGTCCCAGTAGCCGAGCGCCACCAGGCCCTTCTCGGGCAGCTTGGCGATCAGCGCCTGGCCCAGCGGTCCGTCGAGCAGCTGGTCGGCCTGCTCGAAGCTGGCGACCGCGAACGGGAAATCGACCAGGCCGAACTCCTTGACGATGCCCGCGAGCGAGGTGGTCGCGGGCGCCGACATCTGCTGCACGCCGCCCTGCAGCGCCGACTGCTGCTGCATCTCGTTGCCGAGCTGGTTGGCCGGGTACTCCTGCACCTTCATCTTGCCGCCGCTCTTGGCCGCGAGCAGCTCGGCGAAGCGCTTCACGCCCAGGCTCACCGGATGGTCGGTGTTGTTGAGGTGGCCGAAGCGGATGGTGCGCTCCTGCTGCGCCAGGGCGGGCGCGGCGAGGCCGATGCAGAGGCTGGCGAGGGCGAAGGTGCGAAGAAGTTTCACGGGTGGGCTCCAGGGAAGGACGGAAGACGGCATGGCCGATGCGATGGGAGGAATTCTGTGGTGAATCGGAAAATCTTTCCACTATGGAAATCCCTTCCCTTCATCTGATAGAGTTCGGCTGTCGCCATCGGTCCGCGACATGAACCGGGAGTACTGACATGAGCGAAATGCTGGGACGCAGCTTCAGGGTGCTGGAATATCTGGCGTCCCATCCCGAGGGCGTGCCCCTGTCCCTGCTGGCGGGCGATCTGCAGATCCCGCTGAGCGCCTCGCACCGCCTGCTGACGGAGCTGATCCGCTACGGCTATGTGCGGCAGGAGCAGCGCGACGGCCACTACGTGCTGACCATCAAGCTGGTGTCGATCGGCCTCTCGTTCCTCAGCAACTCGGGCGTGGTCGACGTCGCGCAGCCGCTGCTCGACCAGCTCGCCAAGGCCTCGGGCGAACTGGTGCGCCTCGCGGTGGTCGACGGCGACGAGCTCACCTTCGTGGCCAAGGCGCAGGGCGCGACCCACGGCCTGCGCTACGATCCGGACATGGGCCTGTCGGTGGCGCTGTCGTGCAGCGCGGCCGGCCATGCCTGGCTCTCGACCCTGCCCGAGGACGACGCGATGGCGCTGGTCGCGAAGAAGGGCCTGGGCAAGCCCGAGGACTTCGGCCCCAAGGCGCCGACCACGCTCAAGGCCGTGATGGTCTACGTGAAGGCGGCGCGCCAGCGCGGCTTCAGCCTGATCAACGAGGTGTTCGCGCCGGGCATGACCGCGATGGCGGCACCGGTCTTCGGTCCGTCCGGCCCGGCGATCGGCGTCATCACCATCGCCGGCCCCGCGGTGCGGCTGACGGCGCAGCGCATGGAGACGCTCGGGCCCACGCTGATGCAGGCGGCGGCCGAGGTGGCCACGGCGAGCGGGGCCTCGGCGCTGTTCAAGAAGCGCGCTTAGTCGGCGTCTTCGTCGCCCGCGTTGCGGATGCGCAGCGCCGTGTCGTAGAGCGTGTTGCGCGGCGCGCCCGTGATCTCGGCCGCGAGCTTCACGGCGGTCTTCACCGGCAGCTCGGCCAGCAGCAGGCGCAGCACGCGCTCGCCCTCGGCGCCGTCGTCGGCCGCCACCGCCACCGGGTGCAGCACCAGCGCGAATTCGCCGCGCGTGCGGTCGCGCTCGGCCGCGAACCAGCCGGGCAGGGCGCTGGCCGCCAAGGTCGCGATCTCCTCGAACTGCTTGGTGAGCTCGCGGCCCACGGTGACGCGGCGCTCGCCGAGCACGGCCAGCGCGCGCGCCAGCGGCTCGATGCGGTGCGGGGCCTCGAGCAGCACCACGGCGCGCGGCTCGTGCGCGAGCGCCTGCACGGCGCTGTCGCGCTCGCCGGCCTTGCTCGGCAGGAAGCCCGCGAACACGAAGGCGCTGCTCGCGCTGTCGCCGCTGCCATCGGACACCAGCCCGGCCGCGCCGACCAGCGTGGTGACGCTGCTCGCGCCCGGCAGCGGCAGCGCGCGCAGGCCGGCGGCATGCACCGCGGCCACCAGCCGCGCGCCAGGGTCGCTCACGCCCGGCGTGCCGGCGTCGCTGACGTAGGCGATGCGCTCGCCCTGCGCGAGCCGCGCGACCACGGCCTGCGCGGCCTCGGCCTCGTTGTGCTGGTGCAGCGCGAGCAACTGCGCGCCGGGGCGGTCGATGCCGTAGGCGCGCAGCAGGCTCTGCGTGTGACGCGTGTCCTCGCACGCGACGGCGTCGACCAGCTGCAGCACGTGCAGCGCGCGCAGCGTGATGTCGGCCAGGTTGCCGATCGGCGTGGCGACCACGTAGAGGGTGCCCTGCGGATAATGCTGCGCACCGGCGGCGTCGCGCGCGGCCCCGAGGGCGGCACCGAAAGAGGCGGGTGCGAGTGAGGCCAAGCGCTTTTCTCCGAGGGACGTCGACACAAGAACAAACGGGAACAGGGAGCGGTCATGAAGACCACGACGACGGCGTCGGCCGTCACGACCAAGGGCCGCGGCGACGCGGCCGAGGACGCCGCACTGGCGCACCTGGAGCGCGCGGGACTGCAGCTGGTCGCGCGCAATTATCGGACGCCGGGCCGCGGCGGCGGCGAGATCGACCTGATCATGCGCGATCCGCGCGACCGCACGCTGGTGTTCGTCGAGGTGCGCCAGCGCAGTTCCACCGGCCATGGCGGCGCGGCCGGCAGCATCACGGCGGCCAAGCAGCGGCGCATCGTGTTCGCGGCGCGCCACTATCTCGCCCGTTTGCGCGAGCCGCCGCCGTGCCGCTTCGACGTGGTGCTGGTCGAGGAACGCATCACCTGGTTGCGCGCGGCTTTCGACGCGGGCTGAGCGGCGCGCGATGCGCGAAGGTGTAGGGCGGATCACAGCGCGGGGTCTTTCGCTGCATCCCCGCAGTTATCATCCCGCCCCATGCTCGAGCAACGGATTCAGCAGCACTTCATCGACAGCGCCGACCTCAAGTACCAGGCCGGCCCGATTCTGAGCAAACCCATTTCGCAGGCGATGCAGGCGATCCTGGCGTGCGTGACCAGCGGCGGCAAGGTGCTGGCCTGCGGGTCGGGCGTGTCGGGCCTGCTGGCCACGCAATTCGCGTCGCAGTTCGTCGGCCGCTTCGAGCGCGAGCGGCCCGAGCTCGCGGCCATCGCGCTGCCCGGCGACAGCACCGACCCCGCGGCCGACGGCGCGAATGCCGTCGACGGCGATCGCTTCGCGCGCCAGGTGCGTGCGCTCGGCCAGGCCGGCGACGTGCTGCTCGCGCTCAGCGTCAGCGGCCAGTCGGCCCCGGTGCTCGCGGCGGTGCATGCCGCGCACGAGCGCGACATGACCGTGGTGGCGCTGCTCGGCAATGCCAACGCGGGCGCCTCGGCCGCGCCGGGCACCGGCGGCGTGATCGGCCGCGCGCTGCGCGAGACCGACGTGCAGATCAGCGTGCCGCACGAGCGCGGCGCGCGCATCCACGAGATCCACCTGCTCGCGCTGCATTGCCTGTGCGACGGCGTGGACGCGCAGCTGCTCGGCGATCCGGACAGCGACGTGCTGTCGCCGTCGAGCTGAACCCTTCACGCACGACGCTCCCCGGCGCGCGGGGGTATGCGTTTCGCTGCGCCGGAGTCTGAGTTTTTCTCAAAGCGATTTCATAAATATGTTGAACAAAGTTCATGTGATTGACATGGCGGCTTCCTAGCATCGCGGCCGAGCGCGCTCGCTCCTCAACTTTCCGGCGCGCCGCCCCCCATGAAACTCCCGAACTTTCCCTCCCTGCCCGCGGTCCGCGGCAGGCTGTCATCGACCCCTTCCACGCGCCGCACGCCACGCGCCGCGCTGGCCACCCTGAGCGCCGTCTGCGTGCTGGCACTGAGTGCCTGCGGCGGCGGCAGCGGTGGCGGCGGCGGCTTCTTCGGCTTCGCGCCACCCTCGGGCGGCGGCCCCGCGCAAGGCGACAACGGCCAGGACGGCGGCACGCAGCCCGCGAGCTTCGCGCTGTCGCTCGCGGTCGAGGGCAGCGGCGACGTCGAATCGCTCGATGCCAGGCTGGCCTGCGGCCCCGGCAGTTGCACCGGCGCCAGCGCCGACTACGCCGAAGGCAGCACCGTCACGCTCAACGCCACGCCCGCGCACGGCTTCGTGTTCGCGGGCTGGCAGGGCACCTCGTGCGAGAGCGGCGACACGCGCTGCGTCGTGACCGTGAAGGCCGCGCAGCGCATCGCCGCGAAGTTCACGCAGGCCGCGCCGGCGATCCCCGCCGGCACCTGGCTCAAGGGCGACACGCACGTGCACGACGACCACTCGTCCGACGGCAGCGCGGCGCGCCAGCTCAACGACGACAAGGGCCCGGGCAACACCGGCATCGCCGACCAGATCGGACAGGGCACGCGCATGGGCCTGGAGTTCATGCCGCTGACCGACCACCGCACCTACGACCAGCACTACGACTGGAACTGGGAGTCGCCCTCGCTGCTGCTGGTGCGCGGCGAGGAGGCCAACGGCAGCCCGCACGCGACGGTGCAGGGCGGCGTCGACTCGATCGTGCAGGGCGCCGCGCGCGCCGACCGCCAGCCCTTCACGCACCTGCAGCAGTCGATCTGGGACGCGCACAGCCAGGGTGCGAACTGGACCGTGGCGCATCCGAACGACGGCGAGACCAATGCCGACGGCTCGTTCAATGCCTATGCCAACGTGCAGGGCGTGGACCTGGTCGAGACCTGGAACGGCACGCCGAGCCCCGAGACCGTGCTGGCCGACGCCTATGCCGAGAAGCTGTGGAACGCGGGCTTCCGCTTCGGCATCGCGGGCGCGAGCGACAGCCACATGCGCGAGCTGTGGGACGGCGAGGGCACGGTCTATCCGATCTCGAACCCCGGCATGCCGGCCACGCAACTGCTGTCCAGGGCCTACAACGAGCGCGCCATCGTGCAGGCGCTGCAGCGCGGCCACACCAGCCTCTCGTACGACCCGAACGGCCCCTTCGTCTCGATCGCCACCGACCTGCGCGGCGGCGGCTACACCGCGATCGGCGGCGACGAGGTGTTCGTGCCGGCCGGCACCGCCGGCCACCTGCGCATCGACGTGCGCCGCGCCGCGGGCCTGGACGTGTTCGTCTACCGCGCGCCCGGCAAGAGCGCCGGCCCGCTCAAGAGCTTCAAGCCGAAGACCGATGCCGAGAGCTTCATCGTCGACATCGCTGCCGGGGACAAGCCCGACTGGTACCGCGCCGAGGTACGCGGCATGAGCACGCCGCAGCCCTGGGCGCCGGTGTCGGTCGACGAGGTCAAGGCCACCGTGTCGCCGATCTTCGTCTCGCCCGCGCCGGTCGAGGCCAAGCCCGCGACGCCGATTCCCGCCGATGCCGGCACCGAGGACGGCGCGCTGCGCGTGGCGGGCGCGCGCGGCGGCTTCGCGGGCTTCCCCGACATCGCGGTCGCCGACGGCGCGCTGCACTTCGTGGCCGAGCTGCATGGCGCCTCGAGCAGCACCGTGGTCTATCGCCAGCGCGACGCCAAGGGCGTGTGGCGCGACGCGGGCCGCACGCTCAGCGGCCAGGGCCAGGCGCGCTTTCCGCGCGTGGCGGCGCGCGGCAACGAGGTCTGGGCGACCTGGGAGGAGGACGCGGTGCAGGTGCCGCACCGGCCCGAGATCAAGCTGCGGCATTCGGCCGACGGCGGCGCCAACTGGGACGCCGCCGTGACCGTGCGCGCGGTCGAGGGACGCGCCGAGCATCCGGCGATCGCGCTGTCGGCCGGCGGCAAGCCCGTGCTCGCATGGCAGGAGATCGCGGCCCATCAGGCCTTCGACATCATGGCCCAGGAGATCGGCACCGACGTCCAGCCGCGCAACCTGTCGGCCGCCGGCAAGGTGACCGATCCGGGCATCGCCAGCGACACGCGCACCCCGCGCTATCCGGCCTCGGTGCTGCCCTCGGTGGCGGTGGCGGCCGACGGCCGCGTCGCCGTGGCCTGGCAGGACGACCGCAGCGACAAGGATCCGCTGTGGACCGGCGCCGCGAGCTACGGCGAGGGCACCACGCCCGACGACTGGCAGGTGCAGGTGCTGGTGCGCGAAGCCGGCGGTGCCTGGGCCGCGAAGCCGGCCGAGATCGGCACCTCGGACCGCGCCGACCGCCATCCGCAGATCGCGTTCGGCGCCAAGGGCGAGCTGGTCGCGGTCTGGGAGAGCAAGGAGCTCGCCGCGAGCGGGCGCAACCTCTCGGTGCGCGCCGCGGTCTCGGGCGACGGCGGCAAGTCCTTCGCGGCGCCGGTGGTGGTCGGTGCCGACGACAAGACCATGAGCGAGCGGCCGCGCCTGGGCGTCGATGCCGACGGCGCGGTGCGCGCGGTCTGGTACGACTCGCGCTCGGCCGACTGGCGCTGGCGCGTGATGACCGCGGTGTTCCGCCCCGACAGCGGCTGGGAGCCCGGCACCCTGCTGATGGCCCGAGGCAACAACACCTGGCCCGTGACCGCGGGCGGCCAGGTGGCGTTCGCCAGCACGCGCAACGCGCAGCGGCTGCAGCGCGATCCGACGCAGCAGGTGTTCCTGCTGTCGCTCGCGAAGCCCTGAGCTGAAGACGAACTGAAGATGCGGCGGCGGCCGCATCCGGCGCGGGCCGCGGCGTTCCCTCGGGAACTCCGCGGCCGTCTTCATTTCTACCAACAAGCCGTAACGGAGCGGCAAATCCGCTGGGCTAAACTCGCCGCGAACCCGGGCCAGGGCCTCGCGGCAGCGCCCATCTCGCACCTCCACTCCAGGGAAATCACACATGCAGAAGACCGCCTCGACGCCTCGCGCCATGCACCGCCTCGTTCTCGCACTCGCCTCGGGCGCGGCATTGGTCGCGGGCCTCTCGGCCTGCGTGCCGCTGGTGGTCGGCGGCGCGGCGGCGGTGGGCGTGGGCATGGTGGCGACCGACCGCCGCAGCTCGGGCGCGCAGCTCGACGACCAGGGCATCGAGCTGCGCGCCGCGGCCCGCGTGCGCGACATCGCCAACGACCAGATGTACGTCAGCGTGACCAGCTACAACCGCCAGGTGCTCTTGACCGGCGCGGTGGGCAACGAGGCCGACCGCCGCCGCGTCGAGGACGTGGTGCGCGGCGCCGAGAACGTGCGCTCGGTGGTCAACGAACTCACGCTGGGCACGCCGAGCACCTTCCAGGATCGTTCCAACGACCTCTACGTCACCGGCAAGGTCAAGGCCTCGCTGCTCGACGCCAAGGACATCTTCGCCAACTCCTTCAAGGTCGTGACCGAGCGCGGCACGGTCTACCTGATGGGCATCGCCACGCGCCGCGAGACCGACCGCGCGACCGAGGTGGTGCGCAGCGTGACCGGCGTGCAGAAGGTGGTGCGCGTGGTCGAGATCGTGAGCGAGGCCGACCTGACCGGCGCGCAGCGCGGCGGCACCGGGGTTTCCGCGCCAGCGCCCGTGGTGCCGGCCTCGCAGCCGCAGCCTGGCACCTCCTCGCGCGTGCCGCTGCCGCCGATGGAGCCGCTGCCGTCTTCGTCGGCACCGGCGCCCGCGCCGGCCGGTGGCGTGACGACCAGCCCGATCCGCTGAAGTCCTTTCGCCCGCCAACGAACAAGGCCCCTCGACGGGGCCTTGTTCGTTTCCGGGGGAGCGGGGGGGCTGGCTACTTCAGCCGCGTGATCAGGCTCGAGGTGTCCCAGCGCTGGCCGCCCGACTGCTGCACGTCGGCATAGAACTGGTCGACCAGCGCGGTCACGGGCACGCGTGCGCCGTTGCGCTTGGCCTCGTCGAGCACCAGGCCCAGGTCCTTGCGCATCCAGTCGACCGCGAAGCCGAAGTCGAACTTGCCCGCGATCATGGTCTTGCCGCGGTTGTCCATCTGCCAGCTCTGGGCGGCGCCCTTGCCGATGACCTCGAGCACCGCCTGCATGTCGAGCCCCGCGCGCTGGCCGAAGGCGATGGCCTCCGACAGGCCCTGCACCAGGCCCGCGATCGCGATCTGGTTGACCATCTTCGCGAGCTGGCCCGCGCCGCTCTCGCCGAGCAGCGTGACCGCGCGCGCGAAGGCCGCGGCCACCGGCTTGATGCGATCGAAGGCGGCCGCGTCGCCGCCGCACATCACGGTGAGCGCGCCGTTCTGGGCGCCGGCCTGGCCGCCCGACACCGGCGCGTCGATGAACTGCAGGCCGCGTTCGAGCGCGGCCTTGGAGAGTTCGCGCGCCACGTCGGCCGAGGCGGTCGTGTGGTCGACGAAGACCGCACCCTTGGCCATGCCGGCGAAGGCGCCGTCGTCGCCGAGCACCACCGAGCGCAGGTCGTCGTCGTTGCCGACGCAGCAGAACACGAGGGTGGCGCCGGCCACCGCTTCGCGCGGCGTGGCCGCATGGCGGCCGGGGGCGCCGAACTCGTCGACCCAGGCCCGGGCCTTGGCCTCGGTGCGGTTGTAGACCGTGACGCTGTGGCCGGCCTTGGCCAGGTGGCCGGCCATCGGCCCGCCCATGACGCCGAGGCCCAGGAAGGCCACCGTCTGCGCGGGAGTGGATTCGTAGGTGCGGGGGTTGATGCTGCTCATGGGCCCGAGCTTAAAGCCATTCGGCGACAGCCTGCACCCTGGGGGACATGGCCGTGCCGGCCCAAACCTGTACGTGAACGTACACGTTGGAGTAGAATGGCCCCATGAGTTCCCCGGCCCCCGCCAAGTCCCTCACCGTTCGCGATGCCGCGGCGCAGCTCGGCGTGACGCCGCGCACGCTCAAGTACTACGAGGAACTGGGCATCGTGGTGCCGGTGCGCAGCGAGGGCCGCTACCGGCTCTACGAACCGGCCGACCTCGAGCGGCTCGCGCGCGTGCTGCGCATGCGCTCGCTGGGCTTCTCGCTCACCACCATCACCGAGATGCTGCGCCAGCCGATGGAGGCGCCGGCCGAGGGCGGCCGGCCGCGGCTGTCGAATGCCTCGCTCAAGTCGCTGCGCGAGACGCTGGGCGCGCAGCTCGCCACGCTCGACACGCGCGTGGCCCAGGTGCGGCGCGAGCTCAAGGAAGCCGCGGCCCTGCAGGCCCAGCTGCGCCGCGACCTCGACTACGTCGAACGCCGCCTGGCCGGCGAACCGGTGGAGGAGGCCCTCGCGCAGCGGCGCGCGGAGCGCCCGGCGTCATGACCGCACCGGCCCTCGCCCGGCATCCGCGCGGCCTCTCGGCCGTGGCGTGGATGCCCTGGGCGATCGGGCTGGTCACGGCGGTCGACTACTTCGACAACGCGCTGTTCGCGTTCTTCGCGAGCTACATCGCGGGCGGCGTCAACGCCTCGCCCGATGAGCTCGTGTGGGCCTCGAGCGCCTACGCGCTGGGCGCGGTGCTCGGCATCCTGCAGCAGCATGCATGGATCGAGCGGCTCGGCTACCGCCGCTACCTCGCGCTGTGCATGTTCGCCTTCGCCGCGGGCGGCCTCGGCGCCGCCTGGTCCGACAGTTCCACCCAGCTCGCGCTGGCGCGCGGCGTGCAGGGCTACTTCGTGGGGCCGATGCTCGGCGCTTGCCGCATCCTGATCCAGATCGGCATGCCGGCCGAACGCCGCGCCAAGGCGCTCAAGGCCTTCATGGTGCTGATCGTCTTCGGCGGCGCGCTGGCGCCGGTGGCCGGTGCCTTCCTGGTCTCGAACTTCGACTGGCGCTGGCTGTTCGGCTGCACCGTGCCGGCGGCGGTGCTGATCGGCCTGCTGGTGCTGTGGGCGCTGCCCGACCTCGGCGACGTCGAGCCGCACGAGCGCACCGCGCCGCACCATGCGCCCTACCTGGTGTTCGCGCTGGCGCAGGCGGCGCTGCAGGTGGTGCTCACGCGCACCCACTTCGAGCTGTTCACCGGTTCGCCCGCGCTCGTGGGGCTGGCGCTGGCCGGCCTCGCGGGGCTCGCCTGGTTCGGCTGGCACCAGTGGCACCATCCCGCGCCGCTGGTGCGGCTGCATGCGCTGCGGCAGCCGGGCTTTCGCGTCGGGCTCGCGCTCTACGTCGTCTACTACTACCTGTCGACCGGCTTCAGCTACCTGCTGCCGCGGCTGATGGAAGGCGGGCTCGGCTTCAGCGTGGGCAACACCGGCTACTTCACGGGCGCGATGTCGCTCGCCACCGGGCTGCTGGTGTTCGTCTACCTGCGCTACTCGGCGCGCCTCGCGCACAAGAAGTGGCTGATCGTCGCGGGCTTCGCGATCGCCGCGCTGGCTTCCGCCTGGCTCGCGCGCGTCACGCCGCAGTCGGGGCGCGAGGCGCTGGCCGGGCCGCTGCTGCTGCGCGGCCTGCTGATGCTGTTCGTGGTGCTGCCGGTCGCGAACCTCACCTTCCGGCCCTTCGCGGCCGAGGACTTCGCGCACGGCTACCGGCTCAAGAACCTGGTGCGGCAGCTAGCGATCTCCTTCGCCACCTCGAGCGTGATCGCGCTGCAGCAGCACCGGCTCGCGCTGCACGAAACCCGGCTCGCCGAATCGGCCAACGCCGGCAACGCGGGCTTCATGCAGGCGCTCGATGGGCTGACACGGAATTTCGCGGCGCTCGGCCATGCGGCCGGCGAGGCGCATGCGATGGCGCTCGGCACCCTGTGGCGCACGCTCGAGCAGCAGGCCACCTTCATGGCCTCGCTCGACGGCTTCACGGCGATCGCGGTGGTCGCGCTCGCGGCGGGCGTGTTCGCCGCCTGGCAGCGGCAAATCGACTGAAGGCGGCGCGCCGGCTCAGACGATCGCGAAGTGCTCCGTGCCCGCGGCCAGGTCGGTGCTGCGCGCGCGCTGGCTGTTGAGCTTGATCTGCAGCCGCAGGTCGTTGGCCGAGTCGGCATTGCGCAGCGCATCCTCGAAGCTGATCGCGTGGCCCTCGAACAGGTCGAACAGCGCCTGGTCGAAGGTCTGCATGCCGAGGTTGCGGCTCTTCTTCATGATCTCCTTGATCTCGCCGACCTCGCCCTTGAAGATCAGGTCGGAGATCAGCGGCGTGTTCAGCAGGATCTCGACCGCCGCCACGCGGCCCAGGCCGTCCTCGGTCGGCACCAGGCGCTGCGAAACCAGCGAGCGCAGGTTCAGCGACAGGTCCATCAGGAGCTGCGCGCGGCGCTCCTCGGGGAAGAAGTTGATGATCCGGTCGAGCGCCTGGTTGGCGCTGTTGGCGTGCAGCGTGGCCATGCACAGGTGGCCGGTCTCGGCGAAGGCCACCGCGTGCTCCATGGTCTCGCGGTCGCGGATCTCTCCCATCAGGATCACGTCGGGCGCCTGGCGCAGCGTGTTCTTGAGCGCCGCCTCCCAGCTGTCGGTGTCGATGCCCACCTCGCGCTGCGTCACCACGCAGTTCTTGTGCGGATGAACGAATTCCACCGGGTCCTCCACCGTGACGATGTGGCCGAAGGAGTTCTCGTTGCGCCAGTCGATCATCGCGGCCAGCGTGGTCGACTTGCCCGAGCCGGTGGCGCCCACCAGGATGCACAGGCCGCGCTTGGTCATCGACACGTCCTTGAGCACCTGCGGCATGCCCAGGTCGTCGATGGTCGGCAGCTTGGCCGGGATGGTCCGCAGCACCATGCCGACCTTGCCCTGCTGCACGAAGGCGTTGACGCGGAAGCGGCCGATGCCGGTCGGCGAGATCGCGAAGTTGCACTCCTTGGTGCGCTCGAACTCGGCCGTCTGGCGGTCGTTCATCACCGAGCGCGTGAGCGCCAGCGTGTGCTGCGCGCCCAGCGCCTGCTGCGAGACCTTGGTGACCTTGCCGTCGACCTTGATCGCGGGCGGGAAGTCGGCCGTGATGAACAGGTCGCTGCCGTTGCGGCTCACCATGAGCTTGAGCAGGTCGTTGATGAACTGGCTGGCTTGATCGCGTTCCATGAGGGGCTCCGGAGGGCTGGGGTCAGCCGGGGAAGTTTTCGGGGATCTTGGCCTTGCTGCGGGCTTCCGCGGCGGAGATCGTATTGCGCCGCACCAGGTCCGTGAGGTTCTGGTCCAGCGTCTGCATGCCCTGGCCCTGGCCGGTCTGGATGGTGGAGTACATCTGCGCCACCTTGGCCTCGCGGATCAGGTTGCGGATGGCCGGCGTGCCCAGCATGATCTCGTGCGCCGCCACGCGGCCCAGGCCGTCCTTGGTCTTGCACAGGGTCTGCGAGATCACCGCCTGCAGCGACTCCGACAGCATGGCGCGGATCATCTCCTTCTCCTCGCCCGGGAACACGTCGATGATCCGGTCGATGGTCTTGGCGGCCGACGAGGTGTGCAGCGTGCCGAACACCAGGTGGCCGGTCTCGGCCGCGGTCATCGCGAGGCGGATGGTCTCGAGGTCGCGCATTTCGCCGACCAGGATCGCGTCGGGGTCCTCGCGCAGCGCCGAGCGCAGCGCATTCGCGAACGAGAGCGTCATCGGCCCGACCTCGCGCTGGTTGATCAGGCACTTCTTCGACTCGTGCACGAACTCGATCGGGTCCTCCACCGTGAGGATGTGGCCGTACTCGTTCTCGTTGAGGTAGTTGACCATCGCGGCCAGCGTGGTCACTTGCCCGAGCCCGTGGGGCCGGTCACCAGCACCAGGCCGCGCGGCTTGAGCGCGAGTTCGCCGAAAATCTTGGGCGCATTCAGCTGCTCGAGCGTGAGGATCTTCGAGGGGATGGTCCGGAACACCGCGGCCGCCCCGCGCGCCTGGTTGAAGGCGTTGACCCGGAAGCGCGCCAGGCCGTCGATCTCGAACGAGAAGTCGACCTCCAGAAATTCTTCGTAGTGCTTGCGGTGGGTGTCGCTCATGATGTCGTAGACCATGGCGTGCACCGCCTTGTGGTCCAGCGCATCGACATTGATGCGGCGCACATCGCCGTGAACGCGGATCATCGGCGGCAGGCCGGCCGACAGATGCAGGTCGGAAGCCTTGTTCTTGACGCTGAACGCGAGCAGTTGGGTGATGTCCACGGGGCTCCTCGATCGGGTTTCGGTGACGTTTTGATACGAATTTGGACGATTATGACGATGATTGGCGACGACCTCCAGCACGTGCGGCAGCGGATCGCGAAGGCCTGCGCCGACGCCGGCCGCGACCCCGGCGCGGTGCGGCTGCTGGCGGTATCGAAGACCTTTGGGCCCGAGACGGTGCGCGAGGCGCAGGCGGCCGGCCAGTCGGCCTTCGGCGAGAACTACGTGCAGGAAGGCCTGGACAAGATCGCCGCGCTGGCCGACCTGCGCGCCGGCCTCGAATGGCACTGCATCGGCCCCCTGCAGAGCAACAAGACGCGGCCCGTGGCCGAGCAGTTCGACTGGGTGCACAGCATCGACCGGCTCAAGATCGCCGAGCGGCTCTCGGCCCAGCGCCCGGCCCATCTGCCGCCGCTGCAGGTCTGCCTGCAGGTCAACGTCGACGGCGGCGCCAACAAGTCCGGCGTGACGCCCGAGGAGGCGCTGCCGCTGGCGCGCGCTGTGGCGGCGTTGCCACAGCTGGTGCTGCGCGGGCTCATGGCGATCCCCGAACCGGCACCCGATTTCGAGGCCCAGCGCGCGCTGTTCCTGCGCGCGAAGGCGCTGTTCGATGAAATCCGCGGCGCCGGCATCGCGCTCGACACCCTGTCGCTGGGCATGAGCGCCGACCTCGAGGCGGCGGTCAGCGCGGGCAGCACGATGGTGCGCATCGGCACGGCGATCTTCGGCGGCCGCCCGCAGAAGGCGGCCTGAGCGGCAGGCTCAGATCCCGAGCGGGATCCGCGTGCTGCTCTTCACTTTCTCCATCACCGCATAGGTGCGCGTCTCGCGCACGCCCGGCAACTGCCACAACACCGTGCCCGCGAAGTCGCGGTAGGCCGCCATGTCGGCCATGCGCGTCTTCAGCAGGTAGTCGAAGCCGCCGGCCACCATGTGGCATTCGACGATCTCCTCGCGCACCTGCACCGCGGCCTTGAACTGGTCGAACACGTTGGGCGTGGTGCGGTCCAGCAGCACCTCGACGAAGACCGTGAAGCCGCGGCCCAGCCGCTCGGCGTCGAGCCGCGCCTCGTAGCCCTGGATGAAGCCCTCGCGCGTGAGCCGCTGCACGCGCGCGAGCACCGCCGTCGGCGACAGCGCCACCGCCTCGGCCAGCTTGAGGTTGGTGATGCGGCCGTCTTCCTGAAGAATCTTCAAGAGCCGGAGATCGACGCGGTCCAGGTCGGTCATGGAAGTGGGATGGCAAGGGTTCTGGTGAATTATCCGGAAATGCTGTCGAATTTTGGTGAAAGATTCGCCATCAAGGCATGGACCATAGCCAATCCAACCAAGGAGAAGACATGCGCCTGCCCGACCCCTACCGACCCGAGACCGAGGTCGTCGCCCATCGACTCGCCCTGCTCGAGGGTGCGCTCGACTGGACCGCGGCCTCGACCGTTGCCACGCCCTGGGTGCAGGCGGTGCGCGACCATCCGCCGCCGTTCTGGGCCATGGAGAGCCTGCTGCGCGAATACCCGATCTCGAGCGCCGAAGGCCTCGCGCTGATGCGCCTGGCCGAGGCGCTGCTGCGCGTGCCCGATGCCGAGACCGCCATCGCGCTCACGGCCGACCAGCTCGGGCGCGCCGATTTCGAGGGCGCGGCCGATTCCACGCTGTCGCGCCTGTCGTCGGCCGCGATCGCGATGTCGAAGCGCTTCCTGCCCGAGGCCGACCATCCGCCCGGCCTGATGGCCCGGCTCGGCGCGCGCACCGTGGTCGCCGCCACGCTGCGCGCGGTGCAGTTGCTGGGCCGGCAGTTCGTGCTGGGCCAGACCATCGCCGAGGCGATGGACGAGGCCCGTGCCGCGCACCGCAAGCAGTCCGCCCTGTGCTTCAGCTACGACATGCTCGGCGAGGGCGCGCGCACCGACGAGGACGCGCTGCGCTACCTCGAGAGCTACACCCGCGCCATCGCCGCGATCGCCCAGGGCGCCGATCCCACCGCCGCGCCCGAGCGCAACGACGGCATCTCGATCAAGCTCAGCGCGCTGCATCCGCGCTACGAGGACGCGCAGCGCGAGCGCGTGCTGCGCGAGCTGGTGCCGCGCGTGTGGCTGCTGTGCGAGCGCGCGGCCGCGGCCAACATCAACCTCACCATCGACGCCGAGGAGGTCGACCGGCTCGAGCTCTCGCTCGACGTGTTCGACGCGCTCGCGACCCGCGTCGCGGCCGAGCATCCGCAATGGCGCGGCTTCGGCCTCGCGCTGCAGGCCTACCAGACGCGCGCGCTCGAGCTGATCGAACACGTCACCGCGATCGCGCGCCGCTACGGCCTGCGGCTGATGTGCCGGCTGGTCAAGGGCGCCTACTGGGACGCCGAGATCAAGCGCGCGCAGGAACTCGGCCTGCCGCACTACCCCGTGTTCACCCACAAGCACCACAGCGACGTCAGCTACCTGGCCTGCGCGCAGGCGCTGCTGGCCGCGCCCGACGCGATCTATCCGCAGTTCGCCACCCACAACGCGGGCACCATCGCGGCCATCCTGCAGATGGCGCAGCGGCAGGGCGCGCCCTTCGAGCTGCAGCGGCTGCACGGCATGGGCGAGGGCGTCTACCGCGAGGTCATGAAGCACACCGGCGCCTCGGTGCGCGTGTATGCGCCGGTCGGCCGCCACAAGGACCTGCTGGCCTACCTGGTGCGCCGCCTGCTCGAGAACGGCGCCAACTCCTCCTTCGTCAACCAGCTCGGCGACCCCGTCGTGCCCATCGCCACGCTGCTGGTCTCGCCGCTGTGGCTGGAACGCGAGAGCCCGCAACTGCCGCTGCCGCCGCTGCTCTACGGCCCGGCGCCCGCGCGGCGCAACAGCGACGGGCTCGACCTCACGGTCGACGCCATGCGCGCGCCGCTGTTCGCGGCGCTGGCCGCGACCGCGGTGCCGGTCGTGCCCGAGGCCGATCCTGCGAGCGCCGCGCGCGCCGTGGCCGCGAGCGCGACGGCCTTCCGCGCCTGGCGCAACACGCCGGTGGCAACGCGCGCCGCCGCGCTGCGCCGCGCGGCCGATGCCTTCCAGGCGCAACTGCCGCGCCTGTGCGCGCTGCTCGTCAAGGAGGCCTTCAAGACCTGGGGCGACGCGGTGTCCGAGGTGCGCGAGGCGATCGACTTCCTGCGCTACTACGCCGACGAGGCCGAGCGCCTGATGCAGCCCGTGCTGCTGCCCGGCCCGACCGGCGAGCGCAACGAGCTGCGGCTCACCGCGCGCGGGCCCTGGGTCTGCATCAGCCCGTGGAACTTCCCGCTGGCCATCTTCACGGGCCAGGTCGCGGCCGCGCTCGCCACCGGCAACACCGTGCTGGCCAAGCCCGCCGAGCAGACGCCGGCCATCGCGCGCGAAGCGGTCGCGCTGCTGCAGGCCGCGGGCATTCCGGCCGACGCGCTGCAGCTGCTGCACGGCCCCGGCGAGACCGTGGGTGCCGCGCTGGTGGCCGCGCCCGGCGTGGCCGGCGTGGTGTTCACCGGCTCGACGCAGGTGGCGAAGATCATCCATCGCGCGCTGGCGGGCAAGGACGGTCCGATCGTCCCGCTGATCGCCGAGACCGGCGGCATCAACGCGATGCTGGTCGACTCGAGCGCGCTGCCCGAGCAGGTGGCCGATGCCGTCGTGCAGAGCGCCTTCCGCTCGGCCGGCCAGCGCTGCTCGGCGCTGCGGCTGCTGGTGCTGCACGAGGGCATCGCCGACGGCGTGATCGAGATGATCCGCGGCGCGGCGGCCGAGCTGTCGGCCGGCGATCCCGCGCTGCTCGCGACCGACGTCGGCCCGGTGATCGACCGCGAGGCGGCCGACAACATCCGCCGCCATCTGGCGCGGCTGGACCGCGAAGCGAAGCGCGTGCTGGCGCCCGCGGCAGCGGACGACGCATCGTCCACCCTGATCGCGCCGGCGGCCTATGAAGTGGGCGCCATCGAGGACGTGCGCAGCGAGATCTTCGGCCCCGTGCTGCAGATCGTGCGCTGGGGCTCGGGCGCGCTGGGCGATCCGGCCGAGGTGATCGAGCGCATCAACGCGCTCGGCTACGGCCTCACGCTCGGCATCCAGACGCGCATCGATTCGCGCGCCCAGGCGCTGGCCGTGCGTGCCCACGTGGGCAATGTCTACGTCAACCGCAACATCATCGGCGCGGTGGTCGGCGTGCAGCCCTTCGGCGGCGAAGGGCTCAGCGGCACCGGGCCCAAGGCGGGCGGGCCGAACTACCTGCCGCGCTTCTGCGCCGAGCAGACCGTGACGGTCAACACGACGGCCGCGGGCGGCAACGCGGCCCTGCTGAGCACGGTGGCGTAGCGCCGTTGCGCCACGCCACCGCGCGACCTCAGCGCACCGTGCTCTGGCCGTGCGCGGCGGCCTGGCGATCGAGCTGCTCGATCAGCGCGCCGTAGGCCGGGCTGGCGCGCAGCCGCGTGTATTCGGCTTGCGCCTGGCGATAGCCCGCGCGGGTCGGGTCGGCACCCGCTTCGCCCGACTGCTTCGCGGCCAGGCCCGACTGCATCCACAGCCGCGTGTCGGCGGCCACCGCGGCGCGGCTGTTGGCCGACACCGTGGCCACCTGCTGCTGCGGCGTGCCGTCGGTGTAGCCCTGCGTGGGCGCGGTCTTGAGCCATTGGCGCGCTTCGGCCGTCACGGCTTCGCGCGTCGTCGACGAGCTGAACGACACGGGGCGCGGATCGCCCTCGGCGTAGTTGCCCGCGAAGCTCGGCGCGGCGGCGGCGGCCAGCAGCGCGGCGAAGGCGGCGGTGCCCAGCAGGCGGGTGGTGCGGACGGTGCGGTGTTGCGAAGTCTTCATGTCGTCGTTCCTTTCAGTGGTGGGACGTGGTGGTTGAACCCGGTGGGAGCGAAGCGGGCCGGTGGGCCTCGTGGTCTTCGTCTTTCCTTGCCACCGACTCTAGGGAGGGCAAACCGGCGATCGATAACCCGTCGATGACGATTTCGTCATCTGCCGCGCCGCCGCGAAAAACCGCGCGCGGGGGCGTCAAGCGACTCTTGCATAACCGCCTGTCGCGGCATGCATAAGCCATGGCGCGGCGCGCGAGACGGGACTATCGTTCGCCCATCATTCCAACCAAGGGACTCTCATGAGCGAAAAACTCTCCTTCGTCACGCCGACGGCCAACAGCCCCTGGGGCACGTACCTGTCGCAGGTCGATCGCGTGGTGCCCTACCTGGGCCCGCTCGCGCGCTGGGTCGAAACCCTCAAGCGCCCCAAGCGCGCGCTGATCGTCGACGTGCCGATCGAGATGGACGACGGCACCATCGCCCACTTCGAGGGCTACCGCGTGCAGCACAACATGAGCCGCGGCCCGGGCAAGGGCGGCGTGCGCTTCCACCCCGACGTCACGCTCGAGGAAGTGATGGCCCTGTCGGCCTGGATGACCATCAAGACGGCCGCCGTCAACCTGCCGTACGGCGGCGCCAAGGGCGGCATCCGCGTCGACCCGAAGAAGCTCTCGCTGCAGGAGCTCGAGAAGGTCACGCGCCGCTACACCAGCGAGATCGGCATCATCATCGGCCCGCACACCGACATCCCCGCGCCCGACGTCAACACCAACGCCCAGATCATGGCGTGGATGATGGACACCTACTCGATGAACGTCGGCGGCACCGCCACCGGCGTCGTCACCGGCAAGCCGCTGCACCTGGGCGGCTCGCTGGGCCGCGTCAAGGCCACCGGCCGCGGCGTGTTCGTCACCGGCCGCGAAGCCGCGCGCCGCCTCGGCCTCGACCTGCGCGGCGCGCGCATCGCGGTGCAGGGCTTCGGCAACGTGGGCTCGGTCGCGGCCGAGCTGTTCGCCGAAGCGGGCGCCAAGATCGTCGCGGTGCAGGACCACACCGGCACCATCGTCAACGACAAGGGCCTCGACCTCGCGCAGCTGGTGCCGATCTCGCGCACCGACGGCGTGGTCGGCTTCAAGGCCGGCGGCGACATCGTGCCGAACGAGGACTTCTGGGACATCGCCTGCGACATCCTGATCCCCGCCGCGCTCGAAGGCCAGCTCACGGCCGATCGCGCGAAGAAGACCACCGCCAAGCTGGTGCTCGAAGGCGCCAACGGCCCCACCGTGCCGCAGGCCGACGACATCCTCGCCGAGCGCGGCGTGCTGGTGGTGCCCGACGTGATCTGCAATGCCGGCGGCGTGACCGTCAGCTACTTCGAATGGGTGCAGGACTTCTCGTCCTTCTTCTGGGACGAGGACGAGATCAACGTGCGCCTCGACCGCATCATGATGAACGCCCTCAACCAGATCTGGGACACAGCCGACAAGCACAAGATCACCTTGCGCACCGCGACCTACGCGGTGGCTTGCGAGCGGATCCTGATGGCGCGCCAGGAGCGCGGTCTGTACCCCTGATGTTTTTTTGACGGCGCGCGCGGCTACGCTCGGGGGATGAGTACTTCCCCCTTGCCGCCTTCCCCCTCGCTTCCCGCCGACAGCCTCGCGCGTCTGCGGGTCCTCACGGCCGGCGGCCAGCGCAAGCTGCTCGGCCTGGTCGGCGCCCCCGGCGCCGGCAAGTCCACGCTCGCGGCGCTGCTGCGCGACGCGCTCGGCGCCGAGCGCGCGCAGGTGGTGCCGATGGACGGCTTCCATCTCGCCAACGTCGAGCTGCGCCGGCTCGGCCGCGCCGACCGCAAGGGCGCGCCCGACACCTTCGACAGCGCCGGCTACGTGGCGCTGCTGCAGCGGTTGCGCGAACAACGGCCCGGTGGCGACATCGTCTATGCGCCCGAGTTTCGGCGCGAGATCGAGGAGCCGGTGGCGGGCGCGATCGCGGTGCTGCCGGAAACGCAGCTCGTGATCACCGAGGGCAACTACCTGCTGCACGACACCGGGCCCTGGGCCGGCGCGGCCGCGCTGCTCGACGAGGTCTGGTACGTGGACATCGACGACGCGCTGCGCGAGGCGCGGCTGGTGCGCCGGCACGAGCAGTTCGGCCGCAGCGCCGAGGCGGCACGCGCGTGGGTAGCGCAGACCGATGCGCCGAACGCGCGGCTGATCGCGGCCACGCGCGCGCGGGCGCACCACGTCGTCGTGCTTTCCTGACCGGCGCCTGATCCGGGAGATCGCCGAGGGAACGCGCGGCCCTCATCGCGCTCGAAGGCAGGCCGGCCGTCCGCCGGTTAGCATCCGCCACGCCATGCCGACCCTGCCTCCGATGCCCCTTCGCTCTCGCTCCTTCGTCCTCCTGCCGGTGCTGCTGTCGGCACTGGTGCTCGCGGGCTGCGGCAGCAGCGCGCGCCGCGTCGCCTACGACACCGAGGAGTTCGACTCCACCACCACCCACACGCGCAGCTACGAGGCCACCGAGGCCCAGACCTGCGAGGCCGCGCGCCGCGCGCTGCTGAGCCAGGGCTACATGGTCACGGCTGCCAATGCCGACCTGGTGACCGGCCGCAAGAGCTTCCAGCCGGCGGCCGAGGTGCACGTCGAGGTCGAATTCCGCGTGGTCTGCGCGGCCGAGGGCGGCCGGGGCGGCAAGGGCGCCAGGCCGAAGAGCACGGTGGCCTTCGCGACCGCGCTGCAGGACCGCTACGGCCTCAAGAAGGTCAACAACTCGGCGAGCCTGGGCGTGGGCGCCTTCGGCTCGCTGTCGCTGCCGCTGACGGGCAGCGACGACGCGATGGTCAAGGTGGCGAGCCAGACGCTGACCGACGAGCGCTTCTACGACCGCTTCTTCGCGCTGCTCGACCGTTTCCTCGAAGGGCAGGAGCCGGGCGCGGAAGAGCCCGAGGACATGCCCGAGCCCGCGCCGCCGGCACCCGCCGCCACCCCGGCCCCGTCCCCGGCCCCGGCCACCACCTTCCCGGTGCCGACCTCGCCCAACCGCGGCTGACGGCATGGCCACCCTCCCGTTCGCGGACCGGCTGGCCTTCCTGCGCGAGCCCGGCCGCTGGCGCGCGGGCGCGCAGCTCGCGGCGGCGGTGGCCATCGCCTGGGGCGTGTCGCGCGGGATCGGGCTGCCCGAGAGCTTCTGGGCCGTGATGAGCGTGCTGATCGTGATGCGGCCGAGCGCCGGCTCCACGCTCGAGGCCGGCTGGGACCGCGTGCGCGGCACCTTCGCGGGCGCGCTGGCCGGGCTCGCGGGCGTGTGGCTCGCGCACCATGGCGTGCCGATGCAGGCCGACGCGCTCGCGATCGTGCTGCTGCTGGCCTTCGTCGGCGCCGCCGTGCCGGGGCTGCGCAGCGCGCCGGTGGCGGCGCTGATCATCCTTTCGGCCGGCAGCCTGCCGGGCCATTCGGCGCTGCAGGTGGCGCTGCTGCGCATGGCGCAGATGGGCATCGGCGTGGGCGTGGCGCTCGCGATGGCGCTCGTGACGGCCGAGTACCGGGCTGGCGCGCGCTTCGACGCGGGCTGCGCGGCGCTGGTGCGCGGCATGGCGAAGCGTTTGCTGGCGCTGGCCGCGGGCGATGCGACCGAGGGCGACGGCGAGCGCGCCCGCGCCGCGCTGGCGC
>Ga0209902_100783_pt1 | contig 24803 bp, 18 predicted proteins | sample FECB27metaG_FD_188304 | JGI IMG/M metagenome (GOLD analysis project Ga0209902, IMG submission 188304) | Cyanobacterial communities from the Joint Genome Institute, California, USA - FECB-27 (SPAdes) (version 2) | ecosystem: Environmental > Aquatic > Thermal springs > Hot (42-90C) > Microbial mats...
CAGCATTGCGATTGGGGCGGATGGCTGCCGCATTGGAGTATCAGGCGATCCCAGTTTGATTTTTGTGGCCTTTACGTCTGGAGCTGAGGCGTTAGCCGACCGGCAGGATTCGTGTTGCGTCCACAGCGTGCGCAACGGCGAGGTTCGGTAGCTATCCGACTTTTGCGCTGCCAAGGTCGCCAAAGATTTCGGCATGCCAGAACATCTTCGGGTTTCGCAGCCAGGCACTGTTTTCGACAGTTTCCAACTTTGCGAGCTGGGCCATGTCGATGCCGTAGCGCCGGCAGAAGCCAATGATTTCCCATAGGTCGTCATCGGTTGGGAAGCGACTGAACTCTATGAATAAATCCTGGACTACCCCGTAATATTCTTTGACGAACACCATACGATCGAGCCACTCGAAAAAGGCGCGCTCATCCGCTTCGTGGTAATACACGACCCCGGTGGCAACGATTTTTGGCGCGTCGGACATCCGCTTCTGCTGCACTATTATTTTCCCGGCACGCCTCGAAGCCGATCTCGCCGGGCTCTGTGCCATTGCTTGATCAACTCAGCATATTGGAGGCCGATGGAGAGCATCCAGAGCATTAGGAAAATGAGGCTCATACGTCCAACAAACTCGAACGTATCGCGCGAGTTGGTGCCTCTCCAAGCTACAGCCGCACCGACTAACAATAGCATCCAAAGCGCTAACGGAAGGGCGCGGGGCAGCACGATCGCGAAGGTTGACCATGACAATATCGAGCGCATTCTCGGCTGATAACATGGCGGCCCCTTGTCCGCTATTGGGGCGTAAGCTGAACGGCAGGACTTGTGGCGCGCGCGCAACGGCCGAGAGGGGGGGGTATGCGACCAGCAGCTTTTACCCAGCCGGTCTGAAAAACGGACTCATGCCGATTGCCTTGCGAGCTATTCCACCAGCGGGATACAGGGCTGCGTAAGCCAATATGATTTCGTTTCGTCGGAACACCAGAATGAACCGCCCCGGGATTGTCGGAGGCCCTAACTCCTGAGAGGAAGGGTCTACGATGAGCAAGACGACGAACAAGTTTGCAGCGGAGGTTCGTGATCGGGCAGTCCGCATGGTGCTGGACCACGAAGCCGATCATCCATCCCGCTGGGCGGCGATCACATCCATTGCCGAGAAGATCGGCTGTTCAGGGCACACGCTGCTGGAGTGGGTGAAGAAGGCCGAGGTGAACAGCGGCAAGCGTGCCGGCGTTCCCACCGAGCTGGCAGACCGTCTCAAGGCGCTGGAGCGCGAGAACCGCGAGCTTCGCCAGGCCAACGAGATCCTGCGCAAGGCTTCCGCATATTTTGCCCAGGCGGAGCTCGACCGCCCGTTCAAGCGATGACCGCCTTCATTGACGAGCATCGGGATGATTATGGGGTCGAGCCGATCTGCCGGGTTCTGCCGATCGCCCCATCTACCTACCATGAGCGTGTGGCGCAGCGGCGTGACCCATCGCGTCTGTCACCGCGCGCCCAGCGCGACGAGGCCATGAAGCCCGAGGTCCGACGCGTCTTCGAGGCCAACTTCAAGGTCTACGGCGTGCGCAAGGTGTGGCGGCAGATGCAGCGGGAAGGCTTCTACATTGCCCGTTGCACGGTAGAACGGCTGATGCGCGAGTTGGGCCTGCAGGGCGTGATCCGGGGCAAGCCGGTGCGCACGACGGTGAGCGACAAGGCTGCGGTCTGCCCGCTCGATCAGGTCAACCGCCAGTTCCACGCGCCGGCGCCGAACATGCTGTGGGTGTCGGACTTCACCTATGTCGCGACGTGGGCGGGGTTCGTCTACGTGGCCTTCGTGATCGACGTTTACGCCCGCTATATCGTGGGCTGGCGGGTGAGCAGGACGGCCCATGCCAGCTTCGTGCTGGATGCCCTCGAGCAGGCGATCCATGATCGGCGCCCGGTCCATCGTGGTGGCCTGATCCACCACAGCGACCGCGGCAGCCAGTATGTCTCGATCAAGTATACCGAGCGCCTTGCCGAAGCCGGGATCGAGCCATCGGTCGGGAGTGTTGGCGACAGCTACGACAACGCCTTGGCCGAGACGATCAACGGCCTTTACAAGGCCGAGGTGATCCACCGGCGGGGTCCGTGGCGATCCTTTGAGGCCGTTGAATACGCCACGCTCGAATGGGTGGACTGGTTCAACAATCGCCGGCTCCTCGCGCCCATCGGCAATATCCCGCCTGCCGAAGCCGAAGAGCGCTACTACGCCATACTGGACGACACACCCATGGCCGCATAATTTAAGCCGAGTGGCCTCCGGCAATCCCGGGGCGGTTCACCTCGTCGCGCACAGGATAGTGAATGCCAGCGCCTTCGCGGAAAAATCTGGCTTGTCGATCACATCCCTCACAAAGCTGGGTGCATCGTTCCAGTCCATAGCTTTGAAGTGGCCTTTTGACTGCTTCCCGCTCAGCCAATGCGCAAGGTTGTCTTTCCATTGAGCCGGATTGTGATGGTCGCGCCACAGCGCGCGTGTATCGGGGTTAGAAATCCCCTTGGCTTTAGCCGCGCCTATTATGATTTCAATTCGGCTCCGGACGCGTGATGCCGTCTCGCGGGCATTCAGCCAGAGCGTCCCCGTGATACCCTTTTTCTCGTAGGGCTGACGAAGCACGAGCAAAACATCATCGCTCGTAATCTGGTGTGGATGCCTCGTCCCGATGATTGGATATACGTAGGTGGTTAGGGTGTTCTCCCACTGCTGAGCGTGTTTCGGATTTTTCCATTCGCTCTTGTGGTGAGTTACGTAATCTCGTGCGACATCCTCAAATGTCTCACGGTCGATTTTGGTCTGGTCATTACGTTTTGTCTCATCCGCCGCCTTGATGTCCGCTGCTTCGCGATCGGCAAGGGGGTCACCTCCAGAGCGGATCGTTTTTCGATACTCCAAAGCGTCCATTTCGAGCGCTTTGAGTTTGCCGGCGTCGATTGAGGTGAAAGGTTCCAGCGTCATGACCCGGCGCTTGCCGCTCTTGGTCGAATAGCGAAGAGCCCATGTGGCCGAACCGCTGACCGAGATCACGAGATACAGGCCACGCGTGTGCGCCCACATGCCCGGTTGCTGGGCCTTTACGAGTGATTGGATAGTGCGGGTATTCAACGGCATGAGCGTTACCTTAGTTGGTTAGTCGACGTGTCGACCACCCACCAAAAACGCTCGCCAGCTTCGTATCGCCATGATCATCCGTAAGCGCTCATGGAGCTCTAAAACGACGGATATTCAGATGGTTGGTTTCGCCGGTGACGCTTTGTGACGGTTGGTGACGAGTCGGAACTAAGGACACCCTCTCCGCCATAATTCATCTACGATCGGAAATATCCGGCCGCCCTGGCGGCGGGGGCTGGATTTTCGATATTGAGTGACATTCGGGTCGTGGGCGTACGGCCCTGAGTAGGATTAATTCCTCCCGTGGCAGCGCTCCAAGCCGACCGGCAAATTCCGGTACTCCGACGCCTTGGCCTTGTGGTTTCTATCCGCTCCCGCGCGATCAGGGCAAGATTGGGCGATTATGTAGTTTACAAACCTAGGGTTTTTTGGGTCCGTATAGCTGGTCGATGCACTCCTGCATCGCCTTATGCACTTTGGCGGTGACCGCGTCCTGAGAGTCGCTGACTTTGATGTCGCTGGCGCGGATGCGTTTCCCTGAGCAGTCGTCGAGAAACAGGCGATCCTTCACCAGTTTTGGATCAGTCGGCAACGGCTGCCGATTGTCGGCTAAGAACTGATCCGCGACAAGATCAGCTCGGGAAGGTTGCTGCCCGCACGCAGTCGATGGAAGCGCCAAGGCGAACACGATGAGCCAGCGCGTCTTCACTCCGGCTTCTCCACCGGCTTATGCCTAGCGACCTTCGCCAGCCGTTCCTTGAACCGCTCTGGATCGTCGTCCGCTTCTAGCTCGCGTGCGGCTTCCTTGAACTTGTCGAGTTGGGTCTGCGGTGATTTAGTCATGGCGCACCTTACACTCTCCATCTGTGATCTGCACATCTTCTAAATGGAAGACCACGACGGAGCTCTCGTCTCCGGCTTCCACGGCACCGACCTTGCTGAGTGGACACATATGCGCGTGGCTGCCATCCAACCTCACAAGCCCCAATTCGGAATTACGGTGCCAGTTTACTAAATATGCATATTATAAAATGCCGCGCGCATGGCTCGCCTGCGCACTTGGTCCTGCCGGGACTTCCCTGTCAGGTGACCTAGGGCGGCAATCGGCGGCGCGGACTTTCGTATTCCGATTATTCCGGCGAAACGTGCAAAATGCGGAAATATGGCCGGGTAGTTCGCGCTAGGCCGACACCATCCGCCAGCCCCCACACCCCAATCCTATTCGGCCGTGGCCCAGAACAGTTCCGGCAGCAGGGCGAAGCCGATCAGGACACAGGCCGTCGCCAGCCAGCCCCAATATCCCATGCCCTGCCATGCCCGCCGCCAGCCGACGCCAAGCGGGGTCGCTTGTTTGAGCTCCCGGCCGATGCGCAGCGCGTAGATCGCCATGCCGGAGACCGACAGCGCCGTCAGGAGCCCGCCGAAAACCAGCCAGATCGCCTTGGTCCAATAGCCGCCGAAATAGCCGAAATGCAGGGGGTCGGCCATTTCGCTGATGCGCTGATGGGCGTCCAGGCTGGTCCCGTCGAACGTCGCCAGGACCTTGCCTGTCGCCGCCTCCACCCAAACCGAGTTGGCGCGGGGCCGCACCAGTATCGCGGACTTCTCGCCCTCGAACACGTAGGCGCCCGATTTTTCGGTGGGAAAGCGGATGCCCTGGATGTGAAGGTCGGGATCGGCCTTGCGCGCGGCGGCGAGGGCGGCGGCGAAATGGCTGCCGACCTCGGCGGGTGCGGTCGTGAATTCGGCGACCTCCTTCACCCGCGGCACATCGGCGCGCCAGCCCATCTGTTCGGCGAAATACCATAGCCCGGTGATCGCGATCAGCGCCACGAACCACAGGCTCCAGACTCCGGAGAGGCGGTGGAAATCGCCCCACCATGTCCGCGCGTCGCGTCCGCGCGGCGCCTTCCAGAAACCGCGCCACCATTTCTTGTAGACGACGAAGGACGTGCCGAGCGTCACCAGCAACAGAAAGCTGAGCGACGTGACCAGCGGGATGCCGATATTGCCGGGCAGGTTGAGGTGTCGATGCATGTTGCGCAGGATCCGCGCGGCATTGACCCAATGCCCTTCGCCCTGGACCACGCCGGTCGTGGGATGGAGATGCAGATAGCCGATCGACTTGTCCTGCCACACGACCATGGCCTTGGCCGCGAACGCGCTTGCCGTCGGATCGTTGAGGAACTGGATCCGCTCGACCCCGGGATAGGCGGCGGCGTTCGCCACCATCCGATCCCAGTTCGGCTCTCCCTGCACGCTCGCGGGCGATACGCGCAGCGAGGGCAGCATCAGCCAGTCGAGTTCCTGCGAGACCACCGCCAGCGTTCCCGTCAGGCAGATGAAGCTCATCAGGATGGCGAGATTCAGCCCCACCCACTGGTGGACGTGCCACCAGACCCGGCTTGCCTTGCGCTTCTTGTCGCGCGGCAGGGGGAGGGCGGTGGTCGCCATGGTCAGAAGTTGTACTTCGCCTCGATGAAGGCCGTGCGCGGTTCACCCGGGAAATGGCCGCTGCTGCGGCTGAAGCCCGAGGCGGCGTAGGTCTTGTCGAAGATATTGTCGACGCGCGCGCGCACTTCCCATGGGCCGCGGGTCCAGGTGACCGATCCGTCGAACACGAAATAGGGTTTCACAGCCTGTCCGTCGAAGCCGAAGCGTTCCGACACATAGTCGCCGCCCAGGGCAAAGGCGAGGCCGGGCTTGGGGAACTGGTAACGGGTCCAGAAGCCGAATTTGTGCTTCGGCGCGTTGACGAAGCGGCGGCCGACCGCGTTGGTGATCGGCGTGCGGCCATTGTCCTTCGTGATGATCGTGTCGTTATAGCCGTAGTTCGCGGTCACCACCCAGTCGGGCGTGACGTCGACCGCCAGGTCGATATCGACGCCGCGCGACCGCACCTCGCCGAACTGCACATTGTTGGTCACGCCGTCCCCCTCGGGATCGGCGCCAGTCGATTGCAGCAGGTTCTTGCGGACGATCTGATAGATGGCCAGCGTCGACTGGACGCGCCCGCCGAGCAGCGCGGTCTTCACGCCGCCTTCGATGCTCGTGCCGGTGGTCGGCGCGAACGGGCCGCCGGCGCGCACGTCCTGCGATGCGGCGCTCTGCGGTTCGAAGCTGGTCGAGAACTGGCTGAAGAGGGACAGATCGTCCTTCACCCGCCAGACAAGGCCGGCGCGATAGGTCTCGTCGCTGCCCTTGAACCGGGTGGTCGGCGTTCCCGTCGCATTGCGGTTGATGTCGTTGAAGCTGTCGTGGCGGATGCCGACGATCGCGATCAGGCGCCCCAGGGTCAGTTCGTTGAGCGCGTAATAACCGGTGCGGATCGTGTCGGTGATCGTGCGGGTATAGGCGGGCAGCGCATAGGCCGCCGGATCGCAATTGCCATAGACCGGGTTCGACAGCGAGAGCGGGCAGGGACGGTTCGAATTGAGCGGCGTGGTGGTCGTGCCGTTGAGCGAGCGATTGTCGAAGGTCAGCCGGGTCTCGCTATAGTCGTATCCCGCCAGGAACCGGTTGCTGATCGTTTCGGACAGTTCGGCCGACCAGGTGGCGTTGGTGGCCATCGACCAGATGTCGTTGATGCGGATCTGGTCGCGATACTGGCGCGCCACGATATCGTTCGGCACGTTGCCGGTGGTCGGCGTGAAGGTGATGATCGGCTCGTGATATTTCTGCCGCTCGGTCGCGTCGATGCGGCGCACGATCGCGTCGATCTTCAGGTTTTCGGCCGGGTTGATCTCCCCCTTCGCCTGGAAGCTGGTCGAGCGCAGGCCGAGGAAGTCGGACGGCTCGTTATGGTTCCAGCGCGGATCGGCGACGAAATTGCCCGCATTGTCGACGGGGATGCCGCGCAGGCGGTTGCCGGGCAAGTCCTGCTCGACGCGCAGCGCCTGCAGCGTCAGCTTGGCGACGTCCAGGTCCAGCGTCGCGCCGCCGTCGAGGATCGTCGACTTGTTCTTGGCATGATAGCGCGGCAGGTCGCGATTCTCGTAGAAGGCGCCGGCGCGCAGAGCCAGCACATCGGCGACCGGACCGGTCACTTCGGCCTGTGCGCCATAGCGGTCGAAATTGCCCGCCACCACGCCGACGCTGCCGTCCAGCGTGAAGGACGGGGTCTTGGTCACATAGTTGAACAGACCGCCCGGCGCCGCCTGACCATAGAGCATGCCCGCCGGTCCCTTCAGGAACTCGACGCGTTCGATGTTGAAGAGCTGCGGGACAGAGAAGCCGATATAGGGGTCGCCGCGCAAGCCGTCGTAGAAATTCTCCTGCTGCCGGAATCCCCGCGCGGTGACGCCGGCATAGGAGAAGAAGCTGACGCCCGAGATGTTGCGATACAGGTCCTGCGCGTCGCGGGCGCCCTGATCCTCGATCAGTTCCTTGGTGATGACCGTGATCGACTGCGACGACGCCAGCGGTTCGGTGGGCAGCTTGCCCGACGCGGTCTCGTCGACGCGATAGAGCTTGGAGGCGCGCCCAGTGATGACGATCTCGTCGTCGCGCGCGGATTCATCGGCACCCGCGGCGTCCTGCGCCTGGGCCATCGAAAGCGGCGCAATCGAGGCAAGCAGGGCCAAAGAGAAAGTCGATCTGCGAATCATAGATACCCCCTGAATGTCGGGGCCAATAGATCTAATGCGAATCAATTTCAATAATGATGATACATCGCCACCAGAGCGGCCTCGCGCGCCGTTGAGAAGTGTCCAATTTTCGGTTCGGGCCGAGCTTGTCGAAGCCCCTCCCTTTCCGATCACCGAGGCGAAAAGAAGATCAGGGCTTCGACAGGCTCAGCCCGAACGGAGTGAGGGGACATCCAGACCGATCATCATCTCCGCGTCTCCGCGCGAACCATCCCGGCTCGACGGACACGACAGGTCGACAGGTTCACGCGGAGCCGCAGAGACGCGGAGTATTTCCGGGCCTGTTACACGTGATTGCCGCCGTGATTACCATCTCCGATGACGATCACTGACGCAGGCCTGGGGCCTTTGCGCCGAGACGCTTCGAAGGACTCTATGCGAGCACCGGATTGGCTGCTTCGATCGCCTCGCGCCCGGCTCGTGCGCCCGGCCATGCCGGCGCGGCCATAACTTCGCTTTGCAGAAGGCTCGGCAGCCCGTCTAAAGGCCGATCGTCAGGATTTCGAACCACGATGAATTATCGCCATTCCTTCCATGCCGGCAACAGCGCGGATGTCGTCAAGCACAGCCTGCTCATCGCCCTGGTGCGGGCCTTGCAGCACAAGCCGGGCGCGCTCACTCTGATCGACACCCATGCCGGCTGCGGGTTGTACGACCTTGGCGGCGACGACGCCCAACGCACCGGTGAGGCCATGCAGGGTGTGCTGCGGGCCTTTGCCGACCCGAACCCCTTGCTGGACGACTATCGCGCCGCCGTGCGGGCGGTGAATGTGGAGGACGAGCCGCACCTTTATCCCGGCTCGCCGCAGATTCTGGCGCAGCTTTTGCGCCCGCAGGATTTGCTGATCCTCAACGAGAAGCACCCGGCAGACGCTTACACCCTGCGCGGCGTGATGCGGGACACCGGCGCGGCCGTGCATGAACGCGACGCCTATGAACTCTGGCTGGCCATGGTGCCGCCCCGCACCGCGCGTGGCGTGGTGGTGGTCGACCCGCCCTATGAGCAGACGGACGAACGCGCGCGCATCACCGCCACCCTCGCCGCCGCTCACCGCAAATGGGCGCACGGTGTGACGGTGATCTGGTATCCGCTGAAAGACCGCGCCACGCATTCGCGGTGGAAGGCGCAGTTACGCAGGCTCGGCATCCCGAAATTTCTGCTGGTGGAACATTGGCTGTACGATAGCGAGCAGCCCGGCATCTATAACGGCGCGGGCCTCTATATCGTTAATCCGCCCTACGCTTTCACGCAGTTGCTGCCGCCGCTGCTGCAAGCCTTGCGCGCGGCGTTGGCGCCCGAAGGGCATAGGGGCGAGATCATGTCCGGCTGGCTGGGCGATTAAACGACAGTGCTCCGGCTTGTGGTGCGACCCGCCGGCGGGCTTAGCGGCACCTGTCCGGCCGGTGCAGGTCCTCTTGCAGGTCTGCGGTTACGGCGCGGATTTGAAAGCCACACTCCATGGCACCCGGCACGAAGTCGGCACGCGCTGCCCTGCTCACCGGCCAGCTACCTCACCCGGCCGATCCTGATCTCGTCGGGATCGGACAGGTCGACGGAAACGCCCAGGCTGTCGCGCACCGCCACCGCGAAGCCGGCGGGATCGTCGGTGCGGAAGACGCCGTCGAAGCGCTCATTGCCGATCGCGGGATCGAGTATGGCGAGCTTGCGGCGATTGTAGCGGTTGAATTCGGCCGCGGCCTCGGTGATCGGATCGTCGACGAAGTCCACCCGGCCGCTGCGCCAGGCAAGCGTGCGATCGACTGCGGCGAGTTCGGCCGGCGCTTTCGAAATCGTGGCGTCGTCCGCGACGAATGCGCGCTGGCCGGCCGTCAATCTGGTCTTCGTGCCGCCGGCATCCTCCGCCCATGCCTCGACGACGCCCTCGGTCACCAGGATGTCCGCGCCCCGATCGCGGCGGCGCACCGAAAAGGCGGTGCCGAGCGCCTGCACGCGGATTGCGCCCGCTTCCACGACGAACGGCCGCTCCTTGTCCTTTGCCACCTGAAACCAGGCTTCGCCCTCGTCCAGCCGCACCGATCGCGTCGCCTCCGCCAGTTGCACGCTGATCCGGCTGGCGGTGTTGATCGCCGCGGTGGAGCCGTCCGCAAGCGGGACCCTGCGGATCTCGCCGACGCCGGTCGCGTAGACCGTGTCGCCGCGGACGAGCAGCACCCCCGCCGCCGCGGAGGCCAGCGCGGCGGCGCCCCCGACGAGCATCGACCGGCGGCTGGGCCATGCCCCGCGCGCGGGCGCCACGTCGGAAAAGGGCATGTCGTCATTGGCGGCCGGGGCTTCGGCGGACTCCATCGCGATCCACAGGGCCTCGGCCTCCAGCAGCGCGCCCGGGCGTTTCGGATCCCCAGCCAGCCAGGCCTGAAGCGCCGCTTCGTCGGCGTCGCTCCAGTCGCCCCGATCCATGCGGACCACCCATTGCCAGGCCTGCGCGTCCAGTTCCGTGCGTGGAGTGGTCATGATCGGCCTCCGCCGCCCTTGCCGAACGTGCCATGCATATCCGCCCGGCTCTCCTCCTCGCGGGTTTCGCGCCAGGCCTGCTGGATCGCCAGCATGCCCTGAAACAGGTCGTTCTCGACGATGCTTTCGGTAATACCGAGCCGGCTGGCGATCTCCTTCTGAGAAAGCTCTTCGAACTTGCGCATCTCGACGATGCGTCGTCGCCGTTCGGGAAGCCGCGCGACCATGGCGCGCAGGTTGTTCATCTCCATCCTGGCGGCGACATGCCGCTCCGGCGAGGGGGTTTCGTCGATCAGGCCGGCGACCTCGGCTTCGCTCAGCGCCTCGATCGGGACGATCTTCGCCCGCTTCATCCGGCGACCGACCAGGTTGCGCGCCATGGTGAAGAAATAGGCGTCCGGACGCTCGATATGCCCGACCTCGTCGAGCATGGCGAAGCGGCAGTAACAATCCTGGATCACTTCATCGATATCCTCGCCGGACAGGCGGGAACGCCGCAGCCACGCGCGCACGAAGCGTTCGTGCGGCATGACCGCCTCGGCCACCCACTTCGCTATCCGGCGTCGCCGGCCGAGTTGCCTTTCGTTGGCCGTCGTTCGTCCCTCGTTATTCCGCGCGCGACACGTCTCTCAACTGCAAGGAGACTTGGGCGCATGATTTCCTTTTTCTGGCCAGGAAATCTCGAAAAATCCAAAAAAAGCCGTCACATCGAAAGGAATATGGTCGGCCCGGGTCTCCTTGAATTTGTCGGCGCAACGGCGCTTCGGACGAGGGGGGATGACATGATTTCGAAATTGAGCCGGGGCACGGCGCTCGCGACAAGCGCTATCGTCCTGACGATGGCAATGCCCGCCATGGCGCAGGACAGAAGCTTCGACATACCCGCTCAACCGGCAACGACAGCGATCGCCGCGCTGGCGCGACAGGCCAATATCCAGGTGTTCGCCGCGCGCAAATATACGCGCGGCAAGCGTGCCAACGCCGTGCGCGGCAGGATGAGCATCGAACAGGCTTTGGGCCATCTGTTGAAAGGGACGGGGCTCACCACCCGCGCCACGGGCGCGCAGACCTATACGATCGTCCCCTTGGCCGAAGGCGCCGGGGCGGCGCAGCCGGCCCGGCCGGACGCCACTCCGGTCGCGATAGCACGGTCGGGAAACGAACGCGCTGACGATAGCGCGCCGCCGCCTTCCGAGCAGGCCGCGGTCGTGGAGGAGGTTCCGAGCGACATCGTCGTCACTGCCTCGCGCATCAACTCCGCCGGCTTCGAGGCATCGACGCCGACCACGGTGATCGGCCAGTCCGAACTCCGCCAAGGCGGTCGCACCGATCTTCAGGCGGCGCTCGCCGACATTCCCCAGCTTCGTCAGAGCGTGGCGGCGAATTCCACGCCGACCAACACCAATACTGGCCAGACGCCCGCCGACCTTCGCGGCCTGGGCTCTTCGCGCACGCTGGTACTGGTCAATGGCCACCGCTTCATCAGTTCGGACGACCTTCAGACCATTCCGTTCGCGCTGACGAAGGAAGTCAATATCGTCACCGGCGGTGCCTCTGCCGCCTGGGGTTCGGATGCCGTCGCCGGCGTGATCAACATCGTGCTCGACGACAGGTTCAAGGGGCTGAACATCAGTGCCCAATCCGGCATTTCCGGCCGCGGCGACGGCGCCAAGCAATCCTACAGCCTGTCGTTCGGCACGATGATCACCGATCGCTGGCATTTCATGGTCGGCGGCGAATATCTCAACGATCGCGGCATCCGTCCGGCGATCAACCGACCGCGGATTGCCGCCACCGCCTTTGTCGTCGGCACCGATGGCGTGTTGCGCCCGACCGCGAACATCCGCCAGGCCGATCGTTCGTTCGGCGGCCTGATCCGCAGCGGCGTGCTGGCGGGGCAGACCTTCAACAATGACGGCAGCCTGCGTCCGTTCCAGTTCGGCCGCGTCGTCGGCAATACGATGGTCGGCGGCGAAGGCTATCATGTCGATCAGTTCCGGTCCTTCGCGGGGTCGATCCAGCGCGGCACCGTGTTCGCGCGCACCAGCTATGAGGTGACCGACACGCTCAGGCTGTGGGCCGAGGGGAATTTCGCCAAGACCTGGGACGAGCGCCCCTTCTACCCCGATATCGGGCCGTCGGCGACCGCCTATACCTATTTCGCGGCCAATCCCTATCTGCCCGCGGCGGCGCGCGCGGCGCTGACTGCGGCGGGCCAGACCAGCTTCACCATGGGGCGGGTGCCGTCGGATTTCCCGCTCGTCACCTATCGCTACGATCGCCAGGTGATGGCGGGCACGATCGGCTTCGACGGCAAGATCGGGCGCGACTGGAGCTATGACGGCTATTACACCCATGGCGAGCAGAAGCAGGATCTGAACCTGCTCAACCTCATCAAGAACACCGAGTTCCGCAACGCGATCGATGCAGTCGCGGGGCCGGCGGGCACCCCCGTCTGCCGGATCGCGCTGACCAATCCGACCACCGCGTGCCGCCCGCTCAACCTGTTCGGCCAGGGCAATGCCGATCCCGCCGCGATCGCCTATGCGATCGGCGACTGGCAGAACCTCGTCCACACATGGCTCGACGATGCCGGGCTCACGATCAATGGCGAGCCATTCCGGCTGTGGGATCGTCCGGTTTCGGTCGCCGCCGGCATCAGCTATCGCGAACAGGCCTATTCGAGCCTTTACGATCCCATCTCGCTGGCGAACGGCTTTGCGACGATCAACGGGCGGAACGTCGAAAAGGTCGGCAATACCGTGAAGGAGGCGTTCGCCGAAGTCGCCCTGCCGGTGCTCGCCGATATGCCGTTCGTCGAGGAATTGACCTTCAATGGGGCCGCCCGCGTCTCGCGATATTCGACCTTCGACAGGAATATCTGGTCGTGGAAGGGCGGGGTGACCTGGAAGATCGACGACAATATCAAGCTGCGCCTGACCCGCTCGCGCGATATCCGCGCGCCCAACCTGAACGATCTCTTCGCCGCCCCCGGCACATCCTTTTCGATCGTCAACGACCTGTCGAAGCCGGCCGGCCAGCAGGCGATCACCACGATCCTGCGATCGGGCGGCAACCCCGACCTGGTGCCCGAAAAGGCCGACACGCTGACCGCCGGCCTGGTGCTGACGCCCGGTGCCGTGCGCGGGCTGAGCATTTCGGTCGACTATTACGACATCAAGATCGCGAATGTGATCGCGACGCTGACCGCGCAGCAGATCATCAATGCCTGCTACAATCAGCGATTGTCGACGGCCTGCGCACAGCTCCGCCGCGATTCCTCGGGCGTGCTGACCGACATTTTCGCGACCGCCGTCAACATCGCGAAATTCCACACCAACGGCGTCGACGCTGAACTGACCTACCGTACCCGGCTCGACGAGATCGGGGTGCCCGGCCAGCTCACCTTTCGCACCCTGGTCAATTATGTCGACAAGCTGATCTCGGATAATGGCGTGCTGCGGGTAGACGGCGCCGGCTTCGCCGGCAATCAGGCGCCGTTCCTGACGCCCAAATGGCGCGTCAACAGCGCGATCAACTATGAGGACAAATCGTTCGGCGCGGATATCCGGGGCCGCTTCATCTCGGCATCGAATTTTCAGCCCTATCAGATCGCGGGTGTCGCGAATGCAAGCCTGATCGACGACAGCAACCCGGCCTATTTCTATGTCGACCTCACGCTGCGCGGCTATATCCCGTTCGGTGGCGACAAGGGACATCGCCTGACGGTCTTCACCTCGGTCTCCAACCTGTTCGACAAGAAACCACCGATCGGCGCGAACAGCACGCCCTATTACGACTATATGGGCCGCTACATCACGGCCGGCGCGTCCTTCCGGTTCTGAAGGTCCAGCCTGCTGCGGGGCATCCGGCCGGATCCTCCGCAGCATGTTAGTCGCTGAGGTCGGTCATCTCCGGGATGTTGCCTGGCAAGGGATTACTCACCCGGCCGCCATGCATCCCGGATCTGGCTTGGCGCGAGCAAGGGGTATCGGCGAACAGAGTATTTCGGTCGCTGCGATTATTTCCACATGCGCTCGTCGCAATCAGTTCAAGCAGGCGGGATCGCAATTCCGCTGGTCAACCAACGTCGGGCGATCAGGAAGTTGCGATCCCGAGAGGTATCAAAAGTCCTTGGACAGGCTGATACCGGCCGTGCGCGGCTGGATGATCGATGCATAATAGCTGCCGGTCGATCCAAGGGCGGCATTCACCCTCAGGTGAGAAAGCTTTCGCTGATCGGTGAGGTTGTTGACGAACAGGTTGACGCCCCACCCGTCGCGGCTCGCACCGGCCCTCAGATCGAAAGTCGTGTAGCCGGGCAGCTTGATCCGGGAGTTGGGCGGGGCGCTTGCCGCGATGAACTCGAGATATTTTGAGCCTACATAGTTGACCGAGCCACCGAGGGTGGCGTTCCAGCCATCGCCCAGCGGCAACATCTGCTCGGCCGACACGCTTCCATTCTGCTTGGTGCTGTACGGCAGCCGGTCACCCTTCAGGCCGAAACCGGTGGAGGATGCCGGCAGATTCTCCGACAGCTCGGCCCGACCGATCGAGCCATTGACGGCCAGCGCCATGCCCGTCCAGGGATGGGCTTCGGCCGACAGCTCGAAGCCTTGGCTGCGCGCGTTTCCGGCGTTGGCGATATAGCCTTGCTGAAACGCGCCATTCGTCCCGATCAGGCTGATCTGGAAGTTCTTCCAGTCGATTCTGTACAGGGCAGCAGTCAGCGTCAGTCGCCGATCGAGCAACGTGCCCTTCAACCCGACTTCGTAGTTCGTGGTCCGATCGGGACTATAGGCCGATGGAAAGAAGATTCCCTGCGCCGCGCCGGCCGGAGCGTTGTTGTTCGGTCCGCCGATACGAAATCCCGAAGAGGCGCTTCCATAGACCATCAGATCTTCGGAGATCTTGAACTTCGGCGCCACGCGGTAGGTGAAGGCGTCGGCATTGGCACCGCCCGAAATCGTGAACGGCTCAGGCACTGCCTGGAGATCAGGGACAGCCGGTCCTGTGAGGACCAGGATGTTCTTCTGACGATTCCAGGCCTGTCGACCTCCCACTTCGACTGAAACCCTGTCGGTGACATGCAGAGTCACGTTTCCGAAGATGGCGCGATCCTCGACCGGCAAGGTCGACCGGACAAGATAGCTGAAACCGGTGACTGCGCCGGTTTGAGCAATCGCGCCACCAAGCGACTCCCCCGAATTGGGCGTTCGTTGCCGGGCATAGAATGCGCCGATCTGCCATTCGGCGAACTTACCTATGCGGGAAGACGCGCGCAGTTCCTGGGAAAAGCGATTGGTTTGAAACCGCACACGGTCGAGAGCGCCCGTGGAGGCGGGAAAATAGGGCGTCCCGTACAATGCGGCGCAACAGGCCGACAGGTCGATGTTGCTCAGGCTGAGATTCGTCGAAAAGGCCGTCAGCGAGGTGATATCGACGCCGCCGACGCCCCAGTCCGCAACGGCGGTGTAGAGTTCGGTTCTGGCCTTGTACTTCTCTGCCCCGGGAAGGCGGGTAAAGTTCAGATCGCCTTCCGGAAACCCGCCCGCGCGATTGGAGTTCACGAAGCTGACACTCCCGCTCACCTGCTGGATCAGGGCCGCCAGCTTGATCCGGAAATTATCGGCCGGTTTCCATAGCAACGAAACGCGTCCGCCGGACGTATCGGCGGTGTTGAAGTTGTTCTCACCGGTGGTCAGATTGTCGATATAGCCGGGATCCCTGCGCTTGAACGCGCTCGCGCGGACGGCGAGCGTCGGCGACAGGGGCACGTTGACGGCGCCGCGTGCGGCATATCCCCATCCGCCATGGCTGACGGCCGATCCGGATATCTCGCCTCTGCCGGAAAACCCGCTCGTCGAAGGATCCGAGGTCACGAACTTGATCAGTCCGCCGAGGCTGGCGGCGCCATATAGCACGCCCTGCGGACCTTTGAGGACTTCGATACGCGCGAGATCGCTCGGGTCCAGATCCGGTTGCGTTGCGCCGCCGGCATTCTGCTGGATGATCGAGCCGATCGGAATATCGTCGATCACGGTCGCAACCGTCGCGTTCTGCACGAGCCCCGCGCTCAGGCCGCGGATCGTCGGATATTGCGTGCCACCGCCTCCGAACGAGCCGGTGGTGAGGCTGAGCCCGGGCACCTGGGAAAAATAATCCTGCAACCGGCTTTTCCCGCTCCGCGACAGGATCTTGGGGTTCACCACGCTGACCGAGGCGGGCACGTCGCCGGCCCGTTCCTCCCGCTTCTGGGCGGTGACGACGATATCGTTGGAGGACATCATGCCGGTGCTTGAGGCATCGTCCGACCTGTCCTGACCGTCAACGCCGGCGCGCTCGTTTCCCGATTTCACGACCGCCACCAGATCGCCGTCGGTTCGGGTGGTGAAGCCGGACGTCGAGAGCAAGGCGGCGAGAGCGGAATCGGCCGATCGCGGGCCCTTTACGCCGGGGGATCTTGCGGTCCGGACTTCGTCCACGCGATACACGATCTGTCGCCCCGATTGCCGAACATAGGCGTCGAGCGCAACTTTGAGCGACCCGGCGGGGATATTGTATTCGCGCGCCTGTGCTACTGCAGGCGTAGCAAATGCTACAATATAAGTGCCAGCCGCCAACGCCGCTGCAAAATTTCTAGACCTCATATTCCTCCCCCTTCATTTGGACAGACTGTCTGCCCATTTTAAGAGAAGGACATTCCGGCAGCGGTTTTTGGTAACGCTACTTTCCAGAAATCTTCACCACGCCGTCGGCGCGCTCGATCTTCAGGCCGTAGGCGTCATGGAGCAAGCGAGTGAAGGATTCCACGCTCCCCGCCACGAACGACCCGCCGATTGGAATGTCCCCGGCTGCCGCGTCGGTGACCACAAGCTGGACCCGATTGTAACGATTGAACTCCGCGACGACCTGGGTGAGCGGCGCCTGGTCGAAGGTCAGCTTGCCGTCGCGCCAGGCGAGCGCGTCGGCAACCCGATCGTCCGATTTTGCCGTGATCAAAGTCGATTCACCACGTGAGATAGCGGTATCGCCAGCTGTTATGATTGCCGCGTGCGCGGTCGGGCCCGGGCCGTCATCGACCCGAACGCGACCTTCGAGCACGTTGACCGTGACACGGTTCATATCTCGCCGGACGGAGAATTTCGTCCCGAGCACGGTGATGGTGTGTCGTCCGGCATGAACGACGAACGGCTCGTTTTCGCGATGTGCGACTTCGAAGAAGGCTTCGCCCACATCGAGCCAGACCTCCCGCTTCCTCTTCCCCATCTCGGTCCGCAGCACCGTTTGCGTGTTCAATTCCACATTGCTTCCATCGACCAGCGGCACGACCCGCCGTCCCCCGACAGGCGTTTCGAAGCGCGCCTGCTGGATCTCCGGCATCGCCCGGTCGAAATAGTTCGACGTTACCGACAGAGCGCCGAGGCATATGGCAGCCAGCATGCCGGCCGCGATCGCCATGGGCCGCCAGGTCCGGCTTGCCTCATGCTCGCCGGATCGATCGCCCGGCTCGTAGCCGAGCGAGCGGATGCGGTCGGCCTGCCGCCAAAGATGGTCCGCTCGCCAGAATGCCGCCTTGTGCGCCGGCGAGTCGTCGAGCCACACCTGGAGCGCGACCTGCTCGTCCCTGGACCAGTCCGGCGCATCGCGCCGGATCAGCCAGTCGAGTGCCTGATCCTCGATCGCCTCGTGCCGCCTCATGGCTGCACCTCGCGCCGGGTCCGGCGGCGATAGCGTTTGCGAACGATCTGGCCGGAGCCGCCGGCCATATGGTCGAACAGGGCCTTCATCCCCAGCTTGATCTGGCGGCGGACCGTCTCCACCGAGATGCCGAGCGATGCGGCCGCCTCGCGATCCGTCATCCCTTCGATCTTTTGCAACAGGATGACTTCCCGGCACTTGGGCGGCAGCTTGTCGATACCCTGTTTCACATAGCGAAGCTCGTCGCGCGCCGTCAGCGCGCGCTCGGCCTCGAACATGTCCATGTCGGGGGACACGCTCTCGAGATCGGCGACTGCGTCGATCGGAACGATCCTCGCGCGACGCGTGCAGTTGATCAGGTGATTGCGTGCGACGGTGTAGACATAGGTCCGCGCGTTGATCGGCACGGCGCGCCGCGCACCGATCAACAGATGCTCGTAGATGTCCTGCCTGAGCTCGAGTACGTCTTCGGGGACTCTCCAGTTTCGGCGGATATAGGATGTCAGCGACCGCTCGAGAGGGAGCACCTCGTTCACGAACCAGGCATTGAGTTCATCGTCCTCGATCATTCGGGCGGGTGAACCTCGCTCCACTGTCCCCGAATGTTCAAGACAGTCCGCAGCTTCGAATTGGTAACGCGCATCCGCGGACCTCTCGCTTTGCGGCTTTCACCGATCCTCTGACCTGAGATATTCGTCCCTCAGCTCGACCTTGAGGACCTTGCCGATCGGGCTGCGCGGAAGGGATTCCACGATCCGCACCGCGCTCAGCCGCTGCGTCTTGCCGAGACAGGCATTTGCGGCATCGCGCAGTTCGGCAGCGGTGACGTCGCCCGGGTGGTGCAGGGTCACGAACCCGACCGGCGTCTCTCCCCACGCCGGCGACGGCACCCCGATCACCGCCGCTTCGCTGACCGCGGGATGACGACGAAGCGCCTGTTCGAGATCGCCCGGATAGACGTTGAACCCGCCGGATATGATCAGGTCCTTCTTGCGCCCCATCAGCACGAGAAACCCGTCCTCGTCGAAGCGACCCAGGTCCCCCGACCGGATGAAACGGTCGCCGTTCGGGCCATGCCACTGCGTTTCGGAGGTCAGCTCGGCGCGCCGGTGATAGCCCGACATCATTGCGCCGGACCGACCAACGATCTCGCCGATCTGCCCGGTCGGCACCTCGTGTCCATCCTCGTCGATCAAACGGATGTCATGGCCGGGCAGGGGCTTGCCGACGGTGTGCAGCTTGTCCGGATGCTTGTGCGCGAAGAGCGCGCAGACGCCGCCGCCCTCGGTCGATCCGTAGAATTCGACCAGGCCGCCCGGCCAGCGATCGAGGACCTGCCGCTTCATGGCTGGTTCGAACGGAGAGGAGGTCGCGAATTTCACGCGAAACGCGCTCAGGTCCCGATCGTCGAATGTCGGATCGTCCAGCAGCCTGCGATACTGTACGGGAACCAGCATCGTGTGCGTGACCCGATATTGTTCGGCGAGTTCCAGATAGAGGCGGGCGTCGAACCTGGGCATCAGAATGACGGTTCCACCCGCCGCCAGCGCCGGGATCACCGATACCAATGTCGTATTCGAATAAAGCGGGGTCGACGCCAGCGTCACTCCATCGACCGGATAGGTCGCGCGGCTGATATGCGCCCAGCGCATCGCATGCGAATGCACGATACCCTTTGGGACACCCGTCGTTCCCGACGAATATATGATGTTGAAGGCGTCGTCCGGCCCCACATCCACGGGGACGAAAACGGCGTCGCGCGCAAGCCACGCGGCGAGGCCGCACGGTGCGGCCGGATCGTCGAGAACGACGCGCTCGATCGGCACGCCCACCGTCGACGCCTGGAGACAGGCGTCGCTCGCCATGTCGAGGAACAGCAGCTTCGCTGCGCTATCGACGATCTGGACGCAGATGCTGTCCGGCGTGGACGACGGCGCGATCGGGGCGATCACGGCGCCGGCCCGCAGGATGCCGAGCATGGCTACGACGTAGCGAACGCTGTTCAGCGCGCAGATCGCGACGGTGTCGCCTTTGACGATGCCCGCTCGCTGGAGAGTCGCCGCGATCAGCGTTGCGTCGCGGTCGAGTTCCGAATAGGTCGCGGACTCCGACGGGTCCGCCAGGGCAAGCTTGTCCGGCACGGCTTCGGCCCGCCATCCGACGATCTGGGAAAACGTCGCGAAATCGCGCTGGAAAACGTCGTCTGTCCCGGCAGCCATGGGGTGGAGAATCACTGCGGCGTGACGGCGGCGCGTTTCGCGGCGGCCCCCGGCTCCAGGGCTGCCGCAATGGCGCCGATATATCTGTTCGAGTCGAAGTCCACGCCCTCCGGCGTCCAGCCCAGCCGCACCACGACGGCGTCCAGCGACGGGATGATCGCGACGATCTGCTCATTATGGCCCAGCGCCATGAAGGTGTCGGTGGGAAGATCTGCGAACATCCGCTTGCGCGCGCCGCTTTCGTCGCCGCGGTTCAGCCAGAATTGTCCGCCGTATAGCGGGCGCGGCGCGGCCGTCGTGGGCGCCCGCACGAAATCGATCCAGCCGGGCGACAGGATTTGCTTACCGCCGGCCTTGCCGCGATCGAGGAACAATTGCCCGAAGCGCGCCCAGTCGCGCGCGGTGGCATAGCCATAGGAACTGCCGACCGGCACGCCCGCCTCGTCCGGCTCGATCAGCGCGCTGCGCATGCCGGCCGGCTCGAACAGGCGCGTGCGGGCGAAGCGCGTCACGCCCTCCAGCGTCCCGCCGGTGGCGCGAAAGACGATGCCGGACAGGATATTGCTGGTGCCCGACGAATAGCTCCATGTCGTGCCGGGCGCGTGCTGGAGCGGGCGCGACGCGGCATAGGCTGCCATGTCGTTCGCCGCGAACAGCATCTGCAAAGAATCGCTGCCGGGTTCGTAGCTTTCGTTGAAGGTCAGCCCGCTGGCCATGTTCAGAAGCTGGCGCAACGTGATCGCGGTGCGCGGATCGCCTGCCCCCTGCCATTCCGGCACCGGGGCGGGCGCATCCAGTTGCAGGGTGCCATCGTCGACCAGCAGGCCGATGAGCGCGGCGGTGATGCTCTTCGTCGCGGACCAGCCGAGCAGGCGGGTGTCGCGGTCGAAGCCGGGGGCGTAGCGCTCGGCGACGATCGCGCCATGCTGCACGACCAGGATCGCGCGGGTGTCCGGATAGCCATCCTTGTTCTGTTCGTCGAACGCGCGCGCGACCGCGGCGTCCAGCGCCGCGCGGTCGATGGCCACCGGACGGATCTGGGCACCGGGCATCAGTCGCACGCCGTTGTCGGCGCGCACCCTGGCCGGCCGAAGCCGTGCGACCTGCGCGTCCAGCGCGGCGACCGGGGTCTTGCCCGTCAGCAGGGTGCAGCCCACGACTGGCCGGTAGAGCGCAGTCCGCGTCGTCGCGCCCGGCGCGGCGGCGACGACGGTGCGACGCTTCCGGTCGACCGACAGCGTCACCGCACGCGCGAACGGCGCCAGCGCATGGACGTCGTCGCGAAGCACATCGGCTTCCGTGCGCCCGCTTACGAAGATGCCGGCGCAGGCGATCTGCGCGGCGACCGCCGTGCCGACATCCGCGGGATTGCCGGCCGCCTGTGCCGCCGTGGCGCCCGCCCAGGTCAGGATGCCGGCGCCGGCGAGGACGATGGAAGGAATGAGCCGCGTCATGATCAAGCATCTTTCGTAAAGGGGCGGCGGACAGCACAGGGCGGTCCATCGATCGGCGGGCGTTAGCCTATTTTCGGGCGTCCCCCGCGACGCTCCCGACGAACGCGACGCCCCGGCTTGTCGAGGCCGGGATTCCCGAATTGTGCGTCTCGCCCGGGAACAGTGCGTAATCCACGCGATAGCCGTTTCTGCTCTGGATCTTTCGAAGGGCTTCGGCAGTGTCGCGGGCGTTGTCGATCATCCGGAAATGTTCGGGAAGGGAACCCGGCCCGCCCGATTGTTCGAGTTCGTCCGCGGTGATCAGGATGCGAGGCGACACAGCGCCGCTTCGTACCTTTTCGGCGAAGGACGGCAGGTCCTCCAGCACCTTCTTTCCGGTGTAGAAAATGGCCGGACTTCCGATCACATAGCTTCGGTACGCTTCCGGGTTCGTCAGCAGGACGTGAAGCGCGAAAAGCCCGCCGAGCGAATAGCCCATCAGCGACTGGTCGACCTTGTCGACCTTGACCATGGTGTCGATGACGGGCCGCAATTCATCGAGCATGAATTTGTGGAAACCATCGGCACCGCCCCAATCCTCGGGCTTCACCACCATGTTCACATCGGTGCCGGCGATGGGAAGATAGGGGGACAGGTCGCGCGTCCGCAGATGCGTGGACGCCATCACGTCGGGATAGCCGATACCGACCACGACGATCGGCTTGCCGCCCTCCATCGTCGACGCGAGCAGTGCCTGCGACGCGGCTGTCGGGAATGTCGCGTCGGCGTCCAGCACGTATAATATGGCATAACCATTGGCCGGCGCGGGCACGACCGGTGTGGAAACATAGATTTTGTAGGTTCTTCCCGTGCCGGCCGACGCAATCTCGAACTGCGTGGCAAGCGGCAGGAGCGCCGGCACGGGCTTGGTGACCTTTTCGGTGATGGGATGCGCCCAGGCGGGGGCACTCGTCAGGGCGAGCGCCGCTGCGCCGATCCGCATGGCGGCGGCAAAACGGTGGATGGGTGGACGGCGAGAACGCATGGCGGATCTCCTGCCTTAAAAGTCGATACGTCCGGTCAGGCCGATCTGGCGCGGCCGGACGCGATAGGCATTTTGCGCGGAGCCGAAAATCGAGCCGAGCGTGAAGGCCGGCGACGCCGACCGCTTCCCGTCGCCATCGAGCAGGTTGCGCACGAAGACGGTGATCTCGACGGCGTCGTGGACGATGCCGGCCCGCAGATCGACCGTCCCATAATCGCCGAAGCGGATGCCCTCGGACGCGAAATCGCTATAGGCGGGGCCGACATATTGGCCGCTCGCCCGGATATAGGCAGGGTCGTCGCCGATCCTGAAATTGAGCTGCGCATAGGCCGCGGCCTGGACGCGGGAGGATGCGGGCAGGCGCTGGCCGGCCGTCACGCCGACGACGCCGTTCGGCCGGACCAGATTCGGCGTATCCTTCGTCAGCGCGGCATCGTTCAGCGCAAGCGAACCACCAAGGTCGAGCCATGATGCCGGCTTCGCCGCCACCTCCGCCTCGAACCCGTAGAGGCGCGCGGCCCCGGCATTGCCGGTATAGTTGATATTGTTGTTGTCCAGCGAGATCTGCAGGTCGCTCCAGTCGATATAATAGATGTCGGCGTTGATCTGCAGCCGCCCGTCCATCAGGCTGGTCTTGATGCCGACCTCGTAATTCCAGAGCGTGTCGGATTTGTAGGTGAGCGGGATTCCGGGGCCGGCGAGCCCGGCCGTCAGATTGGCGCCGCCGACGCGATAGCCACGCGCCGCCTGCGCATAGAGCGACAATTGACCGGTCGGACGGTACAGCAGCGAGACGCGCGGATTGACGCTGGTCTCGTCCGACGGCGCATGCGAGACGAAGACGTCCGTGCCGCTGCCGGTCACCAGCAGGCCGCTCGACGTGCTGGTGATGTCGAGGCTGGTCTTCGCGACGCGAAGCCCAGCGGTCAGGTCCAGCGTGTCGGCGATGCTGTAGGTCGCCTCGCCAAAGCCGGAGATCTCCTCCTGTCCGCCCGGGGCGCTCACATCGATGAGGTTGTCGGTCCCGAGATAGGGGAGCAGCCCGGGCGCGGTGACGGTCTGTCCGCCGCGCGGCGTCCTGGACCGCAGATAGAAAGCCCCCAGGGTCCAGCGGAACGGACCCTGGCCGTTCGATGCCACGCGCAGTTCCTGCATGAAGATGTTCGCGGAATTATACGTTCTGCCCGGCGTTGCATTGTCCAGTGCCGGCAGGCCGAACTGCAGTTGCAGCAGGTCGGTGTAAAATCCGAAATCCTGGAGAAACTCGACCTTCCGGTGCAGATAGGTCGAGGACGAGAACAGCGAAACGCCGCCCAGATCGTAAGTCAGGCCAAGATTGGCGATGGTGCTCTTGACGCTGCTGTCGCCCGAATCCCGATTGGTCGAAACCTGCTTGTCCGAACCGGCCGGCTGAAAATACAGGCTTTCGCCGCCCGCATAATCGCGGCTGTGCTGATAGGCGCCGGTCAGCGTCACCCGCAACCGGTCGGTCGCCTGCGCCAGCAGGCCGATCCGGCCGCCATAGGTCCTGTTGCGGTTGACGTTCCTGCGGTCGAAAGGGATGTTGTCGACCCAGCCGCCTTCGTCAAAGGCATAGCCGACGGCGCGCACGGCGACGCGATCGGCGACGAGGGGCAGGTTGAGCACCGCATTGCCCCATTGCGAGTCCGCGCCCGATTTCGTGCCCGCGAAGCTGCCCTCGATCGATCCGGAGATGCGCGTCGCGTCGGGCTTGTTGGTGATGTAGCGGACCGCGCCGCTGAGCGAACCCGATCCGAACAAGGTGCCCTGCGGTCCGCGCAGGACCTCGATCCGCTCGACATCGACGATCCGCAAATTGGTGGCTTCCAGGCCGGCGGTGGCGGGATCGACCGGGATATCGTCGAACAGCACCGAGACGGTCGATTGTTTCAGGCTGGCCGACCGGTCGGTGGTCACGCCGCGGATCACCAGGTTGGTGCCGTTGCCGCTGCCCTGTCCCGGATTGCTGAGGCCGGGGGTCGTCGCGACGATATCCTGCAACTGCGTCGCCCCGCGCCGCCGCAGTTGCGCGCCGGTTTCGGCGGTGATGCTGGCGGGAACGTCGACCAGCCGCTGGCGGCTCTTCGTCGCGGTGACGATGATGTCGCCGGCGGTGTCGTCGCCCTGAGCCGCGAGCGCCT
>Ga0209902_100784_pt1 | contig 24784 bp, 22 predicted proteins | sample FECB27metaG_FD_188304 | JGI IMG/M metagenome (GOLD analysis project Ga0209902, IMG submission 188304) | Cyanobacterial communities from the Joint Genome Institute, California, USA - FECB-27 (SPAdes) (version 2) | ecosystem: Environmental > Aquatic > Thermal springs > Hot (42-90C) > Microbial mats...
CTGGCCGAGCGCACCGCGGCGATGGCGCCCGACCGGCCCAACGAGCCGATCGACGCGCTGGCCTTCGCCGAGGAGCTGCGGCCCTGGATCACGCAGTTCAATGCACTGCTGTTGCGTGTGCAGCGCGCCTACGTGCAGCTCGAATCCTTCAATGCCGACGTGGCGCACGAGCTGCGCACGCCGCTGGCCAACCTGATCGGCTCGACCGAACTCGCGCTGACCCGGCCGCGCGGCAACGAGGAGCTGCAGGCCGTGCTGGCCTCCAACCTCGAGGAGATCGGCCGCCTCTCGGGCATCGTGACCGACATGCTGTTCCTCTCGCAGGCCGAGCGCGGCGGCGCGACGCGCTCGCGCGCGACCGTGAGCCTGGCGGCGCAGGCGGTGGACGTGATCGACTTCCACGACGCCATGCTCGAGGAGGCCGGGCTGCAGGCACGCGTCGAAGGCGATGCCAGGGTCGACGTCGATGCGGCGCTGGTGCGCCGCGCGCTGTCGAACCTGCTGGGCAATGCCATCCGCTTCGCGGCGCCCGGCTCGGCCATCGCGATCGAGATCGGGCCCGACGCCGGCCCGGGAAGCCAGCGCGACGCGATCGCACTGGTGCTCGTCAACCGCGGCGCCGCCATCGCGCCCGAGGTGCTCCCGCGGCTGTTCGAGCGCTTCTACCGCGCGGCCCCGGCGCGTGACGGCTCGGCCCGCCACCATGGGCTGGGCCTGGCTATCGTCGAGGCCATCGCGCGCATGCACGGCGGCCGCGTGTTCGCCTCCAGCCGGGACGGCACGACGCGCATCGGCTTCACGGTGCCAACGCAGCCGTGATGCGCGGGCGTCCGGCCGCCGCGGGCCGCTGACGCCTTTCTTCTTCATCGCGCACGCAACGCCCGAGAACTTTGGGCTTCCTTCGCGGAACTGCGCGTACCTTTCGTCGGCCAAGCCGGGTTTATCCCGATACGGCACAGGCGCCGCGCCCCCAAGAATCCGCCCTCAATAAAAAGCACGGACGTTCGTTTTATTAACCGGCACTCAAGGAGATGAGCATGAATGGATTTTTCGGTGGTCTGCTGCGCCGCTTGGCGCTTTCCACGGTCTTCGCCCTGCTGGGCCCCCTGAGCCTTCTCGGCCTCGCGGCCCCCGCGCAGGCGCAGGACAACGCCACGCAGACCAAGTACCCGATCGTGCTCGTGCACGGCCTGTTCGGTTTCGATTCGCTGTTCGGCGTCGACTACTGGTACGGCATTCCCTCGGCGCTGCAGCGCAGCGGCGCGCGCGTGTTCGTGGCGCAGGTGTCGGCCGCCAACAGCACCGAGGTGCGCGGCGAGCAGCTGCTCGCGCAGGTGAAGAACATCATGGCAATCACCGGGGCCGCCAAGGTCAACTTGGTGGGCCATTCGCATGGCGGCCCGACCATCCGCTACGTGGCCGGCGTGGCGCCGCAGCTCGTGGCCTCGGTCACCTCGGTGGCCGGCCCGAACAAGGGCTCGCGCGTGGCCGACATCCTGCGCGGCACCGTGCCGGCCGGCTCGCTCAGCGAGACCGTGCTCAACGGCGCGGTGAATGCCTTCGTGGCGCTCATCAACCTCGGCTCGGGCGGCGGCGGGCTGCCGCAGATGCCGGTGGCCGCGCTCGATTCGCTGACCGCGGCCGGCTCGGCCGACTTCACGCGCCGCTTCCCGCAGGCCGTGCCCACGGGCTGCGGCGACGGCGCCGAGGTGGTCGGCGGCGTGCGCTACTACTCGTGGACCGGCAAGCAGCCCGTGACCAACCTGCTCGACCCCAGCGACGCTTCGCTCGGCCTGCTGAGCCTGAGCTTCGGCGAGACCAACGACGGCCTGGTGGCCGTGTGCTCCTCGCGCCTGGGCAAGCACCTGGGCGACTACCGCCAGAACCATCTCGACGAGGTGAACCAGCTGCTCGGCGTGCGCGACTGGCTCGCACCCGATCCGGTCGCGCTGTACCGCCAGCACGCCACCCGCCTCAAGCAGATCGGCCTGTGACCCGCCGCTGGCCCCTGGTTCTGGCCGCGGCCGCGGCGGTGGCGCTCGGCGGCTGGTGGTTCGGCGCGTCGGGCCCGGCGGAAAGCGAGGCGCGCACGGGCGAGGCCGCGTCGGCCGGTCCCGCGCCCTTGCCGCAGGCACCCGCGGCCACCGCGCCTGCAGCCATCGCCGACAGCTTCCTCACGCCGAACCTGCGCGACCGCATCGAGGCGCTCCTGCTCGAGGCCGGCGAGGCCGCAAGCCCCGAGGACCTCAAGCGCCGCGTCGAGGCGCTGGTGCCCGCGCACTTCGCGCCGCACGAGGCGGCGCGTGCCCGCGCGCTGCTGGGCCGCTACGTCGACTACCGCGTGGCGCTCGGCGCGCTGCAGCTGCCGGCCGACCTCGGCGACCCGCGCGCGCTGCGCGACACGGTCGAGGCGCGCCGCCGGGTGCGCGAACAACACTTCATGCCCGACGAGTACCAGGCGCTGTTCGGTGCCGACGACGACTTCGACCGCTACAGCCTCGCGCGGCTCGAGATCGAGCGCAACACCGCCCTCACGCCCGCGCAGCGCCAGGCCGCGCTCGAGGACAACGAACGCAGCCTCGGCGAGACCCAACGCGCCCAGCGCGCCCAGACCGTGGCCCAGCTCCAGGTGGCCTCGCAGACCGCGGCGCTCGAGGCGCGCGGCGCCAGCGACCAGGAACGCTTCGCCGAGCGCAGCGCGCAGTACGGCGCGCCGGCCGCGCAGCAGCTCGCCCAGCTCGACCGCGAGGAACGCGACTGGCAGGGGCGGCTCGCGCAGTACGCGGCGCTGCAATCGGCCAAGGCCGATGCGCAGTCGCTCGAGCAGATGAAGCAGCAGCTCTTCACGCCCGAGGAACGGCTGCGGCTGGGGGCGGCGCTGCAGTTGCGCGCGCAGGCGGCGGCCGCGGCACCGTCGATGACGCCGCGCTAGGACCCGCTAGGAGGCTTCGCGCGCGACCACGAACTCGGCACCCGGCGCCGCGCTGCGCACCGTCAGCTGCCAGCCATGCGCGAGCGCGATCTCCTGGCAGATCGCGAGCCCCAGGCCCGAGCCTTCGTCGCGCCGTCCGGCGCCGCGCCAGAAGCGCTCGAAGACTTTCGGCAACTCGGTGGCGCTCAGCCCGGGCCCCTGGTCGCGCACCGAGATTCGCTGCTCATCGGCCACCAGCCGCACCGTCGCGTTCGGCGGCGAATGCTGGATCGCGTTCTCGAGCAGGTTCTTCAGCAGCGTGAACAGCGCGCCGCGGTCGGCGCGCCAGCCGAGCGACTCGGAGGCCACGCGCAGGTCGAGCCGCACCCGGCGCCGCTCGGCCAGCCGCGCCAGGTAGTCGCCCACCTCGTCGACCAGCGCGGCCAGGTGCACGAGGCCGATCTCGTAGTTGCGCAGCTCGGTGGCCTCGGCCAGGTGCAGCAGCTGGTTCACGTGCCGGGCCATCTGGTCGACGTCGCGCAGCAGGGCCTCGCGATCGAAGCCGGCATCGCCCGCGCCATGCAGCTCGATCTGCGCGCGGATCAGCGCCAGCGGGGTCTTGAGCTCGTGCGCCACCGTGCCGAGGAAATCCTGCTGTGCGACATAGCCGCGCTCGAGCCGGTCGAGCGCGCGGTTGAAGGCCTCGATCAGCGGCAGCATCTCGGACGGCAGCCCGCGCACCTCGAGCCGCGCATCGAGCGTGCGCGGCGTGATGCAGGCGGCGCTGTCGGACGCCGCGCGCAGCGGCCGCAGCATGCGGCCCAGCGTGAAATACATGGCGACGGCGAACACCAGCACCGAGGCCAGGCTCGCGAACAGCATGCCCTGCCCCAGCGCCGGCAGGCCGACGGCGCGCTCCATGACCTCGATGAAGCGCCGGCTGATCGCCACCTGCACGTACCAGCGCCGGCCGCCATGCTCGATGGCCTCGGTCGCGACCCGCATCGGCAGGCCGTCCGCCACCGCGTCGAAGGAGCGGCCTTCCGGCTCGAAGCTGCCGTTGTCCGCGCGCAGCGCCGCCAGGCCCTGCCCCGCGGGCAGCACGACCCGGCCCGCCGCGTCGAGCACGCGCACCGAGGTCTCGCGGCCCAGGCCCGCATAGAGCCACATCGTGAGGCGGGATTCGTCCAGGCCCACCGGCTGTCCGGCCGCGTCGAAGCGCAGCGCGCGAGCGATCAGGCGCGCATGGTTGGCGATGCTCTCGTTGAACACCTGGCCGCGCAGCGCGAACGCCACGGCACCGCCCGCGGCGATCAGCACGATGCACACGAGCACGCCCGCCACGTAGGTGACCAGCAGGCGCGTGCCGAGGCTACGCGGCATCGCGAAGCGCATAGCCGTGGCCTCTCACGTTGGCGATCTGCAAGCGCGAGTCCACGGCTTGCAGCTTCCTGCGCAGCCGGTGCAGGGCCACGTCGAGCGCATTGGGCGTGACCGCTTCCGACAGGCCCCAGGCGGCCGACTCGAGCGCGCCGCGCCGCACGGTCTGCCCACCGGCGCGCACCAGGCACAGCATGATCTGCAGCTCGGCCGGCGCCAGCGTGACCGCCTCGGGGCCGCAGGCCAGCGTGCCGCTGTCGGGCTGGATCCGGATGTCGCCATGGGCCGGCGACAGGCTCTGCAGCTGCACCGGCCGGCGCAGCAGCGCGCGCACGCGCGCCACCAGCTCCTCCATCGAGAAGGGCTTGGCCAGGTAGTCGTCGGCGCCGGACTCGAGGCCATCGACGCGGTCGTGCAGCGCATCGCGCGAGGTCAGCATCAGGCACGGGGTGCGCGTGCCGGCCGCGCGCAGCCGGCGCACCAGTTCCAGGCCATCGCCGTCGGGCAGGCCGCGGTCGACCACCAGCGCCGCATAGGCGGTGTCGCGCAGCGCATGCGCGGCACTGTCGATGCGGCCGAAGACGTCGGCCTCGATGCCCGCGCCCGACAGCGCCTTGCAGACCAGCGCGGCCATGCGTTCGTGGTCTTCGATCAGCGCGATCCGGTTCATGCGCCCGAGGATGCCTCAGAAACGGTAGAGATAGCCGACCGAGGCCGAACCCAGGCTGGAGCGGTTCACCAGCGGGCTGTTCTTGATCTGCTTGCCCAGCTGGGTGGAGCCGACGTCGAGGAACACCGACTGGTGGCGATCGATGGCATAGCCCACGCGCAGGCCGATCTCGGTGTTGACGCTCGAGCGGCCCAGGTAGAGCGGGCGCCCGATGCGGACCTCCTGCGCGCGCACGCCGTAGTAGTAGTCGACGTACTTGTCGTCGACCCACACGGCCTCGAGGCGCGGCGTGAAGGTGAAGCGACCGGCGCGGAAGTCGCGCTGCACGCCCAGGCGCAGGTGCTGGCCCTTGCTCTTGCCCGAGGCATCGCCAAGCCATTCGAGCGAGACGTCGGCCAGCTCGTTGCGCCAGACGACACCGGCGCCGAGCCAGATGCTGCCCTTGCGCTCCTCCATGCCCGAGAGCACGGGCGCATCGTCGGGCTTGTAGCCGCCCAGGCCATAGCGGGCGCGCAGGCCGAAGGACAGCGAGGAACGGCCGCCCAGTTCGAGCGCCGGCAGCTTGAGTTCCGCGCCGGTGCCGAACACGCGCACATGGCGGTTCTCGAAGTAGACCAGCGGCAGGCCCTGAGACTTGTTGCCGGCGTCGGTGTACGGCTGCTGCTTGACGCCGGCCGCGATGCCCAGGCCCCAGCGGGCGCGGTCGTCGGACGGGACGGCGGAAGGCTCGGCGAGCGGCTGTTCGAGGGCCGTGTCCTGTGCCCAGGCGGGCACGGCCCACGGGGTCAGCGACAGGCCCGCGAGCACGGGCAGGCAGCGGGAGAAGGAAGAGAGCGAGGAAGCACGCGGCATGGCGGAGCCAATCGGGTTGTCAGGGAAGCCCGGATGCTCGATGCGGCAGTCTTACCGCGGTCTTACCGGCCCGCGTCCGTACGGTAAGCCCGCGGAAAGACGGGCGGGCCGAGGATGCGCGCCTCTTCGAACCGGAGCCGCCGATGCCCATGCTTTTCTCGACCCGACTTCCCGCTGCGCGATGCAGCACGCCGCGCTGATGCCCGCGCCCTGGGTGCCCTCGCCCTGGTCCGCGCGCAAGGCACCGGCGCGCGTGCCGCCCGCCGCACCGGCGCCCTCGCCCGCGCCTAGGACTCCACGCGCGCCGCCTCGGCCGCGCGCGCCTTGCGTCCCATCACGAGGTTGATCAGCGGCCCCGTCATCGCCGTGGTCGCCAGCGCCATCACCAGCAGCATGGTGAAGAGCTCGGGGCCGATCAGGCCGACGTCGAGGCCGATCTTGATGACGATCAGCTCCATCAGCCCGCGCGCGTTCATCAGCGCGCCGGTCGCGAGGCTGTCGCGCCAGCCGTAGCCGGCCAGGCGCGCGCCGATCGCGCCGCCGGCCAGCTTGCCGATGCTGGCGACCGCGACGATCAGCAGCAGCGCGCCGATGCCCGCGCCCGAGAAGGCGCTGGCCGTGGTGCCCAGCCCCGCGAGTGCGAAGAACAGCGGCATCAGCAGCACGATCGACAGCGGCTCGATGCGCTCCTGCAGCGAACGCAGCAGGCGATCGTCGCGCGGCAGGCAGGCACCGAACAGGAAGGCGCCGAACACCGCGTGCAGGTGCAGCCACTCGGTGAGCAGGGCCGAGACCAGCAGGCCGATCATCAGCGAGGCCAGCACCGTGGTCGAGGGTTCGCCGTCGGGCGCGCGGGTACGCAGCAGCCAGGCATAGGCCGGCTTCAGGCCGAGGAACAGGAAGGCGAACAGCGCCACCGCGCCGCCGCCGGTGCGCAGCAGCCCGAGGTAGCCCTCGCCCGCGCCGGCCAGCGCCACCACGAAGGCCAGCAGCACCCAGGCGAAGACATCGACCACCGCGGCCGCGCCCAGCGAGAGCTGGCCGAAGGGGGTGCGCGTCAGGCCGCGGTCCTTGAGGATGCGCGCCATCACGGGGAACGCGGTGATCGACAGCGCCGCCGCGATGAACAGCGCGAAGGGCCAGAAGCCCACGCCGGCCGGTGCCAGCGAAGGATGCAGCGCGGGCGCGATCGCCAGGCCCAGGCCCAGCGGCGCGATCACGCTGGCGATGCCGACCCACCCGGCCGACTGGAGCTGCGCCTTCACGCCCTGCGAGGCGCGCAGCTCGAGGCCGACCACGAACATGAACAGCACCAGGCCCACGGTGGCGAGCGCCGACAGGCCGCCCAGCGACTCCTTCGCGAAGATCTGGCCATGCAGCGAGGGGAACAGCGCGCCCATGACGGCCGGCCCCAGCATCAGGCCGGCGGCCATCTCGCCGACCACGCCCGGTTGGCCGAGGTGGCGCAGCACCCATCCGCAGACGCGGGCCGTGCCGAGGATGACGATCAGTTGCAGCAGCAGCGTCGTGGCGGACATGGCCGGATGTTAAGTCCCGCCGCGCTCGGCCTCGGTCCACAGCGCGGCCATGGCGCGCAGCAGCGACTCCTCGACCACCGGCTTGAACAGCACCGGCACGCCCGACTCGCGCACGCGCTGCAGCCGCGGCGGCGCGGTCTCGCCGGTCACCAGCAGCAGCGGCAGCCGGCCGCCCTGGCTCCGGCGCAGCCGCAGCCCGGCATCGAGGCCGTCGGAGCCGTCGGCCAGCCGGTAGTCGCACAGCAGCAGGTCGTAGGGCCGGCCCTCGGCGCCGGCGCGCGCCAGCGCCTGCGCGGCGGCGGCCTCGTCGGCCACCGCATGCAGTTCGATCGCGTGCTGGCGCAGCAGGCCGGTCATCGCATCGCGGATGTCGGCCTCGTCGTCGACCAGCAGCACGCGGCGCGGCATCGGTTCCATGCGCGGCATCGGCGCGCGCGGCCCGAACGAAGACGCGGGCGTGAAGGACTGGCGCCACGGCGGCGCGGCCGCGGCGGCGGGCGCGCAGGCCTCGTCGCGCGCCGGCGCGGCGGGCACCACCACGCGCACGTGCGTGCCGCGGCCCAGGCGCGAATGCACCTGCACCGGATGGCCGAGCAGGCGCGACAGCCGCTGCACGATCGCCAGCCCGATGCCGAGCCCGCGCGAGCGGTCGCGGCCCGGGTTGTCGATCTGGTAGAACTCCTCGAAGATCCGGCCCGACTGCTCGGGCGCGATGCCGATGCCGGTGTCGCGCACTTCGATCCACACCACCTCGCCGCGGTCGCGCGCGATCACCGTCACCCCGCCGCGCCAGGTGTACTTGAGCGCGTTGTCCATCAGGTTCGACAGCATGCGGTGCAGCAGTTGCGGATCGCTGCGCACCCACAGCCCGCTGGCGCGCACGCGCAGCTGCAACTGGCGCTGCTCGGCCTGGGCCGAGAAGGTGTGGTTGAGCGGCAGGAACAGCGCATCGAGCGGCACCGCGTCGAGCGCCGGCGCGACCACGCCGGCATCGAGCCGCGAGACGTCGAGCATGGTGTCGAGCGAATGGCCCAGCGCATGCACCGCGCGCATCAGCCGCTCGGCGTTGCGGCCCTCGGGGCGATTGCGCAGCTCGTTCTCGAGCGCGGCGCCGAACAGCGCGATGGCATGCAGCGGCTGGCGCAGGTCGTGGCTGGCGGTGCCGAGGAAGCGGCTCTTCTCCTGGCTCGCGCGCTCGGTGGCCACCACCTGCTCGCCCAGGCGCGCGGCCAGCACCTCGTTGCGAAAGCGCAGCCGCAGCGCCTCGTCGAGCACGCGGTGCTGGCGCGTCGCGATGCGCAAGGTCAGCACCAGGTGCACCGCGCCGAAGACCGCGAGGAACAGGTGCACCCCGTCGCCCTGCCAGGCCAGCGCGAGCACCAGCCCCGCCATCATCGGGATGCCGTAGCCGAACAAGGCGGGCTTGAGCGAGCACAGCGACTGCATCGAGCGGGTCCAGCCGCTCATGATGACCACCACCAGCAGCGTGGTCGTCACCAGGTCGTCGCGCGCCATGAAGAAGGCCGGCACGGGCGCGGCAACGACGCTCAGCAGCGTGACCTGCGCGGCATAGCGACGCGCCCAGGTCGCGCTCATGGCATCGGGGATGCCGGCATGCCAGCGCGGCGCCAGCAGCACCGCGAGATCGGTGACGACCACCAGCCCCAGCCACAGCAGCGCGAGGACCGAGCTGCGCTCGAAAGTCGCGACGCCGAGCGCGATCGCGAAGCCGATGTGGGTGGCGACCGAGACGTTGCGCGAGGCATAGAACGACGCCAGGTGCTCGCGCAGCACGCGCTGCGCGAGGGCACGGTCGAGGGGCTCGCCGTTCGGGTCGCGGGCTGCGGCGCTGGTCATCGGGACGATTCTGGGGACCGCCCCCGGCGCTCGGAAGTGCCCTAAGTCATGGGGCGAACCAGCGGTCGGCCCACTGGTTGAGCGGCTTCAGCCGCCGCACCAGCTCGGCGCCCGACTCGGTCAGCGCATAGCCCGCGTCGCCCAGCGCCACGATTTCGGTGGCGCGCAATTCCTTCAGGCGATCGTTGAGCACCGAGGGCGACATCTCGCCGCAGCTGGTGCGCAGCGCGCGAAAGCTCTGCGGCTGGCCGTCGCGCAGCTCCCACAGCACGCGCAGCGTGCCCTTGCGGCCGAGTTGCTCGAGCAGCCGCATGACGGGGCGGCGGTGCACCGTGGGGGCTTCGGCGGGATCGTTCTCTTGCATGGTTCGGCGGGCGAGTCGCGTGCGTTACTGCGCTACGCATTTCGTAGCGATAGACTGGATCATCGCTACGGATTTCGTAGCGATTTCAAGCCATTCTATGCAAGGAGTCCCCATGACTGCAGAGACCGCGCCCCGCATCCCGCCGCTCGAGGCGCCCTACCCCGAAGGCATCGCCGAACTGCTCACGCGCATGACGCCACCGCAGGCGCCCGAGGTGCTGGGCCTGTTCCGGGTGATGGCGGTGAATCCCCGGCTCGCCGAGCGCACGCTCGAGCTGGGCCGCCACTTCCTGGGCCGCAAGGCCTCGATCGCGCTGCGCGAGCGCGAGCTCGTGATCCTGCGCGTCAGCGCGCGCTGCGGCGCCGAGTACGAATGGGGCGTGCACTGGAGCGGCTTCGCCGACGCGGCCGGCCTCGGCGAGGCCGAGCGGCGGGCAACCGCCGCGCGCGACGCGGACCTGTCCTCACTGCAGCCACGCGACGCGCTGCTGCTGCGCATGGTCGACCAGTTGCACGACACGGGCGATATCGACGACGCGCTGTGGCGCGCGCTCGGCGAACACTGGAGCCATGCGCAGCTGCTCGAGCTGATGATGCTCGCGGGCTGGTACCACGCGGTGAGCTACGTCTGCAACGCGGCGCGCGTGCCGCTGGAGCGCTGGGGCGCGCGCTGGTAGCTCAGGCGTTGCTCTTCTCGGCGCGCATCAGGCGCAGCCCGTTCGCCACCACCAGCAGGCTCGCGCCCATGTCGGCGAACACGGCCATCCACATGGTCGCGCTGCCGAACACCGCGAGCACGAAGAACACGCCCTTGATGCCGAGTGCCAGCGTGATGTTCTGCCACAGCACGGCATGCGCGCGACGCGACAGCCGGATGGTCTCGGGAATGCGGCGCAGGTCGTCGTTCATGATGACCACGTCGGCCGCCTCCATCGCGGTGTCGGTGCCGGCGCCGCCCATCGCGAAGCCGATGTCGGCCTGCGCGAGCGCGGGCGCGTCGTTGATGCCGTCGCCGGTCATGGCGGCCATGCCGTAGCGCTGCTGCATCGCCTTCACGGCATCGAGCTTCTCCTCGGGCAGCAGGTTGCCGCGCACGTCCTCGATGCCGGCATGCGCGCCGATGGTCCGGGCGGTGGCGGCGTTGTCGCCGGTCAGCATCACGGGCACCACGCCGAGCGCGCGCAGTTCGGCGACCGCGGCCTGCGACGAGGGCTTGATGGTGTCGGCCACCGCGAACAGCGCGAGCACCGCCTGCTCCGAGGCCAGCAGGGTGACGGTGCGGCCGGCCTCCTCGTGGCGCTTGAGCGCGGCCTCGATCGCGGGCGTGCACAGGCCGCGTTCCTCGATCAGCCGGTGGTTGGCCAGCGCATAGCGTTGGCCGCCGTGCACGGCTTCCACGCCGCGGCCGGGCAGCGCCGCGAAGTCCTGCACCTCCTCGAGCGCATGGTCGACCGACTTCAGTCCCTCGGCGATGGCCTTGGACACCGGGTGGTCGGAGCGCCCCGCGATGCTGGCCGCGATGGCGAGCACCGCCGCGTCGCCGCCGGCCGTGGCGCCGAGCACCTCGGACTCGACCAGCCTGGGCTTGCCCTCGGTGATGGTGCCGGTCTTGTCGAGCGCCACCGCCTTGAGCTTGCGCGCCTCCTCGAGGTAGGTGCCGCCCTTGATCAGGATGCCGCGCCGCGCGGCCGAGGCCAGCGCGCTCACCACCGTCACCGGCGTGGAGATCACCAGCGCGCAGGGGCAGGCGATGACCAGCAGCACCAGCGCCTTGTAGATCGCCTCGAGCCAGGTCCAGCCCATGGCCCAGGGCGTGAACAGCGCGATGGCCAGCGCGATCGCGAACACGGCCGGCGTGTAGATCGCGGCGAAGCGGTCGACGAAGCGCTGCGTGGGCGCGCGCGTGCCCTGCGCCTCCTCCACCGCGTGGATGATGCGCGCCAGCGTGGTGTTGGCGGCCACCGCGGTGACGCGGAACTCGAGCTCCGCGGTCTGGTTGATGGTGCCGGCGAAGACGGTGTCGCCCACGGTCTTGTCGACCGGGATGCTCTCGCCCGTGACCGGCGCCTGGTCGATCGCGCTGCTGCCGGCCGTGACCACGCCGTCGAGCGCCACGCGCTCGCCGGGGCGGATGCGCACCACCGCGCCCAGCGGCACCTCGCTCGCGGGCACGGTCTGCCAGCCGCCATCGGGCTGGCGCACCTCGGCCTGCTCGGGCGCCAGCGCCAGCAGGCTCTGGATCGCGTTGCGCGCGCGGTCCACGGCGCGCGCCTCGATCAGCTCGGCGATCGCATAGAGCGCCATCACCATCGCGGCCTCGGGCCACTGGCCGATGAAGAAGGCGCCGGTCACGGCCACGGCCATCAGCGCATTGATGTTGAGCCGGCCGCGCACCAGCGCCGCGAAGCCCTTCTTGTAGGTGTCGAGGCCCGCGAGCGCGATGGCCGCGAGCGCGAGCCCCATCTCGAAGACCATGAAGCCCCGGCCCTCGAGCGCGAGGAAGGAGACGGACTCGGCGCCGATGGCGAGCACCAGCGCCGCGACCAGGCGCGCGAGGCCGGCACTCTTCCAGCCCGCGGGCTCGATGCTGCGCGCCGCCCCCGGCGAGGGCGCGGTCACCGGCTCGGGCTTGAAGCCGGCCTTGCGGATCGCCGCCAGGGCCTCGGCCAGCGCCGCTTCGTCGGCGGTGATCGCCATGGTGCGTTCGCCGAGCCGGAAGCGCAGCGCGCCGATGCCGGCCACGGGCTCGAGCGCGCGGCGGATCTCGGACTCCTCGACCGCGCAGTCCATGGTGGGAATGCGGAACAGCGTCGCGCCTTTGGGCAGGTCGGCCGGCTCCGGCGCCGACACGAAGGCCGACACGAAGGCCGACACCGAGGCCGAGCCGCAGCCCGTGTGGCTGCAGCAGGCGTCGTGCGCGGGCGGCGCGGCCGCGGGCGCATGGCCGTGATCGTGCGCGTGGCCATGGTCGTGGCCGTGCGCGTCGGCGGGCGCCGTGCCCCCCCGAATATCCCTGTCGAGCGTGTTCTGGTTCGTCATGGGTTCGATTGAAAACCCTGAAGCAGGTGTAGAGTCAAATGCAGTTCCCCCACCCGCTGGCGGGGCTTCGCCGGCCACCACGGCCCCGGCCCGCCCGCCAGCCCTTCATCCATCTGCCGCATCATGAAAATCGGTGATCTGGCCAAGGCCGCGAACACGCCCGTCGAGACCATCCGTTACTACGAGCGCGAAGGCCTGCTGCCCGCGCCCGCGCGCACCGAGGGCAACTACCGCATCTACGGCGAGGACCATGCGCAGCGCCTGGGCTTCGTGCGCCGCTGCCGCTCGCTCGACATGACGCTCGACGAGATCCGCAGCCTGCTGAAATTCCGCGATGCGCCGCAGGAGGACTGCGGCGAGGTCAACCAACTGCTCGACGACCACATCGGCCACGTGGCGGCGCGCATCGCCGAGCTGCGCACGCTCGAGAAGCAGTTGAAGGCGCTGCGCCAGCAATGCGGCGGCGCCGATTCGGCCCAGCCCTGCGGGATCATCCAGGAGCTCGACGCGGTCGCGCTCGAGGCCGAGGGCTTCGGCCAGCACGCGGGGCATGTGCACGGCGCGCTGCACGCGCCCGCGCGGCGCTAGCAGCCCGGCCCGGACTTCATTCGCAGAGTTCGATCCAGCGCTGGAGCCGACCCGCCACACGCGCGGTGTTGAGCCGGGCGACCGAGCCTTCCATGTCCTCGCCGCCCTCGACCTGGCACAGCAGCACCACCTCCTCGCGTGCGGCGCCGGTGCCGAAGAATCCCTCGTCATCGAGCTGTGCCATCGCGGCGATGCAGGCCTCGAAGAGGCCGTCGTGCAGCACGTCGAAATCGACGCCGCAGGGCAGGTCCTCGCGATGGCAGGCCAGGAGCATGCGGTAGGCGATGTCGAAGAACTCGCCGCCATCGCAGTGGGACCACTCGCCGGAGCTCCAGATCTCGCTTTCGTCCTCCATCTCGCCCGGTTCGCCCAGGGCGAGGTCGCTGGCGGCGTGGACGATGGTCATCGCGCTCTCGTCGCTGCCCAGCGCGAAAAGCCGGAAGGTCCGGTCGGGCTCGGCCGCGCGGATGGCCTCGAAGGCGCGGCGGGCGCCCTCGCGGATCTCGGTCGTGAGCAGCGCGAAGTCGACGTGGGCGGGGTCGTGGATGCCTTGGCGCACCCGCACGTAGCCCTGGGCCTCGATCTCGCGGCCGCGCTGCGCCAGTGCCTCCTCGGCGGCCTGGGGACTGGCGAATTCGGCGACGCTGGAACGCCCCCAGGTCTGCACCTTGCCGCTCGCGGCCCACAGCGAGTTGCCGAACTGCCGCAGCTCGTGGAAGTCGGTGGGCCGCTCGTTCTCGAAACGATGGAACAGCGCCCAGCTCACGTCACTTCCCCACCAACTGCGTGAGCTTCTCGGCCTCGAAGCACTCGTCGCGCGCCGCGTCGCCGGGCACGCAATCCTTGGTGCCGGGATGGGCCGAGAGCTTCTCGATCGCCTGCCACAGCAGCGCGATCTGGTGCTCCTGGCTCGAGGCGTTGTCGATCAGGCCGCGCATCGCCTGGCTCAGCGGGTCGTCGTCCTGCGTGATGCCGTAGGCGCTGAATTTCTGCGGCACGGTCACGTCGGCGCTCTCGCCGGCCTTCGACGGGATGATGCGCGCCGGGATGCCGACCGCCGTCGCGCCAGCGGGCACCGGCTTGATGACCACCGCGTTGCTGCCGATCTTGGCGCCGTCGCCCACCACGAAGCCGCCCAGCACCTTGGCGCCGGCGCTCACCACCACGTTGCGGCCCAGCGTCGGATGGCGCTTGGTGCCCTTGTAGAGCGAGGTGCCGCCCAGGGTCACGCCCTGGTAGATGGTGCAGCCGTCGCCGACCTCGGCAGTCTCGCCGATCACCACGCCCATGGCGTGGTCGAAGAACACCTCGCGGCCGATCTTGGCGGCCGGGTGGATCTCGATGCCGGTGAGCCAGCGCGCCATGTGCGCGATGAAGCGCGCGGGCCACTTGAAGCCATGGTTCCAACAGGCATGCGCCCAGCGATGCAGCACCACGGCATGCAGGCCCGGATAGACCGTGAGCACCTCCCAGGCGCTGCGCGCGGCCGGGTCGCGTTCGAGGATGCACCGGATGTCGGCGCGCAGGCGAGAGAACATCGCTGCCTTCGGATATTTTGGTTATGACGATGGGGGCCGCGCAGTCTATAGCCGGCCCTCATCGCGTACGGGCGATGGGGTTTTAGGCCCGCTCAGCGCCGGATCTTGCCGGCCGCGGCCTCGCTCATCGCCTTGGCGATGCCGCGCAGGATGTGGATCTCCTCGGCCGTGGGCTGGGCGCGGTTGAACAGCTGCTGCAGCCGCGGCATCAGCTTCTTGGGCGCCTCGGGATCGAGGAAGCCCACCTCCACCAGCGAGCGCTCCCAGTGCTCGAGCATGCCGGCCACGGCCTGGGCATCGGCCGCCGGCGGCGACGCGACCGCGTCGCGCACCTCGAAGCCGCCGAGCGCGAGCCGCCATTCGTAGGCGATCACCTGGATCGCGGCGCCGAGGTTGAGCGAGCCGAAGTTCGGGTCGGTGGGAATGCTCAGCGCGACGTGGCAGCGGTAGACGTCCTCGTTGCGCATGCCGAAGCGCTCGGAGCCGAACAGGAAGGCCACGTGCGCCTCGCCCTGCGCGGCCAACGGGCCGAGGTGCTCGCGCGGCGTGCGCGTGGGCGGGCCGAAGTCGCGCGGCACCATCGCGGTGGCGCACAGGTGGGTCACGCCGTCGAGGGCCTCGTCGAGCGTTTCCACGATGCGCGCATTGGCCAGCACGTCGAGCGCGCCGCTCGCGCGCTGGATGGTTTCCTCGCGCCGCAGCACGTTGGCCCAGCGCGGCGCCACCAGCACGAGTTCGCCGAAACCCATGGTCTTCATGGCGCGGGCGGCGGCGCCCACGTTGCCGGCGTGGCTGGTCTGGATCAGGATGAAACGGGTGCGCATGAAAAGGGGTGGGGAGACAGGGACCGGCCGAGCCGTTAAAATCCCCCGATTCTCGCCGCCCGCATCGCCGGGCCGGTTTCCGGGTCCTTCAGGGTCCCACCCCCAGTTCTTCCAGTCAGTCAGGAACGACAGCCGTGGCCACCCGGGCCTTTGCCGGGTCCGCGCAGGCGTTCCGCTCACGCTCACAATTCAGAATGTCGTCCCCCAACCTGCATCCCATGCTCAACGTGGCCGTGAAGGCCGCTCGCGCCGCCGGCGCCATCATCAACCGCGCCGCGCTCGACGTCGAGGCCGTGCGCATCTCCCAGAAGCATGTGAACGATTTCGTCACCGAGATCGACCACGCGAGCGAGCAGGCCATCATCGAAACGCTTCTCACGGCGTACCCGGGGCACGGCATCCTGGCCGAGGAATCGGGCTCCGAGCACGGCGCCAAGGATTCCGACTACGTCTGGATCATCGATCCCCTCGACGGCACCACCAACTTCATCCACGGCTTCCCGTTCTACTGCGTGTCGATCGCGCTGTCGGTGCGCGGCAAGATCGAGCAGGCCGTGGTCTACGACCCCACGCGCAACGACCTGTTCACTGCCACCAAGGGCCGCGGCGCCTACGTCAACGACCGCCGCATCCGCGTGTCCAAGCGCACCCGGCTGTCCGAATCGCTGGTGGCCACCGGCTTCCCGTTCCGCACCGGCGACAACTTCAAGCAGTACCTGGCCATCATGGCCGACCTGATGCCGCGCATGGCCGGCCTGCGCCGTCCCGGCGCCGCCGCGCTCGACCTCGCCTACGTGGCGGCCGGCTTCACCGATGCCTTCTTCGAGACCGGCCTCAACCCCTGGGACGTGGCGGCCGGCTCGCTGCTGGTGACCGAGGCCGGCGGCCTGATCGGCAACTTCACGGGCGAGCCCGACTTCATCGACCAGCGCGAATGCCTGGCCGGCGCGCCGCGCATCTACGGCCAGCTGGTGCCGCTCTTGGCCAAGTACTCGAAGTTCGCGAGCGTCGACGACAAGCTGCGCGCCAGCGACCGCGTGCGCGCGATCGCCGCCGCGAGCAAGCCCCAGACCGAGGGCTCGGACTACATCTACGCGCGCAGCACCGTGACCGAGATGGGCCCTGCCGAGGACGAGCAGAACGCGGAGGCACCCGCCGCCACCGCCGCTCCGGCCAAGCGCAAGCTCACCCGCATCCGCCGCGACGCCCCCGCCGCCACCGGCCCGTTCGAGGGCGACGCTTCCGCCAAGTGATGGCAGGGGCCCGCGCCATCGGCGGCGAGACCCAGGCCTCGGTGCTGCAGCAGCGCCTGCGCGCCGCGCTGCGCATCGCGCTGAGCCACTACGTCGCCAGCGGCCTCACGGTCGCGCTCGGCCTGCTGTTCATTTCGGGCGGCGTGCATTTCTGGCTCGGTACCATCGCGGCCTCCTCGGCCGCGGTCGGCGTGATCGTCACCGCGCCGCCCGACCTGCCGGGCCCGCGCCGCGGCAAGTTCTGGCAGATGCTGCCGGCACCGCTGATCGGGCTGCCGCTGTTCTTCGCCGTGCAGCTGCTGCACGCCGCGCCGATCCGGCTCGGCCTGCTGCTGGTGCCGGCCACCTTCTTCGCCTTCCTGGCCATGGCCTGGGGCAAGCGCGGCATCCCGATCGCGATCGCCGTGATGTTCTCGATGATCTTCTCGATGGCCACGCCCACGCCGCACGGCATGGACGAGGCGCTGCAGCGCACTTGGCACTTCGGCCTCGGCGCCGGGCTGTACGTGCTGTGGTCGGTGCTCGCCAACCTGATCCTCAACACGCGCTACCGCGTGCAGTCGGTGGCCGACGTGCTGTATTCGCTGGCCGCGCTGATGCGCACCGAGGCCAGCCAGTTCACGCCCAAGGACGAGACCGGCGACGTGCGCGAGACCCCCGCGCCGATGCTGGGCCGCCTGCTGCGCGAACAGGCCGCGCTGGCCGACCAGCTGCAGGCCACGCGCGACATCGTGCTCGAGTCGCCGCGCACGCCGCGCCGCCAGCGGCTGGCCGCGATGCTGGTGATCGTGCTCGAGATGCGCGACCAGCTGCTCGCGAGCGAGCTCGACCTCGACGCGCTCAAGACCCATCCCGCCCATGCCGACGCGCTGGTCGAGATGCGCTGCGTGCTCGAGGAACTGGCCGAGGACACCATCGCGCTGGCCGACGCGCTGCTCATGGGCCGCCATCCGCACCTGGTGGCCGACCGCCGGCCGCGCCTCGCGGCGATCCACGTCGACGGCGAGGATTCGGCCGGCCACCCGCATCCCATGCTGCCCGGCCCCAACGCCGCCATGCTCGCGCGCGGCCTCGCGAGCCGCATCGGCCACATCAACGACGAGGTGCTGCGCCTGTCGGCCATGGCGCGCGGCGACGCCGAGCCCAACCTCGCCGTGGTGCGCGCCAACTGGCAGATGTTCGTGAGCCCCACCGACTGGTCGTGGCGCCCCTTCTTCACCTTGTGGCGCTGGGACGCGCCGCCGCTGCGCCACGCGATCCGTGCCGCGCTCGCGATCGCGGCCGGCTACGCGGTCGCGGTCTCGATGCCCTGGGGCTCGCACGACTACTGGATCCTGCTGACCATCGTGGTGGTGCTGCGCGGCAGCCTCTCGCAGACGCTGGAGCGGCGCAACCACCGCGTGGCCGGCACCCTGCTGGGCTGCGTGCTCGCGGTCGGCCTGCTGTCGGCGCATCTCTCGGCGCTCGGGCTGCTGGCCGTGCTCACCGTGGCGCAGGCCATCGCCCACAGCTTCGCGGTGCGGCGCTACCTGATCACCGCGGTGGCCGCCACCGTGCTGGGCCTGCTGCAGGCCCACATGCTCAACACCGGCGCGGCGCCGCTGTTCGCGCTGTTCGAGCGCATCGCCGACACGCTGATCGGCGCCGCGCTCGCCTGGGCCTTCTGCTACGTGCTGCCCTCGTGGGAACGCGGCCAGATCCCGGCGCTGGTGGCGCGCGTGCTGACCGCGCAGGCGCGCCATGCACGGCTCGCGCTGGGCCTGGGCCAATTGCAGACCGTCGACAGCAGCCCCGAGCTCGAATGGCGGCTGGCGCGCCGCGAGGCCTTCGACAGCCTCTCGGCGCTGGTGCAGGCCACGCAGCGTTCGCTGTCCGAACCGCGCGCGGTGCAGCCGCCGGTCGAGCCGCTCGAGCACCTGCAGGCCCACAGCTACCAGCTGCTGGCGCAGCTCAGCGCGGTCAAGTCGATGCTGGTGCTGCGGCGCGACCGCCTCACGCCCGGCGAGGTCGAGGGGCCGCTCGCGCGCACCACGCAGCGCATCGAGGCCGCGATCGGCGCGGTGCCCACCTCGGGGCCCTCGCAGCCCGAGAGCACCGCCTCCACCGCCGTCGGCGGCCCGATTCCGCTGCCCGATCCCTTCGACAACGACATCAGTCCCTGGCTGCTGCGCCGGCTCGACCTGGCGACCGCGCTGTCGACCCAGGTGCGAGACGATGCGGCCCGGATCCTCCAGGCATTGAACGAACAGGAAGCTTCGGGACTCGCATCGGCATGATCCTGTTGCAATCCATCCTCTCCCATCCCTGGTTCGGCACCTGGCTGGCCGCCGTCATCGCCGTTCCCGTCGCCCTCGTCGTCCACCGCATCGGTGGCATGGTGCTCAAGCGCATCACGCGCCCCGCGCCCGCCATCCATGCCATGGTGGTCGCCTGCCATGCCCCGGCGCGCGCGGTGCTGCCGCTGATCGCGCTGCAGATGGTGTGGCAGGCCACGCCCGAGGACCTGCGCTACATCGAGAACGTGCGCCACCTCAACGGCCTGCTGCTGATCGCGGCCACCACCTGGCTCGCGCTCAAGGCCATCGGCGGCTTCGCCGACGGCGTGCTCGCGCAGCATCCGTCGGACATTGCCGACAACCTGCAGGCGCGCCGCGTGCTCACGCAGACCCGCGTGCTCGCGCGCACCGCCATGACCGTGGTGGTGATCGCCGGCGGCGCGATGATGCTCATGACCTTTCCCGGTGCGCGCCAGGTCGGCGCCAGCCTGCTGGCCTCGGCCGGTGTCATCGGCATCGTGGCCGGCCTCGCGGCCAAGCCGGTGTTCAGCAACCTCATCGCCGGGCTGCAGCTCGCGCTCGCGCAGCCGATCCGCATCGACGACGTGCTCGTGGTCGAGGGCGAATGGGGCCGCGTCGAGGAGATCACCGGCACCTTCGTCGTGCTCAAGATCTGGGACGAGCGCCGGCTGATCCTGCCGCTGACCTACTTCATCGAGAAGCCGTTCCAGAACTGGACCCGCCATTCCTCGCAGATCCTCGGCTCGGTGTTCGTCTATGCCGACTACGGCATGCCGCTGGCGCCGCTGCGCGCCGAAGTCGAGCGCATCGTGAAGGCCTCGCCCGAATGGGACGGCCGCTTCTTCAACCTGCGCGTGACCGACGCCACCGAGCGCACCATGCAGATCCGCGTGCTGTGCACCGCCGCCACCTCGGGCCTGGCCTTCGACCTGCGCTGCAACGTGCGCGAGGGGCTGATCGACTTCATGCAGCGCGAGTACCCGCAGCACCTGCCGAAGGTGCGCGTGGGCAACGACCACCCGGCCGAGCGCGAGCCCGGGCCGTTCCAGCCGCAGGCCGTGGCCTGAGCTGCGCCTTCCACGAGCGTGCCGCGTTGAAGCCCGACCCCGAACCCAGAGGCCCGCTGGTACGCGCGCTGTTCTATGCCTTCGCCGTGCTGTGCCTGGTGCTCGGCCTCATCGGCGTGGTGGTGCCGGGCATGCCGACCACCGTCTTCATCCTGCTGGCCGCCTGGGCCGCGGCGCGCAGCTCGCCGCGGCTGCATGCCTGGCTGCTCGGGCACCGCATCTTCGGGCCGCTGCTGCACAACTGGGCCCACGGCCGCACCGTGAGCCGGCGCGCCAAGTGGAGCGCCACCGTCACCATGGCGCTGTGCGCCGTGATCGTCTCGTACACCGCGCACCGGGCCTGGACCGCGGTGCTCGCTATCGGCTGCATGGCGGTGGTGCTGGCCTGGCTGTGGTCGCGGCCGCTGCCGCCGCCCTGATCGGCGTACGCCGCGGGCTCAGGGCCGCAGCGGTGGCCATGCGAGGTTCGTGAACGCCCGCAGCAGCCACTCGACGGGCCCGTAGGCGAAGCGCCCCATCCACCAGCGGCTCAGCGGCAGCTGGCAACCGAAGATCGCGAAGGCGATCCCCATCGCCGCGAGCGGCGGCGTCGCGCCGATCCAGCGCAGCCCGTAGGCCAGGAACAGCCATGCGCACACCGCCGACTGCAGCAGGTAGTTCGACAGCGCCATGCGCCCCGCGGGCGCGAGCCAGCGTTCGAGCACGCGGCCGCGCGGGGTGCGGAACAGCAGCACCAGCGCGCAGGCATAGGCGGCGCTCAGGAACGGCGCCGTGAGCAGCGTGACCGAGAGTTCGAGGAAGTCGCGCACCGAGCCATCGACGCGCAGCGCCGACTGGGCATAGAAGGCCGCGCCCGGCAGTCCCACCACCAGTCCCCAGGCCAGCAGGCGCCGGAACAGCGGCAGGTGCGCGCCGGTATCGGCCAGCAGCGCATGCCGCCCCGCGACGAAGCCCGCGAAGAACATCGCGAGCGCCGTCGGTGCCTGCACCAGCGCCGTGAGCCACCAGATCTGCGACAGCTCGCGCAGGTGCTGCACGATGACCGTCATCGGCGTGCCGCGGTAGGCCACCAGCGCCGAGGCGGCTTCCGCATAGGCACTGCGCAAATCCATCGGGCCGCCGCCCAGCACGAACGACAGCAGCGCGCTGAAGGCCGCCCACAGCAGCGCGGTGCCGAGCACCAGCGCGATGCCGGCGCCCAGCAGGAAGCGGTCGCCGCGCCGGTGCAGCATCAGCAGCACCACGCCGATCACGCCATAGGTCGTGAGGATGTCGCCCTGGTAGAGCAGCACCCCGTGCGCCACGCCCAGCAGCCACAGCCCCAGCAGCCGGCGCGCCATGCGCGGCGCGAACGCCTGGCCCGCGCGCTGCGCGGCCTCCTTCTGCAGCAGGAAGCTGTAGCCGAACAGGAATGAGAACAGCAGGTAGAACTTGGTCTCGAAGACGAAGGTGCGCACGAACACCGCGAGCCGCTCGGGCAGCGAGTTCGCGAGCGGATCGGGCAGCCCCATGCCGTAGTAGGTCGAGGCGAAGGTCGCGATGTTGACCACCAGGATGCCCAGCAGCGCGAAGCCGCGCAGCGCATCGACCGTGGTCTGGCGCTGCGGCGCATGAGGCGCATGAGGCGCGTGCGGCGCGTGCGGCGCGGGCGATGAGGAAGGCGCTTCGGCCTCGTCCATTCCCTGCATGCGGCGCTCAGGCCACCGGCGCGCGCTTCGGGTCGGTCACCGGGCAGTGGCCATGCACCTCGAGCAGCCGCACCAGGTCCTCGGAGCTGCGCGCCTTGGCCCAGTCGCGCTCGGTGTCCGTGATGCCCACCACGTGCAGGAAATCGAACTTGCCCGAGTCGAGCTGTGCCGTCGCCGGATAGTGCTTCGGCTGCGCCAGCAGCACGTGGCGCAGCGCCGACGCGGCCTTCTGCCCGATCGGCCCGCCCAACGGAATGCGGTCGCCGTAGTCCAGCGGCGGCTTGTCCTCGCCGAAGCGGCCGTGCGCGAGCAGCACGTTGTAGGCCAGCAGCTTCTGCAGCAGCTTGATCGGCCAGGTCTCGCCGGCCTGCGACGGCACCTCGAGCACCAGCTCGGAGCCGATCCACGAGTAGTCCTCGGGGTCGTAGTCGGCGGGCTCGCCCTCCCAGGGCGTCGATCCGCCCGAGGTCACGTAGAGCCAGGAGTTGCGCACGGGCGTCGGCTCGAACTCGAACACGCCCAGGTGCAGCCAGCGCGGATCGATGTCCTGCGCGCCCAGCGCCGAGAAGTCATCGGGGCCCAGCACGAAGATGCCCTTGCGCTTCTCGCCGAAGAGCTGGGGGGAGAGCACTTCCTCGCGGTATTTCCAGACTTCTTCCATCGAGCTCATCGCGTCTTCTCCTGGTTCGGTGGGCGGCGGCGCACCCGATTAGATACCAGGGCCCGCGGCCGCGCGCCGGCCCACGATCCGCCGGATCGCCTCCACCAGCAGCCGCGCGCCCTCCCCGAGTTCGGCGCCGCGCCGCACCGTCATGCCCACCGGTCCCTCGGTGCTCGCGGTGTCGATCGCCACGCGCCGCAATTCGCCGCGCGCGATGAAGCCTTCCACCGCCCCCTGCGGCGCGAACCACACGGCATCGGAGCGCTGCAGCAGCCCGACGATGAAACTGGTGTCGGTCGCCTCCACGAGCCGGTGCGGCAGCTCCAGGCCGCGCGCGATCAGGAAGGCATCGGCCGTGTGGCGGATCAGCGTGCCCGACACCGGCAGCACCAGCGGATGGGCGGCCAGGGCATCGAGCGGCGGCCGGCGCCGCGCGGCCAGTGGATGGTCGGGGCGCACCACCAGCAGCAGCGGCTCGCTGTAGAACTGCTCGAAGGCGAGATCGGCCATCGCCGAGGCCTGGGCGAGCCGTCCCAGCACGAGGTCGATCTCGCCCTGGCGCAGCTGCGTCATCAGTTGCGCGTTGGTGCCGCTCATGACCCGCACGCGCAGCGCGGGATGCGCGGCATTGAGCTGCGCGACCGCCTCGGGCAGCAGGTTGGGCACCATGTTCGGCAGCGCACCGACGGCCACCAGCAACTGGTCGGCATCGGGCTGGTCCATGGCCAGGCCCATGCCCTCCCGCAGTCCGCGCAAGGCCGACACCGCGTGCCGCACCAGCACCTCGGCCGCGGGCGTGAGCTCGACGCCGCGGCGGCGGCGCAACAGCAACTGGCGCCCCACGATCTCCTCGAGCTCGGCGATGGTCTTGGAGACCGCGGGCTGCGTCAGCGACAGGGCCTCGGCCGAGCGCACCAGGTTGCGCTCCTGCGCCACGGTCACCAGACACTGCAGGTGGCGCAGCTTCAAGCGAGAAAAGTTCATGGCTGACATGGCGGCTGGCTGTGGAGCGGCGGGCACCAAATATAACGAGACGGAATACCTGGCGGAACAGCTTTCAGTTGTGCGCGCGGCATCGCGCTCCTAGAGTGCGCCGACACGGAGACAAGGAAACACCCGCATGACCCCCCGCATCCCGAAGGGCCGGCGCCTGGCGCTCGCCAGCGCCTGCATGGCCGCATCGCTCGTCCTGGGCCTCGGCGCCCCGGCCGCCGCCCTGGCGCAAACCGAAGCCGCGTACCCGGCCAAGCCCGTGCGCTTCCTCACTAACTTCCCGGCCGGCGGGCCGCTCGACATCCTCGGGCGCGCGCTCGGCGAGGTGCTGCAGAAGGAACTGAAGCAGCCCTTCATCGTCGACAACCGGCCCGGCGCGGGCGGCAACATCGGCGCCGACCTCGTGGCCAAGAGCCCGGCCGACGGCTACACGGTGCTGCTGAGCATCGACAGCACCTTCACCATCAACCCGCAGCTCTACGCCGCCATGCCCTTCGCGGCGAAGGACCTGAAGCCGCTGATGATCTTCAGCTCCTCGGGCCTGGCCTTCGGCACCGGCGCCGCGGTCAAGGCCAAGACGCTGCCCGAGTTCGTCGCGCAGGCCAAGGGCGAGTCGGTCACCTTCGGCTCGGCCGGCAACGGCAGTCCCGGCCACATCGCCGCGGAGATCTTCGCCAACGCCACCGGCGCGAAGATCACGCACGTGCCCTACAAGGGCAACGCGCCCGCCGTGCTGGCGCTGCTCTCGGGCGAGGTGCAGGCCGGCATCCTGGCCACGCCGGGCCTGCTGCCGCACCTGCAGGCCGGCAAGCTGCATGCGCTCGCGGTCACCGGCCGCCAGCGTTCGCCGCTGCTGCCGCAGGTGCCCACGGTGGGCGAGCTCGGGTTGAAGGACCTCGAGTTCGAGGTGCTCTACCTCGCGATGGTGCCGGCCGCCACGCCCGAACCCGTGATGCAGACCTTGCGCACGGCGCTGCAGTCGGCACTGGGCCGGCCCGAGGTGAAGGCGCGGCTCGCCTCGCTCGACATGGTGGCGCTCGGCGAGACCGGTGCCACGGCCGCGTCGCACCTCGACGGCAACCGCGAACGCTACGGCCGCATCGTCAAGGCCACGGGCATGAAGGTGGACTGAGAAGGTGTGAATGAACCTGCTGCGCGCCCCGATCTCGCACCTGCGGTCCTCACCGTACAGAGTACGGCTCCGGTCCTCGGCGCGACCTCGAGGCGCTCGCTACGGTTCCTTCACACCTTCTGAGAGGGTGTAT
>Ga0209902_100785_pt1 | contig 24726 bp, 25 predicted proteins | sample FECB27metaG_FD_188304 | JGI IMG/M metagenome (GOLD analysis project Ga0209902, IMG submission 188304) | Cyanobacterial communities from the Joint Genome Institute, California, USA - FECB-27 (SPAdes) (version 2) | ecosystem: Environmental > Aquatic > Thermal springs > Hot (42-90C) > Microbial mats...
GTGAGGGGCAGCGCGAACCACCAAAGGTCGGCTCTGCCCCTCATCCGGCCCTTCGGGCCACCTTCTCCCCGTGAACGGGGAGAAGGAAACAGCGCTAGCTCGACTTCGGCTCGGCGTCGTTGATCTCGACGGTGAACGAGCCGTCCTTGATCGCCTTTTCCTTCTCCGCGACCTTGGCCTTGATCTCGTCGGGCACCTTGCCCTCGAATGTGCCGAGCGGCGCCAGCGACGAGCCACCGTTCTTCATGAAGGAATAGACGCCGTAGTCGTCGGCCTTGAAGGTACCGGCCTTCACTTCCGCGATCGCCTTGTCGAGCGTCGGCTCGAAATGCCAGAGCGCCGAGGCAACCACGGTTTCAGGATAGTCTGCCTGGGTGTCGATGACGTTGCCGATGGCCAGCACCTTCTTTTCCTTGGCCGCATCCGAGACGCCGAATCGTTCGGCGTAGAGCAGGTCGGCTCCGCCATCGATCTGGGCGAAGGCGGTTTCCTTGGCCTTGGGTGGATCGAACCACGAGCCGATGAAGGCGACCTGGAACTTGGTGTCGGGAGCCACTTCCTTCACGCCCGCCATGAAGGCGTTCATCAGGCGGTTGACCTCGGGGATCGGATAGCCGCCGACCATGCCGATGTTCTTCGACTTGGTCATCGCGCCAGCAACGAGGCCGGAGAGGTAGGACGCGTCCTGGATGTAGTTGTCGAAGACCGAGAAGTTTGGCACGGCAGCATCGGGCTTGAAGCTCGAGCCCATCAGGAAGGCGACGTCGGGATAGTCCTTGGCGACGGCGCGAGCGGCGTCCTCGACGCCGAAGACCTCGCCAATGATAAGCTTGTGGCCGGCCTCGGCATATTCGCGCATGACGCGCTCATAGTCGTTGTTGGCGGTGTTTTCCGAATAGACATATTCGATGTCGCCACGGTCCTTGGCGGCGTTGGCCGCCTTGTGGATGCGGCTGACCCACTGCTGTTCGACCGGAACGGTGTAGACGGCCGCGACCTTGATCGGGTCGGCGGCGAAAAGACGGCCGGGCACGCCCACTGCGGCGACCGCGGCAGACGCGCCGGCGACCTTGATCAGAGTGCGTCTGGAAATGCCCGAACTGCTGGAATTGCTGTGCATACGATCCACCTCTGGCTGGTATTGGTCTTCTTTGGCGAAGGCGACTTTTTATCGTTTGGTCAACGGTATGCGAAATCGCCGACAGCGGCAATCTGGGGCACCCGACTGTCCACCGTGCCGTGGCGGCTGCGACAGTACGCCCAAAGCCAAAGATCAACGACAGTTTCCCTTCGCTGGCAGGTGCTCTATACAGGCCGGCGCGGGAGAGTATTGCCCAAGGGACTTATTGATTTGCCTCGATTTTTTCGTCCGACGCAGAATCATCTTCTGATCTGGAGGCTGGTCAGGGAGTCATTCCGCCAGCACGCACTTGGTTATGGCATCGCCATCATTGCCATGCTGGTAACGGCCGGCATGACGGCGTCCAGCGCGCTGATCATGAAGCACATTACCGATGAGTTCGTGATCGGCAAGGACATCTATCAGGTCTACCTGATAGCTGGGGGGGTGGCGGCGATCTTCATCACCAAGGGCATCGCGACCTTCGTGCAGTCGTTTTATCTTAGCCGCGTCGGCAACGCGATCATCGCGGAGCGCCAGCGGATCATCTACGATCGCATCCTAGCGCAAGGCATTTCCTTCTATCATTCGATCCCGTCGTCGGACCTGATCACCCGCGTCACCCACAATGCCCAAGCGGCACGCGCCGTGCTCGACCTCGTCGTCACCTCTTTCGTGCGTGACCTGTTCACACTGCTCGGCCTGATCGCCGTGATGGTGTTCCAGCAACCGGTGCTGTCGCTCGTCGCCTTCGTCGTCGGACCAATCGCCATTTTTTGCATCAACATCATGCTGCGCAAAGTTCGCAAGATCATGGAGGCCGAGTTCCTGTCGCTGGCCCAGATCGTGCAGGTGATGCAGGAGACGACTGTCGGAGTACGCATCGTCAAATCCTTCAACCTTGAGCAGCTGATGCGTGGCCGCATGCACAAGGCCGTGTCGGACGTCGAAAAACGTGCCAACTCGATCGCAGCGATCGAGGCTGGCACCAGCCCGATCATGGAAACGCTGGCTGGTCTTGCCATCGCCGGCGTCGTGCTGGCCAGTGGCTATCTGGTCATCCAGGGCGGCCAGACGCCCGGCGCCATCATGGCATTCATCACGGCTCTGCTGCTCGCCTACGAACCGGCCAAGCGTCTCGCACGCGTTCGCGTTGCGCTTGAAGCCGGCCTCATCGGCGTGCGCATGATGTACGAACTTTCCGATCGGCCGCTGACGCTTGCCGAAAGGCCCGGCGCGGAAGCATTGATCCCTGGCACCGGTGAGATCGAGCTCAAGGATGTCAGCTTCTCCTATGCCGATGGCGAGCCGGTGCTGCGCGACCTTGATCTCGTCTTCCCGCACGGCAAGATGACAGCACTTGTCGGGCCGTCCGGCAGCGGCAAGTCGACGATCATGAACCTGATCATGCGCATGTATGACCCCGACAGCGGCCAGGTGCTGTTCGACGGCCAGGACATTGCCCATGCGACGCTGCACTCGGTGCGCGACCGGATCGCCTATGTCAGCCAGGACACGTTCCTGTTTTCCGGCACGATCATGCACAACATCCGTCTTGGCCGCGAAGGCGCCAGCGACGACGAGGTGATCGAGGCCGCCAAGGCCGCCAATGCGCACGACTTCATCACGGCGCTCAAGAGCGGCTACGACACGCAGGTCGGCGAAAACGGTGCGTTGCTGTCGGGTGGCCAGAAGCAGCGCCTGTCGATCGCCCGCGCCATCCTTCGCGACGCCAATGTTCTGCTGCTCGACGAAGCCACCAGCGCCCTCGACGCCGAGTCGGAAGCGCTGTTCCGCGAGGCGCTGGAGAAGCTCTCGCACGGGCGTACTACCATTGCCATCGCCCACCGCCTGTCGACTGTCCACCAGGCCGACAACATCGTGGTGATGCAGGACGGCAAGGCCGTCGAGCAGGGTCGCCACGCCGACCTGATCGAGGCCGACGGCCTCTATCGCAGGCTCTATGAATTCCAGTTGATGGACTGAGCAGAACAGTCGGCACTGTCTAAAACGAAGCCGCGACCCTTAGCCGGGCGCGGCTTTTCGTTTGGGCACGCTTTCAGTCGATGCGGATGAACACGCCCTTGGTGTTGAGGTATTCGTCGAGATGCTCGGAGCCGCCTTCGCGACCGTAACCGCTCATCTTGTAGCCGCCGAACGGCACCGCCGGGTCGATGGCGTGATAGGTGTTGACCCACACCGAGCCGGCCTGCAACCGCCGCGACAGCTGGTGCGCGGTGGCAAGATCGCGGGTGAAGACGCCCGCCGCCAAGCCGTAAGGCGTGTCGTTGGCGCGCCGCACCACCTCGTCGAGCGTGTCGAAGGGCAGAGCCGAAATGACCGGGCCGAAAATCTCCTCGCGCGCAATGCGCATGGTGTCGGAGACCCCGGCAAAGACCGTGGGCGCTATGAAATTTCCGGCCGCCAGCGCGCCCTGCGATAGCCTGGTGCCGCCGGCAACGAGCCGCGCGCCTTCCTCCGCGCCGGCGCGCAGATAGCCCTCGACGCGCTGCAGCTGGCGTGGCGAAATCAGCGGGCCGATTTCGGTCTCGGGATCGATGCCGTTGCCAATACGCAAACCTGCGGCATATGCCGCCAGCCGCGCCACGAACTCGTCGTGGATCGATCGCGCGACGAACAGCCTGGAGCCAGCGATGCAGATCTGGCCGGAATTGGCGAAGACCGACATGGCGGCGACCGGCACCGCGCGCTCGAGATCGGCGTCGGCGCAGACGATGACCGGCGACTTGCCGCCGAGTTCGAGCGACACGCGTTTGAGGTTGCCGGCCGAGGCGCGAACGATGCTCTGGCCGGTGGCCGTCGAACCGGTGAAGACGATCTTGTCGACGCCCATATGCTCGGCGAGCGGAGCACCCGCCTCGGCGCCCGTGCCGGTGACGATGTTGACGACGCCGTCGGGCACGCCGGCCTCGGCCATCAGTTCCGCGATCAGCAGCGGCGTCAGCGGCGCCTCCTCCGACGGCTTCAGCACCACGGTGCAGCCCGTGGCCAGGGCGGGACCGATCTTCCAGACGGAGGCCGCGGTCGGCGCGTTCCACGGGATGATGGCGCCGACGACCCCTATCGCCTCCTTGCGGGTGTAGGAGACGATGTCGCCTGCCAGCGAATTGTCGATGGTCTGGCCGTGCAGCGCCGTTGCCATGCCTGCGTAGTAGCGCAGCATGCCAAGGACGCGGTTGGCATTGCCCCGCGCCCGGGCGATCGGCAGGCCCATGTCGGTGGTGTCGGAGACGCAGATCTCTTCCCAATGGCGCTCGAACAGATCGGCGATCTTCAGCAGCAGCTTCTGCCGCTCATGCGGCTTGAAACGGCTCCACGGCCCATCGAACGCATTGCGCGCGGCAGCAACGGCGCGTTCGATGTCTTTCTTGCCGGCGCGCGGCACGGTGGCGATGACCTCGCCAGTGGCGGGATTGCGCGTCTCGAACGTCTCGCCGGACGCGGCATCGACCCATGCGCCGCCAATGAACATGCGGCGATGGCTGCCGTCGAGCAAATGGCGGGGCTTGGCAGTCGTCATGGCTTGGCTCCTCGCCGGCAAAACCATGGGCACGGGCACCCAAGGCTCTTGCGCAAAGCTAAGCCGGAGACGTCAGGCCATTCAAGTCTCTGGGATGGGGCCAGCCGCCAGAGGTCAGGCGATGGAGGTACGCTCGAAATCGCCGGTTTCGCGGTCCATGACCCACAGCTCGCCGGCCGAAATGTCGAACCAGGCGCCGAACAGTTCCAGCCTGCCCTTCTGCTCTAGGATCTTCACGCAGGGGAAGGTGCGCAGATTGGCGATCGAGTAGCGGATCGAGATGCGCTCGAGTGCCGTCTGGCGCTCGGTCTGCGTCATCATCGTGTTGCTGGTCACAGTTTCGGCGGCCGGCGCCACCAGACTCATCCACTTGCCGATGAAGTCGCCGGGAGAGAGCGGCGTCGAATTGGGGTCGAGTGCCGAGCGGATACCACCGCAACGGCCGTGGCCCATGACGACGATGTTCTTGACCTTCAGCGCCTGCACGGCGAATTCGAGCGCCGCCGAGGTCGAATGGAACTCGCCATCCGGCGAATAAGGCGGCACGAGGTTGGCGACATTGCGGACAACGAAGAGCTCGCCGGGGCCTGAATCGAAGATGGTTTCGGGTGCGGCGCGGGAATCGCAGCAGGCAATGACCAGGGTCTCGGGCGATTGGCCTTCACGCGCCAGGGACTTGTAACGGTCCGTCTCGGCCGCGTAGCGACCGGTCATGAAGTTGCGATAACCGGCGAGCAGAGTCTCGGGCAAGTGCGACATGAGGATCGCCTTAAACGAAAATGGCCGTCGCGGCAAATGCAAATGCGGCGGCCGTACGACGCCGCCCTGCGGCATTCTTTCCCCACCGTCAGCCGACCGGCGAGATGTGTTGTCGCTACGTCACTTGCGCTATGCTGCCGCAAGGGCAGTATGGTTGCCGCGCGCCACCGATCATGCCGCGCTGACCGCTAACTTGCCGGCATCTGGTCGCCCCAGCCATAAGGAGAGATGTAATGCGCCTGCTCCTTTTCGCCTTCTCGATCGCCATTCTCCTTGTCGCCGGCGCCAGCGGGCCGGCGGCAATCACTCACGCCCAGGCCCAGGAGTGCACCGGCGAAAATTGCCCGCAGCCAGGCGGCCAGGACAGCGGCCGGGACTGCGAGCACAAGAAGGAAAATACGGTCAGCTGACCGGCGCGCGAACAGAGGGCCGGCGCTGTTGCAAAGGCCTTCACGGTCGATTGTAAAAGGTAAGGAGAATGGCGCGCCCGAAAGGATTCGAACCTCTGACCCCCAGATTCGTAGTCTGGTGCTCTATCCAGCTGAGCTACGGGCGCGCATTAGGCCATCAAGGAAACGGCCGGGGAAGCTCCGATCAATCGACCGCAGCGACCGGCGCTAACTAGCCGCTGACTTGGCGAATTGCAAGCCGCCCCGTTCAAACTTTTCTGGGAAAACCTGTCGGCGGCCGGTGACGCCACGAGAGGCGCTGCCAAAGTTGTATCCGGTGCCAATCAGCTGCATGGACTGGCCGTCCGCGTCAGCACTGCTTGCAGTTGTCGCGGCTAATGCCACCGCCATCACCCAACAGGCTGTCTAGCTGGCAACAATACGGCTTGGGAAATGGAGAAAATGGCGCGCCCGAAAGGATTCGAACCTCTGACCCCCAGATTCGTAGTCTGGTGCTCTATCCAGCTGAGCTACGGGCGCGCAACAGGCCGACTGAACGGCCAACACGCTGCAGTCGGTCGACTGCGGCGATGGGCGCTACCTAACGGCTGGATTTGTGAAATGCAAGCCGCTGCCGGCAAAGTTTTTTTGATCAGGCCGGCCGGCGCATGCCCTGGCGCGCCTCGTCGAGGCGAACCGGCTGATCCGGGATGGTGACGGCGAACACGGTGCGGCCGCCGGCGCTTTCGACGAGTTCCAGCTGCCCGCCATGGGCGCGCACCAGCTCGTAGGCGATGGCGAGGCCGAGGCCGGTGCCGCCGCTGCGGGCCGAACCGCGGAAGGCGGCAAACAGGTTCTCGCGCGCCTTTTGCGGCAGGCCGGGGCCGGTATCCGCAACCAGGATGCGGCTGACGCTGCCCTCGCGCTCGGCATAGACGGTCAGGCGATTGACGATGGCGATGTCGGCGGCGCCCGCCATGGCCTGCACGGCGTTGCGGCACAGATTGGTCAGCACCCTGAACAGCTGGTCTGGATCGGCTTCGATCTCGAATTCGGTGTCGACGGCATTGAAGAATTCGATGCCCGATTCGGGCTCGAGGCCGAGCAAGCCATGAACGTCGTCGACAAGCTGGCTCAGCCGCAGGCGGCGCCGCGCCGGCGCCGGTTCCTGGGCGCGGCCATAGGACAGCACGTTCTACGAATAGGCAACGGCACGGTCGAGCGTTCTGAGCAGCTTCGGCGCGAAGGCCTGCACGGCGGGATCCTTGACCATGCGCAGGCGGTCGGACATCAGCTGGGCCGAGGCCAGGATATTGCGCATGTCGTGGTTGATCTTCGACACCGCGAGGCCAAGGTCCGCGAGATGCTTCTGCTCGTGCAGCATTCTCTGAAGGTGCGTCTGCATCGCCGCCAGTTCGCGCTCGGCAAGGCCAATCTCGTCGGAGCGGGCTTCGGGAGCGATGACGCCGGCGGGATTGTCCGGGGCATCGGAGAAGGCCAGCATTGAGCGCGTCATGGCGCGGATGGGCTTGATCATGATGCGGTCGATGGCGGCATAGACCAGTGCCGCGGTGAACAACGAAATCAGCAGCGAGACGAAGACGATGTAGCGCGCATTGGCGAGCATGGCGCGGTGCAGCCGGTAGTCCGGGATGACGAGCTCGAACTCCTTGGCGCTTTCGCCGACGCGGCCGTAGACGCGCAGCATGCGGTTGCCGCCAAACAGCAACGTGTCGATGGCGTCGGGCATCGAGTCGAGCACGCCTTCCTTGGCGATGTCGATATGCTCGTCGACCTCGGGCGGCATGTCGGCGACGACAAGCAGGCGGGACACGCCGCCATCGCGCACGGCGATGGCCTTGGCGCCGATCGCCGCCAGCACGTCGTTCTGGGCGGCGCGGGAAAGCGTGGTCGGATCGCCCTGCACCAGGATCGTGGCGACGGCCGCGGCGGTGGCCAGCCGCTCCTCGAGCCAGCGGATGCGGAAGCTTGCGACCGAAGGCAGGAAGAACAGCACCTCGGCGAAGAGTACGAAGGCGATGGTCAGCAGCAGCAGCTTGGCCGACAGGCCGCGCGAAAGCGGAACCGAACGGTCCGCCTGCTTTCCGGGAAATACACCGGTATCGGCTGCTTCAGTCATGCTGTTCTTTGCTGCGAGGCCAGTGCGAGAATGATGCGCTTCGGACTAAAATGAGCACGAACTGCCTTGCATCCCCTTTATGGCAAAGATAGGCGATCGCAACGCAGTTGCAAATTCCGCACTGCAAAATGTCAAAGCCACGGCGCTGTCCCCTGTCTTCTGCTGACAGTGCGAATCAACCTTCGGTGGCGCGGGGACGAGCGGATTGACTTCGCGATACCTTCTTTCTATAAGCCCGCACACGCTCGGGACCCGCTTCCGTCGCGGTTTTTGATCGCGTCGAAGCAAGCTGAGCCAAGCTCCTGTTACAAAGTGACAGAATCAAGAAGGGCCGCACGCCGCGGTGTAAAAACAAATGAAGCGTACCTATCAGCCTTCCAAACTCGTCCGTAAGCGCCGTCATGGTTTCCGTGCCCGCATGGCAACCAAGGGTGGTCGTGGCGTCGTCGCAGCTCGCCGCAACCGCGGCCGCAAGCGGCTTTCCGCCTAAGCCATAGGCGGGAACCTTGCCCGCTGACGGCAAGCCAGAGGGGTCTGCTCCGCATGGACGCGGCCCCGAACGGCTTCTGAAAAGAAAACAGTTTCTGGCCGTCCGCCGCGGTGACAAGCGGCGCGGGCGGTTTTTTCTCGTCGAGGTTCTGGATCGCGACGACAGTGCGGGGCCGCGGGTCGGCTATACCGTCACCAAGAAGGTCGGCAATGCGGTTGTTCGCAATCGCGTGAAGCGGCGCCTCAGGGAAGCCGTTCGTACACATGCCGCAGGTGACATGGCCGCCGGCAAAGACTATGTGATCGTCGGGCGCGAAGACGTGCTCACCGCCCCCTTCGGCCAGATCACGGCCGAACTTTCTCGGCGTATTCGCGGAACGCGATAAGGGCTTTCGATGGAAAACAACCGTAACTTCTTCATCACCATCGCCTTGTCGGTGCTGATCCTGACGCTCTGGCAGGTGTTCTACATGAACCCGCGCGTCGAATCGCAGCGCGAAGCCGCGCGCATCGAGGCAGAGCGCGTGGCGCAGCAGGCCCCGGCAGCAGGCACGCCCGGCACCGCACCGGGCACCAGCGCCGGCTTGCCAGCGACGCCGCAGGCCGGTGTCCCCGGCGCGCCGACGACGCAGGTCGCAGTGGCCGACCGTGCCCAGGCGCTTGCTGCCTCGGGCCGCGTCCCGGTCGACACGCCGAGCCTCAAGGGTTCGATCAACCTGACCGGCGCGCGCATCGACGACATCAGCCTCAAGCACTACCGCGTCACCGTCGAACCGAATTCGCCCGTTATTGAACTGCTGAACCCGCAGGCCCTGCCGTCGGGCTTCTATAGCGAGATCGGCTTCGTCGGCTCCGAGGCGACGGGTGCCGTGCCGGGTCCCGACACCGTCTGGACGGCAGAGGCCAACGCCACGCTGACGCCGGCAACGCCCGTCACGCTGACCTACACCAACGACAAGAACCTGACCTTCAAGCGCACCATCGCTGTCGACCAGAACTACATGTTCACGGTGACCGACACTGTCACCAACGCCGGCGCCGCCGACGTCGCTGTGTCGAACTATGGCCGCCTGACCCGCTTCGACAAGCCGCTGCATGCCTCGACCTACGTTCTGCACGAGGGCCTGATCGGCGTCACCGGCACCGAAGGCCTGCAGGAGATCAAGTACTCGACCATCGAGGAAGACAAGCAGATCCTGCCCGGCAAATCGACCGACGGCTGGCTCGGCATCACCGACAAGTACTGGGCAGCGTCGCTGGTGCCTTCGGCCAAACAGCCGTTCCAGCCGCGCTTCTCCTATTTCGCTGACGGCCGCCCACGCTACCAGGCCGACTTCATGACCGACCCGATCACGGTTGCGGCCGGTCAGTCGGCCACCGTCGAGACGCTGGTTTTCGCCGGCGCCAAGGAAGTGGCCAAGATCAACGCCTATGAAGAAGACCGCCAGATCCGCCAGTTCAACCTGCTGATCGACTGGGGCTGGTTCTACTTCATCACCAAGCCGATGTTCTGGCTCATCGACACCCTCTACAAGATGCTCGGCAACTTCGGTCTGGCAATCCTCGCCACCACCGTCATCGTCAAGGCCATCTTCTTCCCGCTCGCCAACAAGTCGTACAAGTCGATGGCGAACATGAAGATGGTGCAGCCGAAGATGCTTGAGATCCGCGAGAAATACGCGGACGACAAGATGAAGCAGCAACAGGCGATGATGGAGCTGTACAAGACCGAGAAGATCAATCCGCTGGCCGGCTGCTGGCCGGTGCTGATCCAGATTCCGGTGTTCTTCGCGCTCTACAAGGTGCTCTACGTCACCATCGAAATGCGCCATGCTCCGTTCTTCGGCTGGATCCACGACCTGGCCGCGCCGGATCCGACCTCGCTGTTCAACCTGTTCGGCCTGCTGCCGTGGGGCGTGCCTGCCTTCCTGATGATCGGCGTCTGGCCACTGATCATGGGTGTCACCATGTTCCTGCAGATGCGCATGAACCCGACCCCTCCGGATCCGACCCAGGCGATGATCTTCACCTGGATGCCGATCCTGTTCACCTTCATGCTGGCGTCGTTCCCGGCGGGCCTCGTCATCTACTGGGCCTGGAACAACTCGCTGTCGATCCTGCAGCAGGGCGTGATCATGAAGCGCCAGGGCGCCAAGATCGAGCTGTGGGACAACCTGGTGGCGCTGTTCAAGAAGAAACCGACACCGGCGGAATAGCCGGACAGTCGAGACGAAACGAAAGAGCCCCGGAAAACGCCGGGGCTTTTTTGCATTCTGAGCAATCTGAATTTTCTTCAACCGGGGGCTGAAACTTTTTTCCAAACGGCAGCGTAGCTGAGCAATGCCTCTCAAGCATCAGCCTGCGGGGTGGCGGTTTCTGACCACCCCCCCGGTCAGAATTGAACCGTCTCGGCAAAGGCCGGGGTTCTGCAAGCCCTTGCGGAACCCCGGTTTGCAATCTCGGTCCAGCAAGCCAGTCTCCAACTACGCAAAAACCAACTCTCGAAGATCATCGTCGCCGATGTCTTCGTCGCGGATCGCGCTATACTGGTATTGACGTGCAGCAATGGGGACGAAACGCCATGCATGGACCTAACCCTGCCATCAAGCACCCGATACCGATGCACAAGCGCGTCGGCTTCCTCAAATCCCTCGTCGACGCCGAAAACATCGAGATCGGCGACTTCACCTATTACGACGATCCCGACGGGCCCGACCTCTTCCAGCAGAAATGCGTGCTGCACCACTACCCGTTCATCGGCGACAAGCTGATCATCGGCAAGTTCTGCGCCATCGCCGAAGGCGCGCGCTTCATCATGAACGGCGCCAACCACGCCATGTCCGGATTTTCGACCTATCCGTTCAATATTTTCGGCCACGGCTGGGAGGAAGGCTTCGACCTCGCCACCTGGCAGCAGGAAGTGCGCGGCGACACGGTGCTCGGCAATGACGTCTGGATCGGCATGGAAGCGGTGATCCTGCCAGGGGTCCATATCGGCCACGGCGCCATCATTGCTGCGAAATCGGTTGTCAGCAGGCACGTACCGCCTTATGCGATCGTAGCCGGCAATCCTTCCGTCGTGGTCAAGAAGCGTTTCGACGACAAAACCATCGAACGGCTTCTGACGATTGCCTGGTGGGATTGGCCGGTGGACAAGATCGGCCGCAACCTCAAGGCCATTCGCGGCTCGGATATTTCTCTGCTGGAGGCAGCGGCTTGAACGAACATACGACCAATCGCACGGTGGATGCCGAGCTCTTCAAGCGCCCCTGGGTTTTCATCCGCGGCGTGCCGTCCATGAAGTTCCTGCCGCCGGAAGGTCCGCCGGAGATCGCCTTTGCCGGCCGCTCGAATGTCGGCAAGTCGTCGCTGATCAACGCGCTGGTTCGCCACAGTGGCCTCGCCCGCACCTCGAACACGCCGGGGCGTACGCAGGAGCTCAACTATTTCGTTCCGGATGGCTTTTCCGGCGAGGCAAGCGACCTGCCGCCGATGGCGCTGGTCGACATGCCCGGCTACGGCTATGCCCAGGCACCGAAGGAACAGGTCGACGCCTGGACCAAGCTGGTGTTCGACTATCTGCGTGGCCGGGTGACGCTCAAGCGCGTCTACTTGCTGATCGATTCCCGCCACGGCATCAAGAAGAACGACGAGGAGGTGCTGACCCTGCTCGACAAGGCGGCGATCTCCTACCAGATCGTGCTGACCAAGACCGACAAGATCAAGGCCGCCGGCGTGCAGCCGCTGATCGAAGACACGCTTCTGAAAATCAAGAAGCGCGCCGCCGCCTTCCCGACCGTGCTGGCAACCTCGTCCGAGAAGAACGAAGGCCTGGACGAACTGCGCGCGGCGATCGCGCTGGTGGTCAACGGCGGCTGATTAGGGCCGCCGTCACATGCACTCTGAGGCAAACCGGCCTCAGGCCTGCTTCACCTCGTGGACGACCTGATAATAGGCCGGCGTCACGCTCTCGATCAGTGGCCCGACCTTGGCGATATGCTCGGCGAACCCTTGCGTCTGATGCACCCGCTTGTGATCGGCGACTGAATCGAATGTGCTGATCATGATCGCCGTGTCGCCGTCGATCGCCCGGTGCAGCCGGCTGCCGCGCCATCCCGGCACATTGCCAACCGAACGGTCCAGATTGATCTTCTGCAGCGCGATGAACTCGTCGAGCTTGCCCGGCTTCAAGGTGAAGATGTTGACGAACGCCACCGGGCCGTTCTGTTCGTTCTCTGCATTCTGGCTCATCGCTGCTCTCCTTTTTCCATCCTGGATCTCGTGAGAGCGCATTCATGCAACCTCAATATATCTTGAGGTCAAGGGGTATTTTCAGGAAAAGATCAGGCCGCGGCCGGCCTGAACGTCAGGGCCAGTCCGTTGATGCAATGGCGCTTGCCGGTCGGCGGCGGGCCATCGTCGAAGATGTGGCCGAAATGGCCGCCGCAGCGGCGGCAATGCACTTCGGTGCGGGTCATCAGCAGCGACGTATCGACATTGGTGCCGATCGAATTGGGCAGCGCGTCCCAGAAGCTCGGCCAGCCGGTGCCGGAATCGAACTTGGTCTCGGACGAGTAGGCAGCCAGGTCGCAGCCGGCGCAGTTGAACGTGCCCTTGCGGTGCTCATTGAGCAGCGGGCTCGACCCAGGCGGCTCGGTATCCTCCTTGCGCAGCACGGCGAATGCTGCGGGAGAAAGGATTGCCCGCCACTGGGCATCTGTCTTGGTGACTTCAAAAGTCTCGGCCAATGCAGGGGCGGCGATGGTCAATCGCCTCGAGACGACAAAGCCGGCAAGAACGGCGAACGCGGCACTGCCCAGCAGGAATGTACGGCGGTCCATGGCATTTCTCCTGGCCGACCATAGGCCGGCACCGTATCACGGCGAAATCAACAGGGCTTGAGGGTCTGGAGCCGGCGCCCGACGAACCACGCCCCGCAACGGTGACCGTTGCGGGGCGCGTTGCCGATTGCGCGAGCCTCAGGGAGCGACAGCGTCGCACAACCACGCTGCCCCCCGGGCTTACATCTTGGGCAGCAGAACCTTGTCGATGACATGGATGACGCCGTTCGACTGCTCGACATCGGCAATCGTGACATTGGCGACATTGCCGTTCTCGTCGGTCACGGTGACCTTGCCGCCATCGGCCTTCAGCGTCAGTTCGCAGCCGCCGACTGTCTTCGCCTTGTGGGCGCCGCCATCATCAGCGACCATCTTGGTGACATCAGCTGCCATCGCCTTGGCGCCGACGACATGGCAGGTCAGGATCTTGGTCAGCTTGTCCTTGTTCTCGGGCTTGAGCAGGGTCTCGACCGTGCCGGCCGGAAGTGCGGCGAAGGCTTCATTGGTTGGTGCGAAGACGGTGAACGGGCCCTTGCCCTGCAGCGTCTCGACCAGGCCGGCCGCCTTCACGGCTGCGACGAGCGTGGTGTGGTCCTTCGAATTGACCGCGTTTTCGACGATGTTCTTGTCGGCGAACATCGCGGCACCGCCAACCATCGGGTTTTCGGCATAAGCAAAGGTGGCGAAAGCGGAAAAGGCACCGGCGAGCAAAGCGAGAGAGATCTTACGCATCATGTAACTCCTTGGGTTGTTTCCCGAATTGGAAAGGCACAAGGAATTACGAGTATGAGATCATATAGTTTCACATTCTCGAGAGAAATATTTCATTTCTTTAAATCTAATCTTTTAGCAAACCTTATAGGTACGGTCGACGCAGGAGAAAAGTTTCAACCCTTCGCGAATTCGGGCAATTATTTCCTGGATCAGATGTCGCGAAGGTCGCCGGCGGCAACGACCGGACCGGTCGGCTGGCCGGTCGGCGAGCCGCCCGTCGGCTCGAGGCTGACGGCAAGGACCGCGCCAGCAGCGAGCTTGGCGCGCATGTCTTCCTTGACCGGCATCTTCATGGTCGTGCCCACGGGAATGACGCCCATCGACACCGGCGGATTGGTGCCTTCGATCATCCAGAGCTCGAAGTCCTTGCCGGCACCACGTTCGCCCGCGACATGTGAAAGGCCGACTTCGCCGGTAGCTGCGTCGTACATGACCATGTACTTGACGTCGCTGCCGTCAGCGGCAAGCGAGGCAACCATGCGCTCCTGCGGCAAGCCGGCGGGCGGGTTGATGTAGGGGACAGCGATATAAAGCGCGAGGGCAGCGACGGCCGCCGTTGCCAGGCCGCGCCAGAAGGCGAGGCTGGCCCACAGGCCTGTAGAGCCTTGCGTGCTTGGCGCCGACGACGTCGCGGTCCCAGAGAACAGCCTGCGGTCGATCGCCGGCTTCACCGAGGCCGGGGCCTCGATCTCCGGGTAGGCCGCGGCGAGCGGCGCGAAATGCACTTCCCATTGGTCGACCATGCGGGCGAAACCAGGCTCGCCATCGATGCGGGCACTGGCCTGACGCCGCTCGTCGGCAGGCAGGACGCCGAGAACGTATTCGGCGGCGACTAGGTCGTCGCCCCCACGTTCCTGTCCATTGTCTTGCGCGAGCGTCATCTTTCCAGACATTCCCTAAGTTTGAGCAGGCTGCGGCGCAGCCAGGTACGCATCGTGTTCAACGGCACGCCGTGGCGGTCCGCAAGTTCGTTGTAACTCTCCCCCTTGAGATAGGCGCCGCGAACCGCGGCGGCCTTGTCCTTTTCAAGTTCCTCCAGGCAGCCATGGATGCGCTCGGCTTCGCCGCCCGCCACTGCTGCAGCCTCTGGCCCCGGCCCCGGATCCGCGACCTCGAGCGCCTCATCGATTGCGAGAGGCGCCTGACGCCGCGCCCGTATGCGATCGATCGCATGATTGCGCGCGATTGCTACAAGCCACGAAATGGGGCTGAGATCAGAAACTGCGAAGCGGTCCGCTTTCGTCCAGATCTTGACGAAGACCTCTTGCAGCGCTTCCTCGGCATCTGCCCTGTCGTTCAATACACGCAGGCAGACGCCGAAAAGTTTCGCGCTCGTCTGCCGGTAGAGCAAATCGAAGGCCGCACGGTCCTTCATCGAGGTCCGAACAATCAGCTTGGTGATGTCCTGCGGCGTCATGACCGCCAAGTTACGTCGCGCAAAACTATTTGCAACTGCTGTTTAGAGTGCCGGGCGCCATGCAACCGTTTTCGCGGCGCGTGGGCATGCGTTACATGCGCGCCAGGGCCATCGAACCATTTGCCCCCTGCCCGGTTTCCGGCTAAGACCGCGCCGACCTTTTCCACCGATCCGGGACCATGCCGATGACGACGAACGTCGCCGCCACCGCCGAAATGCAGGCTGCCCTGCTCTCCGCGGCCTTGCCCTACATGCAGCGCTACGAAAACAAGACCGTCGTGGTGAAGTACGGCGGCCACGCCATGGGCAATGTCGAGCTCGGCCGCGCCTTTGCCCGCGACATTGCCTTACTGAAGCAATCCGGCGTCAACCCGATCGTCGTCCACGGCGGCGGCCCGCAGATCGGCGCGATGCTGACCAAGATGGGCATCGAATCGAAGTTCGAAGGCGGCCTGCGCGTCACCGACCAGAAGACGGTCGAGATCGTCGAAATGGTCCTGGCCGGCTCGATCAACAAGGAGATCGTCGCCCTCATCAACGCCGAAGGCGAATGGGCGATCGGCCTGTGCGGCAAGGACGGCAACATGGTCTTCGCCGAAAAGGCCAAGAAGACCATGGTCGACCCCGACAGCAACATCGAGAAGGTGATCGATCTCGGCTTCGTCGGCGAGCCTGTCGAAGTCGACCGCACGTTGCTCGACCTGCTGGCCCGTTCGGAAATGATCCCGGTGCTGGCGCCCGTCGCGCCTGGCCGCGACGGCCACACCTACAACATCAACGCCGACACCTTTGCGGGTGCCATCGCCGGCGCGGTCAAGGCCTCGCGCCTGCTGTTCCTGACCGACGTGCCGGGCGTGCTCGACAAGGACAAGAAGCTCATCGACGAGCTGACCGTCGCCGACGCCAAGGCGTTGATCAAGGACGGCACGATTTCGGGCGGCATGATCCCCAAGGTCGAAACCTGCATCGAGGCGATCGAGCGCGGCGTCGAAGGCGTCGTCATCCTCAACGGCAAGACCCCGCATTCGGTGCTGCTCGAGCTGTTCACCGAGCACGGCGCGGGAACGCTGATCGTTCCGTAAGGAGCGGGCAACCTTCCTCAAAGGACAAAGACAGGCCGGCTTTTGCCGGCCTTGTCGTTTCAAGAACAGGCCTCGTATTCACGAAGCCTTGAAGCGCTGCGGCTTTCCTTTTCCCCGCGTTGACGCACACTGACCTCTGGGTCTCTCGGACGACGAACAATGCTGGCTGCGCTGGCACTGATCCTGTGCACGGGTTGCGAATTGCCTGCCACGCCGGTCACTGGTGTGGACGCTGGGATCGTGGATGTCGAACTGGTGCTGGCCGTCGACGTTTCGAGTTCGATGGACGAAGGCGAGTTCGCGCTTCAGCGCGCCGGCTACGTCAGGGCGCTGCGCCATCCCGACTTCATCAATGCCGTGCTGGCGGGCTCCCGAGGCCGGATCGCATTGACCTATTTCGAGTGGGCGGGAACCGTAAGGCCGGAATCGGTCATTCCGTGGCAGATCATCGACGGCGCGGCGAGCGCCGATGCCTTCGCAGCCGCCCTCGCCGTCAAACCTATCGGCGGATCTGGCGGCACGTCGATCTCGAACGCCGTGGCGTTCGGTTCGAACCTGCTGGAGCAAAATGTCTTCCGCGGCGAAAAGAAGGTCATCGACATCTCGGGCGACGGACCGAACAACCTCGGCGCGCCGGTGGAGGTGGCGCGCAACAACGCGGTTGCAAAAGGGATTATCATCAACGGCCTGCCGATCCTCGTCCGGCCGACGGGAAGCCTCGAAGACATCGACCGCTATTACGCCGAATGCGTCACCGGCGGCCCGGGCTCGTTCGTGCTGCCAATCCAACTGGCATCCGAGTTCATCACCGCCATCCGCCGCAAGCTCGTGCTCGAAGTCGGCGGCATCACCGATGCGCCCGGCGTCATGAAAATCCAGGCCCCGAAACCCGTCAACTGTCTCGTCGGCGAACATTACCCGCTCACCTATCCCGACCCTTAGTCGCTCCCCTAACCCCGCAAATGCGCAAGCGGCACGTGGCCGGGGCCCTTGATGTTCTGCAGCACCAGCTGCGTGTGCACGTCGCGCACGCCTTGCAGGCGCATCAGCCGGTGCATGACGAAAGCGTTGAGGTCGTCGACATTGGGCACCATGACATGCAGCAAAAAGTCGTAGTCGCCGGTCATCGTCCAGCAGGCCGAGACCTCGTCCATGCGCTGCACGGCGGCGATGAACTTTTCCGGCGAATCGTCGCTGTGGCTGACCAGCCTGACCTGGACGAAGACCTCGACCATCAGACCGACCGCGCGGCGTCCGATGCGGGCGGAAAATCCCTTGATAACGCCGGCTTCCTGCAGCGCCTCGAAGCGGCGGGCGCAGGGCGTGTTGGAAAGACCTATCTCCTGCGCGATCTCGGAAACCGGCTTGCGCCCGTCGCGCTGGAGAATGTCGAGCATCCTGATCTCAAACTCGTCAAACTGAGGCATCTTCACCACCCATTTTGGCAATTTGGGTGAATGTACCTCAAATCTCGCAGAGATGCGCGCAAAGAGGTGAATTCCGCTCGACCGCAGCGCTTATGATTCCTCATCAAAGCTGTTTCCGGGGAGGATCGGACATGAGCGTCAGCGTTCAAGACTATGCACAGGAATGCGCGGCCCAGGGGCTGCGCGGCGACTACAGTGTCTGCCGGGCGGATTTCACCGTCGAACAGAAATACGACTACAGCCCAGCCGAGCAGGATGTGTGGCGCACGCTGTGCGACCGCCAGACCAAGCTGACCCAGCGGCTGGCGCACAAATCCTATCTCGACGGCATGTCGGCCCTCGGTCTCGTCGACCGCATTCCTGATTTTCACGACGTCAGCGAAAAGCTGCGCAAGCTCTCCGGCTGGGAGATCGTGGCGGTGCCCGGCCTGATCCCGGCGCAGCCCTTCTTCGACCATCTGGCCAACCGCCGCTTCCCCGTCACCAACTGGCTGAGGACGCGCGACGAGCTCGACTACATCGTCGAGCCCGACATGTTCCACGACTTCTTCGGCCACGTACCGGTGCTGAGCCAGCCGGTATTCGGCGATTTCATGCAGATGTATGGCGAGAAGGCGACCGATCTCATAGCACTTGGCGGCGACGAGATGATCACCCGGCTCTACTGGTACACGGCCGAGTACGGGCTGATGCAGGAGCCCGGCCAGCCGCTCAAGGCATTCGGCGCCGGGCTGATGTCGTCCTTCACCGAACTGCAGTTCGCGGTCGAAAGCCCCGACGCGCACCAGGTGCCCTTCGACATCGAGACGGTGATGCGCACGACCTATGAGATCGACAAGTTCCAGCGCGCCTATTTCGTGCTGCCGTCCTTCGACACGCTGAAGGATGCGTTCCAGAACAGCGATCTAGCCGGCATCATCAAGCGCTGGAAAGCCGAGCCGCCGCGCGATCCCGCAACGGTCTAGGCTCAGCCAACGGCGAGCAGCACCAGGATGCCGCCGACGATCAGCACGCAACCGGCTATTTCGAGCCGGTTGATGCGCTCGCGGAAGAAGAAGACGCTGGACGCGAAGGTGAACAGCATCTCGATCTGGGCGAGCGATTTGACGATCGCGGCCTGCTGCAGCGTCATCGCCATGAACCAGCCGAACGAAGCCGAGGCGCCGACGAGGCCGGTGAACAGCGCCGGGCGCCAGGCCTTGGCGATGCGGGGCAGTTCGTCGCGTTCCTTCCAAAGAATCCAAATCAGCATGAGCACCGTCTGGAAGACGATGACGACGGCAAGTGTCACTGCCGCCTGCATCATGAAGTTCGGCCCGCCAAGCGAAAGCGACGCGGCGCGGTAGGCAACCGCCGAAATGCCGAAGAACGTGCCCGATGCCAGCCCGATCAGCGCATTGCGGCTGAGCACCGAGGTTACCAGCGTGCGCGCGGTGAATGCCGTGTGCGCGACAGAGATCAGCATCACGCCGAAGACGCTGATGGCAATGGCGGCAATCGCGCCTGCCGTCGCACGCTCTCCGAGGAACAGCAGACCGAACAAGGCCGCCTGCGCCGGTTCGGTGCGCGAATAGGCGGTGCCGACGGCAAAGTTCCGGAATGAGAACAGGTGGATCAAAAGGAAGGTCGCGGCGATCTGGCCAAGGCCGCCGACTATCGCCCAGACGAAGAATGTCTTGTTCAGCGTCGGCAACTCGTAGCCGACGACGAAATGCAGCACGCCGACAAAGGCGAGCGCGAAGGGAAAACCGAAACCGAAGCGCACGAATGTGGCACCGGTGGTGCCCATCACGCCCTTGAGATGCTTCTGCACCACCGACCGCAGATTCTGCAGGAAGGCGGCGGCAATGGTGATGGGAATCCACAATGGCATGTCGGTTCAGTGTCGGCTGGGAGGCGGCCGGAGCGGCCGCATGTCCGCCTCTACAGCATCGCCCTGAAATTCGGAATCGATTTTCGGGGCGATGCATTGATCCAGGAGACCGCGCGTCCCGTCGGACGCGCCATTCGAGCTCTACATCTCCACAGGAAGTGCCTGCCTGTCCTCGACAGTTTGGCCACGGCTGCCTTGCGGTGCCGCCGGTTTCAGGAAGAACACCATCGCGGCCACGAGGGCGAACGCCACCATCTCGTAGATAAGCGCGTGCTCCATGGCGGAGACAAAGGCTATGTGCGGAAGCTCGCTCGCCCTGCCGTCCAGCGTTGAGAAGAAGATCTGCCCGGTGACGGCAATGCCAAGCGCAGCGCCGATCTGCTGGAAGGCCTGCACCGCGCCCGATCCCGAGCCGGCATCGCGCGGCGGCACTGTCGACAGCACGGTCTGGAACAGCGACGAGATGGCGATGCCCATGCCGAAGCCGCACATCAGCAGCGGCAGGACAAAATTCCAGTGGTCGACGGCATCGCCGACATTGGCAACGACGAAGCGCAGCCAGCCCATGCCGATGCCCATGACCAGCGCGCCGGCAACGATGCGCCGCTGCGGCCAGCGGCTGCCCAGCCGCCCCGAAATCAGCGAAGCGATCAACACGCCGATGGGGAACGGAACGGTCGTCAGCCCTGACTGCAGCGGCGTCAGCCCGAAGCCCGTCTGCAGGAACACGGCGAGAACCAGGAAGAAACCGGCGACGCCGGAGAAGAAGGTCATGGTCATCACGGAGCCGAGCAGGAAATTGCCATTGGTCATCAGGGCCACCGGCAGCAACTGGCTTTTCTCCGCCCTCGCCCGCGCCTTCTGGTGCAGGAAGAAGCTGACCATTGCACCGATGGACAGTGCGATCATCACAAAGGTCCAATGCGGCCAGCCATAGGCGTGGCCTTCGATGAGCGGAAACACCAGCAGGAAGACCGCGGCACTGGCGATCAGGATGCCGAGCGGATCCTGCGTAAGCTCGGGCCGCCCGGGCATATCGGGGATGAGTGCCCGGCCGGCAATCACGGCCGCGATCCCGATCGGAATGTTGACCAGGAAGATCGGCCGCCAGTCGAGGCCGAACAGGTCCGCGCTGATCAGCATGCCGCCGGCAAGCGGGCCGGCGACGGAAGCGAGGCCCGCCGACAGGCCGAACAGGGAGAAGGCGAAGCCGCGTTCCTGCGGCGGAAAGATCACCTGGGTGATCGCCAGCACCTGCGGCATCATCATCGCGCCCGCCAGTCCCTGCAGCACGCGCGCAAGGATCAAGGTCGTCATTGTCGGTGCCAGCCCGCACAAGGCTGAAAAGACGGTGAAACTTGCGACGCCGATCAGGAACAGGCGCTTGCGGCCGACCACGTCGCCGAGCCGACCAAACGGCAGCAGGCCGAGCGCGAAGGCAAGCACATAGGCTGCCACCACCCATTCGATCTGGCTGCTCGTCGCGCCAAGACCCGACTGCAGGCGCGGCAGCGCGACGTTGACGATGGTTACGTCGATCAGGTTCATGAAGCCCGCCAGCAGCAGGATCGCCATCGCGATCCAACGCCTGGGATAGGCGTCTTCGGGCGTCGCCGGCGAGCTATGGGAAAAAGTCATTTCCGGTTCCTTTGACTGCGAGAGCCGATCCTTGGACTGCCATCCCGGCCTGCCCGTGAGGCCGCCGAACGGTTCCATGCAGGCATCTGCGTCGAGATCGCATCATGCATGCGGACATATGTCGTTCTGAACCGCCTGGTTTCGACAGGCTCGCAAAAAACGTTGCACCAGCGATGCTGGCTACATCCGAGGCCTACGCGATCGATGTAGGGCGAATCGGCTGGCAGTCTAAGCCCAGGCTCATTTTTGGTCCCGACGTGACCGGACTGTACCGCGATTTTCGTGCAGGATTTTCGTCGAGGCGGATGGTAACGGCCGATCTCAAAAGCAAGAAGGGACGACGGCAAACGCCATCGCCCCGGTCATGTCATGGGCCGATTCGCGCGTCGCTACGCCGCTTCGGGAACGCCCATATCGAAGATGGCACGATTGCGCCCACGACGCTTGGCCTCATAGAGGCGCTTGTCGGCGTTGCGCATCAGTTCGGAAACGTTTGCTTCCGCTTCGCAGTCAGTGCCACCGATGCTGACCGTCAGCGGCACGGCACGCTCGTCGTTTGGCTGGAAGCGAAGTGCCTCGACCTCGCTGCGAATGCGCTCGGCCACCAGCTTGGCTTCGTCGACCGTCGCGCCCACCAAGAAGGCGCCGAACTCCTCGCCGCCGATGCGGCCAAGGATGTCGCCGCTGCGCACGCCGCGGGTGATGGCGGCGGCGATCTGCAGCAAGGCCTGGTCGCCGGTCAGGTGGCCGAAGCTGTCGTTGATCTGCTTGAAGTGGTCGGCGTCGATGATCAGCAGCGCGCCACGATCCGACTTGCGCCTGGAGCCGTCGAGTGCGGCAAAGAAGTTCTCGCGGTTGAGCATGCCCGTCATCTCGTCGCGGCTCGCCTTTTCCGACAGGCGGCGATGGGCGGCGGCGAGCTGAGCGTGGGCCCGCGTCAGGTCTTCATGGGCAAGCTTCAGCTTCCTCTCCTGCAGGAAGGTGAAGAAGCCCAGCGGGGTCGCAATGAACAGCGGACACAGCAAGCACATCAGCCAGGCGATGGCGCCAACTGTTCCCCCCAGCGCCGGCACGATCGTCAAGACCAGTGCAAGCGAACCCAAGATCGAAATCAAGGTCACAGCGGCTGTTTTAAGTACGACGATTTTCATTTCGACTCCCTGCCGGCTTTGAAATGCCAGCATCAACTGAAGGTCATCTTTCAGCGGTAGTTAAAATTTGACCCACCTTGTTGAATCTGGTGTCCTCCGAATTTTGGCCATTGTCGAGAGCCAGACTGGCCTTATGCAGGTGCTTCCAAAATTCTCGAACCGTGGCATAAGGGCGTCATGACCGACACACCCGATCCCGCTCGCTTCGACCACGTCACCGACTGGGTCTTCGACCTCGACAACACGCTCTATCCGCACCATTCGAATCTGTTTTCGCAGATCGACGTGAAGATGACCGGCTATGTCGCGGAGCTTCTGACGCTGTCGCGCGAGGACGCGCGCAAGCTGCAGAAAGAGCTTTATCTGGAGTACGGCACGACGCTGAACGGGCTGATGCAGCGCCACGGCATCGATCCCGACGCATTCCTCGAACACGTCCACGACATCGACTATTCCTGGCTGGTGCCGGATCCGGTGCTGGGTGCTGCCATCCGCCAGTTGCCTGGCCGCAAGTTCATCTTCACCAACGGCAACCGCAGCCACGCCGAGCGCACCGCTCGCCAGCTTGGCATCCTCGACCATTTCGACGACATCTTCGACATCGTCGCCGCTGGCCTGATGCCTAAGCCGTCGCGCCAGCCTTACGAGACCTTCGCCGCGCTGCACAAGGTGACTGGCGCCAACGCCGTGATGTTCGAGGACCTGGCGCGCAACCTGTCGGTGCCGAAGTCGCTCGGCATGACCACGGTGCTGATCGTGCCGCGCAATTTCGAGCCGACCTTCTCCGAGATATGGGAGAGCGACCCGACCCACGAGGACGACGTCGACTACGTCACCGACGATCTCGCGAGCTTCCTGACCACCATCGTCGAGGCCAACGCCGCTTGAGCCGTTTCACTTCCGTCGAGGCGCGGATCGATGCGGCGGCACATGCCGTGCTCGACCGCCTGCCCGCCGGAGGCTTTTCAGGCGCAGTCGTCGAGTTCCTCGTCTTCGGGCTGAAACAAGCTTGGGCCTGCCTGTTTGGCGGCGCCATGCTGGCGTTGATCATGGCGACCAAGCTGTGGTGGCCGGACGGCGCGGCACTGGCGCGCTACGACTTCCTGTTCCTTTCAGCCGTCGCCATCCAGCTGGCCATGCTGGCACTCAAGCTGGAAAAGCCGTCGGAAGCAAAGGTCATCCTGATCTTCCACATCGTCGGCACCGCGATGGAGGTGTTCAAAACCTCGGCCGGTTCGTGGGCCTACCCGGAAGACAGCCTGTTTCGCATCGGCAACGTACCGCTGTTTTCCGGCTTCATGTATGCGGCCGTCGGCTCCTACCTCGCCCGCGTCAGCCGCATCTTCGACATGCGCTACACGCACTATCCGCCGCTATGGGCGACGGTGCTTCTGTGCGCGGTGATCTACGTCAATTTCTTCGCCCACCACTTCGTCATCGACATCCGCTACGGGCTGTTCGCGGTCACGGCGGTGCTCTATTTCCGCACCGTCGTGCATTACCGCGTCTTCCGCTTCCGCCACCGCATGCCGCTGCTGCTCGGCTTCCTGCTGGTTTCGCTGTTCATCTGGTTCGCCGAAAACATCGGCACCTGGTCGCGCGCCTGGATCTATCCCGGCCAGCACGACGGCTGGACGCCGGTTTCGATCCAGAAACTCGGCGCCTGGTATCTCCTGATGATCATTTCCTTCGTGCTTGTGACGCTCGTCCACCGGCCGCGGCCGCTGGACGCCGGTTCAAAGGCTGTAGAACTTGGCGATGATGTCCCAGGCCTCGTCAGCGGTGTCGACAAAGTCGATGATGTCCTGGTCGCCGGGCGTGATCGTGCCCTGGTCGGCAAGGAAATCGAGGTCGATCGCACGCTTCCAGAATGACTTGCCGAACAGGATGACGGGCACGCGCTCCATGCGGCCGGTCTGGATCAGCGTCAGCGTCTCGAAGAATTCGTCCAGCGTGCCGAAGCCGCCGGGGAACACAGCTACCGCCTTGGCGCGCATGACGAAATGCATCTTGCGGATGGCGAAGTAGTGGAAGTTGAAGCACAGCTCCGGCGTCACATAGGGGTTGGGCGCCTGCTCGTGCGGC
>Ga0209902_100786_pt1 | contig 24718 bp, 21 predicted proteins | sample FECB27metaG_FD_188304 | JGI IMG/M metagenome (GOLD analysis project Ga0209902, IMG submission 188304) | Cyanobacterial communities from the Joint Genome Institute, California, USA - FECB-27 (SPAdes) (version 2) | ecosystem: Environmental > Aquatic > Thermal springs > Hot (42-90C) > Microbial mats...
CCGCCTCGAGCCGCTCGAGCAGGTGGCCGAGGAATCGGGCGCCGGTGTGCGCGCCTTCGCGGTGCCTACCGACGTGGCCAGCGCCGAGTCGGTGCAGGCGCTGTTCGGCGCCACCGTCGAGCGCTTCGGCCGCGTCGACCTGCTGTTCAACAACGCGGGCGTCGGCAATCCGCCCGGTCCCTTCGAGGACTGGACGCCCGAGCAATGGCGCGGCGTGGTCGACATCAACCTCAACGGGATGTTCTTCTGCATCCAGCAGGCCTTCCGCACGATGAAGGCGCAGACGCCCAAAGGCGGCCGCATCATCAACAACGGCTCGATCTCGGCCACCGCGCCGCGGCCGAACTCGGCCGCGTACACGGCGACCAAGCATGCGGTCGAGGGACTGACCAAGACGGCCTCGCTCGACGGGCGCAAGCACGACATCGCCGTGGGCCAGATCGACGTCGGCAATGCCATGACGGAGCTGGCCGCGCGCATGGCCAAGGGCGTGCCGCAGGCCAATGGCGAACTCGCGGTGGAGCCGCTGATCGACGTGAAGATCGTCGGGCAGTCGGTGCTCTACATGGCGAACCTGCCGCTCGAGGCCAACGTGCTGTTCCACACGGTGATGGCGACGAAGATGCCCTTCGTCGGCCGCGGCTAGAAGCTGGTCAGCGGGGCGACTGGCGCGCCAGCGCGCCGGCCGTCAGCGGCGGCGCGTCGGCCGGCCAGCTGTCGGCCAGGTGGCCGTGATGCCAGGCCGCTTCCCAGGCGGCGTCGAAGGCGCCGCGGCCCGCCGCCAGTCCCGCCCCGACCATGCCGGCGAGCACGTCGCCGGTGCCGGCGCTCGCGAGGCGGGCATTGCCGGTCGGATTGAGGACGGGCACCGTGCCCGCGTCGTCGGCCACGATCGTTCCCGACCCCTTGAGCACCACGACGGCGCCCGTCTGCGCCGCCAGCCGGCGCGCGGCCGCCAGGCGGTCGGCCTGCACCTCGCCGGTCGTGCCGCCGAGCAGGCGCGCCGCCTCGAGCGGATGCGGCGTCAGCACCGTGGCGCGGCCGCGTTTCGTGCGCGCCTTCAACTGAGTCCGCAAGCCGTCGTCGCTCGCGATCGCGTTGAGCGCATCGGCATCGAGCACCAGCGCGCGGGCGGTCGACAGCGCGCGCGGCAGCAGCTCGCGCACCGCGGTGCCGCCGCCACAGCCGCAGACCACGGCCATCGCCGAGAGATCGAGCGAACGCGCGTCGCGCAGCATCAGTTCGGGCTGTGCGAAGTCGACCGGCGCCGCGCCCGGATCGAGCAGGCCGACGAAGGTGCGGCCCGCGCCCGCATGCAGCGCGGCGGAGCCCGCCAGCAACGCCGCGCCGGCCATGCCCGACGCGCCGCCGATCACGGCCACGTCGCCATAGCTGCCCTTGTGGGAGGCGTGGGCGCGCGGGGCGAGCGATGGGGCGCCCGGCAGGCGCGCCACGGGCGGTTCGCTTGTCGCGCCGCAGCCGAGGTCGTCGAACCAGATCTCGCCGGCCGCGTCGCGGCCCTGGGCTGTGAAGAGGCCGGGCTTCAGGGTCAGCAGGCTCAGGCAGATGCGCCGCGATGCTACGCTTGGCGCCAGAAGATCGTCGCCGTGCGAAAGCGTGCCGGTGTCCGCATTCAGGCCCGATGGCACGTCCACCGCGAGCACGGGATGCGCCTCGCCATGCATGCGGCGCAGCCACTCGGCCATCGCGCCTTGCGGCGGGCGGGTGGCGCCGATGCCGAGCAGCGCGTCGATCGCGAGCTCGTAGCGCGTGGGCGGCTCCGAGGCGAAGACGACGCCCGCATCGCGAGCCTGCTGCAGCGAGGCTTTCGCGTCGGCCGGCAGGCGGGCCTCGTCGCCCGCGAAGCTGACGACGACCTCGACCCCGCGCTGCCGCAACTGCGCGGCCGCCTCGAAGCCGTCACCGCCGTTGTTGCCCGGCCCGCAGGCCACCCAGACGGTGCGGGCGTGCGGCGCGATCGCCATTGCGAGCCGTGCCACGGCCAGCCCGGCGCGCTGCATCAGCGCGTGAGCGGGCAGGGCGGCCGCGGCGGCCTGCTCGATGCGGCGCGTGGCAGCGAGGTCGAACAGGTCGGCTGCGGTGGCGGAGGTGATGCGGTGCATCGGGCGATTCTGCCCCTGCCTATGATCGCGCGATGAAACGTCTGGGGCTCCTCGGCTGGCTGATCGCGTTGCTGCTTGCGTGGTTCGTGGCCTTCGTTGTCACCAGCATGGTGCTCAGTGAAGGCCTGGTTTGGGCGCTGGGGTGGCTGGCCATCGTCTGGGCCGTGTTCCTGCTGGCCGAATCGCTGCGATGGGTGCCGCTGCGCGACCTGGCCTGGGCCGCGAGCGTGGGCTGGGGCTTCGGGCTGATCCGCTGGCTCGATCCCATGATCGATGGCGCCGCGGGTGCGTGGCGCTGGCTGCTGATGGCGGCGGACCTGCTGTGCCTGGCCGTCTGCGTGCTGGTTGCGCCCGCATTGCTGTCCGGGCTGGCCCGGCGTCTGCGGCCGCCGGAGCCGCCGCCGCTGCCGGTCGAGCGGCCGGCTACTCACCCGCGGCAGTGGGGCCCGAAGGACGAGGCCTGAGTCTCAGGACCCGAGCCGTTCGACGCCCAGGCCTTCGAGGTCCACGCCCGGGTCCTGCCCGGCGATCAGATCGGCCACCACGCGCGCGCTGCCACACGACAGCGCCCAGCCGCTGGAGCCATGGCCGAGGTTGAGCCATACGCCTGGAATGCCGCTCGCGCCGAGCACTGGTGGCCCGTCAGGCAGCATCGGCCGTGCGCCTTTCCACTGCTGCACGCCCGATTGCAGGGTCGCCGCGCCCGGGAACCAGTCCTGCAGCACCTTGTAGAGCGTGAGGATCGCGGGCTGGCTCAAGGTGTCGGCCGAGCCGCCGATTTCGGCGCTGCCGGCCACGCGCACGCGCTGGCCGAGGCGCGAGATCGCGACCTTGTAGCGTTCGTCCATGATCGCGCTGCGCGGCGCGTTGAGCGGCTCGCGCACCGGCGCACTCACCGAATGGCCGTAGATCGGCGCCATCGGGATCCGCAGGCCGAGCGGGCGCAGCAGCGAGGCCGAGCCGAGTCCGGCGCAGACCACCACCGCATCGAAGTGCAGCGCATCGGAACCGCTGGCCAGCGACAGCGAGGTGGGCGCGGCGCGGCTCAGCGGCGCGATGTCGCAGTTGAAGTGGAACTGCGCGCCGAGCGACTCGGCCTCCCACTTGAGCAGCAGCGCGAACTGGCGGCAGTTGGCGACCTCGTCCTCGGGCAGGTGGATCGCGCCGGCCAGCGGCGTGTCGGGATTGAGGGCGGGCTCGATCAGCCGGGCCTCGTCGGCATCGACCTCGCGGAACACGCTGCCCGCGCCGCGCAGCACCTCGAGGCCGGGCTGAACCAGCTTGCGCTCGCGCTTGGAGCGCAGCAGCACCAGGTAGCCGTCGCTGCGCTCGTAGCTGAGTTCGCGGGCCTCGCTGACCTCGTGCAGCCGGGTGCGGCTGTAGAAGGCCAGGCGCTGCATGCGCGCGCGGTTCGCGAGGTAGGTTTCGAGCTTGCAGGCCTTTTGCCAGCGCGACATCCAGCCGAGGTCGCGCGAGGACAGCGGCCAGCGCAGCTTGATGGCGCCGTGCGAGGACAGCAGCGAGCGCAGCACCTTCAGGCGCATGCCGGGTGCCGCCCAGGGCGTGACGTAGCCGGGCGCCACCACGCCGGCGTTGGCGAAGCTGGCCTCCTCGGCGGCGGCGCCCCGGCGTTCGAAAACGGTCACTTCATGGCCGTCGGACGCCAGCTCCCAGGCGGTGGTGACACCGATGATGCCGGCGCCCACGATCGCGATTTTCATTGAGATTCAGGATAAAAAAGAGTGCTGACGCCCATCTGACGAAGGTGCCTAGCTATTGTTTTTGCAGCAGCCAGGCCGTCTCGTCGTGCAGCGCAGCATGCCAGAGCATTGGCGCCCCGGGGCGTTCCCCGGGTACACGGCGGGGCATCGAGGGCGCGCATCCGTCGGACGGCGTCCGACGGGCGGCTGGAAGGTGGGGCTTCGGGATCTGGCAAGGCGTGCGGGGCAGGGGTGTCCGAGGTGCGTGCTATACTCTCTGGGTTTCGCTCACGCGGTACTTCATCTGTCAAGACGGAGCGCCACGCCGACGAAACACATTCGCAAACCAGCCCAATCAAGGTGTTGCGACCTCGCTGATGCGGCGTTGCCGGCCAAGCCGGCATGCAGTGTCCAGCGGAGTGCAAAAACGGGCTGGATTTTAGACCCAACCTTCGGAGTAACTTCAATGTCCGTCACCATGCGCGAAATGCTGGAAGCCGGTGTCCATTTCGGTCACCAAACCCGCTTCTGGAACCCCAAGATGGCCCCGTTCATCTTCGGTCATCGCAACAAGATCCACATCATCAACCTGGAAAAGTCGCTTCCGATGTTTCAGGATGCGGCCAAGTACGCCAAGCAGCTGACGGCCAACCGCGGCACGATCCTGATGGTCGGCACGAAGCGCCAGGCGCGCGAAATCGTCGCTGCCGAAGCCCGCCGCGCCGGCGTGCCCTTCGTCGACACCCGCTGGCTCGGCGGCATGCTGACCAACTTCAAGACCGTCAAGACCTCGATCAAGCGTCTGAAGGACATGAAGGCCCAGCAGGAAGTCGGCCTCGACAGCCTGAGCAAGAAAGAGCAACTCACCTTCACCCGTGAAATCGAGAAGCTCGAGAAGGACATCGGCGGCATCCAGGACATGGCTGCGCTGCCCGACGCCATCTTCGTGATCGACGTGGGCTTCCACAAGATCGCCGTGGCCGAAGCCAAGAAGCTCGGCATTCCGCTGATCGGCGTGGTGGACTCCAACCACTCGCCCGAAGGCATCGACTACGTGATCCCCGGCAACGACGACTCGTCGAAGGCTGTCACGCTGTACGCCCGTGGCATCGCCGACGCGATCATCGAAGGCCGCAACAGCGCGACCAGCGACGTGGTCAAGGCCATCGCCGAAGGTAGCGACGAATTCGTCGAAGTCGAAGAAAGCGCTTCGGCCTGAGCTGCGCGTCCCCGCGCCTGAAGAAGGGGCTTCGTTGCCCCTTTTTTTTAATCTGATTTTCTGAATACGGAGAGAAACAATGGTTGCAATCACCGCAAGCATGGTCGGCGAACTGCGCGCCAAGACCGACGCGCCGATGATGGAGTGCAAGAAGGCTCTGACCGAGGCCGACGGCAACATGGAAAAGGCCGAAGAGCTGCTGCGCATCAAGCTCGGCAACAAGGCTGGCAAGGCCTCGAGCCGCATCACCGCCGAAGGCGTGGTGGCTGCCTATGTCGACGACGCCGCCGGCGCGATGATCGAGATCAACTGCGAAACCGACTTCGTCACCAAGAACGACAGCTTCCTGGCGCTGGCCAATGCCGCCGCCAAGCTGGTCGCGCAGAACAACCCGGCCGACATCGCCGCGCTGGGCGCGCTGGCCTACGAGCAGGACGGCTTCGGCCCCACGCTCGAGGACGTGCGCAAGGGCCTGGTCGGCAAGATCGGCGAGAACATGAGCTTCCGCCGCTTCAAGCGCTTCGCCGGCAACGGCAAGCTGGCTTCGTACCTGCACGGCACGCGCATTGGCGTGGTGGTCGAGTTCGAAGGTGACGATGCCGCCGCCAAGGACGTCGCGATGCACATCGCCGCCATGAAGCCGGTGTCGGTTGCCGCGTCGGACGTGCCGGCCGAGCTGATCGAGAAGGAACGTGCCGTGGCTGCGGGCAAGGCGGAAGAAGACCGCAAGACCGCCGAAGCCGAAGGCAAGAAGCCGCAGCCTGCCGACATCGTTGCCAAGCGCATCGAGGGTGGCGTGCAGAAGTTCCTCAAGGAAGTCTCGCTGCACAACCAGCCGTTCGTGAAGAACGACAAGCAGACCGTCGAACAGATGCTCAAGGCCGTCAACACCACCGTCAAGGGCTTCACCCTGTACGTAGTCGGCGAGGGCATCGAGAAGAAGGTCGACGACTTCGCTGCCGAAGTCGCGGCCCAGGTCGCAGCCGCCAAGGCCGCTGCCTGAGACCGTTCCCCGCCAGAAGGCGACAGCGTGCAGGTGCATGCTGTCGCCTTTTCACCGCCAAGCTCTACACTCGCCCCCGCTCACTCTTAAAGGAAATTGCCCATGTCTGATCCCCGCCCAGCCCACAAGCGAATCTTGTTGAAGCTGTCGGGAGAGGCACTGATGGGCGACGACGCCTTCGGCATCAACCGCGCCACCATCGTGCGCATGGTCGCGGAAGTGGCCGAGGTCGTGAACATGGGCGTCGAGGTGGCGGTCGTGATCGGCGGCGGCAACATCTTCCGCGGCGTCGCGGGCGGCTCGGTCGGCATGGACCGCGCCACGGCCGACTATATGGGCATGCTGGCCACGGTGATGAACTCGCTGGCGCTGGCCGATGCCATGAACAAGCAGGGGCTGGTGGCGCGCGTGATGTCCGCCATCGCCATCGAGCAGGTGGTCGAGCCCTACGTGCGGCCCAAGGCGCTGCAGTACCTCGAGGAGGGCAAGGTCGTGGTGTTCGCTGCCGGCACCGGCAACCCCTTCTTCACCACCGACACCGCCGCCGCGCTGCGCGGCGCCGAGATCGGCGCCGAGCTGGTGCTCAAGGCGACCAAGGTCGACGGCGTCTACAGCGCCGACCCGAAGACCCATCCCGACGCGACGCGCTACGCCAGCCTGACCTTCGATCAGGCCATCGCGCAGAATCTCGGCATCATGGACGCGGCAGCCTTCGCGCTGTGCCGCGACCAGAAGCTGCCGATCAAGGTGTTCTCGATCTTCAAGAACGGCGCGCTCAAGCGCGTCGTCATGGGCGAGGACGAGGGCACGCTGGTGCATGCCTAGGAGTATTTGAGAATGACCATTGCCGATATCCGCAGCACGACCGACGCGAAGATGAACCAGTCGATCGCTGCCTTCCAGAACAACCTCACCAAGATCCGCACCGGCCGTGCCAACGCCGCGCTGCTCGACTCGATCCATGTCGAGTACTACGGTTCGCAGGTGCCGCTGAGCCAGGTGGCCAACGTGTCGGTGCTCGACTCGCGCACGCTGAGCGTGCAGCCCTGGGAAAAGGGCATGGGCGCCAAGATCGAGAAGGCCATCCGCGAAAGCGACCTGGGCCTCAACCCGGCCTCGATGGGCGAGCTGATCCGCGTGCCGCTGCCGGCCATGAGCGAAGAGCGCCGCCGCGAGATGACCAAGCTGGTGCGCAACGAAGGCGAGAGCGCCAAGGTCGCGACGCGCAACCTGCGCCGCGATGCCAACGAATCGGTCAAGAAGCTGGTCAAGGACAAGCTGGCTTCGGAAGACGACCAGAAGCGTGCCGAAGCCGAGATCCAGAAGGTGACCGACCGCCACATCGCGGAAATCGATCGCCTGATCGCGGCCAAGGAAGCGGAGATCATGGCCGTTTGAGGCTGCCCATGGCCGCCTCCAAGCCGCAGACCATTCCCCACCACATCGCCATCGTCATGGATGGCAATGGCCGCTGGGCCACGCGGCGCTTCCTGCCCCGCGTGGCAGGGCACAAGCAGGGCGTGGAGTCGCTGCGCCGCTGCGTCAAGGCCTGCGTCGACCGCGGCGTGCGGGTGCTGACCGTGTTCGCCTTCTCCTCGGAGAACTGGAACCGCCCGCCCGAGGAGGTCTCGGGCCTCATGGACCTGATGGTCGGCGCCCTGGCGCGCGAAGTGCCCAAGCTCGGCCGCGACGGCGTGCAGCTGCGCTTCGTCGGCGAGCGCGGCGGCCTGTCGCCGAAGATGGTGAAGGGCCTGATCGACGCCGAGAACGCCACGGCGATGAACGAGCGCCTGGTGCTCAACGTGTGCTTCAACTACGGTGGCCGCTGGGACATCGCCCAGGCCGCTGCCAAGCTGGCCGAGCGCGGCGAACCGCTGACCGAGCTCAACCTCGACCGCGCGATGGCGCTCGCGCACGTGCCCGATCCCGACCTGTTCATCCGCACCGGCGGCGAACAGCGGCTGTCGAACTTCCTGCTCTGGCAGAGCGCCTACGCCGAGCTGTTCTTCAGCGACAAGCTCTGGCCCGAGTTCGACGAGGCCGCGCTCGACGAGGGCATCGCCGCATTCCAGAACCGCGAGCGCCGCTTCGGCAAGACATCGGCGCAGGTCACGACCAACGCCCGATCGCGCCAGACGGCCTGAACCTCTCTCCCCGGACGACCCCGCTGCATGCTCAAGCAACGCATCCTCACGGCGATCGTCCTGCTGGCGATCCTCCTGCCGGCGCTTTTCTATCCTTCCTATGTTCCCTTCGGCTGCGTGATGCTGGTTTTGATCGGCGCCGCGGCCTGGGAGTGGGGGCGCCTCAACGGCTATGGCCAGCGGGTGTCCGTGTTTCTCGGCCTCGAGATGGTGCTGCTGTGTGCGCTCTCGTGGTGGCTCGGGCTGCTCGAGCGGCCGCTGCTGCTGCTGTGGACGCTCGCCAGCGCCGCCTGGGTGCTCGGCGGCGCGGCGCTGCTGCGCGCTGCGGTGCCGGGCTGGCCCAAGGTGCCGCGCGGCATCCGCCTCGTGGGCGGGCTGCTGGCACTGTGGGTGGCCTGGCTGGCCGCGGTGCAGGCACGCCTGATCGGGATCAACTTCCTGCTCTCGATCCTGGTGCTGGTCTGGGTCGCCGACGTCTTCGCCTATTTCGCCGGCCGCGCCTTCGGCCTCAAGTTCACGCGGCGCAAGCTCGCGCCCGCGATCAGTCCCGGCAAGAGCTGGGAAGGCGTCTGGGGCGGCATGGCGGGCGTGGTGGTGCTGGCGCTGGCCTGGGTCTGGGCCGATGCCTCGGCGCAGGCCGCGGTGGCCAGCCTCTACAGCCGGCTGGCGACGCGCGGCTGGTGGCTGCTGCTGCTCGGCGTGGTCTTCCTGGCGGCGATGAGCGTGGTCGGTGACTTGGTCGAATCGTTGATCAAGCGCAGCGCGGGCGCCAAGGACAGCAGCCGGCTGCTGCCCGGCCACGGCGGGGTGCTCGATCGGGTGGATGCCCTCTTGCCCACGCTCCCCATTGCAATGATGCTGGCTTTTCTGTGAACACTTCCCCCAGACAACGCGTGACGGTGCTCGGCTCGACCGGTTCGGTCGGCGTCAGCACGCTCGACGTCATTGCGCGTCATCCCGAGCGCTTCGAGGTCTTCGCGCTCTCGGCCGCCACCAAGGTCGACGAGATGCTCGCGCAGTGCGCGCGCTTCTCGCCGCGCTTCGCGGTCATGGCGAGCGAGGCCCATGCGGCCGCGCTGGCCGAAAAGCTCCAGCAGAACACTCTACCGACCCGCGTCCTGTCGGGTGCCGGTGCTATCGAAGAGATAGCGTCGCACGACGAGGTCGATGCCGTCATGGCGGCCATCGTCGGCGCCGCGGGCCTCGGCCCCTGCCTGGCGGCCGCGCGCGCCGGCAAGCGCCTGCTGCTCGCCAACAAGGAGGCGCTGGTGGTCGGCGGCGACCTGTTCATGCGCACGGTGCGCGAGGGCGGGGCGACGCTGCTGCCGATCGACAGCGAGCATTCGGCCATCTTCCAGTCGCTGCCCGAGGATCCCGCCACCTGGGCGCGGCGCATCGACAAGATCATCCTCACGGCCTCGGGCGGCCCGTTTCGCACCCGCGCGCCCGACACCCTCGGCAGCGTCACGCCCGAGCAGGCCTGCGCCCATCCCAACTGGGTCATGGGGCGCAAGATCTCGGTCGACTCGGCCACCATGATGAACAAGGCCCTCGAGGTGATCGAGGCGCGGCACCTGTTCGGCGTGGCACCCGAGCAGATCGAGGTGGTCATCCACCCGCAGAGCGTGGTCCATTCGATGGTGCAGTTCACCGACGCATCGATCCTCGCCCAGCTCGGCACGCCCGACATGCGGGTGCCGATCGCCGTCGGCCTGGCCTGGCCCGAGCGCATCGAGAGCGGGGCGGCGCGGCTGGATTTCCGCCAGTTGGCCGACCTGAGCTTCGATGCGCCCGACGCGGCGCTCTTCCCGGGCCTGGACCTGGCCTGGCAGGCGCTGCGCGCGGTGCCCGGCACCACGGCCGTGCTGAATGCCGCCAACGAGGTCGCGGTCGAGGCCTTCCTGGCGCGCCGGCTGCGCTTCGATCGCATTCATGCGGTCAACATGGAAACTTTGGAGGCGGTCGCGCCCTCCAAGCCGGCGTCGCTGGCCGATCTGCTGGCCATCGACGCCAGCGCCCGCGCTGCCGCGAATGCCGCGGCGCTGCGCCTTTCCGCCTGACGCCTCGCGCGTCACCGATTTCAAGAAGCAAGGTTCCGGATGCTCACCCTCGTTGCATTCATCGTCGCGCTCGGCCTGCTGATCACCGTCCATGAATACGGCCACTACCGGGTCGCGGTCGCCTGCGGGGTGAAGGTCAAGCGCTTCGGCGTGGCCACGCTGCCGTTCGGCAGCCCCGACAGCCCCTCGCTGCTCGGCCGCATCCTGTGGCGCGTCAGCAAGCCCGTCTACGCCTGGAAGCCGCGGCGCCAGCACCCGGGCCAGGACACCGAGTTCGCCATCGGCCTGTTTCCCTTCGGCGGCTACGTGCAGATGCTCGACGAGCGCGAGGCCCCGGTGGCGCCCGAGGAGCGGCACCGCGCCTTCAACACCCAGCCGCTGCGTTCGCGCGCGGCCATCGTCGCGGCCGGTCCGATCGCCAACCTGCTGATGGCGGTGGCGCTCTACACGGCCGTGAACTGGATCGGCGTGCAGGAGCCGGTCGCAACGCTGGCGCGGCCGGTGGCCGCTTCACTGGCCGAGCAGGCCGGGCTGCGCGGCGGCGAGCACATCGCCCGTGCCGGCTTCGAGGGCGACGACCTGACCGAGGTCCAGTCCTTCGAGGACCTGCGCTGGCGCATGACCCGCGGCGCGCTCGACGGCCACGACCTGACGCTCGAGGTGGCGGGGCAGGGCGGCCAGCCGGCCCGCACGCTGGTGCTGCCGCTGAGCCGCATCGAGGCCAAGGACGCCGACGCCCAGATGTTCCGCAAGATCGGCGTGCTCGCGCCCATGACCCGTCCCGAGATCGGCGAGGTGATGGCCGGCGGCGCGGGCGAGCGTTCGGGCCTGCGTCGCGGCGACCTGGTGCGCGCCATCGGCGACACCGCCATCGTCGACGGCCAGCAGCTGCGCGAGGCGATCCGCGCTTCGGTCAAGGAGGGCAAGGCGCTCGCGCTGCCCTGGCAGATCGAGCGCGAAGGCCGCGTCCAGACGCTCGAAGTCACGCCCGAGGTGCGCGACGAGGGCGGCCTGAAGGTCGGCCGCATCGGCGCCTACGTGGGGGCGCCGCCCGACATGGTGACCGTGCGGCAGGGCCCGGTCGACGGCGTCTGGCGTGGCGTGGTCCGCACCTGGGAGGTCTCGGCGCTGACCGTGCGCATGATGGCCAAGATGGTCATCGGCCAGGCCTCGATCAAGAATCTCAGCGGCCCGATCACCATTGCCGACTACGCCGGCAAGTCCGCCAGCCTCGGTTTCACGCAGTACCTGGTGTTCCTCGCGCTCATCAGCGTGAGCCTGGGCGTGCTGAATCTGCTCCCGCTGCCGGTCCTCGATGGGGGGCACCTGATGTATTATCTTTGGGAGGGCCTGACCGGTAAAAGCGTCTCCGACGTCTGGATGGACTGGCTTGGGCGCGGTGGCGTTGCCCTGCTCCTGGTCATGATGTCGATTGCCTTGTTCAACGACACATCGCGGCTCTTTGGTTAACTATCTTGCCGGCCCTTTCCGCGCCGGATCAATTCACAGATGAACAAAAACTTCAGTCGCTTTCGCCTGCGTAGCGTTGCCGCACTGGTGGCCAGCACGCTGGCGGCCACGGCAGCCTGGGCCGTCGAGCCTTTCACCGTGCGCGACATCCGCGTTGAAGGCCTGCAACGCGTGGAGCCCGGAACCATCTTCGCGTCGCTGCCGCTGCGCGTGGGCGACACCTACAGCGACGATCGCGGTTCGGCCGCCATCCGTGCGCTGTTCGATCTGGGGTTGTTCAAGGACGTGCGCATCGACGTCAACGGCAATGTGCTGGTGGTGATCGTCGAGGAACGCCCGACCATCGCCGACGTCGATTTCGTCGGCACCAAGGAATTCGACAAGGCCGCGCTGCAGAAGGCGCTGCGCGAAGTGGGCCTGACCGAAGGTCGGCCCTACGACAAGGCCCTGGCCGACCGCGCCGAGCAGGAGCTCAAGCGCCAGTACGTGAGCCGCAGCCTTTACAACGCGCAGGTCGTGACCACCGTCACGCCGATCGAGCGCAACCGCGTGAACCTGACCTTCACGGTCACCGAAGGCGATTCGGCGCGCATCCGCGAAGTGCACATCGTCGGCAACAAGGACTTCAGCGAGAGCACGCTGCTCGACCTGTTCGACCAGGACAGCGGCGGCTGGCTCAGCTGGTACACCAAGTCGAACCAGTACTCGCGCGCCAAGCTCAATGCCGACCTCGAGACGCTGAAGAGCTACTACATCACGCGCGGCTACCTCGAGTTCCGCGTCGACTCGACCCAGGTCGCGATCTCGCCCGACCGCCAGGACCTGACGGTCACGGTGAACATCACCGAAGGCGAGAAGTTCGTCGTCGCGGGCGTCAAGCTCGACGGCAACTTCCTCGGCCGCGACGAGGAATTCAAGACCCTGGTCACGATCAAGCCGGGCGAGCCCTACAACGGCGAGCAGGTCACGGCGACCACCAAGGCCTTCACCGACTACTTCGGCACCTTCGGCTACGCCTTCGCACGCGTGCAGGCCAAGCCCGAGATCGACCGCACCAACAACCGCGTGACGCTGGTGCTGCAGGGCGAGCCCTCGCGCCGCGTCTACGTGCGCCGCGTGAACGTCGGCGGCAACACCCGTACGCGCGACGAAGTGATCCGCCGCGAATTCCGCCAGTACGAGGCCTCCTGGTACGACGGCGACAAGATCAAGCTCTCGCGCGACCGCGTGGACCGCCTGGGCTACTTCACCGAGGTGAACGTCGAAACCCAGGAACTGCCGGGTTCGCCCGACCAGGTCGACCTGCTGATCACCGTGGCCGAGAAGCCCACCGGCTCGCTGCAGCTGGGCGCCGGCTACTCGAGCGCGGAGCGGGTCTCGCTGACCTTCGGCATCCAGCAGGAAAACGTGTTCGGCTCGGGCAACTACCTGGGCCTGCAGGTCAACACCAGCAAGTCGAACCGCACGATCTCGGTGACTACCACCGATCCGTACTTCACCAAGGACGGCATCTCGCGCACGATCAGCGTCTATCACAACACGACCCGCCCGTACAACACGGCGGTCGACGGCGACTACCAGCTGGTCAACCAGGGCGCCTCGATCCGCTTCGGCGTGCCGTTCAGCGAACTCGACACGGTGTTCTTCGGCATCGGCGTGGAGCGCTATGCCTTCAATGCCAAGAACACCTACGCGTTCCTGACCCCGAACTCCTACCGCAACTACTTCGGTTGCACCACGCGTCCGATCCCGAGCCTCGTGCCGGGCCTCAATTTCGACGTGATCGACGGCTGCTCGAACGACAGCGTCTGGGGCATCCCGCTGACCGTGGGCTGGGCGCGCGACGACCGCGACAGCGCGCTGGTCCCGACCAAGGGCCGCCTGCAACGTGCCAACCTCGAGGTTGGCATCGGCGGCGACATGCGGTACTTCAAGACCAACTACCAGTACCAGCAGTTCTTCCCGATCAACAAGCAGTACACCTTCGCGATCAACTCCGAAGTGGGCTACGGCAAGGCGCTCGGCGGCAAGGTCTACCCGATCTTCAAGAACTTCTACGCCGGCGGCCTGGGCTCTGTGCGCGGCTTCGAACAGAACTCGCTCGGCCCGCGCGACGTGCCGCTGCTCGGCCAGACCGAAGGCGCCGCACTCGGCGGCACCAAGAAGGCCATCTTCAACGCCGAACTCAGCACGCCGTTCCCCGGCGCCGGCAACGACCGCACGCTGCGCCTGTACGGCTTCTTCGACGCCGGCAACGTGTTCGGCTCGCGCTCGGCCGGCCTCACCGACGAGCAGTGGAAGGCTTCGAAGAAGATCCGCGCGTCGGTCGGCCTCGGCATCAGCTGGATCTCCCCGCTCGGCCCGCTGCGGATCGCCTACGCCGTTCCGGTGCGCCAGCAGAAGGAAGTGCAGGACCCGAACACGGGCGTCATCCTGATCCCGAAGGATAGAATCCAGCGCCTGCAATTCCAGATCGGAACCTCTTTCTAATGACGCATTTGATTCGCGCCGCGGCAGGCGCGTTGCTGATTCCCGCGATGACATGGATCGCGGCGCCCGCGTGGGCGCAGGCGCAGGAAACATTTCGTATCGGCTTCGTCAACCCCGACCGCGTGCTGCGCGAGGCGCAGCCCGCGAAGGCGGCGCAGGCCAAGCTCGAGGCAGAGTTCCTCAAGCGCGAGAAGGACCTGACCACGCAGGGCGACGCCCTGAAGGCCGCGTCCGAGAAGTTCGAGCGCGAGGCCGCGGCCCTGCCCGAGAGCCAGCGCAACGCACGCCAGCGCACGCTGATCGAGCAGGACCGCGACTTCCAGCGCCGCCGCCGCGAATTCCAGGAAGACCTCAACGCCCGCAAGAACGAAGAGCTCCAGCAGGTCTACGACCGCGCCAACCGCGTGGTGAAGCAGGTCGCGGAAGCCGAGAAGTACGACGCGATCCTGCAGGAAGCGATCTACATCAACCCGAAGCACGACATCACCGACAAGGTGATCAAGGCGCTCAACGCCTCGGTGAGCACGCCGTCGTCCGCTTCCTCGCCCACGGGCGGCAAGTAACGCCGCGTACCGGCGTGGCACTGCAGCTAGGAGCCATCGTTGACGCCCTCGGGGGCGAGCTTCGTGGCGATGCGACGCTGTCCATCGAGCGCTTGTCCCCGCTCCAGAATGCACAGCCCGATGCGCTCAGTTTCCTGAGCCATCCCAAATACCAGCAGGAACTCGCGGCCTCCAAGGCCGGCTGCGTGATCGTGTCGCCCGCGATGAGCGAGGCGGCGGCCGCGCGCGGCGCCTGCATCGTCACGCCCGACCCCTACCTGTACTTCGCGCGGCTCACGCAGCTGTGGAAGGCGAGCCATGCGCGGCCCGAGGCCGAGCGCATCCATCCCTCGGCCGTGGTTCATCCCGAGGCCCAGGTCGATTCCACGGCCCGCATCGGCGCGCTGTGCGTGATCGAGCGTGGTGCGCGCATCGGTGCCGGCACGGTGCTGAAGTCGCGCGTTACCGTGAGCGAGGACTGCACCATCGGCGAGCGCTGCCTGCTGCATCCGGGCGTGGTCATCGGTGCTGACGGCTTCGGCCTCGCGCCGAGCAAGGAGGGCTGGGTCAAGATCGAGCAGCTCGGTGCGGTGCGCATCGGCAACGACGTCGAGATCGGCGCCAACACCTGCATCGATCGCGGTGCGCTCGACGACACCGTGCTCGAAGACGGCGTGAAGCTCGACAACCTGATCCAGATCGGCCACAACGTGCGCGTCGGCCGCAACACTGCGATGGCGGGCTGCGTCGGCGTGGCCGGCAGCGCGACCATCGGTGCCAACTGCACCTTCGGCGGCGGTGCCATCGTGCTGGGCCACCTGAGCGTGGCCGACAACGTCCACGTGTCCGCCGCCACGGTGGTGACACGCTCCATCCGCAAGGCCGGCCAGTACACCGGCATGTTCCCCATCGATGACAATGCGACCTGGGAAAAGAACGCTGCAACGCTCAAGCAGTTGCACAGCCTGCGCGAACGACTGAAGGCGCTGGAGAAGGCTCCCTCCCAACAATGAAGACGATGCAGGAACAGACCACCATGACGACGACGCTCGACATCCATCAAATCCTCAAGCTGCTGCCGCACCGCTATCCTTTTCTGCTGGTCGACCGCGTGCTGGACATGGAGAAGGGCAAGCGCATCACGGCGCTCAAGAACGTGACCATGAACGAGCCGTTCTTCAACGGCCACTTCCCGCACCGCCCGGTGATGCCCGGCGTGCTGATGCTCGAAGCCATGGCGCAGGCCGCGGCGCTGCTGTCGTTCCGTTCGCTCGACATCGTGCCCGACGACAACACCGTCTACTACTTCGCCGCGATCGACGGCGCGCGCTTCAAGCGCCCAGTGGAGCCGGGCGACCAGCTCACGCTGGAGGTCGAGATCGAGCGCATGAAGGCCGGCATCTCGAAGTTCAAGGGTCGGGCGCTGGTGGGCAGCGAGCTGGCCTGCGAGGCCTCGCTGATGTGCGCGATGCGCCAGATCAACGCCTGACGATCGGCGCATGACGCAGGTTCATCCGACGGCCATCGTCGATCCCAAGGCCGAGCTCGACCCGTCGGTCGCGGTCGGTCCCTATACCGTGATCGGCCCGCACGTGCGTATCGGTGCGGGCACGACCATCGGCCCGCACTGCGTGATCGAGGGGCGGACCACCATCGGCCGCGACAACCGGATCTTCCAGTTCGCCTCGCTCGGCGCGATCCCGCAGGACAAGAAATACGCCGGCGAGCCGACCGAGTTGGTCATCGGCGACCGCAATCTGATCCGCGAGTTCTGCACCTTCAACCTCGGCGTGCCGGGGGCGGGTGGAGTGACCCGCGTGGGCCACGACAACTGGATCATGGCCTACACCCACATCGCGCACGACTGCCATGTCGACAACCACACGACGCTGGCCAACCAGACCACGCTGGCCGGTCATGTGCACCTGGCCGACTGGGTCACGATCGGCGGGTTGACGGGCATTCACCAGTTCGTTTCGATCGGTGCCCACGCGATGGTCGGCTTCGCCAGCGCGGTGTCGCAGGACGTGCCGCCTTTCATGCTGGTCGACGGCAATCCGCTGGCGGTTCGCGGCTTCAACATCGTGGGGCTGCGTCGGCGCGACTTTTCGGCCCAGCGACTCGCGGCGGTCAAGCAGATGCATCGCCTGTTGTACCGCCAAGGCAAGACGCTCGACGAGGCGCGCGCGGGCATCGCCGCGCTGGCCGCGGAGATGCCGGAAGCGGCCGAGGACATCGCGTTGATGGAATCCTTCATCGCCAACTCGACGCGCGGCATCGCGCGCTGAGGTGAGGGCGATGCAGAAGGACGCACAGCGGCCCGAACCGCGCCGTTTTGCGCTGGTCGCGGGCGAGGCTTCGGGCGACCTGCTCGCGGGTCTGCTGCTCGACGGTCTTCAGGCGCGCTGGCCCGATCTGCAAACCGCCGGCATCGGCGGCCCGCGCATGCTGGCGCACGGTTTCGAGAGCTGGTGGCCGCAGGAAAAGCTCGCGGTGCGCGGCTACATCGAGGTGCTGCGCCACTACGCCGAGATCGCCGGCATCCGGCGCCAGCTCAAGGCGCGGCTCTTGCGCGAATGGCCCGAACTCTTCATCGGCGTCGACGCGCCCGATTTCAACCTCGACCTCGAGGCCGGCCTGCGCGGCCGCGGCATGAAGACGGTGCACTTCGTCTGCCCGTCGATCTGGGCCTGGCGGCCCGAGCGCATCGAGAAGATCCGCGCCGCGGCCGACCACGTGCTGTGCATCTTCCCGTTCGAGCCCGAGCTGCTGGCCTCGCAGGGCGTGCAGGCGAGCTACGTCGGGCATCCGCTGGCCAACGTGATTCCCATGACGGTCGACCGCGCGGCGGTGCGCGCCTCGCTGGGCCTCGCGCCCGACGCCCAGGTGGTGGCGCTGCTGCCGGGCAGCCGGCGCTCCGAGGTCCGCTACCTGGCGGCCCGCTTCTTCGAGGCCGCCGCGCTGATGCGCAAGGCGCGGCCCGCGCTGCGCTTCGTGGCGCCGATCCTTCCGGGCCTGCGCGCCGAGGTCGAGGCACTGCTGAAGGCCAGCGGCCTGGGCGACGCGGTGACGCTGCTCGACGGCCAGTCGCATGCGGCGCTGTCCGCCTGCGACGTCACGCTGATCGCCAGCGGCACCGCCACGCTCGAGGCGGCGCTGTTCAAGCGGCCGATGGTCATCGCCTACAACATGAACAGCCTCTCGTGGCGGATGATGCAGCGTAAGCAGCTCCAGCCCTGGGTCGGGCTGCCCAACATCCTGTGCCGCGACTTCGTGGTGCCCGAATTGCTGCAGGAGGCCGCGTCGCCCGAGGCGCTGGCCCAGGCCACGCTCGAATGGCTCGACGCGCCCGAGCGGGTGCGCGCGCTCGAGGCGCGTTTCGCCGAACTCCACGTGCAACTGCAGCGCGATACGCCGACACTGTGCGCCGATGCGATCCAGAAAGTTCTTGAAGGCTGAACAGGCGCCCCTGGCCTGGGACGCGCCCGGTCTGCTGGCGGGCGTGGACGAAGCGGGACGCGGTCCGCTGGCCGGGCCAGTGGTGGCCGCGGCCGTGATCCTCGACGACCAGCGCCCGATCCGCGGCCTGGCCGACTCCAAGACCCTGACCGCGCTGCAGCGCGAGCGCCTGCACGACCAGATCATGGCCCAGGCGCTGTGCTGCTCGATCGCGCAGGCCAGCGTGGAGGAGATCGACACCCACAACATCCTGCAGGCGACCATGCTGGCCATGCGCCGCGCGGTCGAGGGCCTGCGCCTCAAGCCGGCCAAAGTGCTGGTGGACGGCAACCGGCTGCCCCAGCTCGACGTGTTGGCCGAGGCTATCGTCAAGGGCGACGCGCGCGTGAAGGCGATCTCGGCCGCATCGATTCTGGCCAAGGTGCACCGCGACCGGCTTTGCGAGCAATTGCACCAGGAGTTTCCGCACTACGGCTTCGCGGGCCACAAGGGCTACGGCACGCCCGAGCATCTCGAGGCCCTGCTGCAGCACGGCGCCTGCGTGCATCACCGGCGTTCGTTCAGTCCGGTGGCGGCCGCGCTGGCGCGCATGGCGCCGGCGGTGCCGGTGGTCCAGGTCGAATCCGCGCTGCCCGCGGTTGCGGTGCAGACCCAGGTCGTGGCCATCGAACTGCGCCCGGCGCCCTGATCCGATGACCACGCCCGCCGACCCGAGCCGCATCAGCTCGCGCGACAACCCGTTGCTCAAGGACCTGCGCAAGCTGGCGCAGGATCCGGGTGCCTACCGTAAGCTGGGTCGCATCTGGCTCGAAGGCGACCATCTGTGCCGCGCTGCGCTGGCGCGCGGCGTGACGCCCGCGGTGGCCGTGTTCTCGCTGTCGTTCTGGCCGCAGGCACCGGCCGAATGGTCGCGCGATGCCACCAAGACCGTGGTCGTCGACGACGACCTGCTGAAGGCGGCGAGCGGGCTGGAATCGCCGGCGCCGATGGGCTTCCTGCTCGAGCTGCCCGAACGGCCCGCAGTGCTGCCCGAGGCGCCCACCGTGGTGCTCGACCGGCTGCAGGACGCCGGCAACGTCGGCTCCGTGCTGCGCAGCGCCGCGGCTTTCGGCTTCCAGCAGGTGATCGCGCTCAAGGGCACGGCGGCGCTCTGGTCGCCCAAGGTGCTGCGCGCGGGCATGGGCGCCCATTTCGGCCTGCGGCTGATCGAGGGCGTCGATGCCGCGGCGCTCGAGGCGCTGGCGGTGCCGCTGGTCGCCACCAGCTCGCACCGCGGCGACTGGCTGCACGAGGCGAAGCTGCCGCATCCCTGCGCTTGGCTGCTGGGCCACGAAGGGCAGGGCGTGTCGGCCGCGCTCGAGGCGCTGGCCACGCACCACATCCGCATCGCGCAGCCCGGGGGCGAGGAGTCGCTCAACGTGGCCGCGGCCGCGGCCATCTGCCTGCATGCCAGCGGCGCGGCCACCCTGAAAAGATAAGAAACATTCTCAGTTGCCCGCCGGGTTCATGCCATTGACGCATGGCTGGTGTACGGGCGAGCGAATCTTCATGCCCCGCGAGGCAAGAGGCGACGGCCGCCGGGCTACAATCGGGGGCTTACTCGCAAATCAGCGTCGCCCGGCCGCATTCCAAGCCATCTTCCCCTTAAGCAGCAGTCCCAAGGCTTCAAAGCCCTGGATGCCGGGCGACCGTAACCATCCGGAGAACCCAGTGCTTTTGTCTCTCAAGGGAAGTTTCCCGCCCGCCATCCTGGCGCTCGCAGACGGCACGGTCTTTCAAGGCAACTCGATCGGAGCCACCGGCTCCACCGTCGGTGAAGTGGTGTTCAACACCGCGATGACCGGCTACCAGGAAATCCTCACCGACCCGAGCTACTGCCAGCAGATCGTGACGCTCACGTATCCGCACATCGGCAACTACGGCGTCAATCCCGAGGACATCGAAGCCGACAAGATCCATGCCGCGGGCCTCATCATTCGGGACCTGCCGCAGATCGCCTCCAACTTCCGCCATACCGCGACGCTGTCGCAGTACCTGGTGGAGGGCAAGACCGTCGCCATCGCCAACATCGATACTCGCAAGCTGACCCGCCACCTGCGTACGCACGGCGCGCAGAACGGCTGCATCCTGGGACTGGCCGAAGGGGAAGCGGTCACCCAGGCGCTGATCGACAAGGCCATCGCCGCCGCCAAGGCCGCGCCGAGCATGGCCGGCCTCGACCTCGCCAAGGTGGTGTCGGTGCAGCAGACCTACGAGTGGACCGAGACCGAGTGGAAGCTCGCGAACTCGAACGGCAAGCCGGGCTATGGCGTGCAGATCACGCCGCGCTTCCACGTCGTGGCCTTCGACTACGGCGTCAAGAAGAACATCCTGCGCATGATCGCCCAGCGCGGCGCACGCATCACCGTGGTGCCGGCCCAGACGCCCGCGGCCGACGTGCTCAAGCTCAAGCCGGACGGCATCTTCCTGGCCAACGGTCCCGGCGACCCGGAGCCCTGCGACTACGCGATCACAGCGGTCAGGGAACTGATCGAGACCGGCATCCCGACCTTCGGCATCTGCCTGGGCCACCAGATCATGGCGCTGGCCTCGGGCGCGAAGACCTTCAAGATGAAGTTCGGCCACCACGGCGCGAACCATCCGGTCAAGGACCTCGACAGCGGCCGCGTCAGCATCACGAGCCAGAACCACGGCTTCGCGGTCGACGAGAAGTCGCTGCCGGCGAACCTGCGCCCCACGCACGTGAGCCTGTTCGACAACACGCTGCAGGGCCTGGCCCGCACCGACAAGCCGGCGTTCTGCTTCCAGGGCCACCCCGAAGCCTCGCCCGGCCCGCACGACATCGGCTACCTGTTCGATCGCTTCACGGCACTCATGGAAAAGAACAATACGGAAAAGACGGAGAAAGAGAATGCCTAAGCGCACAGACCTCAAATCGATCCTCATCATCGGCGCCGGCCCGATCATCATCGGCCAGGCCTGCGAGTTCGACTACTCCGGCGTGCAGGCGTGCAAGGCGCTGCGCGAGGAGGGCTACAAGGTCATCCTGATCAACAGCAATCCCGCGACGATCATGACCGACCCGGCCACGGCCGACGTCACCTATATCGAGCCGATCACCTGGCAGACGGTCGAGAAGATCATCGCCAAGGAACGCCCCGACGCGATCCTGCCGACCATGGGCGGCCAGACCGCGCTGAACTGCGCGCTCGACCTCTGGCGCAACGGCGTGCTCGACAAGTACCAGGGCGCGGCCACGGGCAAGCCGGTCGAGCTGATCGGTGCCACGCCCGAAGCCATCGACAAGGCCGAGGACCGCCTGAAGTTCAAGGACGCGATGACCAAGATCGGTCTCGGGTCGGCGCGCTCGGGCATCGCGCACACGATGGACGAAGCCTGGGCCGTGCAGAAGACGCTCGGCTTCCCGACCGTGATCCGTCCCAGCTTCACGCTCGGCGGCACCGGCGGCGGCATCGCCTACAACCCGGACGAGTTCGAGACCATCTGCAAGCGCGGCATCGAAGCCTCGCCGACCAACGAGCTGCTGATCGAGGAATCGCTGCTCGGCTGGAAAGAGTACGAGATGGAAGTCGTGCGCGACAAGGCCGACAACTGCATCATCGTCTGCTCGATCGAGAACCTCGACCCGATGGGCGTGCACACCGGCGACTCGATCACGGTGGCACCCGCGCAGACGCTGTCCGACAAGGAATACCAGATCCTGCGCAACGCCTCGCTGGCCGTGCTGCGCGAGATCGGCGTCGACACCGGCGGCTCGAACGTGCAGTTCTCCATCAATCCGAAGGACGGCCGCATGGTCGTCATCGAGATGAATCCGCGCGTGTCGCGTTCGTCGGCACTGGCCTCCAAGGCCACCGGTTTCCCGATCGCCAAGGTCGCGGCCAAGCTGGCGGTGGGCTACACGCTCGACGAGTTGCGCAACGAGATCACAGGTGGTGCCACGCCCGCGTCGTTCGAGCCCTCGATCGACTACGTGGTCACCAAGATCCCGCGTTTCGCCTTCGAGAAATTCCCGCAGGCCGATTCGCGCCTCACCACGCAGATGAAGTCGGTGGGCGAGGTGATGGCCATGGGCCGCACCTTCCAGGAATCGTTCCAGAAGGCCCTGCGCGGCCTCGAGGTGGGCGTCGACGGCCTGAATGAGAAGACGCAGGACCGCGAAGTGCTCGAGAAGGAACTGGGCGAGCCCGGACCCGAGCGCATCTGGTACGTGGGCGACGCCTTCGCGATGGGCCTGAGCGTGGACGAAGTGTTCGCGCTGACCAAGATCGACCCGTGGTTCCTGGTGCAGATCGAGGAGATCGTGAAGATCGAGCTCGAACTCGAAACCAAGTCGCTCGACGACATCGACAAGGACACGCTGCTCGCGCTGAAGAAGAAGGGTTTCTCCGACCGCCGGCTCGCCAAGCAGCTGAAGACCACGGACACGGCCATCCGCGAGAAGCGCCGCGCCCTGGGCGTGCGCCCGGTCTACAAGCGCGTCGACACCTGCGCGGCCGAGTTCGCGACCAATACCGCCTACATGTACTCGACCTACGAGGACGAGTGCGAGGCCGATCCGACGGACAAGAAGAAGATCATGGTGCTTGGCGGCGGTCCGAACCGCATCGGCCAGGGCATCGAGTTCGACTACTGCTGCGTGCATGCCGCGCTCGCGATGCGCGAGGACGGCTACGAGACCATCATGGTCAACTGCAATCCCGAGACCGTGTCGACCGACTACGACACCTCGGACCGCCTGTACTTCGAGCCGCTGACGCTCGAGGACGTGCTCGAGATCGTCGACAAGGAAAAGCCGGTCGGCGTGATCGTGCAGTACGGCGGCCAGACGCCGCTGAAGCTCGCGCTCGACCTCGAGGCCAACGGCGTGCCGATCATCGGCACCTCGCCCGACATGATCGACGCGGCCGAAGACCGCGAGCGCTTCCAGAAGCTGCTGCACGAACTGCAGCTGCTGCAGCCGCCGAACGCCACCGCGCGCACCGAAGCCGAAGCCCTCGAGAAGGCCGCGGCCCTCGGCTATCCGCTGGTGGTGCGCCCGAGCTACGTGCTCGGCGGCCGCGCGATGGAAATCGTGCATGAGCAGCGCGACCTCGAGCGCTACATGCGCGAGGCGGTCAAGGTCAGCAACGACTCGCCGGTGCTGCTCGACCGCTTCCTCAACGACGCCGTCGAGTGCGACGTCGACTGCCTGCGCGACGCCGAGGGCCAGACGCTGATCGGCGGCGTGATGGAGCACATCGAACAGGCGGGCGTGCACTCGGGCGACTCCGCCTGCTCGCTGCCGCCCTACAGCCTGTCGGCCGAGACCGTGGCCGAGCTCAAGCGCCAGAGCGCCGCGATGGCCAAGGCGCTGAACGTGGTCGGCCTGATGAACGTGCAGTTCGCGATCCAGCAGAAGGACGGCAAGGACGCGATCTACGTGCTCGAAGTCAATCCGCGCGCTTCGCGCACCGTGCCCTACGTCAGCAAGGCCACCGGCATCCAGCTCGCCAAGGTGGCGGCCCGCTGCATGGCGGGCCAGTCGCTCGCGTCGCAGGGCGTGACGAAGGAAGTCACGCCGCCGTACTTCAGCGTGAAGGAGGCCGTGTTCCCGTTCGTCAAGTTCCCGGGCGTGGACACTATCCTCGGCCCCGAGATGAAGTCGACCGGCGAGGTGATGGGCGTGGGCAAGACCTTCGGCGAGGCCTTCGTGAAGTCGCAGCTCGGCGCCGGCACGCACCTGCCGAAGTCGGGCAAGGTCTTCATCTCGGTGAAGAACAACGACAAGACGCGCGCGGTCGAAGTCGCGCGCGGCCTGTCGCAGCTCGGCTTCGTGCTGATCGCGACCAAGGGCACGGCCGCGGCCATCAATGCCGCGGGCATCGAATGCGCGACGGTGAACAAGGTGACCGAAGGCCGTCCGCACATCGTGGACATGATCAAGAACAACGAGATCGCGCTGGTCATCAACACGGTCGAGGAACGCCGCAACGCGATCACCGACTCGCGCCAGATCCGCACCTCGGCGCTGCTGGCGCGCGTGACCACCTTCACCACGATCTTCGGCGCCGAAGCCGCGGTCGAAGGCATGCGCTACATGGACGACCTCGACGTGATCTCGGTGCAGGAGATGCACGCGCAGCTGGCCACGGCCTGAGCCTCGCCATGGAAACGCAGCTCGTCGAACTGGCACTGAACGACTGGAACGCGGCCACGCCCAACGAGGCGTGGATCGCGGATCTCGAGGCTGGCAAGGTGCTGTACTTTCCGCGGCTGGGCTTCGAGCTGCTGCCGCAGGAACGCGCGCTGCTCACGCCCGCGCTGCTGTCGCCCGACGTGCGCAACATCAGCCTCGACGCCAACGGCAAGCTCAAGGGCGCCGTGGGCGATGAGGCGGTGCAACGGCTCGCGGCCGGCATGGTCGGGCGCTTTCGCGCGCAGGCGCAGCAGCTCATCCATGGGCTGCTGCCGCACTACACGCCCGCGCTGCGGCTCGCGCCCACCA
>Ga0209902_100787_pt1 | contig 24614 bp, 16 predicted proteins | sample FECB27metaG_FD_188304 | JGI IMG/M metagenome (GOLD analysis project Ga0209902, IMG submission 188304) | Cyanobacterial communities from the Joint Genome Institute, California, USA - FECB-27 (SPAdes) (version 2) | ecosystem: Environmental > Aquatic > Thermal springs > Hot (42-90C) > Microbial mats...
TGCGGGGCGGTTGCTGCATCCCTAGTCGCCCTCGCTCCGCTCGGAGCGAAGCGACAAGCGGTCTGCGTCCCCCTTGAGGGGAGGGGTGGGGGGTGGGGGTCCATCGGTGATCACCGCACCACCCCCTCCCTCAATCCCTCCCCACAAGGGGGAGGGAGGCGCAGCCATCGTGCGTTGTCCCCCTAGTGCCGATACCCCGGCTCGCTGGCGTCCAGCTGCCGCTTGATGCTCTGCAAGTGCAGCCGGCCTGACTCCGCATCCCCCTCGCGCATCTGCCGGTAGGCCGCCTCGGCGATCTCGGGTGCCACCGGCTTGATCTCGCGGCCGGTCGACATGGCCAGCAACTGCACTTCGCAGGCGCGTTCGAGATAGTAGAGATCGTCCCAGGCTTCGGCGATGCTCTGGCCGCAGACCATGACGCCGTGGTGTTGCATGAACACGATGTCGGCGTCGCCGATCGCCGCGGCAATGCGTTCGCCCTCGCGATCGTCGAGCGCCAGGCCGTTGTAATCGCGGTCCACGGCGGTGCGGCCGTAGAACTTCAGCGCCGTCTGGCCGGCAAAGATCAGCGGATCGCCCTCGGTCATCGACAGGGCGGTGGCATAGGGCATGTGGGTGTGGAAGGCGGCCCGGGCTCTTGGCAGGCGCTTGTGCACCTGGGCGTGGATGTAGAACGCCGTGGCCTCGGGCACGCCGGCGCCATCGATGACGTTGCCGTGGTAGTCGCAGATCAACAGCGATGACGCCGTCACTTCGGCGAAGGCCCAGCCATAGGGATTGACCAGGAACAGGTCGTCGTAGCCCGGCACCACGGCCGAGAAGTGGTTGCAGATGCCCTCGTGCAGCTCCAGCCGCGCCGCCATGCGGAAGCAGGCGGCGAGATCGACCCGCGCCTCGCGCACGGCGGGGCTGTGGAGATCCGGCGCGTTGCTGCGCGGCACGGCGGCGGTGGCAAGCTGCGGCTTGCCGTCGAGCGAGTGGGCCAAGGCTGTTGCTCCTCTTAGGCGCGCTTCAGGTCGAGTACGTTGCTGGCCGGCAGCGCGGCGGCAATGCTGCGCCAGGCCTCCGGCAGCCCGGCATCCCAGGCGCGGAAATCGGCAACGATGTGCTGCCGCTCGGGAATGGCGATATCGGGCATGGGCGGGATCACCCGGCGCCATTCGGCGTCATCGAGCCAATCGGCCACCACCGCCTTGGCCGACGGAATGAACGGCCGGCGCGACAGGATGGCGTCACCGGCGAAGAGCTGCGGCAGGAAGGCCCGGCGATCGAAGGCCGTCGGTGCGTCGATCAGCGCCCGCATCAGCCGTGGCATGACATTGGCGAGGCCGCAAATGGTGCCGCGCGCGCCAGCCGCGACCAGCTCGGGCAGGTGGATCTCGCTGCCGGTAAAGATCGACAGATGCGAGAAGCGGCGCACCAGGTCCATGGTGAAATCGAGATCGCCGCCGGAATCCTTTACCCCGGCGATCATCCCCGGATAGCGCTCGTCGAGCCGCCGCACCACCTGCGGGGTGATCGGCACGCCGCAGATATCGGGGAAATGGTAGAGGTAGAGCCGGAGGGCGCTGAGCGCCACCCGATCGATCACCGCCGCAAAGAAGCGGAAGGTCGCATCCTCGGTGATGCCGCCGCGATAGACACAGGGCGGCATCAACAGCACGCCATGCACGCCTTGCCGGGTGGCGTGGCTCGCCAGCGCCACCACGTCTGGGATCGACAGCGCGCCGATCGACACCACCAGCCGGCTCGCCGGAATGCCGGCGGCAATCACTGCATCGAGCGTCTCGGTGCGGTCGGCCAGCGAGAACTCGGCGCCCTCCCCGGTGGTACCGAACAGGGTGATGCCGTCGCAACCGGCGGCCAGCAGCGCCTCGATGCGGGCGACGAGCCGCGGCACATCGGGGTGAAAATCGCGGGTCAGAGGGGTCGCGATGGCGACCGCAAGGCACCGGGTCTTGGGCAGACCATCCACTCTAACCTCTTGAGATAACTGCATTTCGTGGCTCGAATGGCCAGCCTCAGGATATCCGTCATGATGAAGATTAATTGCCGATTGTCAACATTGTGCTTGACGCCTACCCCGCCCTGTTGAAGCATCTAAACTGCGAAAAGGGAGCCGCAGAGGGCGCTTCGGCGTGCGGCTCGAGCAGGGAGAAACGATCATGACGTTCAACGTTCCGAAATTCGGGCGCCGCACGCTGATATCTGGCGCCGCACTTCTGGTGACTTCCATCGCCTTGGCCGGTCCGGCCTTCGCTGCCGGCAAGGTGCTGCGCATTTCGACGCCGGGCGCGGAAAACGAAATCCAGTCCAAGGCACTGGTGGTGTTCAAAGACGAGCTCGAAAAGGCGCTGCCGGGCGGCTTCGACGTGCAGATCCACTACAACGGCACGCTGTTCGCGCAGGGCACCGAAATCGAGGCAATGCAGCGCGGCAACCTCGAAGTCGGGATGATCTCGCCGCAGGATGTGGCAGCGCTGATCCCCGAGTACTCGATCTTCACCAACGGCTATCTGATGCGCGACGCCAAGCATCTCGACGCGGTGTATGACGGTGAAGTCGGGGCCGAGTACAAGGCCAAGGTAGCAGCCGATCTCGGACTTGAGCTCGTGCGCAGCCAGTATCTGGGCTCGCGCCAGCTGGTGCTGGTGAAGCCGCGCGAGGTGAAGACCCCGGCCGACCTCGCGGGCCTCAAGCTGCGCATGCCGGGCTCCGAAACCTGGCAGTTCCTCGGCAATGCGCTCGGTGGCGCGGCAACGCCGCTGGCCTTCGAAGAGATCTACCTGGCGCTGCAGACCGGCACCATTGACGGCTTCGAGAACCCGCTGGCCGACGTGATCGCCAACAAGTTCTACGAGGTCACCAAAGAGGTGGTGCTGACCGACCACATGGTCTCCAACACCTTCTTCGCGGTGGCCAAGCCCTATTGGGATGGGCTGAGCGACGCCGAGAAAAAGGCCATCGAAAGCGCCGAAGCGGCGGCCAAGGCGTTCAATGACGACGCCGTGCTGACCGCCGAGGCCGATGCGGTAAAGTTCCTCGAAGGACAGGGGCTGACCGTCGTCACTCCGGATGTCGCCTCGTTCCGCGACCAGGTGCAGAAGAAGTTCCTCGAGAGCGAGTTCGCCAAGACCTGGCCGGCCGGCCTGCTCGACCGCATCAACGCCGCCGGCGCCTGACACGTGCCCGATCGGCTCCGCAACCTGTGGACGCAGGTGGCTGAAGGCGTGGCGGCATTGAGTTTTGCCGTCATGTTCTTCGCCTTCATCGTCCAGGTCATCTCGCGTTACGTGTTCAACGCGCCGGTGGCCTGGACGCTGGAGCTGTGCGCCATCGCCTATGTCTGGGTGGTGTTCTGGAGCTGCGGGATCCTGGTGCCGGAACGGCAGCAGATCGTCTTCGACGTGATCTACAACTGGTTCAAGCCGGGGCCACGGCGCTGGCTCGCCATCTTCAACACTGCCTGCCTCGGCCTCGCCTTCCTCGCCGCCCTGCCCGGCGTCGTCGATTACCTGCTGTTCCTGGGGCGGCGCACCACCATGCTGCTGCATGTGCGGATGGACCTGGTCTATTCGTGTTTCGCCATCTTCCTCATCGCCGTGGTGGTCGGCGCCGCCATCCGCATCCGCCGGTTATTGGGCGCCGAGTGGCAGAAATCCCTTTGAGCACCGCTGAGACATGAGCTTTTCCGCCTGGGCGATGTTCGTCCTGTTCTTCCTGTGGTCGTTTCTGGGCATGCCGATCGGCCATGCCATGCTGGCGAGCGGCATCGTCTACCTGCTGCTGACCCAGCAGGATATCGCGCTGGTGGCGACGCAGAGCCTCAACGGCCTCTATGGCAGCTTCGTGCTGCTCTCGGTGCCGCTGTTCATCCTCGCCGCCGAGATCATGAATGCCGGTGGGCTGACCGAGAAGATGTATGGCGTCGCCAATATGCTGGTCGGCCGCTTCAAGGGCGGGCTGGCGCATGTGAACATTCTCGCCTCGGTGATCTTTTCCGGGATGAGCGGCTCGGCCCTCGCCGACGCCGCCGGGCCCGGCAAGCTCGAAGTCGATGCGATGGTGAAAGCGGGCTACAAGCCAGGCTTCGCCGCGGCGCTGAGCTCGACCTCGGCGATCATCGGGCCGATCATCCCGCCCTCGATTCCCATGGTGCTCTACGGCGTCGTCGCCAACACCTCGATCGGCTACCTGTTCATGGGCGGCGTCATCCCCGGGCTGCTGCTGGCCGGAGCGCAATCGGCGATCGTCACGGTGATGGCGCGCTACAAGGATTTCCCGGTCGAGCCGGCGCCGAAACTCCGCGACGCGGCACGCACCGTGTTCCACGCCATCCCGGTGCTGTTCCTGCCGGTGATCCTGCTTGGCGGCATCTACTCGGGCGCCGTCACCCCGACCGAAGCCGCCGCGGTCGCGGCGTTCTGCGCCCTGTTGCTGGCGTTTTTTCTCTATCGTTCGCTGACGCTCAAATCGTTCTATCGGGTGCTGATCGACAGCTCGAAGGCCAGCGCGATCGTCGCGATCACCATTGCCGGCGCGCTGGTGATGAACTGGGTGGTGGCGGCCGAACAGATCCCCGAGGCGATGGGCCAATGGATGATCAGCCTCGAGCTCAGTCCCGTGCTGTTCATGTTCGTGGTGACGGTGCTGTTCCTGATCCTCGGCGCCTTCCTCGATACGCTGCTGATGCTGTTGATCATCATCCCGATCCTGATGCCGACGGTGATCGCGCTCGGCATCGACCCGGTGCATTTCGGCGTCGTCTCGGTGGTGAACCTGATGATCGGCCTCGTTACCCCGCCGATGGGCGAGCTGGTGTTCCTGATCGCCGGGGTCTCCGGCATCAAGGTCGCCGACATCACCAAGGAGCTGTGGCCATTCCTGATCGTGCTGATCGGGCTGCTCTTCGTGCTCGTCTATGTCCCCCAACTCACGCTCTGGCTGCCCGAAATGGCGGGCTACAAAGTCCAGGGCAATTTTATGCGTTGACCACCTGAGGAACCTCGCCATGCCCGGCATGAAAGATCTCGTCAAAGGCACCGACCGCTACCGCAACTTCATCGGCGGCCAATGGGTGGAATCGACGCTCAGGGAGTGGATCGAGGTCGAGAACCCCGCCACCGGCCAGGTGATCGCCTCGGTACCGCGCGGCAATGCCGACGATGCCGACCGCGCCGTCACCGCCGCCTACCAGGCACAGCCGGCCTGGGAAGCGCTCCCGTCCGCGTCACGCGGCCAGTTGCTGAAGGATCTGGCGCGGGTTGTGCTGGAGAACCGCGAGCGCCTCGCCCGCATGGTGATCGCCGAACAGGGCAAGCCCCTGCAGGAAGCGCGGGGCGAGATCGAAAGCGCCGCTCTCTACCTCAGCTATGCCGCCGAGGAAGCGCGCCGCATCACCGGCGACATTATCCCATCCGACAACCCGGACGAGCAGATCTGGATCCAGAAAGTAGCGCATGGCGTGGTGATCGCGCTCACCGCCTGGAACTATCCGGCCGCGCTGATGTGCCGGAAGATCGGCCCGGCGCTGATCGCCGGCAACACCGTGGTGGTGAAATCGCATGAAGGGACACCGACCACGGCACTGGAGATTGCGCAATTGGCCGACCAGGTCGGCTTCCCCGCCGGGGTGATCAACATGGTGAGCGGCAGCGGCGAAGGCGTCGGCCGAGCGCTGGTGACCCACCCGCTGAGCCGGCTGATCACCCTCACCGGCTCGGTGCGGGCCGGCAAGGACATCTTCCGCAATGCCGCCGACGACCTGAAGATCCTGAGGCTCGAGCTCGGTGGCAAGGCGCCCTTCATCGTCGCCGAAGATGCCGATATCGGCGCCGCGGTGCGCGCCGCGGTGCTGTCGCGCTTCGAGAATTGCGGCCAGGTCTGCATCTGCAACGAGCGCATGTATGTGCACGAAAAGATCGCCGACGAATTCCTCGAGCGCTTCACCAGCGCGGTGAAACAGCTGAAGGTCGGCGACCCCACGACGCTGGTCGATGTCGGGCCGAAATTCTCCGGCCCCGAACTCGACAAGGTCGATCGCATGGTCGAAGCGGCGAAAGCCGCCGGCGCCGAAGTGCTGACCGGCGGGCGGCGGCTCACCGAAGGCGAGTTCTCGCGCGGCCACTGGTACGACCCGACGGTGCTGAAGGTGAGCGACAACTCGATGGCGATCATGCAGGACGAGGTGTTCGGCCCGGTGGTCCCGGTAATGACCGTCACCGATTTCGACGAGGGCCTGCGCCTCGCCAATGAGAGCCGCTACGGGCTCAGCGCCTACGTGTTCACCAAGGACATGCGGCGGATGATGCGGCTGATCCGCGAGCTGAAGTTCGGCGAGATCTATGTCAACAAGCAGGGCGGCGACGTGGTGCAGGCGCATCACGCGGGGATACGGGATTCCGGCATCGGCGGCGAGGATGGGCGCTACGGGCTGGATGCGTATTTCCAGAAGAAGACGATTTACGTGAACTATGCGTGAGGGTGGCTTCAGCACGCGGTCTGTTCGCGGTGCCCCACCCCACCCAGCTCCGCTACGCCGCTGACGCGGCAAGCTGCGCTGCCCTCCCCATCAAGGGGAGGGAGACGCGGTGGTTGGGTGGAAGCTCTGATCTCCCTCCCCCTTGTGGGGAGGGTAGCGGCGCCGGGAGCGAAGCGACTTGGCAAAGCTAGGGGGGGTGGCGCCCTCTCAGGGCACCGCCGCATAAGCCGTGTACGCACTCGTCGCCAGCCAGCCGGCGTCGATCGGCAGGGTCACGCCGGTGATAGCCGACGCGGCGTCCGAGCACAGGAACCAGATCGCCTCGCCGACATCCGCCGGCTGCACAAACCGCCGCAGTGCAGCCTTCTCGATGATCAGCTTCGGATCACGCTGGCCTGAGTCGATGCGAGCCTGCATCGCCGGGGTCAGCACGTAGCCGGGAGCCACGGCGTTGACGCGGACGCCACTCGGGCCAAACTCGGCGGCGAGGATTTCGGTCAGCATCTTGATCGACGCCTTGCCCATCGCATAGGCCGGCTGGCCCGAGGGCCTGTAGGTGGTGAGCGAGCCCATGTTGACGATCGCGCCGCTGCCGCGCGCCGTCATCGCCTTGCCGAAGGCCTGGTTGACCAGCAGTGTGCCGCGCACGTTGATCTGGTGGATCCGATCATACTCGGCGATCTCCATGTTGGTGACGCGGATGGCGTTCTGCAGCACCCCGGCTGAGTTGACCACGGCGTCCACCGCGCCGCGCCGGGCCAGCACGTCGGCGGCATAGGTGGCGATCGCTGCTTCATCGGCCACGTCGAGTCCGCGAGCGGTCGCGCCGATCTCTCCAGCGATCGCTGTGCCCCGCGCCTCGTCGCGATCGGCGATTTCAACCGTCCAGCCGCCAGCAGCAAAGCGCCGCGCCGTCGCCTCGCCGATACCGCTGGCGCCGCCGGTGACCACCACGAGCTTACTCATCGATCCCCTCCATAGTCCCGCATCGCCGCGGCGGGTGTTACCTTGCCGTTGGCGATGTCGGCGTCGATCGCAGAGCGCGAGCGCCTGGCCGGATCGCCCCAGCCGCCGCCACCGGCCTGCTCGTGGCGGATCACCGTGTCCTTGCCGATCTCCAGCGTCACCTTGGCCGGCAGCACTTCGAAGCCGGCGCCGCGATCGATCAGGTTGCGCGACGAGGCGGCGGGTTGACCGCCGAACAGCCCATAGGGCGGATGCTCGTGCCGGTCGGCGCGCAATTGCAGCACCGCATTGTCGGCCAGCAGCCGATACTGCCGCACCAGGCCGAGGCCGCCGCGAAACTCGCCGGCGCCGCCGGAATCCTCACGCAGCGCATAGGTCTCCATCAGCAGCGGATAGCGCGCCTCGATGGTTTCGATGGGCAGGTTCGACATGTTCTGGCTCGGGTTAGTGATGCCCTCAACCCCGTCCTTGTCAGACCGGCCGCCCCAGGCGCCGTTGATCATGTCGACGAAGACGAACGGCTTCTGCTCATCCCCGTGGTAGCCGCCGATCGCCACCACGGTATTGCCGCCTTCGCCGGCTGCCATCAGCTTCTGCGGCGCGATCTGCGCCAGGGCGCCCATCACCGTATCGACGACGCGATAGCCGGTGAGAGCGCGGGCCGCGACCGGCGCCGGCATGCGGGGGTTGAGGATCGAGCCCTCCGGTGCCGTTACGGTAATGCAGCGATATACCCCGGCATTGTTGGGCACATCGTGATCGAGGGCGCAGCGGATGGTGAGATAGGTCGAGGATTTGACGAAGCTGAGGGTCGAATTGATGGCGCCTTTCACCTGTGGCGACGAGCCGGTGAAATCCACCCAGAGATGGTCACCCTTCACCGTGATGCAGCAGACGATCGGGATCGGCGCGGGCGAGAAGCCATCGCCATCGATATAGTCGGTGAAGCGGTACTCGCCGTCCGGCCAACCGGCGATGGCTTTGCGGGTCAGTGCCTCGCCATAGTCGAGCAGCCGGTCGAAATAGCTCTCAAGTGCATCGCCATGGCGCTCGAACAGCCGCAGCATTTCGCGCTCGCCGATATTGCAGGTGGCGTATTGCGCATCGAGATCGCCGAGCACCAGCTCGGGCAGGCGCACGTTCTTTTCGATGATGGTAAGCAGCGTCCGGTTGGGCGCGCCCCGGTCGAAGAGCTTAATCGGGGCGATACGCAGCCCTTCCTGGAATATCTCGGTCGAATCCGAGGCGTTGGAGCCGGGCACCCGGCCGCCGACATCGCAGTGGTGGGCGATCACCACCGAGAAGCCGAGCAGCCGGTCGCCCGAAAAGATCGGCTTGAACATGAAGATGTCGGGCAGATGCATGCCGCCGTCATAGGGGTCGTTGAGGACGATGACGTCGCCGGGGAACAGGTCGCCGCGGAAGCGTTCGAGCACCACCTCCATGGCATCGGGCACGGCGCCCAGATGCAGCGCCACGGTTTTGGCCTGCGAGAGGATGCGGCCTTTCGCATCGCAGATGGTGACCGAGTAATCGAGCACGTCGCGGACGATGGGCGAGCGGGCGGTGCGCATCACCGCATAGGCCATATCGTCGACGATGGTATCGAGCCCCGACTTGATGACCGCGAAGGTAATGGGGTCGATTTCGCTCATCGGGCCGGCTCCAGCGTGGCGACGAGGCTTCCGGTGGCATTGGGTTCGACCCGCGCCCCCGGTGGAATGACGATCGTCGTATCGGCGCCCTCGATGATCAGCGGTCCCTCGATTGCTGAGGTGACCAGCTCGCGCCGCATCACCAGGGTGTAGGTGGGGCAGTCGCGACCGAAACGCACGTCGCGCCGGCTGGCGATGCGTCCGCCATCCGCCGAGGCAGCGGGCTTGAGGGTGCGGAAATCCAGCGGCTCGGAGTGCCGCGCATGGGCATGCAGCCGGAGCGCCACGGCCTCGACCGCGTCGGTGGGCGTGTAGCCGTAGGTGTCGCGATAGGCGGCGATGAAGGCGGGGCGGAGTGCCGCCGGATCGAAGCGCTCGAACGCGATCGACAATGCCGCCTCCTGGCCATCGAGGCGCAGGTCGATCTCGTGGCTGAAGGAGATAGAGGCCCGATCGTACCCCTGAGCGGTCAACGCCGCCTCGGCCGCGTGCTGCATCTCGACAGCGAGGTATCCCACCCGTGCCGCGTCGATGCGATCGAGGCGGCCTTGCAGCGCCCGCAGCTCGTGATGCTCGACGGTGCCGGCGAGCATTCCCATGGCGGTGAACACGCCGGGGGCGGGCGGGAACAGCACGCGCGAAATGCCCAACGTCCGTGCCAGATCGCAGGCGTGCACCGGGCCGGAGCCGCCAAAGGCCAGCAGCGTCAGGTCGCGCGGATCGAGACCGCGCTCGACCGTCACGGCGCGGATGGCGCGCACCATGTTGGCGTTGGCCACCTCGCGGATGCCGAAGGCTACCGCCTCGACCGAAAGGCCGAGCGGCTTTGCCAGGTCACGGGCGATGGCAGCGCGCGCTACCGCGACATCAAGCCTGAGCGTGCCGCCTGCCAGTTGTGACGGCAGAAAGCCGAGCACCACATTGGCGTCGGTGACGGTCGGCTGCGTGCCACCGCGGCCGTAGCAGACCGGGCCTGGTGCGGCGCCGGCGGAGCGTGGCCCTACGGTCAGCAGCCCCGCCGGATCGATGGCGGCGATCGAGCCGGCGCCGTTGCCGACTTCGGCGACATCGACGGTGGGCACCCGCATCATGTAGCCGCCGGCCTTGATGAAGCGAGACGGCACCGACATGCCGGCGCGGAACTCGTATTCGTGCGTCCGTGCCAGGACGCCGCGATGGATCAGCGCCGCCGACGCCGTGGTGCCGCCCATGTCGAAGGCAACGAGGTTAGCTTCGGCGGTGGCGGCTCCGAGCCGCTCGGCCCCCACTGCGCCCGATGAACGGCCCGAGGAGATGAAGAATACCGGCTTCTGCTGCGCCACGCCGGCCGAGGACAGCCCGCCATTGGAGTTGCCGATCAGCAGCGGCGCCGTCACCCCGTGGGCGCGGAGCTTCTGTTCGAGCCGGGTGAGGTAACCGCGCAGCGGCGGCAACACATAGGCATTCACTGCCGTGGTCGAGGTGCGCTCATACTCGCCGGCTTCCGGCAGCACATCTACCGATGCGGTCACCGCGATTTCGGGGAATGCCGCGGTGAAGGCGGCGACGGCCTGCCGCTCGTGAATCGGGTTCTTGTAGGAGTTGAGAAAGCAGATGGCGACCGACTCGATACCTTCAGTGGCGAAGAACCGCCCGGCCGCGAGCACGTCCTCGATATCCAGCGGCGTCATCACCGTGCCATCGGCGCGCACCCGCTCGGTGGCCTCGAGCCGATAGCGGCGCGTCACCAGCGGCTCGGGCTTGTCCCAGGTGAGGTCGAACATGCCGGGGGTGCGCAGACGGCCGATCTCCAGCACGTCACGAAAGCCGCGCGTGGTGATCAGCCCGCAGCGCGCCCCGAGTTTTTGCAGCAGCGTGTTGGAGCCGACGGTGGTGCCATGCAGCACTTCGGTGAGCGCGCCGGGAGAGAGCTCCGCTGCCGCCAGCACCTCGAGCATCCCGGATACCAAGGCATCCTCGGGCGCTTCAGGGGTCGAGCTCACCTTGGCCGAGAAGGTGGCACCGTCGCTGCGGAGCAGCACGAGGTCGGTGAAGGTGCCGCCGATATCGACACTGAGGCGGGCGCTACGGGTCATCGGCTACTTGTCGGAATTGAGTTTGCCGCCATTGGCCCAGTCATGCGGCTCGATATCGTGAAAGACGATGTCGACCACTTCCGGCCGGCACTTCAGGATGCGGGCGGTCTCGCGCGTCACCAGTTCGGCGAACTCGCGCTTCTGTTCGATGCTGCGACCCTTGAGCAGCTCGACCTTGATCATCGGCAATTTGGAAACTCCTGAAGTCGAGTGTTCTCGAGCGTTTCACACCCGGCTGCACCGTGCTTGGACTCAGCGCTCATCATACCCACCGGCTGTCATCCCAGTTTGGTTCAGCCATCCATGAAACTCGCTTATCTGTGTCACGCCTAAAGCCACGCATTCACGTGCCAGGGCGCGAACTCGTCTTCGCCGTAGCCCAGCAGCTCGCTCTTGGTTGGCTTGCCGGAGGCGGTGGCGAGCATCTCGCGGAACACCAGTTCGCCCATCTCGTCGATGGTGGCCTCGTCATCGAGGATGGCGCCGCAGTTGATGTCCATGTCCTCTTCCATGCGCTGGAACATCGCAGTGTTGGTGGCGAGCTTGATCGAGGGCGACGGCCGGCAGCCGAAACAGGAGCCGCGCCCGGTGGTGAAAGCGATGAGGTTGGCGCCGCTCGCCACCTGCCCGGTCGCCGACATCGGGTCGAAGCCGGGCGAATCCATGAACACCAGACCCCGGCTGACGAGCGGCTGGGCGTAGCCGATGACGTCGGTGAGATTGGTGGTGCCGCCCTTGGCCACCGCGCCGAGCGATTTCTCGAGGATGGTGCTGAGCCCGCCAGCCTTGTTGCCGGGCGAGGGATTGTTGTCGAACCCCTGCGGCTCGTCGCGGGTGTAGTCCTCCCACCAGTCGAGCAGGCCGATCAGCTTTTCGCCGACGTCCTGGCTCACGGCGCGCTCCAGCAACAGGTTCTCGGCGCCGTAGATTTCCGGCGTCTCGGCGAGGATGGCGGTGCCGCCCGAAGCAACCAGCCGATCAACCGCCGCACCAAGCGCCGGGTTGGCGGAAATACCCGAGAAACTGTCAGAGCCGCCGCATTGCAGGCCGACGACAATCTCGCTCGCCGGCACGGCTTCTCGCTTCGCCTGGCTGGCCCGCTGCAACATCGTCTCGACCAGTTCGATGCCCCGACCGATCGAGGTCCGGGTGCCGCCGGTCTCCTGCATCACCAGCTTTTGCAGATCGTCGGAGAGCTGCAACTGCTCCTCGTCGATCAACTGGTCGATCTGGTTGTCCTCGCAACCGAGCCCCACCAGCAGTACGCCGGAGAAATTAGGGTGCTTGGCATAGCCGCCGAGGGTGCGCCGCAGCATCGACATCGACATCGAGCCATCGGCGACGCTGCAGCCGGATTTGTGGGTCAGCGCCACCACGCCATCGACCCCGGGATAGGGTGCCAGGCGCAAGGGATCGCGGAAGTGATCGGCGATCATTCGGGCCACCAGCGAAGAGCAGTTCACCGAGGTGAGGACACCGACATAGTTGCGGGTGGCGACGCGGCCATCGGCGCGCACAATGCCGTCAAAGCTCGGGATCTCGGCTTTTGTTCGCAACGGGGCATTGGAGAGGCGGGTGCCAATGGCATGGCCGGCCATCGAAGTCTCGAAGCCGAGATTGTGGAGGTGCACGTGGGCGCCCGCCGCGATCGCCTGGCGCGCCAGCCCGATCGGCTGGCCGAAGCGATGCACGACGTCGCCCGGAGTGCGCGCGACCAGTGCCACCTTGTGGCCGAACGGAATGTCGTCCGTCGCCACGCCAGCGAACGGCGCCAGTTGCTCACCCGCGCGGATGTCGCGCAGCGCGATCCCCACCTCGTCCCCGGGTTTCAGCTGCAGCACTGCAGAGCGTTCAGCGGCCATCGTCCCTCTCCTCGGCCAACAGCTAAGCACGCCACGAGATTGTCAGCAATCAGCAACGTGCGCGACGACTTGTCGACGTGCCTGAGCGGGGAAGCCAGCATCGACGGAAACACAGCGGTTCAACTCCCCACCGGCCGTCATCCCGACGAAAGTCGGGACCCACTGCTCGGAGATTGGGCAAAGCAACGCGTCATCCGGTCCATTGCCGCAAGGTCGGATAGCCCAGTACACTCAGAAGCCTCTGAGCACTGGGTTCCGGCGTTCGCCGGAATGACGGCCGGTGGGGACGACGGCCCAAGCCCGCCTAAGGGTCCTGATCCTCAGGACGTCGCGGTGACGGATTCCTGGGTATGGGCGGCCAGGAGTTTCACTTCGGCCTCGTTGTGGCTCTTGGCCAGCTGCTCGGCGAGGTCGGGCTGGCGCTCGATCACCGCGGCGATCAGCGCCGCATGCTCATCGACCAGCGCTGCATAGTCCTTGGGGAAGAAACCCGAATGGATCATGTGGAAGCGGACCTGCTGCATGATGTAGCCATGCTGCTCGGCCAGCCGCCGGTGGCTGGCGATCTCGACGATCTCCTGATGCAGGCGGAAGTCGATGTCGGTGACGTCGTCGAAGCGCTTGTCCTTCACGGCGCGCGTCAGTTCGGCGACGGTGGACCTGAGCCGCTTGTGGTCGGCCGGAACGGCGCTCTCGGCCGCCAGCCGGGCCGCGAGGCCCTCGAGCGCAGCACGCAGCGTATAGAGCTCCCAGGCATCGCGCGGCGAGGTCTCGGATACCTGCCAGCGGGTGAACGCCACCTGCTGCACCAACCCCTCACGCGCCAGTTGCGCCAGCGCCGCACGCACGGTGCCGCGGCTGACCTCGAGCTCCTCAGAAAGCTGGGTCTCCAGCAGTCGTCCGCCGGCGGGGAGGATCCCCTCCAGAATATGGGTACGAATCCCGTCGGCCGCCTGCCGATCCAGCAAGCGCTTCTCGGATTTCAGGCTGGTCAACTTGGCCATTGGCGCGCTCGCGGGATTGCTGACGATCACCAGTCAGCAATTAGCCCATCCCGGCAGATCAGTAAATGGCGGGTCAGGCGACCGCACAGCAAGCATCTTGGTAGCTCTGCCGCCGGCCGAAGACAATCTGCACCGACGGGTCGTCCCCTCCTAAAGCGGCGGGCGCCAGGTGATATGGAACCCGTGTCGCGACAGCTCCTCCAGCGCGGCGCTGGTGACGGTGACACCGGGATCGATGTTGGGACGAATGGTTGCGAGATAGCGCCAGCTATCGGCACCCGGGTGATCCGGCAGCCGGCCGACCGAGCCGAACGGCATCAGCAGGAACGGGCTCGGCTGGTTCGCCGAGGCACTGGAGGTGAACACATCGAGTCGCGACACCGAGCGTCGGCGGCCGGGCTCCTCAGCGAGGCGCGCGCGGCTCACGCCGTTCCACCCTGCCCGGTCAGAACGACTATGGCGCCGATGATCACGGCCCAGGTAACGGCGGAGCAGGTGGCGGCGATGAGCCAGCCCTTTGCGCGATTTGTCATGCATGGCAGGCGCCGCGATTCCGGTGAAGCGGTGCTTGCCAAAATCGCTGCAATTGCACCTTCCACAGCGATGGGTCACGTCTTCCACCGGTCTATGCACACGATGGGCACAACAGCGCGACTTCGTCCCGGTCTATGCACACGATGAGGACGAGAGCGCCATCCCCGCCCCGGTGCAGGTGCCCGACGCCTGCTATTGTTGCCCCAGTTGCTCATCGGCCGCGCCAAATCCCGCCATGTGGCAGCGGCGGTCTGGATGACAATGTCGCGGATCGGTGCGGCGTTCACATGATCGACCAGGAAGATAAGGCTCCGTGCCGCCAGCACCTTGCCGCTCGGCGCCAGGATCGGCACCGCAGAGGCTCCGGTGTTGGGGCTGTACCCGCCGAGATCCCCAGCGTGCGATGCCTGCCGAATCCGCGCAGTTTCCTGCCGCATCGCCTCGGCGTCGGTGCCAGCATCGGGCAGAACGATGTCGAGGCGGCCGGGGATATGGCGGCAGTAGCCGTCCTGAACGAGGCGTGGGAGCCGACTGCGGCGGACGAGGAGCGGGTCAGGCGATGGCACGTCTCGCTGGCCGAGTGTTTTGCCGAACCGTGGCGCCAGGCGGACCCGATATTCCTCCTGGCCCTGGCGGGCGCCCATGACGCCGCCAAGCCTGCCGAGAGCAAACCTCGCGAGCGCTGCAGCTAGCAGCCGCCGCCTGCAGCGCCGCCGATCGGGATGGCGAGGCCACCCTTGATTTCGTGCTCCATGGTCGTCGCACCATAGACGCCGGAATAGTTCACCGTCATGCGGAGGCCTGAGGTCGGGCAGGTCAGCATCATGCCGACATCGAGCTTGGCGCGCAGATCGTCGAACGGCTCGATGATCTCGATCGGCGGCAATCCCTCCGGGGCGGCCTCGAACTGGGTCTCGGCGACCCACTGGTTCTCCATCGGCGACCACTGCACGCCGCCGCGGACGAAGCCGCTGACCACGAAGCCGTTGTCGAGTTCGCTGGTCAGCCGAAGCTCAACACCCGGCGTCAGGGTGACAAAGGCCTTGGTCATCTCGGGATAGGTGAGATTGGCAAGACCCACGCCGGTTTCGGTGCGCTCGGGCGTGTGCAGCAGGTGGCCATCGATATCCAGCATGCCGATCGCCTGGGCCCCGTTGGTGGTCTCCGGCGTGGCGTAGCTGAGGCGCAGGCGCGGGTTGAAGGAGTAGATCTGGGCGTCCGACACGGCGTAGCCGTTGATACCTTCGAACTCGATGAGTTTATCCGAGAAGGCCGGCAGCTCGCCGACATCGGCAACGCCGGTGGCGATGCCGTCGAAGCTCGAATAGGTCTGCTCGAAGCCATCGACCTCGACATGCCGCGAGGTCTGGATGTCCCCGACCGAGCCGGCGGCGACGAAGCCGATACCGAACCCGCCGCTCTGGTACTCGGCGGATACGCTGGCCTCGTAGATCTGGCCCTCCATGCTCGACAGCGCCAGCCCGTTCCGCTGCTGCGCCGAGGTGACGCGATCGAGCCCGACGCCGAAGCCGACATTGAAGTTGTCGTTGACGGCAATATCGCCACCGGCCGACAGCGATGCCCACTGATCCTCGGAAGTCGGGCTGTCGTTGACGACGCCGCGATTGTACTGGCCGCCGGACGCCGTCCCCCACAGACAGATCAGATCGCGGCGGGCGGCGAAGTTATCCTCGCAGCCGGAAATGGTGCGATCGAGGAACTCGGTCGCCCGGCGATCGGCCAGCTCGAAGATATGCGCGGCCTGGTGCGGCGTCAGCGTGGTGACCGCATCGCCGAGCGCCTCGGCATCGGGCTGCAGGCGAAGCAGGTTGATCAGGTAGTTGAACGGATCGTCGATGGCGATCGCCTGCTCGATATTGTCGAGGCCCTCACCCATCCGCCACACGTTCGGATCGGTGGTGCCGGAGGCCGGGTCCTGCAACAGGTCGAGGATCGGCGGCTTTTCTGCCAGCAGCACCAGATCGGCGCCCTGCACTTCGGCGCTGAAGATGAAGCCGACGGCCGGCGGCGTCAGCGTCGGGGTGAAGCCGCTATTGGTCATGCCGCCAGCGGCATGGGCGATGACGTAGCCGGCGTTGGAGAACGCCTTGTTGATCGACAGCAGCAGCAGCGGGCCTTCGCCGTCGAAGTCGGCCGCCCCCGTCATGTCGAGCAGGTCGGTGTTCTGCGCATTGAGGTCGATATCGACATAATAGGCACCGCTCGAGGCCTGGTCGAAATCGCCGGTGACATCGGTCTCTTTCACCCGGGCGCGATCGCCGGGCGACAGCAGCCCTTCGTTGCTGAACAGGTTGCCGGCGCCGAGGATGACGCTGGCATCGGTGATGAACAGCGCGCCGCTCTGGTTGGTCAGGCTGTTGGCGCCGCCGCCCAGATCGACATTGCCGATGATGTTGCTGGTGCGGGTACCGCCGACGAGATGGTTGTCGTTGGCGCCGGCGGGGCTGCGCGCCAGGTTGGTGACGGCGTCATTGCCGTCACCGCCGAGGATCGCCATGCCGTTGAGCAGCGGCAAGCCGCCACCGAGCAGGCTGGACTGGGCGTAGAGGGTGCCGTTGCTGGTCAGCGTGTTGGCGAGGCCATCGGCGATCTGGATCGCGGCGCCCGAGCCGTGGGCGGCCCAGATCAGCCCGACGCCATTGCCGGTCGGCGCGGCCTGGTCGACGCTGAGGATGACGCTGCCGTCGACGCCTCCCGCTCCTCCGGCGCTCTGGCCGAAGATACCGACACTGCTGGCGCCGGCGACGACGATGTTGCCGGTCTGGGTGACGGTGACGGTCGCGGCGTCGCCGAGCCCGCCGACACTGCCGGCAAACGCTCCGTCGCCAGCGGCGAGAAGGGTCGTACCAAACATGCCGTTGCCGACGATGCCGCCGCCGCCGCCGATCGACTGCGCCACGATGCCGTGCGCGCCGAACCCGGCGGTGCGGACATCGCCATTGCTGTTGACCGTCACCGCGGCGCCGTTGCCGCCACCGCCGCCACCCGCTGCGATGGTGATCGGGTCGAGTGAGAAGCCATCCTGGCCCAGCACCTTGCCGTCGCTATAAACGCCGGTGAGGCCGCCGCCGCCGCCGATCGACTGCGCGACGATGCCGAAAGCGCCGGCGCCGGTGGTGGTGACGCCGGTTGCCGTTGCGGTGAGCATCCCGCCGTCACCACCCGCCCCGCCCGCACCGCTGCCGATGGTGATATGGGTGCCGTTGCGCAATGCGACGCCATTCTCGAACACTGCATTGCTGACACCACCACCGCCGCCGATCGACTGCGCGACGATGCCATGGCTGAGGGCGCCGGACGTGGTCACCAGGGCGTTGGCGGTCAGGGTCGAGGCCGGACCGGCATTCGACTGATAGGTGACGTTGTTCTTCTGACTGCCACCAACCACGATCGCCAGTTCGTCACCCTCGTTGGTCACCGACATGGCCGTGAGGTTCACGATACCGCCGCCGCCGCCGATGCTCTGGCCAATGATACCGATGGCGTTCGCCGCGCCGGTATGCACGGTGCCTGCCGCATCGAGCTTGAAGCCGCCGCCGCTGCCGCTGAAATCGTAGCCGACGCCGCCGCTGAATCCGCCGGCCGTCAGGTAGAAACCGTCCTCAGGCGGTTCGGTGTCGTTGAGCACCAGGGCGGTGTTGACGTTGCCCACCACGCCGCCGCCGCCGCCGATCGACTGGACGATCAGACCGATGGCGCCGACGCCGGCGGTGCTGGTGTGATCGGTGTTGTAGTCGTTGTCGGCGAACGAGGCATTGCCGCCCATCGATCCGTCGCTGCCGGCCGACAGCACCACATCGCTGCCCGAAAAGCCGAGCTCGTCGAGAATGACGGTCGCCGCCGCACCACCGCCGCCGGCGATCGACTGGGCCAGCATGCCGTAGGACAGCGCACCCTCGGTGATGTTCTGCTGGCCGTTGATGATCACCGTGACTTTGCCGGTCGAGCCGTCGATCGGGATCAGCGAAACGATATCGCACGGGTCATCGCCGGTGATGTCGCATTTCGAGCCGAGGCCGACCTTGATGCCGTTCGAACCACCGCCGCCGTCGCCGACCCCGAGCGCCAGCCCGGCCCAACCGCCGCTGCCGCCCACCGACTGGGCGAACACGCCGGTCGAGTTGGCCATGGCGGTGTGGATCGAGCCGGTGCTCTCGACGTAGACTTCGCCACCATTGCCGCCCTTGGCGCCATCGCCACCGACGAGGTTGTCGATGCCGCCACCGCCGAAATCGAAGGCTCCGGCAATGCCGCCCGAACCGCCGGCGCCACCGACGCTCTGGGCGAAGATGCCCTGCGAGTTCTGGCCGGTGACGTCGATCGTGCCGCTGTTGAAGACGGTGACCTTGCCGCCGTCGCCGCCCGCCGCGCCGCTGCCGCCAACGCTGCTGGTGGCGCCACTGCCGCTCTCGCTGATGGTGCCGGCAATCGAGAAGCCGCCATTGCCGCCGCCGCCGCCAACCGACTGCGCGAAGATGCCATGCGAGAAGTCGCCGTCAGTGGTGATGGTCCCGGCATTGGTCACCTCGACTTCGCCGCCCTCGGCGCCCAGCCCGCCATTGCCGCCAACCGAGTTCTTGGCTCCGTCGCCTTCCGACTCGAAGGATCCGGCGATCGAGAACCCGCCATTGCCGCCGCCGCCACCGATCGACTGCGCCAGGATGCCGGCAGCGTTGTGGTTCTCGGTGATGATGGCGCCGTAGTTCTTGACGACCACCTTGCCGCCGCGTGAGCCTTCGCCGCCGCTGCCGCCGGTGACCTCGTTCTCCGTCCCGCCATCCACGGCGATCGACAACCCGCCGGCAAAGCCGCCCGCGCCGCCACCACCACCAATCGATTGGGCGAGCACGCCCACGGCGCCGAGGCCGCGCGTATGGATGGTCGGCACGCCGAGCGTCCCCGCGGTGCCGACGATGACCTCGACATAGTTGCCGATGCCGCTGCCACTGCCATCGCCGCCGACGCTCTCGACCTTGCTGTCAGCCTTCATCGAGAAGCCGGCGCCGATCGAGAAGCCGCCGAAGCCGCCGCCGCCGCCGATCGACTGCGCCAGCACGCCATGCGACAGCGCCCCATAGGTATTGATGTCGGCCTTGACCGCGACACGCACCTCGCCGGCATCGCCCGCCGCGCCGCCCTTGCCGCCGGTGCTGTCGGTTGAGCCATCGCCTTCGACCGAAACGCCGGCGCCGACCGAGAAACCGCCGGCGCCACCGCCACCGCCCACCGACTGGGCAAAGATGCCGATCGACTTGTCAGAGCGCGTGGTGATCGCACCATTCGAGGTGACCGTCACTTTGCCGCCGTTGCCACCGACGCTGCCGTTGCCGCCAGTCGAGTTGGCCGCGGCGTCGCCCTTGAGCGAGAAGGCCGCCGTGCCGGAAAAACCTGCCGTGCCGCCACCGCCACCGATCGACTGGGCCAGGATGCCGTGCGAGTTGAACCCCTTGCCGTTGGCGCCGCCGGTATCGATCACCGCGTTGCTGACGACGAGCACTTCGCCGGCGTTCTTGGCCGTGCCGCCGGTGCCGCCGACCGAGTTGCCATAGGCATCGCTTTCCAGCGAGAAGGCCGCGGCGATGGAGAAGCCGCCGGTGCCGCCGCCACCCGCAACGCTCTGCGCCAGGATGCCGTGGGATTGTTCGCCCCGGGTGGTGATGGTGCCGTTGACGTCGACGACGCTGACCTTGCCGCTGATCCCACCGTCGCCCCCGCTGCCGCCCATCGAGGAGGAAGCCGCAACCGTCTTGATCGAGCCGGCGGCGCTGATCGAGAAGCCGCCGGTGCCGCCGCCGCCGCCGACCGACTGCGCCAGGATGCCGACGGACTGGTTGCCGGTGGTGAGGATGGCGCCGGTATGGCGCACCGTCACATCCTGGCCATCACTGCCGGTGCCGCCAGCACCGCCGAATGAAGCTGCCGCGGCAGCGCCGCTGATCGAGAAGGCCAGCGAGCCGGCAAAGCCGCCGGTGCCGCCGCCGCCGCCGACGCTTTGCGCGAAGATGCCGTGCGAGAAAGCGCCGGTGGTGCCGATATTGCCGGTGTTGCCGACTTCGACCATGCCGCCGCGCGAACCGTCGCCGCCGGTGCCGCCGAAGGCCATGTTGGCATTGGCGCCCTGCAACGAGAAGGTGGCGCTGACGGCAAAGCCGGCATTGCCGCCGCCGCCGCCGACCGATTGGGCAACGATGCCGCTTGAGAAGCTGCCGCGCGTCTGGATACCGAGCGGATCGGCGACATTGCTGGTGACCTTGACGCCCTGGGCGAAGTTGCCCGTGCCGCCATCGCCGCCGAAGCTGAGGCCAATGCCGCCGACGATGCCGCCGGCCGCCGCGACCGAGAAGCCACCGGTGCCGCCACCGCCGCCGATCGAGCTGGCGAGGATGCCGTTGGATTGGGTGCAGGCATCGCAGCCGACGCTGATGCGCGCCGCGTTGCTGACCTCGACGATGCCGCCCGAGCCGCCGGCGCCACCTTTGGCGCCAAAGCCGACCGCGAGGCCAACGCCGGTGCCGACTGCGGCGGAGATGGCAAAGCCGCCACGACCGCCACCGCCGCCGATCGACTCGGCGACGATGCCGGAGGAGAACGAGCCATTGGTAATGATGGCGCCATTGGCGCCGACATAGACATCGCCGCCGGCGCCGCCCGAGCCGCCCGAGCCGCCGAAGGCCAGCGACACGCTGCCATAGAGCCCACCTGAAGCGGCGATGGCGAAGCCGCCATTGCCACCACCACCGCCGACCGACTGGGCGAGGATGCCGACAGAACGGTCGCCGTTGGTCTGAATGGTCGAGGCGTTGAAGGGGCCGCGATTGACATCGACATTGGCGGCCTTGCCACCCGGCCCGCCGGTGCCGCCGAACGCCATTGCGACGAAGGCGCCGACCGCGACGGTGTTGCCGCCATTGCCGCCACCGCCACCGACGCTTTGCGCGAAGATGCCGGCCGCGTCGGGGCCACTGGTGGTGATATTGCCGGAATTGGTGACGCCGACGAACTTGCCTTCGCCGCCCGCCGCGCCAGAGCCACCGATCGACACGAGGCCACCGGAGGCGCCGCCATCGCCGCCGCCGCCGCCAATCGACTGGGCGAAGATGCCGCGCGAGAACTGGCCCGTGGCCGACAGCGTGCCGGAATTGCTGACCCGCACCTCGCCGCCGGTGCCACCGCTGCCGCCCTTGCCGCCGATCGAAACCAGCCCACCAGAGACGCCGCCGCTGCCGCCGCCGCCGCCGACGCTCTGGGCGTAGATGGCATCGGAGCGTTCACCATTGGTGGTGATCGCCTGCGAGTTGGTGACCCCGACATTGCCGCCCGCGCTGGTCGCACTGCCCGAGCCGCCGACGGAAACCAGTCCACCCGAATCGCCGCCATCGCCGCCGCCGCCACCGATGCTCTGGGCGTAGATACCCTTGGCGTTGATGCCCGCGGTGTGGATGTTGCCGGCCCCGTTGTTGGTGACGGTGACGGTGCCGCCGGCGCCGCCGACCGAGCCGCCGGCGCCGAGCGAGATCAACCCGCCGGAGGATCCGGCCGAGCCACCGCCTCCACCGATCGACTGGGCCAGGATGCCGTGCGAGCCGTTCTGCTTGGCGTCGATCACGGCCTGGTTGTTGACGACGACGGTGCCGCCCGGCCCGGCGCTTTCACCGTTGCCGCCAAACGACACGAGACCGCCGCCACTGCCGCCGCCGCCGCCGAAACCACCGACCGATTGCGCAACGATGCCCACCGAGTCGACGCCATCGGTGAAGATGTTGCCGAAGTTGTCGACCGTGACATCGCCACCAGGCGCGGCTCGGCCACCGCCGCCGGATTCGGCCCAGACGCCTCCGGCGCTGCCGCCCGCGCCGGCGTGCCCGCCGGTGCTCTGGGCCACGATGCCGTTGGATTTGAGACCCGACGTGGTGATGGTCGAGTAGGAGGTGACGTGGACCGTGCCGCCGCCGGCGGCATTGCCGCCATTGCCGGCGATCGACACACCGCCGGTGAAGTTGCCGCCAATGCCGCCATTGCCGCCGACGCTCAACGCCAGGATGCCATTGGCATTATTGTCGGCGGTGGTGATATCGCCCCGGCTGGTGATGGTCACCGGGCCGCCTGCCGCGCCATCGCCGCCCCGGCCACCGCTGCCGCCGACGCCGCCGCCATTGCCGCCATTGCCGCCATCGCCGCCAAAACTGATGCCGACCACGCCATGCGCACCATCGCCTATGGTGCTGATGCTGTGGGGGCCGACCGTTCCGTTGAAGTCGACCGTCACGGACGGCGCGCCGCCTCCATTGGCGGCGTTGTCGCCATCGCAGGCGACGAGGATGAAAGTGCAGCCGGCACTGCCCTGGTCGGTGCCCTGTCCGACCAGCCGGACGCCGGGGATCCCCGAGCCCGGGGTAATGTTGGCAGTAAGGTTGTTGACGTTGAGGGTGGTGTAGGGATCGGGCGGGTTGTTGAAGCTGGCGCCGCCCGCAATGTTGCCGGTACAGTCGACGGTTTGCGGGGCGCCAGGCGCGCACGCCGCCTGCGCCTCGGTCGGCAGACCGACGACAACCATGGCGGAGAGGATCGTGAACGCAGCAATCGACAGGTAGGCGGGCCAGACTCGGCGCCCGGGCGCCACCCGCTGCCACAAGGCCAGCAGCAGCGCCGCCGCGACCCCCAGCGGCCTCAGGTTCGAAGTTGTCCCCAGCACCTCAGGAACGGATTCTCGATCCGCTCCAACCCCTTGCGATCGCATGTCGTACCGCTCGTTGCAGATTGGTTGACTGAATTCGAGCAGAGCGTGCCGACACAAATCCAGTAATTTATCGTTTCTGGCCTGTCGCTATGCCGTTGATTTTGCTCGCCTCGGATTCGAATGTTTGTGACTGTTGCAAACCTGCTTCACTCAACAAACTCCAAGCGTATGAATTCGCACCGTCAGTTACAGAATATATATCCAACATCTTTCGAATCACCGTCTGTGACGAACGTCAGGTTAGCGTCGACCGCAACTTGAAGACGGCCAACAGTAAGCGCCAGCCGTCGCGCTGGACCAGCGTGCTGGGATGCAGTACTACTTCGATAGCCTCGACATTCCGGTCCACCGCCATGCAACAACGCCCGCAGTCGATAAGATATGCCGCGCTCTCGGGCGCCATTTTGCTGTCCATGCTCAATGGATCGCCCGGCCTCGCCCAGGAGGCCGCGGCGCCCCAGGCGCCGCCCCCGGCTCCGTGGGGGGCGCGCTGTGCCAGCGAGGCGCGCTCCGGCGCGCTCGACTGCGTGGTCGAACAGCGGGTGATCGTCAGCAATACCGGCCAACTGCTGGCAGCAGTCTCGGTCCGCATCCCGCCCGGCGAGACGACGCCGGCCATGATGATCCAGACGCCGTTCGGCCTCTACCTGCCCGCCGGAGTAAAAGTCGCCATCGACGGCACCGGCTTCGGCAACCTGCCGCTGCAAACCTGCGACGGCACCGGCTGCTACGCCGGCCAGGCCGTCTCCCCCGAACTGCTGACAGCGCTCAGGAACGGCGTCAACCTGTCGATCACGGTGCAGGACGCGGCGCAGCGCGACATCACGGTACCGGTGTCACTGAATGGGTTCACGGCGGCGTACGAGAAGATCCAGTAGGCGGTTACGCGGACTAACAGCTGTGTGCTCTGCTGGTAGCGAAGTCGCCAGGACCCTCACGTCCGTGCGCTCGGCTACACCGCGCCGTTCAGTTCCTACTCATCGGGAAGCGCTACCCTCAGCCGGCAAACCAAACGACGGCCAGGAACACAACCATCAAAATCACCAGGTTGCGGGAAGCTGGCGCAAATACGGGTTGTTGCTCATCGAGAGCGCCTGCACAAAGGCCGCCTCTAATGTCGAAAATCTCAAGTGAAGAAATGGCGGAGAGAAAGGGATTCGAACCCTTGAGACGGTTCCCCGCCTACACACTTTCCAGGCGTGCGCCTTCGACCACTCGGCCATCTCTCCGCATGCAGCGGGCCGGGCGGGCCCGGGTCTGCGTGTCCGGGGCCTGAGCC
>Ga0209902_100788_pt1 | contig 24583 bp, 26 predicted proteins | sample FECB27metaG_FD_188304 | JGI IMG/M metagenome (GOLD analysis project Ga0209902, IMG submission 188304) | Cyanobacterial communities from the Joint Genome Institute, California, USA - FECB-27 (SPAdes) (version 2) | ecosystem: Environmental > Aquatic > Thermal springs > Hot (42-90C) > Microbial mats...
CGAGGACCTGATCAGCCGCGTCGACGACGAGACCGTGATCCGCGCCCAGGCCGCCTTCGCGCGCATGGACTCCGAAGGCCAGCGCCGCATGGCCGCGCTGCATGCGGGCGGTGCCAGGCGCACGCGCGCCGAACTCGAGATCGCGCCCAACCTCTGGGCCGGCGTGGGGCTGGTGCGCGGCGGTGCCGGCACGGCGCTGGTCGGCGACGCGAAGACCGTGGCCGCGCGCATCGAGGAATACGCCGCGCTCGGGCTCGACCGCTTCATTCTCTCGGGCTACCCGCACCTCGAGGAGGCCTACCGCTTCGCCGAGCTGGTGTTCCCGCTGCTCTCGCGCAAGGCCAAGGCCCGGCTGGCCGGCGGCTCGCTGAGCGGGCCCTTCGGCGAGGTCGTCGCCAACCTCGACGCGCCTTCGCGCCTCGTCTCGCAAAGCTGAAGGACACGTCATGACGGAACAGGTTCAGGAACTGCCGGCGGTCGCGCCGGCCGAGGGCGCGGGCTCCGCGCTGCGTGGCTTCGGCCTCAATGTGGCCAGGCGGCTGGTGCCGTGGCTGGTGCCCGTGGGGCTGATCGTGGTGTGGCAGATCGCCTCGTCGCTGGGCTGGCTCAGCACGCGCGTGCTGCCGGCGCCGGTCGACGTGGTGAAGGCCGCATGGAACCTCACGGTATCGGGCGAGCTGTGGACGCACGTGAAGGTCAGCGCGGGCCGCGCGCTCGCGGGACTGGCCATCGGCGGCGGTGCCGGGCTGGCGCTGGGCCTGCTCACGGGCTCGGTGAAGTTCTTCGAGACGCTGCTCGACTCCACCATCCAGATGGTGCGCAACATCCCGGCGCTGGCGCTGATCCCGCTGGTGATCCTGTGGTTCGGCATCGACGAGTCGGCCAAGCTGTTTCTGATCTCGGTGTCGGTGTTCTTCCCGATCTACCTCAACACCTTCCACGGCATCCGCAACGTCGATCCGCAGCTGATCGAGATGGGCCGCACCTACGGCCTCACGCGCTGGCAGCTCTATCGCGAGGTGATCCTGCCGGGCGCGCTGTCCTCGATCCTGGTCGGCCTGCGCTTCTCGCTGGGCCTGATGTGGGTGATCCTGATCGTGGCCGAGACCATCTCGGCACAGGCCGGCATCGGCTACCTGACGATGAACGCGCGCGAGTTCCTGCAGACCGACATCGTGCTGGTGGGCATCCTGCTGTACGCGCTGCTCGGCAAGCTGGCCGACCTGTTCGCGCGCGGCCTCGAGCAGTGGTGGTTGCGCTGGCACCCGGGCTACCAGAAGAAGACGACGAAGTGAGGGCGGGGGAATGACGCACACGACCATCTCCCGCCGCCAGGCGATCGCGACGCTCGGCGCTGCCGGCGTGTTCGGCCTGACGGGCATGCCCGGCGCCTTCGCGCAGGGCACGGCCGCGCGGCCCGCCACCGTGCGCCTGGGCTATCAGAAGTCCTCCACGCTGATCGCCGTGCTCAAGGCGCAGGGCGTGCTCGAGAAGCAACTCGCGCCGCTCAACGCCACCTTGAGCTGGCACGAGTTCACCAGCGGCCTGCCGCTGCTCGAGGCGCTGAACCTCGACAACCTCGACATCAGCGCCGACGTGGCCGACACCGTGCCGGTGTTCGCGCAGGCGGCCGGTGCCGACCTGACCTTCATCGCGCAGGAAGCGCCGTCGCCCGCGGCGCAGGCGATCCTGGTGCGCGAGGACTCTCCGCTCAGGACCGTGGCCGATCTCAAGGGCAAGAAGGTCGGCTTCGCCAAGGCGGCCGGCGCGCACTACCTGCTGATCGCCGCGCTCGACAAGGCCGGCCTCTCGTTCAAGGACATCGAGCCCGCCTACCTGACGCCGGCCGACGGCCGCGCCGCCTTCGAGAAGGGCGCAATCGACGCCTGGGTGGTGTGGGACCCGTTCCTCGCCGCCGCGCAGCGCCAGTCGAAGGTGCGCGTGCTGGCCGACGGCGCGGGCATCGCGTCGTACCAGCGCTACTACCTCGCGAGCACCAAGTTCGCGAAGGCGCGGCCCGACGTGCTGCGCGTGGTCTATGCCGAGCTCGAGAAGACCGGCAGATGGGTCAAGCAGAACCCCAAGGAGGCGGCCGCGCTGCTGTCGCCCGTGTGGGGCCTCGACGCCGCCACCATCGAGCAGGCCAACGGCCGCCGCAGCTATGCGGTGCGGCCGGTGGTTCCGGAAGGCCTGACCGAACAACAGCGCATCGCCGACGCCTTCCTGGCCGAGAAGCTGTTGCCCAAGAAAATCAATGCGCTCGACGTGGCGCTGTTCAAGCCTGGAGCCTGAGATGAGTGCCGTCCTCGACCGACCGCAGAACGACGCGCCGCTGGCGATCCCCGGCGGCGTGCGCCTGGAAGTGCGCGGCCTGCACAAGCGCTACGGCGAACGCGAGGTGCTGCGCAATACGCAGCTCGCGATCGAGCCGGGCCAGTTCATCGCCATCGTGGGCCGCAGCGGCTGCGGCAAGAGCACGCTGCTGCGCCTGATCGCCGGCCTCGAGGAGGCCTCGTCCGGCGCGCTCTACACCGACGGCAAGCCGGTCAGCGGCCTGCACGACGACACCCGGATCATGTTCCAGGAGGCGCGCCTCCTGCCATGGCGCCGCGTGCTCGACAACGTGACGCTGGGGCTGTCGAAGGACGCCAGGGCGCGCGGCAAGGAGGTGCTGGCGCACGTCGGCCTGGCCGACCGCGAGAACGAATGGCCGGCGCGCCTGTCGGGCGGCCAGCGCCAGCGCGTGGCCCTGGCGCGCGCGCTGGTGCACCACCCGCGGCTCTTGCTGCTCGACGAGCCGCTGGGCGCGCTCGACGCGCTCACGCGCATCGAGATGCACCGGCTGATCGAGAACCTGTGGCAGCGCCACCGCTTCACCGCGCTGCTGGTCACGCACGACGTGCAGGAAGCGGTGGCGCTGGCCGACCGCGTGATCCTGATCGAAGACGGGCGCATCGCGCTCGACGAGAACATCGCCCTGGCGCGTCCGCGCTCGCAGGGCGACCCGGCCTTCGCGGCCATCGAAAAACGCATCCTCGACAGGGTGCTGCAAAAGCCCGGGGCAACCGAAGAGGCTGAAGGCGGCACCGAAGCAAGCTGGCTCGGCAAGCCCGCGCACGAACTGCGCTGGGCGATCTGAGCGTTCCTTCCTCCCATCTGAAAGGCTTCGCATGTCGCAACACTGGAAATTCGAGACCCTGTCGGTGCACGCCGGCTATTCGCCCGACCCGACCACGCGCGCCGTGGCGCCGCCGATCTACCAGACGGTGGCCTACGCCTTCGACAGCGCGCAGCACGGCGCCGACCTGTTCGACCTCAAGGTGCCGGGCAACATCTACACCCGCATCAACAACCCGACGCAGGACGTGCTCGAGCAGCGCATCGCCGCGCTCGAGGGCGGCATCGCAGCACTGGCGCTGGCCTCGGGCCAGGCGGCCGTGACTTACGCGATCCAGACCATCGCGGAAGCCGGCGACAACATCATCAGCAGCACGGCGCTCTACGGCGGCACCTACAACCTGTTCGCCCACACGCTGCCGCAGTTCGGCATCACCACGCGCTTCGCCGACCACCGCGATCCGAAGAGCTTCGAGAAGCTGTTCGACGAGAAGACCAAGGCGGTGTTCGTCGAGTCGCTCGGCAACCCGGCCGGCAACGTGACCGACATCGCGGCCATCGCCGAGATCGCGCATCACCACGGCGTGCCGCTGATCGTCGACAACACCGTGCCCTCGCCGTACCTGAGCCGGCCGATCGAGCATGGCGCCGACATCGTGGTGCACTCGCTGACCAAGTACCTCGGCGGCCACGGCACGAGCATCGGCGGCGCGATCGTCGATTCGGGCAAGTTCCCGTGGGCGCAGCACAAAGAGCGCTTCAAGCGCCTGAACGAACCCGACGTGAGCTACCACGGCGTGGTCTACACCGACGCGCTGGGCCCGGCCGCCTACATCGGCCGCGCGCGCGTGGTGCCGCTGCGCAACACGGGCGCCGCGATCTCGCCGTTCAACGCCTTCCTGATCCTGCAGGGCATCGAGACGCTGTCGCTGCGCGTGGAGCGCATCAGCGACAACGCGCTGGCCGTGGCACGGCACCTGAAGGCGAACAAGTCGGTGAAGTGGGTCAACTACGCGGCGCTCGAGGACCATCCCGACCATGCGCTGGCGCAGAAGTACCTGGGCGGCAAGGCCAGCGGCGTGCTGACCTTCGGCATCGAGGGCGGCCGCGAGGCGGGCGCGAAGTTCCTCGACGCGCTCAAGCTGTTCACGCGCCTCGTCAACATCGGCGACGTGCGCTCGCTCGCCACCCATCCGGCCTCGACCACGCACCGCCAGCTCTCGCCCGAGGAACTCGCGCGCGCCGGCGTGAGCGAGGAGACCGTGCGCCTGTCGGTCGGCATCGAGCACATCGACGACCTGCGCGCCGACCTCGACCAGGCGCTGGCCGCGGCCTCGGCCTGAAGCAGGGGCGAAAGCAAAACCATGACAACACTGCAATCCATTCCCGACGCCGCGCTCGACCAGCTGTTCCGCAAGGCGCGCACCGTGCATGCCTTCAAGCCGGTGCCCGTGAGCGACGAGACCATCCGCCAGCTCTACGAGCTGCTGAAGTGGGGCCCGACGGCCTACAACGCCCAGCCCGCGCGCTACGTGTTCGTGCGCAGCGAGGAGGCCAAGGCCAAGCTCAAGCCCGCGCTGTCGTCGGGCAATACCGCGCAGACGCTGGCCGCGGGCGTGACCGTGATCGTGGCGCACGACACGCGCTTCTACGACCAACTGCCGGTGCTGTTCCCGGCCTACGACGCCAAGCCCTTCTTCGAGAAGAGCGCCGAGGCGGCGCAGGCCACGGCCTTTCGCAACAGCAGCCTGCAGGGCGCCTACCTGATCCTCGCGGCGCGCGCGCTCGGCCTCGATGCCGGGCCGCAATCGGGCTTCAACGCCGAGCTGGTCGACAAGGCCTTCTTCCCCGACGGCCGCTGGCGCGCCAACTTCCTCGTCAATCTCGGCGTGGCCGACCACGCGGGCACCTTCGAGCGCGGGCCGCGGCTCGCGTTCGACGACGTGGCCGAGATCGCCTGAGCGCCACGTCCTTCCTTCACCGATCCATCCATCCACACCATCCAACCCAAGGGAACCATCATGTCCATCCAAGCCATCAACGTGCGCAACCAGTTCAAGGGCAAGGTCCGCGAGATCATCCGCGGCGACGTCGTCTCCGAAGTCGATGTCGAGACCGCCTGGGGCATCGTGACATCGGTCATCACCACGCGCTCGATCGACGAGCTGCAGCTCAAGGTCGGCTCCGACGTCGTCGCGCTGGTGAAGTCCACCGAAGTGTCGATCGCCAAGCTCTGAATCCCCTGGAGTGCGCGTGGCGCATTCCCCCTCGGCCCGGCGCCAGCGATGGTGTCGGGCTTTTTTTTCGTCGGCTCAGAGCGGGACGAGGCGCCAGAAACCGTAGGGGTTGTGGAACAGCGAGTCCGGCCCGTAGGGCTGGTCCTGCGCTTCCTCGATGCGGTAGCCCGGCGCATCGCGCGCGACCGAGAAGGTCTGGCCCGCGCGGATCTCGGGCTCCTCTGCGTAGAGGTAGTGCGTGAACGCACGCAGCAGCTCGACGGCGGCCGCCATGTCGTCCTGGCCGTCGGTGACCGCGTCGCGCAGGCCGAGGTTGTGCATGCCGCAGGAGCTCACGGGCTCGCCCGTGAGGTAGAGCACCAGCGCCCGGTGCGCGAAGAACAGGTGCAGGTGCTCGCAGTGGTCGAGCCAGGCCGCCGGCGTGTGCGCGAGGCCCGTGCTCTCGACTTTCACGCCCAGCCCGCCCGCGCGCACCAGCGCGGCACCGGCCTCCATCAGCGACGTGGCGTTCTCGTGGCTGCCGCCGGAGCCGACCAGGTAGACCACCGAGCGGTGGCCGTCGACGGCCTCCATTTCGGGCGTGTCGCGCCAGTGCGGCGCCGCGGCGCGGAAGGCATGGGGCATGCGCTCGTCGGGGCCCTCGAAGACCAGCTCGCAACTGAAGCGCGTTTGCGCGCACATCAGGATGCGGCCGGCGAACAGATAGCCGCTGTCGTTCGCGATCAGGTCGCGGATCAGTTCCGTGGTGTCGGCCCAGGGGCCGGGGATGCACAGGACCATCTCGGGGAGGTCGGCGGGCTCGCTCACGTGGGTGCCTTCTCGGTGCTGAAAGCGGCCATTCTGCCGTCGGCCCCGCAGCTCAGTACTTGATCGTGATGCCGGCCTTCACGCCGTTGTTCTGCTTGCCGTCGGATTCGACGCCGGCCGAGAACGAGGTGTTGCCGCCGGTGCTGCCGCCCACCGAGTAGATCGGGCGCGAGCCCGAGGTGTCCATGCCGCCGTAGGCCGCGGCGCCGCTGGGGCGTTGCACGCCGATGGTCGCGCCGAGGGTGTCGGCCGACTTCTCGGTGGGCGCGATCTTGGGTGCGACGTAGAGGATGGTGCCGTCGTCGGTCTTCACGGGGAGCTTGGGCTCGTCGGCACAGGCGAGGGTGGCGGCGGCGCAGCCGGCAGCCAGTACCAGGGTGGTGCGGATATGCATCGAGCAGAGCAGACACGATCGGAGCCGGCTGCGGCGTAGGCGAGAGTCCCGCCCGGAGGCCCGAAAAGCACTTAGAACGCTCGGTTGTTAAGAACCGACTTTTCAGTCGTTTGAAGATCGCGGGCGCGCTCCTACAGTGATGGTCATCGCCACCAACGGCGCATGCATCCACACAGCAACGCACACCAGGAGCCCGCACACCATGTCCGTGGAAGTTGAAGACCTCGTCCTGCCCGAAGCGCTCGAGAAGGCGCGCGCCCATGCCGCCGAAGCCGGCTGGCCCTATGCCGGCGGGGTGACGCCGCCCGTGGCCTGGCAGCTGGTGCAGGAAGGCAAAGCGGTGCTGGTCGACGTGCGCTCGGGCGAGGAACGCAAGTTCGTCGGCCACGTGCCCGAGAGCCTGCACGTGGCCTGGGCCACCGGCACCGCGCTCACGCGCAATCCGCGCTTCGTGCGCGAGCTCGAGGCCAGGCTCGCGAAGGACGGCGGCAAGGATGGCGTCGTGCTGCTGCTGTGCCGCAGCGGCAAGCGCTCGGCGCTCGCGGCCGAGGCCGCCGCCAAGGCCGGCTTCTCGCAGGTCTACAACGTGCTCGAGGGCTTCGAGGGCGAGATCGACGGGCAGCAGCATCGCGGCGGCTCCGATGGCTGGCGCTTCCATGGCCTGCCCTGGGTGCAGGACTGATTTCTCCCCACGCACGGAAGGAAGAACGGCCCATGGCCCATTTCGAAGTCGCGGAGATCGTTGCCGCGCTGCATGCGGTGCGCAACGAATGGCGCGACCTGCAGCGCCGCTCGCGCGAACCCGGCGCGCGCGAGTTCCCCTCGCGCGACGCACTGGCCCAGATCGTGGAATCGCTCAAGGGCGCGCTGTTTCCGATGCGGCTCGGCCCGCACGACCTGCGCCACGAGAGCGAGGATTTCTACGTCGGCCACACGCTCGACGCCGCCTTGCAGGCGCTGCTGACGCAGGCGCGGCTGGAACTGCATTTCAATGCGCGCCACGCACCGCGCAGCGCGAGCGAGATCGACGAGGCCGCCACCGCGGCGGTGCGCAGCTTCGCGAACCGCCTGCCCGAACTGCGCCGGCTGCTCGACAGCGACGTGCTCGCGGCCTACCAGGGCGACCCGGCCGCGCGCAGCGTCGACGAGGTGCTGCTGTGCTATCCGGGCGTGCTCGCGATGATCCACCACCGGCTCGCGCACGAGCTCTACCGCCTCGACCTGCCGCTGCTGGCGCGCATCGTGGCCGAGCTCGCGCACGGGCAGACCGGCATCGACATCCATCCGGGCGCGCGCATCGATGCCGGCTTCTTCATCGACCACGGCACCGGTGTCGTGATCGGCGAGACCGCGGTCATCGGCAAGCGCGTGCGGCTCTACCAGGCCGTGACGCTGGGCGCCAAGCGCTTTCCGACCGACACCGAGGGCAACCTGCAGAAGGGCCTGCCGCGCCATCCGGTGGTGGAGGACGACGTGGTGATCTACGCCGGCGCCACCATCCTCGGGCGCGTCACGCTCGGCAAGGGGGCCGTCATCGGCGGCAATGTCTGGATCACCGACGACGTGCCGCCGGGCGCGAGCGTCACGCAGGCCAGCCTGCAGAAGAACAACGCACCGAGGGGGTGAACACACCATGAATGCATTCGTCGAAGATTTCGGAGTCGCCGTGCGGCAGTTGCGCGAGGCCCATGGCTGGTCGCAGGAGCAGCTCGCGGAGCGCTCGGACCTCAACCGCTCCTACGTGGGCGAGGTGGAACGCGGCCGCGTGATCCCCTCGATCGTCACCGCGCACAAGCTCGCCACCGCGCTCGAGATCAACATCGTGCATCTGCTCTCGCGCTGCGAGCAGCTCGGCCAGTCGCGCCTGGCACGCCGGATCAACTTGGCGGCTATAGCCTGTTGAGGGGAAACCCTTGGCGCCGGGACACTCCCGCCGTCAGTCGCGTTCGTCCCTTTTCTTCATTCCCACGGCCTTTCGGAGTCGCCGGCACCGCTCGCGGTGACCCGGTGGGCCTGACCACATCGGAGTTTTCTTCATGACCGCAACCGTCGGTGGAACCACCGCGCTCGGCGACAACGCCGCAAGGCAGTTGGCCAATGCCACCAAGACCGTTCCCCAGCTCGAGACCATCAGCCCGCGCTGGCTGACGCACCTGCTGCAATGGGTGCCGGTGGAGGCGGGCATCTACCGCGTCAACAAGGTCAAGAACCCCGAGTCGATCAAGGTCACCTGCACCTCGCGCGAGGAAGAGAACCAGCTGCCGCGCACCTTCGTCGACTACGAGGAGAACCCGCGCGAGCACTACCTCAATGCCGTGAGCACCGTGCTCGACGTGCACACCCGCATCTCCGACCTCTACAGCAGCCCGCACGACCAGATCAAGGAACAGCTGCGCCTCACGATCGAGACGATCAAGGAGAACCAGGAGAGCGAGCTCATCAACAACCCCGACTACGGCCTGCTGGCCCAGGTCAGCGAAGAGCAGCGCATCTTCCCGTTGACCGGCGCGCCCACGCCCGACGACCTCGACGAGCTGCTGACCAAGGTCTGGAAGGAACCGGCCTTCTTCCTCACGCACCCGCTGGCGATCGCCGCCTTCGGCCGCGAGGCCACGCGCCGCGGCACGCCGCCGCCGACCGTGAGCCTGTTCGGTTCGCAGTTCATCACCTGGCGCGGCATTCCGCTGATCCCGTCGAACAAGGTGCCGGTGGCCGACGGCAAGAGCAAGATCCTGCTGCTGCGCGTGGGCGACAAGCGCCAGGGCGTGGTCGGCCTGTTCCAGCCGGGACTCGCGGGCGAACAGAGCCCGGGCCTGTCGGTGCGCTTCATGGGCATCAACAACCATGCGATCGCGTCGTACCTGATCTCGCTGTACTGCTCGCTCGCGGTGCTGACCACCGATGCGCTGGCGGTGCTCGACGACGTCGAGATCGGCAAGTACCACGACTATCCCGACACCTACAAGTAAGCCGCGGTGAGCTCCCCATTGACTCCAGGCGGCCTGCCTTCGGTGCCGTCGTCCGCCGAGGCGCCGTTCGATCCGGCGCTGCTCGCGCGCATGGCGAGCGCGATGTTCGCGGCGCTGCCGGGCACGCCGCCGGCTTCGCTGCAAGGCTCGTCGCCGGCAGCTTTGCTGCCGGGTGCCGCCAGCGGCCTGGTGCCGGGCGCGCAGTTCCCCGCCAACATCGCGCCGCCGGGTTCGCCGCTCGTGAGCCCGGCCGGCTTCGGGCTCAGCGTGCCGGGCACGCCGATCCCGCAGGGGCAGCTGCCGGGCACCAACCTGCTGCCGGCCTCGCCCACGCAACTGCCTTCGCTCGCGAACCGCGCGCCCGCGCTGCTGCCGCATGCGGTGGCGGGCAACGGCGTGCCCGACACCGTGCTGTCGGTGGCACCGGCCTTCGAGCCGCGCGCGGGCGGCAACGTGCTCGGCGTGCCGCCGGTGCAGCCCTCGCAGGCCGCATCGAGCGCCGCCTCGCCGTACTACTTCCTCGGCGGCAACCATGGCCAGCCGGCGGGTGCCGGCGGCTTCGCGGTGCACGATCCCTTCGCCGACCTCGCGGCGCTGGCCGTGTCGCGCGAGCCCGCCGCGCCGCCGTCGGCACCGCCCGCGCCCGTCAATGGTCGCGATGCGCAGTTCTACTTCGTCGACGCGGTGCGGCTGCCCAGCGGCTTCGTCACGCCGGCCAAGGCCGATCCGCGCGGGCCCGAGGCGGTGCCGCTGGCCGGCAGCGGCCAGCATCCGCCGTTCGACGTCAACGCCGTGCGGCGCGACTTCCCGATCCTGCAGGAGCGCGTGAACGGCAAGCAGCTCGTGTGGTTCGACAACGCGGCCACCACGCACAAGCCGCAGTCGGTGATCGACCGCATCGCCCACTTCTACGCGCACGAGAACTCGAACATCCACCGCGCGGCGCATGAGCTGGCCGCGCGCGCCACCGACGCCTACGAAGGCGCGCGGGAGCGCGTGCGCAGGTTCATCAACGCGCCCGAGGTGGAGGAAGTGATCTTCGTGCGCGGCACCACCGAGGCCATCAACCTGGTGGCCAAGAGCTGGGGCGGCCAGCACGTGGGCGAGGGCGACGAGATCATCGTCTCGAACCTCGAGCACCACGCCAACATCGTGCCGTGGCAGCAACTCGCCGCCGCCAAGGGCGCGAAGCTGCGCGTGATCCCGGTCGACGACTCGGGCCAGGTGCTGCTCGACGAGTACCGCAAGCTGCTCAACGACCGCACCAAGATCGTCGCCGTGACCCAGGTCTCGAACGCGCTCGGCACCGTGGTGCCGGTGAAGCAGATCGTGGAACTCGCGCACCGCGCGGGTGCCCGGGCGCTGGTCGACGGCGCGCAGTCGGTCTCGCACATGCGCGTGGACGTGCAGGACATCGGCGCCGATTTCTTCGTGTTCTCGGGCCACAAGGTGTTCGGCCCGACCGGCATCGGCGTGGTGTGGGGCAAGCGCGAGGTGCTCGAGGACATGCCGCCATGGCAGGGCGGCGGCAACATGATCGCCGACGTGACCTTCGAGAAGACCGTGTTCCAGCCGATCCCGAACAAGTTCGAGGCCGGCACCGGCAACATCGCCGACGCGGTGGGCCTGGGCGCGGCGATCGATTACGTCAACAAGGTCGGCATCGAGAACATCGCGCGCTACGAGCACGACCTGCTGGTCTACGGCATGGCGCAGCTCGGCGCGATTCCCGGCGTGCGGCTGATCGGCACCGCGGCTGACAAGGCCAGCGTGATGTCCTTCGTGCTCGACGGCTACAGCACCGAGGAGGTGGGCCAGGCGCTCAACGAGGAAGGCATCGCGGTGCGCACCGGCCACCATTGCGCGCAGCCGATCCTGCGGCGCTTCGGCGTCGAGACCACGGTGCGGCCCTCGCTGGCCTTCTACAACACCTTCGACGAGATCGACCGGCTCGTGGCGGTGGTGAGAAGGCTCGCGGGCCAGCGGCGCGCGGGTTAGTTCGACGACCCGAGGTGCTGCCTGAAGAAGGCCAGCACCTCGGCGTTGAAGGCCGCATGGAAGGCCGTGCGGTCGAAGCCCGGGCCGTCGCGGCAGATCTCCGGATTCGCCGCGAGCTGCGCGGCGGAGCAGGGCGCGAGAAAGCCGAAATGGCCGGCCTTGTCGGCCACGCGCCAGTCCGGGGCCGTCGGCAGGTTGCGCCGCACGGCCGCCACGTTGTCGGGCGTGACGCCATCGCCCCCGTATGCCGAGGCCCAGAGCTGCACCGGCACCTTCACCTGTTTCAGGCTCTCGGCATCGAACAGCATGCTGAGCGGATCGGCGATCACCGCGGCCCGGATGCGCTCGTCGTGCGCCAGCGGTGCCGCGAGCAGCGCGCGAAAGCGCTGCCGCATGGCCGTGCAGGCCGGGCCCTGCGGCGCCGCGCTGCAGGGCGAACCGGGCAGCGGCGGCAGCTTCTCGAAATCGGGCTGCGCGCCGATCAGCACCAGGCCCGTGTAGCCGCCGCGCGAGAAGCCGTAGAAGCCGACCTTGCCGGCCGCGAGCTGCGCATGCGCGGGCCAGCGCGCGAGCATGTGGTCGACCAGGCGGCGGATGTCGGTGGTGCGCGTCGCGAGCGCCACGATGCTGTCCTCGGGGCCGCCGCGGATGCGGAAGTTGTCGTCCGAGTGGTTGATCGCGGCGACCACGAAGCCCGCGTTCGCGAGCGCCTCGGCCGTGTCGTGGTGACCGAGGAAGGAGCCGCCGTAGCCATGCGACAGCACCACCAGCGGCAGCCGGTCGCCCGCGATCGGGCAGTCGCGCACGCCGGGCAGCGTGGCGCGCTCGAGCTGGACCTGGCCGTCGGGCGCGGCGCAGGGCGTCCATACCGCGCCGCGCAGCGCCGGGCCGTCGGCATCGGCCGGTATCTCGAGGGTGCTGAAGCCCGCGGCCTGGGCGCAAGCCGCCCCCAGGCCGAGCGCGAGGGGAAGAAGGTAGCGAAGCAGGTTCATGGCGGCAGTGAAGGCCGGGATCGGCCGGCGGGACGGATCGGAATCAGCAGGTCGGTGCGCAACGCCGCCGGCGCGACCTGGCGCGGCGAGTTCAGGTAGTGCTCGAGCGTGGGCCGGTCGTCGGGCTCGTAGCCGCTGCCCGGCAGCCAGCGTGCGTAGAGCGCGTAGACGGCGGCGTTGATGCGCGTGTAGGGGCCGGCAAGCGTGTGCACCGCGTAGAGGCCGCCCGGCATGTCGAAGGCCTCGATCTCGGTGTCGCCGGCCGGCCAGGGATCGGGCGAGGCCGTCGCCACGTAGTAGCGGAAATCCGGCCGCGCCTCTGGATTGCCGCAGGAGATGCCGAACCAGCCCGACACGCGGCGCGGGCCCAGCCGGGCGCGCAGCCGCCGGTGCGTGTGCGGGATGGTGGAGGCCGGCCCGTGGTGGCGCAGCGCATGCACCGGCTGCGCCGGGCGCTCGACGATCCGCACGGCGGGTGGCGCCTCGTCGCTCCGGTCCCGCGCCACGGGCATCGCGTCGAGCACCACCGCGTGCATCTGCTGCTGGAATTCGCGCGGCGATTGCCCGGTGAACTGGCCGAAGGCGCGCGTGAAGGCCTGCGGGCTCTCGTAGCCCACGGCCAGCGCCACGTCCGTGATGCTCTGGCCGCCGCGCACGAGCAGCCGCGTGGCCATGGCGAGCCGCACGCGCCGCACCGTGGCGGCCACGGTCTCGCCCGCGACGCTCTGGTAGATGCGGTGGAAGTGGAAGGGCGAGAAATACGCGAGCGCCGCGAGGTCCTCGAGCCGGTGGTTCGCCATCGGGTCGGCCACGATGGCCGCGACGGCGCGCGCCACGCGTTCGCGGTAGTCGTGTTCGGCGCGGGGGGCGGTCATGCCTGCAGTGTGCCGCCGGGCGGCGGCGGCCGCTTAGCCGACTTTGCGGAGTCCGCGACGCACAGGCTATGCTTTGCGGTCGTCGACAACGTAGCCTGTCCCTCGCATGTCCCAGCCTCCCGTTTCCACTCCCGCCTCCTCGGTCACCGACGAATCCTGCGACGTGCTCGTCGTGGGCGGCGGCCCCGCCGGCTCCACCGTGGCCGCGCTGCTCGCCCAGCAGAGCCGCAAGGTGGTGCTGCTCGAGAAGGCGCAGCACCCGCGCTTCCACATCGGCGAATCGCTGCTGCCGGCCAATGTCGAGCTGTTCGACAAGCTCGGCGTGCGCGACCAGGTCGAGAAGATCGGCATGCCGAAGTTCGGCATCGAGTTCATCTCGCCCGAGCACGAGCACCGCAGCTACGTCGACTTCGCCGAGGGCTGGGACAAGTCGCTCGACTCGGCCTGGCAGGTGCGCCGCTCGGAGCTCGACGAGCTGCTGTTCCGCAACGCGGCGGCGCGCGGCGCCGAGGCGATCGAGGGCTGCCGGGTGCGCGACGTGAGCTTCGACGCCGACGGTGCCACGGTGCGCACGCAGATGGACGACGGCGAGCGCCGCAGCTGGCGGGCGCGCTTCGTGGTCGATGCGACCGGTCGCGACACCCTGCTGGCCAACCAGTTCCGCTGCAAGGAGAAGAACCCCGAGCACAACAGCACCGCGCTGTTCGGCCATTTCCGCAACGCGAAGCGGCTCGAGGGCCGCAAGGAAGGCAACATCAGCATCTGCTGGTTCCCGCACGGCTGGTTCTGGTTCATCCCGCTGGCCGACGGCACCACCAGCGTGGGCGCGGTCTGCTGGCCCTACTACCTGAAGTCGCGCGAGAAGCCGCTCAAGGACTTCTTCTACGACACCATCGCGCTGTGCCCGGTGCTGGTCGAGCGCCTGAAGGACGCCGAGCTGGTCGACGACGCCGTGCACGCCACCGGCAACTTCTCGTACGCCAGCACCCATGCCACCGGCGACCGCTACCTGCTGCTGGGCGACGCCTTCGCCTTCATCGACCCGATGTTCTCCTCGGGCGTCTACCTCGCGATGCACAGCGCCTTCGACGGCGCCGAGGCCGTGGCCAAGGCACTCGACCGCCCGATGGAGTACGCGGGCGCGCGCGCCGACTTCGAGGCCATGATGCGCAAGGGCCCGCGCGAGTACTCGTGGTTCATCTACCGCGTGACCAATCCGACGATCCGCGAGATGTTCATGTACCCGGGCAATCCCTTCCGCGTGAAGGAGGGCCTGATGTCGCTGCTGGCCGGCGACATCTACCGCGGCACGCCGTTCTGGCGCGCGCTGGGCATGTTCAAGGTGCTGTACTACTTCATCTCGGCGATGCATCCGCGCCGCACCTGGGCCGGGTGGAAGCGGCACCGCGTCAACATCCGGGACATGGGGATGTTGAAGGGGGAGACGATCCTCAAGTCGGATTGAGCCTGCACGCCGCAGCGGCGGCTTCAGCGGGGGGCGGCGAGCCGTGCGTTCTCGCGCGCGGTGGCGCGGAAGCCGGCCGTGATGCGCGTGTCGGCGGCGGCCGCCCGCCAGAACAGCGCAGCGAGTTCGCGAGCGCGCGGCCATTCCTCGAGGGTGTCGACCGTGGGCACCAGGCTGCCGGCCGCAAGTTCGCGCGGTGGCAGTTCGCCGTTGACCGGGGCATAGAGCGTCGGCAACACGTCGTACGCGGGTGCCAGCCGCCAGTGGCCATCTTCGATCAGCAGCGAGATGTTGCCGTAGTGCCGGTCGGTGTTGCCGATCAGCCGGCCGAAGGCTTCGAGGAAGCGCAGGCGCCCAGCGTCGTCCGCCGACAGCAGTTCGCGCGAGGCCATGCGGTTGGCGGTGGCGGCCCAGTTGTCGATTTTGCCGACATGCTGCGCGTCATAGGCCATCAGCGACACCATGCCGATGCGCCCGTGCGCGGTGCGGTCGAAGCGCTCGACCTCGAGGAAGATGCGGCCGGCCTCGAGAAAGATCTGTGTGGTGGCGGCTGCGACACCGGCGTCCTGCAGCGTGCGCAGCGCGAGGTGCTCGCACACCAGCAGGTCGCGTGCGCGACGCTCGGCGGCCGAGCTGCCGGAGGGAGAGAACTTGACGATCACCTGCCGGCCTTCCCGCACCGTGCAGAACTTGGGCTGCTCGCCGCCGGCCGACGAGCCCGGCAGGCTGCCCTGCATCGCGCGGTCGGCCATCGCGGGATAGTCGGCCGTCGTCACCGATGGTGTCGCGCGCGCGGCGATCGCCTGGAAGCGCTCGAAGGAACCGACGCCGACCACGAGGCTTCCCGGCAGATCCTCGCCATTGAGCGCCAGGGCCTGGAGGATCTGGTCGTCGGTCCAGTGTTCGGGATTGGCGGGCAGGCCGAGTTCGGGATGTCCCTGGGCGAAGGCGCGGCCGATGAAGCCCTGCGGCCGCATGTCGGAGATGAACCAGGGCAGGCCGTCGTACAGGGCGCCGACCCCCTCCCGTTCGTCCATCCAGCACCGGCCGCCATGCAGCGGCACGAGGCGGCCGAAGGGCGCGGCCTTGCCTTGCGCATCGATCCTGACGACCGGAACCTCGGTGCCCACGCGCTCGACGGATCGCGGCGCCACATAGGTTTGCGAGCGTGCGGCGCCGACCTTGAGAAGCTCGGCGCTGCGCACCAGCGGCGCCAGCGCGCGCGAGGCCGTGGGCTGGCTGACGCCGAGCCGGGCCTGGACCTCGGCGCTCGTGGCCGCGCCCTGCGCCTGGATGAAGGCGAGGGCGGTTTCAGCCGGGGTGGCGGCGGAAGAGGCAGGCATTGAATACCAATGTGAATAGATAAATTATTCTATTCTTCATTGGGAAAATGCAGAAACTGAATGGATTTGTGAATAGATATTCGGAGCAACCGAGCCGGCGGCGCCCGCCGGCTCAGTTCGCCGCGCCCTGCGCGCGGGCGCGCTGCACCTCGTAGGCCTTGAGGTGCACATAGGCGATGCGCAGCACCGAGGGCACGGCGGGCGCGGGCTGCGTTGCGCGGCTCAGCAGGTCGCCGAGGATGTGGTCGGCCTCGACAGCGCCGCCGCGCGCGAGGTCCTTGTACATCGAGGCGGTGATCGGCGAGCCGGCCGCGGTCATGAAGGCATGGCCGCGCTCGATGGCGCCGGGGCGCACCGCGAACCCGTTGTGGGCGGCGATGGCGGCGCATTCGTCGAACAGGGCCAGCGCCACGTCCTGGCCGCCCGCGGCGACCACGTCGCCGATGGCGCCGCGCATCAGGCTGGTGAGGCCGGCGATCGAGGCGATGAAGACCCACTTCTCCCACATGTCCTGCAGCACGTTGTCGCTGGCCTTGGCCTCGAAGCCGGCGCCCTCGAATTGCTGCTGGATCGCCTGGATGCGCGGCGGGATGCCGCCGGCGCGGTCGCCGTAGGTGAGGCCGTGCGAATCGTTGAGGTGCAGCACGCGGCCCTCGTCGTCGAGCGTGGCCGAGATCAGGCACAGGCCGCCGAGCACGCGCGCCTCGCCGAAGCGCTCGACCAGGGCGTCGATGTGCTGCATGCCGTTGAGCAGCGGCAGGATCAGGGTCTCGGGGCCGACGGCGGGCGCGAACGAGTCCATGGTCGAGGCCAGGTCGTAGGCCTTGCTGCCGACCACGACCACGTCGTAGGGGCCGCCGATGTTCTCGGCCGACACGTGGGGCGGCGAGGGGATGTGCAGGTTGCCCTGCGGGCTCTGGATCACGAGGCCGGTGGCCGCGATCTGCGCCGCGCGCCGCGCGCGCAGCAGGAAAGTGACGTCGCGTCCCGCCGCCAGCAGGCGGCCACCGAAATAACCACCGAGTGCGCCGGCACCCACCACCAGAAATCTCATCGCGCTTGCTCCTGAATCAGACAAAGAACCGGCGGCGATGATGCCGAAGATCGCGCAAGGCTGCTCTACGCCACCGGCTTCTCCAGCAGCCGCTGGCGGGCAAAGGGCGACAGGTCGAGCGTGCTCGCGCGCCCCAGCACATGATCGGCGATGGCATCGCCGAGCCCGGCCGAGTGCTTGAAGCCATGGCCCGAGCAGGCCGAGACCACCAGCACGCCGGGCAGGTCGTCGAGCGCGTCGATGACGAAGCGGCGGTCGGGCGTCACGGTGTACATGCAGGCGCGCGCCTTGAGGGCGCGGCCCTCGATCTGCGGGAAGCGCCCGGCCACGCGCTCGCGGAACATCGCGGCGCTTTCCTCGGGCCGCACGCTGCGGTCGATGGCGTCGGGCGTGGTGGCCTCCACGTACTGCTCGGTCGCGACCTTGAGCGCGGGCTGCGCGGGGTCGGAGGACGGAAAGCCGTACATGTAGTCCTCGGGCCCGTCGCCGAACATCCAGATGAAGACCGGGAAGCGGCCGGGCGCGAAGTCGGCGGCGGCCGCGCCGGTGTCGAACCAGTGCATGACCTGGCGGTGCACCGAGAAGTCGCGCTGCCAGTCGGCGCGCGCCTGCCGGCCGAGGAACTCGGGCAGCCAGGCGCCGGCCGCGACCACGACGCGCCCGGCCTCGAAGCTCGCTGTTCCGGTGCGCACGCGCACGGTGTCGCCGTTGCCCACGGGCTCGACGGCCAGCACCTTCTCTCCGGTGCGCACCTGTGCGCCCGAGGCGCGTGCCACCGCGAGCTGGGCCTCGATCGCCGCCTCGGGCCGCACGAAGCCGGCCTCGCGCTCGTGGTAGCCGATCTCGTCGCCCTGCAGCTGGAACTGCGGGAAGCGCGCGCGGATGCCGGCCGCGTCGAGCACCTCGTGCGCGATGCCGAAGCGCTCGGCACAGGCGATGGTGCGGCGCACGAAGTCGGGCTTGCCGTGGTGCTCGGCCACGCGGCCCTGCGGCGCCAGCACCAGGCCGCCGGTGGTGGTCATAAGCGAACGGTCGGTGCGCGCTTCCAGTTCGCGCCAGATGGCGTGCGAGCGCTGCACGAAGGGCACGCACTCGTCGCCTTCGCCGATCGCGAGCCGCGTGATGCGCGAATCGCCATGCGAGGAGCCGAGCTCGTGCGGCGGCGCGAACTGGTCGATGCCGAGCACGCGCGCGCCGCGTTGCGAGAGCTGGTGGAGCGTGGCGGCGCCGAGTGCGCCGAGGCCGATGACGATGACGTCGTGGTGGGAGCTGGAAGTCAAGAGAGCAGCGGTGTCAGACGAGGTTCAGGTCCAGGAAGGCGTCCTTCACCTCGATCGGTTTGGGAATGAGCTTGAGCTGCGCGAACACGTCGGCCAGGCCCTGCTGTTCGCGGGCGATGGCCGGCGTGAGCGCGACCACGCCATATTGACGCCGTTCGGTCGCGAGCGCCAGCACCTTGGGCTCGACCTTGAGCTGCGGCGCCAAGGTGGCCACCACCTCGGCCGGATGGGCCTGGGCCCAGTCGTTGGTCTTGCGCAGCTCGGCGAACACGGTGCGCAGCAGCTCGGCATTGGCGCGCGCGAACTCGGGTTGCGCGAAGTGGTAGGTGCGGTTGCCGCTGAGGCCGGTGCCGTCGAACAGCAGGCGCGATTCGGTGGCCTGCTGCGCGCCGGCCAGGAACGGATCCCACAGGCCGATGGCCGCCACGCTGCCCGACTGGTAGGCGGCCACGGTGTCGGAGGCGGTGACGATGTAGACCGGCTCGATGTCCTCGTAGCGCAGGCCCGCGGCCTCGAGTGCGCGGATCAGCACGTACTGCGTGTTGTAGCCGCGGCCTGTCACCACCTTCCTGCCCTTGAGGTCGCGCACGGAGCGGATCGGCGAGTCGCGCGGCACCAGGAAGCCGACGCCGCCGGGGTAGGGGCTCTCGGCCGCGAGGTAGACCAGGCCCTTGCCGCTGGCCTGCTGGAACACGCCGATGCCGTCGGAGGCATGGCCGAAGTCGATGGCACCGGCGGCCAGCGCCTCCGACAGTTGCGCACCGCCGAGGAACTCGGCCCATTCCCCCTTCACGCCCGCGGGCGCGAGCGCCTGCTCGAGCCGGCCCGTGCCCTTGAGGATGTTGAGCGTGTTGAACTTCTGGTAGCCGATGCGCAGGGTCTTGGCGCGGGTCTGCGCGAACAGCGGCGTGGCGGCCGCGGCGATGGCGGCGATGGCTGAGCTGGTGCCGGCGCGAAGCACGAGGCGCCGCGAGAGGGCGGAGGAGGACAAACGGGGAGTGTTCATGGCGATGCCGCGCGCGGCGCGGTGGGAGAAGTGAGCGTGGAGGCCGGCGACTCTAGGGGCCGCGCGCGCATCGCGCGACGAAGCTTTTCGCATGAGCTCATGCGCAACTCCGCGGGGCATATGCAAGCGGAAATTGCTTCGTTGGACGCGGCGCGCGCGCTGCCTAGAGTCGCGGCTTTTCATTCCGAAGAGCAGGCATGACCCGCAGCACATTCATTCTCTCGAGCCTGGCACTGGCCATCGGCTCCTTCACCCTGTCCGGCGCCGCCTGGGCCGACCGGCTCGATGATGTCAAGAAGGCCGGCGTCCTGCGCGTGGCCGCCTTCGACGGCAACCCGCCGTTCGGCTACATCGACCCGGCCAGCAAGAAGCAGGTGGGCCACGACATCGACCTCGCGACCGAGTTCGCGAAAAGCCTGGGCGTGAAGATCGAGCTGGTGCCGACCAACCCCGCCAACCGCATCCCGCTGCTGACCTCGGGCAAGGCCGACGTGGTGTTCGCGAGCTTCACCATCACCGACGAGCGCGCCAAGGCGGTGGACTTCACCACGCCGTACTTCCTGGTCGGCCAGCAGTTCCTCGCGAAGAAGGGTCTGCTGAAGGACGTGGCGCAGATCAACGAGATCCGCATCGGCACGGAGAAGGGCACGACGATGGAATCGAACCTGCGCAAGAACTATCCCGAGGCCAAGGTCGTGCTCTACGACGATTCGCCGTTCGCGCTGGCCGCGCTGCGCAACGGCAACGTGCAGGCCATCACCAACGACGGCGTGAAGCTCACGGCGCAGTGGAACGCACTGCCCGACAAGGAGAAGTACGAGATCCCGGCGATCACGGTCTCGAAGGAGTACCTGGGCGCGGCCGTGCCCAAGGGCGAGACCCGGCTGCTCGAGGCGCTCAACACCTGGCTGGCCGAGAGCGAGAAGAACGGCCGCGCGCTGGCGATCTACGACACCTGGTTCGGCCCGAACAGCAAGGCGCCTCTGCCGCGGCTGCTGAAGATCGGCGACCAGCGCGTGGCGGCGCGCTGAAGGCGCCACGGCCTTGATCGATCTCCTGCGCGAGCAGTTGCTCGCGCCGCGCTACCTGGGCTGGCTGCTCGACGGCTGGCTGACGACGATGTGGAGTTCGCTGCTGGTGGTGGCCGGGGCCACGGTGCTGGGCGTGGCGGTCGCGGCCGGCCGTTCCTCGGACCGGCCCGCGCTGCGGCGCGCCACCGCGGCCTACGTCTCGCTGTTCCGCAACACGCCGCTGCTGGTGCAGCTTTTCTTCTGGTACTTCGGCGCGCCCTCGGTGCTGCCCGAGGCCGCGCGCGAATGGCTCTACGCGGGCCACGTGCTGTCGTTCGAGCTGCTGTCGGCGCTGGTCGGGCTCACGCTCTACGCAGCCGCCTACGTGGGCGAGGACATCCGCTCGGGCATCCGCGGCGTGCCCGTGGGCCAGACGCTGGCCGCGTCGGCGCTGGGCTTCACGCGCGCCCAGGTGCTGGCGCAGGTGGTGCTGCCGCAGGCGCTGCGCATCGCGCTGCCGCCGCTGCTGGGCCAGTACATGAACATCGTCAAGAACACCTCGCTCGCGATGGCGGTCGGGCTGGTCGAGCTGTCCTATGCCTCGCGGCAGGTGGAGGCCGAGACCTTCAAGACCTTCCAGGCCTTCGGCATCGCGACCTTGCTCTACATCGCGACCATCGGCGCGATCGAGCTGCTGGCGGCCTGGGCCGCGCGGCGGCAGGCGAGGGCGGCATGACGGTGTTCGAGACGCTGTGGGACAGCCTGCCGTACCTGCTGTGGGGCGCCTTTCCGCAGGGGCCATTGGGCGGCGCCGCGCTCACGCTGCTGCTGAGCGCCGGCTCGGCCGTCGCCTCGGCGCTGCTGGGGCTGGCCGGGGGCATCGGGCTCGCCACGGCGCGCGGCGGCCTCAAGGCGCTGCTGGTGCTGGTGCTGGGCTTCCTGCGCGCCATCCCGGTGCTGATGCTGATCTTCTGGACCTACTTCCTGCTGCCCTTCGCCTTCGGCGTCAGCGTGCCGGGCGTGCTGTCGGTGATGTGCGCGCTGTCGCTGGTGGGCGGCGCCTACCTCGCGCACGCGGTGCATGCGGGCATCCGCGGCGTGGGGGCCGGGCAATGGGCGGCCGGGCTGTCGCTCGGGCTCACGCGCTGGGGCACGCTGCGTGTCATCGTGCTGCCGCAGGCGCTGCGGATGATGCTGCCCTCGTTCGTCAACCAGTGGGTCACGCTGGTGAAGGACAGCTCGCTGGCCTACATCGTCGGCGTGGGCGAGCTGTCGTTCGTGGCCGCGCAGGTGAATGCGCGCACCATGGTCTATCCGGCCGAGATCTTCATGCTGGTGGGCGCGATCTACTGGCTGCTGTGCAGCGGGCTCGACCGGCTGGCGAACGCGTGGCTGCGGCGGGCGCGCACCGATGGCGCCGAGGCCAAGAACTTTTCCGGAAAAGGTCTTGAACGCTTCGCATAATCGCCAGCGTCATTTCGACGCCCTTCTTCACTACGACTCTCTCATCCAAGGAGCTTCACCCATGGCCCAGACCCGGATCGCCGTCATCGTCGGCAGCCTGCGCAAGGACTCGTTCAACCAGAAACTGGCGCTCGCGCTGGCCAAGCTGGCGCCCGAGGACTTCACCTTCGAGCACGTGCGCATCGACGACCTGCCGCTGTACAACCAGGACGACGACGGCAACCAGGCGGCGTCGGTCAAGCGCCTGAAGACCGAGATCGCGGCGGCCGACGGCCTGCTGTTCGTCACGCCCGAATACAACCGCTCGGTGCCCGGCGTGCTCAAGAACGCGATCGACCATGCCTCGCGCCCCTACGGCCAGAGCGCCTGGGCCGGCAAGCCGGCCGGCGTGGTCGGCATCTCGGTCGGCGCCATCGGCACCGCGCTGGCGCAGCAGCACCTGCGCAACGTGCTGGCCTACCTCGACGTGCCCACGCTCGGCGCGCCCGAGGTGTTCCTGCAGACCAAGGACGACCTGTTCGACGACAAGGGCCACATCGGCAACGAAGGCTCGAAGAAGTTCCTGCAGGGCTGGATGGACAAGTACGTGGGCTGGATCAAGAGCCACAAGGCGGCCTGAGCACGGTCCGCACGCGGGTTCAATAGAGGATCACCAGCACGGTCTCGCCGCCGAAGGCCTCGTCGCGGGCCACGGCGGCCGTGACCGGCCGGGTGGCGACCTTGCCCGCCTTGCCGTCCTTGTCGATCCTCGGCGGCAAGGGCGCGTTCAACTGCACGTAGCGCACCTGCGCCGGCGTGGCGGCGAACTCGGCCACCGCGCGCAGCGAGGCCGCGCCGGGCGGCGGCGCCACGGCCTGCATCTGCTGGTTCACGCGCTGCGAGAGTTCCTGCAGCGCCTTGAGGTCGCCGCGTGCCGCCGCGGCCTGCAGTTCCTGCCGCATCGAATCCATCGACTTCATCGCCGCCTCCTGCTGCTTGCGGCCGGGCACCTGCGAGCCGTCGAAGGTCTTCTGGCCCTTGGCCACCAGCTGCAGCACCTGCTCGGGCGACAGCCGGGTGGTGAAGACCGCGCGGCCCTCGCGCGCGTCGCTCGCGAACGGGCGCCAGCGCAGCGTGGCCGCGTCCTTCGCGCCGACGGCGCTGGCCAGGCCCAGCCGCGTGGCATCGGGCTGCTCGTCGGGCACCAGCGCGCCGAAGCCGTTGCGCTGGCCGGCGCGCATCCACGGTCCCAGGCCCTTGCGGAAACGGTCGTCCTGCACCTCGAGCATCTGGCGCGCGATCGCCCGCACGCCGGGCGAGGTGTGGTCGAGCGCGGCCAGCACCGCCTCGCGGTCCTCGGGCGAGCCGATCTTGCCGAGCCGGCGCAGGCCCATCTCGGCCAGCATGGGGAAGCGGGCGCGCGCGGCGCTGCGCAGCACTTCGCGGTCGATCTCGCCGCGCGACTGCAGCATCTGCAGTTCGCCGTAGAGCGCCAGTTCGAGTTCGGTGCGCAGGCCGGGGCAGGCGGCGTTCCAGCGGCCGTCGACGCACTGGGCCTCGAAGCGCGGCAGCACCTGCTCGGGCGGGATCTCGGTGCGCGGGCCGCCGATCAGCAGCGCGGCGCTCAGCAACAGGGCTTCGTTCATGGCGATGACTCCGGATGGGGGCTCACTGGGTGGCGCGGCGCATCGCGTTGCCCTTGGCCTTGACGTTCTTCGTCAGGGTGACGATCTCCTCGGGCGTCGGCACCACCATGCTGTTGTCGGGCTTTCGCACGTTGGTCGAGCCGGCCCATTGGCATTTGCGCGCCAGCGCGGCGATGGCGTCGCGCAGCACCCGCACGCCGGCGTCGTAGGCCTTGGCATCGCTCTGCACGAACCATTCGACCGACTCGACCGACTTGTCGCCGGCCTTGTAGGCGGCCGCGCAGGCCTTGATGTGCGTGTTCTCGTGCTCGATGGTGAATTCGGCCAGCGGCTTGCACAGCTTCTGACGGATCTGCTGCTCGGTCACCGGCCGCGTGGTCGGCGACTGGCCCGGGCGCGGAACGTACTCCACCAGTTGGCAGCTGCCGCCGCTGATCACCGTGCCGAAGGAGGGCGCCGCGGCCCCGGCCGTGCCGGCGTCGCTGGCCGGCGGCGCGAGCACGCCGTACAGGTTGCCTTGCATGGCCGCGGTGAGCGCGCTGGTGGCCTGTGTCTGCATCGCATCGATGCTCAGGGGGTAGTAGGCCTGGGAGATCCAGGTCTGGAACTTGGCGCGCAGGAACTCCTGCTCGAGCATTTCGCGGTACAGCCGTGGCAGGTCCTGGCAGCGGTCGCAATCGGGCGCGGCCTGGGCGGCGGCGCAGCCGAGCGCGAGCGCCAGCGCGGCCAGCGCGCGCGAGGGGCGTGGAAGCAGCTTCACGGTGGGGGGCTCCTGGAGGGAAGGGAGAGGGACGGCGCTTCGTCGTCGGCCGCCAGCGAGATCGCGAGCGCCAGTGCCTGGGTGCGCGGCGCGTCGGCATCGAGGGCCAGGGCGGTCTCGACGCTGCGGCGTGCCTCGGCATCGCGGCCCGCGGCGGATTCGGCCAGCGCGCGGTTGTGCCAGGCGC
>Ga0209902_100789_pt1 | contig 24529 bp, 21 predicted proteins | sample FECB27metaG_FD_188304 | JGI IMG/M metagenome (GOLD analysis project Ga0209902, IMG submission 188304) | Cyanobacterial communities from the Joint Genome Institute, California, USA - FECB-27 (SPAdes) (version 2) | ecosystem: Environmental > Aquatic > Thermal springs > Hot (42-90C) > Microbial mats...
GCTGGCATGTAGAGCCGGGCGAGGAGCGGCCGATCCTGCACTTTGCCTGGACCGAGCGGGGTGGACCAAGGGTGAGCATGCCCACCCGCCAGGGTTTCGGCTCACGCCTGCTGCAGCGGGTGCTGGCAACACAGCTCCAGGCGGATGTTGCGATGAACTTCCCCGAAGAGGGGCTGCACTTCACCATGACCCTGCCGATCCCCGGCGCACCGCCCATCTTCAACCCGGATCAATGACGCCATGCTGATGAACGCAAGCCGCTCGCACCTGATGGTGATCGATGTTCAGGCCCGACTGATGCCAGCAATCCACGAGGGTAAAGGCCTTGTGCGCAATCTGGCCATCCTGCTCGAAGCAGCCGAGCGGCTCGGGATTCCCGTCACGGTCACGGAGCAGTACCCCAAGGGGCTGGGAGCCACCCTTCCCAATGTGGCAGAAGCATTGCCCGCTGATGCCGTCACCCTGTCGAAGACAACGTTCTCGGCCGCCCGGGAGCCTTCGATTGCGGAGCGGATCGCAACGATGCGGGGCAGCGGCCGCGATCATCTCGTGGTCTGCGGAGCCGAGGCCCATATCTGCGTTCTGCAGACCGCCCTGGAGTTCAAGACGTCAGGCTTTGAGGTCTTCGTGGTGGCCGATGCGGTATCGAGCCGCTCGCCTCACAGCGTCAGCGCCGCCTGCGCGCGCCTGCTCCATGCGGGCTGCCATTGGGTAACGACGGAAATGGTCGCTTTTGAATGGATGGAGCGGGCCGCAACGGACGACTTCCGTGCCCTGGCTCCGCTCTTCAAAGACTAGCCGACGAGTTGCCTTCGCCACCGGCCGCAATGAACTCCTTCAGCTCGTCGAGGGACTGGAAGCGGAAGGTGCCGCTCGGGGTCTGAGCTTCGATCGAGCCATCCGAGAACATGACGTACTTGTTGTCGCCGGAGTTATAGGTGCCGATGACCGTAGCCGGGCTCTCCTCGCCGGAGGTTGTCTCGTCTTCGGCGAAGGCTTCCTGATCGGTTCCTGCAGCGGCAGGCTCGCGATCCTGCTGCGGCTCGCTCTCGGCCTCCACATCTGAAAAGGTCTCTAGAGGCTCATCGCTCCGGTCGCGATCCTGATTCGCAGGCTTAACGTCATCTTCCGGCTCAAACACATCGAGGTCGAGGCCAGGTTCAGCAACGAGATGCACGTCCTCATCGTTGCGCTGCCGGTCGGCTAAGAGGAAATCCGGAACCTTGAGGTCCTGCTCCTGCTCATCCTCGGAAGTCACGGTAACCGGGGTGGTTCTTGGCGGAAATGGAATGACAGGGGCGGTATCCCTGTCGCTGGGCCACTCGGCGGTCGCCACAGGCTTGTCCTGGGGCTCATCCTGCTCGCGTATCTCCTGTTCCTCGAAGAGGGGCAGGGTCGGCTGGCTCTCGTCCGCGCTGCCCTTGTCGGTACGCTCCTCGAAGGCACCGGCCGCTTCTGCGACCGCGAGACCACCGACAAGTCCTGCACCGGCCAGCGCTCCGGGCGCACGATGGCCCAGGCCGAACTCATCGGCTCCGAAGCCGGCCTGCCGCTCGGAGAGCCGCTTCTCGATCTTCGCCAGCTTGGAAACCGCCGCCGCGATGCCGAGCAGCAGCGCGCCGCTCGCGGCCGTGATGCTGCCAGCGATCACCATCGTCCAGCCGCGCTCGACCAGAACGATATCCCATCCGAAGAAAGCAGCCAGCAATCCGCCGAGGATCATCGCAAGAGCGAGGGCCAGAAGAGCGATGATCATGCCGTCTCCATCATACGCAAACCAAAGATTACTGCGGAAAAGCTATGCTTCTATAGGCAAAAGACAACCGGCTGTGAAGCTTGAGCAGAAAAAAGTCCGGAGCTTGGCCGTTGCTCTTCGGCCCCTCGCGCTTTAACTAACCCTCAAGCGCATCCGGCGATGCGCGGTCGCAAGAGACCGGCATCGGGTCGACCCCAAAGTCGCCACTACTTTCGGGTCCGATGCTCCGGGTCGCTCAATCCAAAGGAGACGCCGATGTCGTTCACCCTGCCCGAATTGCCCTATGCCTATGACGCTCTGCAGCCCTACATGTCGCGGGAAACTCTGGAGTTTCACCACGACAAGCACCATGCGGCCTACGTCAACACTGGCAACAACCTGCTGAAAGGCACGGAATTCGAGGGCAAAAGCGTCGAGGAGGTCGTGAAGGGCTCCTACGGCAAGAACCAAGCCCTCTTCAACAATGCCGGACAGCATTACAACCACATTCACTTCTGGATGTGGATGAAGCCCAATGGCGGCGGCGCCCTGCCGGGCAAGCTCGAGAAGAAGATCGTCGAGGATCTCGGCTCCGTCGACAAGATGAAGGAAGACTTCATCCAAGCCGGCGTCAGCCAGTTCGGCTCCGGCTGGGCCTGGCTCGCGCTCAAGGACGGCAAGATCACCGTCATGAAGACCCCGAACGGCGAGAACCCGCTGGTCCACGGCGCCCAGCCGATCCTCGGCTGCGACGTGTGGGAGCATTCCTACTACATCGACTACCGCAACCGTCGCCCCGACTACGTCAAGGCCTTCCTCGACAATCTCGTGAACTGGGAGCATGTCGAAGAGATGTTCGAACAGGCGTCGAAGTAAGCGATATACCTATACCGTTACGTCAGACGGGTCTCTTCGGAGGCCCGTTTTGTTTTTGGGATACGGAAGCCGCCCAAATTCCCCTCTGCTGTCACCCCAAGGCCGCGCAGCGACGCCTGGGATGATGGCGGACGCTTAAAGATGACTGACGAGATTGATATGACGCGTTTCCAGCAGGTCATTGAATGCGGCTGAACTAAGGTAGTTCAACTCCTCCACGCGGCTCTCCACTGCTGGGTCGAGCGCCCTCAACTCGTCGTCCACATAACCCGGATGACACATGACGACCGGGTGAGGTCCAAGCCTTGAGAACGCCTCCCGGAACACCCGGACAGCCGGCATGGAGAGGTCGAGTGGGGCAAAGCCTGAGAAGCCTTCATTCGTCTGAAATCCGGCGGCACGGGCGCTTCGGGCGAAGCCGCGGCTCAAGGATTTCACGATGAGAGCTTTGCGGCGCCCGATGGGACGGCGCAGGATCGAGGCAACCTTGTCGGACGGATCTCGCAGCCAGATACGCCCCGCATAGCCCCTTGCCTGCAGAACCTGGATCAGGGCCCGCCTGATCACCGGCAGAACATGCACATGCTGATGGCCGTCCACGAAGACCGGAGCCTCGCCGTGAACCTCCACGAAGGCGTCGAGCTGGCGCTCGATCTCTTGAGCGATTTCGCCCGCCGGAAGCTGTCGCTTCAGCGCCTTCGGCAGCAAGTCCTTCAGGCTGGGAAAAATTCCCGACGGCGCGAGCTGCGGCATCCGCCCCAGGGGCGGTCCCGCCGTGAGATTGAGGTGAAGGCCCACCGCGATCCGGTCCTGCAGGGGCTTCAGATCGCCTGCAGCGCGCCGCCAGCTGGGCATGTTGGTCATGGCTCCCGTGGCCGAGAGGCGGCCCATTTCCGCCAGTTCAACGATGCCCCGGCTCACTCCATCGGCGAGGCCAAAATCGTCGGCGCAAAGGATGACGTTGCGAAAGGAACCCATGTATGCCCTAAAATTTAGCTATGCCGCAGCCTAATCCCCTTGAGCAAAGCTGCAAACTCGGCTCTTGATGCGGCCCGACAATCAAGGGTTCTTCCAGTGGCGTCGCCCAAGCTCAGTGTCGTTATCCCGGTCCACAACGAGAGCGCCAACATCGCGCCTCTCTGCGAGCGCCTTCTGCCGGTCCTCAGCCGCATCACCCAGGATTGGGAGGTGATCTTCGTGGATGACGGCAGCCGGGACGACACCCTGGAACTCATCCGGGATGTCAGCCATACCGAGCCCCGGATCGGAGCCGTCTCCTTCAGCCGCAATTTCGGCAAGGAGATCGCTATCGCGGCCGGTCTCGACCATGCCCGCGGCGACGCGGTGGTGATCATGGATGCCGACCTCCAGCACCCACCCGAAATGATCGAGGCCTTCGTGGAACGCTGGCGGGAGGGCTTCCTCATGGTCTACGGCCAGCGCACGGACCGCTCGGATGAGACCCGGGCGAAGCGCGGCTTCGCCCAAGCCTTCTACAAGCTCTTCGCCCGCTTCGGCGAGATCCCCCTGCCCGAGGGCGCAGGCGACTTCCGGCTCATCGACCGGAAGGGAGTTGACGCCCTCAGAACCCTTGGCGAGAAGGCACGCTTCTCAAAGGGCCTCTATGCCTGGATCGGCTTCAAGGCCACCGGGGTGCCCTTCGTGGTGGAGGAGCGCCGCTTCGGCACCACCCAGTGGAGCTTTCGAAAGCTCTTCCGCTTCGCCTTCGATGGGATTGCTTCCTTCTCGACCGTGCCCCTGCGGATCTGGACCTATATCGGCTTCCTAATCTCGTTCCTGGCCATTGCGACAGCTATCTTCTTTACAGTTCGGACGCTCCTGTTCGGCACCGACCTCCCGGGCTTTCCGAGCCTGATCGTCTCCGTCATGTTCTTCTCAGGCATCCAGCTCATGTCGCTCGGGATCGTCGGCGAATATGTCGGCCGCATCTTCGCCGAGGTGAAGCGGCGGCCGCTCTACGTGGTGGCCGAGCGGGTCGGCGGTGCGGCGGAGGTGTCGAGCGACATCGTTCCCGACACCTACCGCATGCGCCGGGTCTGATCGATGTTCAAGAAGATCCTCTCCGTCGGCGGCTGGACGCTCGTCTCGCGTCTCACAGGCTTCATCCGCGACGTGGTTCTGGCGGCTGTCATAGGCGTCGGTCCCATCGCCGACGCCTTCGTGGTTGCCTCCCGCATTCCCAATCATTTCCGCGCGATCTTCAGCGAGGGCGCCTTCAACAGCGCCTTCCTTCCCACCTATGCGGGCGTGCTCGAGCGGGAGGGCGCCGCCCCTGCCCGCTCGTTTGCCAGCCGCATCAGCACCCTGATGCTGATCGTCCAAATCGTGCTGCTGGCAGCGGCCCTCGTGGGCATGCCGGTGGTGGTGAGCCTGCTCGCTCCCGGCTTCTCGGACGAGCCGCAGAAATTCGACCTGGCGGTGACGCTCACCCGCATCACCTTTCCGTATCTCCTCTTCGTCACCCTGGTGACGATCCTCTCAGGCATCCTCAATGCCCATGAGCGCTTCGCCGCCGCCGCCGCCGCACCCGTGCTGCTCAACGTCTCCATCGTGGTGGCGCTGGCGGTTGCGTTCCTGTTCCCGAATGCCGGTTATGCGGCTGCCTGGGGCGTCACAGTGGCAGGCGTGCTCGAACTGCTGCTGGTCTGGTTTTCCGCGAAGCGCCTGGGCGTGGCGCCGACGATAGCAGTGCCGCGCTTCGACCCGGCCATGAAGCACTTCTTCAAGGTGTTGGGGCCGGCGGTCATCGGTTCGGCGGGCGTGCAGCTCGCCATGTTCGCCGACACGATTATCGCCTCCTTCCTGCCGACCGGCGCAGTTGCCTCGCTCTATTACGCCGACCGCATCTACCAGCTGCCGCTGGGCGTGATCGGCATTGCGGCCGGCACCGTGCTGCTACCGGAGATGAGCCGCCGCATCGCGGCAGGCGACGTCACCGGGGCTCACGGGGCTCAGAACCGGGCCGTGGGGCTGACCCTGGCGCTCGCCGCACCCTTCGTGGTGGCCTTCGTCACCATGCCCGACCTGATCATGTCGGCCCTGTTCCAGCGCGGTGCCTTCGATGCCGCCGCCGCCGAGCGCTCCGGCGCGGTGCTCGCGGCCTACGCCCTCGGCCTCCCCCCGGCCGTGCTCATTCGCTCGGCGGTAGCGAGCTTCTATTCCCGCTCCGATACGGTGACGCCGCTCATCGCCTCGCTCACGGCGGTCGCGGTCAATGTGGCGTTGAAGATCGTGCTGACGGGACCTTACGGCGTCGTCGGCCTGGCGCTTGCTACGGCCATCGGCATCTGGGTCAATCTCGGGCTCCTCGTGCTTCTCGCCATGCGGCGAGACTGGATGGCGCCTGGCGGCACCCTGGGCCGCACCGCCGCCGCTGTCGCTGTCGCAAGCCTGCTGCTCGGGGCCTTTGCTTGGTTCGCACCGATTCCGCTGTCGGAGTGGACGACGCGCCTTCCCGCCTGGAACAGCGAGATCCTGCTTGCGGCCCTTGGAGCCTCCGGTGCCCTCCTCTATGGCGGCACGCTGCTGGCCGGCTTGAAGGTGCTGGGTGTCAGGCTGTCCAGACGCTGACGTCGCTCAAGGTGAACAGCTCCCGCTCCGCCGCGATGCCCCGCAGGCGGTGGCTGCCGAGGGAGCGAACCGGCACCGGGCTAACCGAGGCCACCCGGTCGGACAGAATGATCGAGCAATCGAGGGCGTTGCACAGCGCCTCCATCCGGCTTGCCTCGTTCACGGCAGGCCCGATCACTGTGAAGTCGAGGCGCCCGGCGGCCCCGATATTGCCGTAGAACACGTCCCCGCAATGAAGCGCAATGTCGAGGGCGAGCGGCGTCTCATACGCGCGGTTGACGGCCTCGTTGCGTTCGAACGCCACCTGCGCGGCCCGGATCGCCGCCGCGCAGGCGCTCTCGTGCGATTGCTCCTCGGTGATCGGGAAGGCGGCCAGCAGGCCATCGCCTAAGAACTTGAGCACCTCGCCGCCCTGCTCGGCCACCGGGTCGGCCATGGCCTCCAGGTGCCGGTCGAGCCGGGCGATCAGATCGAGACCTGCCGTGTCCGCAAGCGTCGTGAAGCCCCGAAGATCGGCGAAGAGCAAAGCCGCCTCGATGGTCGTGCCGGAACCGCGCCGGATCGCCCCGCTCAGCACGCGCCGGCCGGCCGAAAAGCCCACATAGGTGTCGAGCATGGTCACGGTAAGGTCGAACAGGGTCATGCGATAGGCAGCCAACCCTAAGAGCGGCAGGAGTGCGTCGACCCGGGCGACCTCCTCCGGACGAAAGCCTTCAGGTCGGCTGGTCGAGAAAGAAGCGCCGAAGCCGCGCAAGTCCGGAGCGCTGGTGTTGCCGAAGCTGAAGAGGCGCGCCAGGTAATCGGTTCCTCCGAGTCGTCTGATGTCCTCGAACACGCCGAACCGATCCGCATCAGAGCCGTAAACGTGCCAGTAGCAGCTCTCCTGCTCGGTGCGCATCATGTACGCGAAGGGGCTGAGCTCGAAGGCATCCGCATTGCGCTCATGCGAGACCCCTTCCACGACGGTGCCGGCAGAGCGCGTCCACACATGGGTATAGACGCGGATTGTCGGATTGACCGTCGGCAGCGCGATATAGGCCCGGACTAGGGGAATGCCCTCCCCGACCAGCCGCTCAGCAAGACCTGCCAGAAGCGAGCCGACATCTGAGCCCCGCAGGCCCTGTTCGATGATCCATTCGTCGAGATTCGCCATGAGCCCACTCTAGCATCTCAGGCAGCGATGTCCTTCATGACGTCGCCGACCTAGCGGCTGGCGTGGCGCGTTGTGCCTCCCGTTCCGGCGATTTCTGTGAGGAGCTTGCGGCGCGCCGCCAGCGCGAAGGGCCGGGTCTCGTCGGCGATCTCGACGAAGGAGCCGGGTCCGCCGATGACATTCTGCCCGTAGTAATCCTCCAGCGACATGCCGCCGGGACCGCCCGGCCGGCCGCTGCCGGGCCGGCGGATGGCGAGCGCGTTGATGGTGAAGCCCTTGGCCAGCGCCTCCCCCCTCACCTGCTCCAGGGACCGGCCGTTCATGTTCGGACCGTCGCCCGAGACGTCGATAACCTTGCGCGTGCCCTCATGGGCGTTGCTTTCCACGAGCTTCATGGAGAAGTCGATGGCGTTGGAGATGGAGTTGTAGCCTGTTGCGCCTCGGGGAGCGCTCAGGAGCTTGTCGGCGAACACCCTGGCACTCGCCTCGTCGCGGATCACATGCCAGTCGACGATCAGCACCTGGGAACTCGGCCCGCCCCATTCCATGAAGGCCACCGCGATAGCCCCAAGTGGGCCGTCTTTGATGCCGGTAAGCACGTCGGGGCTCGTGAGCGCATCGGCCCAACCCTGCCGCTGGAGGCGCAACTCGTCATTGTCGATGGAGCCAGACCCGTCGGCGGCGAAGACCAGCTCCAGATCGACGGATTCTGCAGCAGCGGGCGCGGTCAGAAAACTCAAGGCAAGAAGGCACTTCAAGATAAACCGCATCGAGGGCTCCTGCTTTGCGCGCAATGCTGGAGCCATGTAGGGCATGAAGAGGAAGAGACCGCTTCGATGCCCGATCACAAGTTTGTTGGGATCCTGCCAGTGTCATCCCCGCGAAGGCGGGGATCCATAAACACTGTGCTGACAGGTAACGGTTCGCAGTTCCTTAAGCCGCCTTGAGAATTCCCTTATCGTGAGCAAAGGCCCAGTAGAGCTCGCGGGCGCGGCGGTAGAACGGGCCGGGCTGGAGGTCGCGGGAATCGATGCGCAGAACCGGCATCACCTTGGAGTAGTTGCCCGAGATGAAGATCTCGTCGGCGCCGGCGAAATCCTCGTAGCGCAGGGTGCTCTCGACCACCTGCACGCCGTCGTTGCGCAGGATCTGGATCACGCGCTGGCGGGTGATGCCATTGAGGAACGTGCCGTTCGGATACGGCGTATGGACCACGCCGTCCTTGGCCATGAACACGTTGGATGTGGCTGTCTCGGCGATGTTGCCGAGGGCATCGCAGACCAGCGCGTTGTCGAAGCCCTTTTCCTTCGCCTCACGGATCACGCGGGCATTGTTCGGGTAGAGGGCGCCGGCCTTCGCATCCGTCGGCATGGATTCGAGGGTTGGACGGCGGAAGCTCGACTTCGTGAGCGAGGTTCCGCCCGGCACCGGCATCGGCGCCTCGAAGAGAGACAGGCAGAACTGGGTCGATTCCGGATCGGGCGCGATGGTGGCAATCCCCTCGGCCTCACCCCAGTACATGGGCTTCACATAAAGCGCTGTGCCGGGCGCGAACTTCTTCACGCCCTCACTGACGAGGTCCATGATGGCTTTAGGCTCCATAGTGGGCTTGAGGCCGATGGTCAGCGCCGAGCGATTCACGCGCTCGCAGTGCAGGTCCAGATCGGGCGCCACGCCCTCGAACACGCGGGCTCCGTCAAACACGGAGGAGCCGAGCCAGGACACGTGCGAGCGCGGCCCGATCAGGGGCGGATTGCCCTCATGCCAAGCGCCGTTGAACCAGTTCCAGGTTTGCGAATACCAAGCCACGTGTCCCATCCTTAATCGGTCAGAAGTTCTGCCCTATCGAAACGCCTGCGCCCTCTACCGTCAATCGCCAGCCTGGGGCTGGGACATAAAGTCTTGTGATGGGTTCCATGAGAGGGGCTGATCATTGGCCAGCTTGCCATTACCCGCACCCAGTGGAAATCTAGCCTACATGACCAGCCCCAGCCTCATCCCCGCCCCCACGAAGGCCGTCATCTTCGACGCCTATGGAACATTGTTCGACGTGCATTCGGCCGTCGGCCGACACATGGCCCAGGTCGGACCCGATGCGGCGCGCTTCTCGGAAGTGTGGCGCACGAAGCAGCTCGAATATTCCTGGGTGCTGTCGCTAGCCGGTCGTTACGAGCCCTTCTGGACCTTGACCGAGAAGGCCTTGGACTATGCCTTCGCGCGGTTTCCGGAGGTCGACCGGTCGTTGAGACAGCTACTGCTGGAAGCCTATCGCACGCTTGATGCCTATCCGGAGGTTAGACAGACATTGCAGGTCTTGCGCATGCGCGGCCTGCGCACGGGCATTCTGTCGAACGGCGATCCCGGCATGCTCAAAGCGGCAGTGGACTCGGCAAACCTCGCTGGCGATCTCCACGCAGTTTTATCCGTCGATGCTGCGAAAATCTTCAAGACGAGCCCGCGCAGCTACGATCTCGTGCTGCAGGCATTGTCCCTCACGCCGAATGAAGTCGTGTTCGTGTCGTCCAACCGTTGGGACATTGCAGGGGCTGCCGCTTTCGGATTCACGACAGTGTGGGTGAACCGATTGGGCCTGCCGGACGAGTACGTGGAGCTTGCGCCCAGCACGGTGATCGCATCGCTCGATGGGTTGATTTAGTGCACCGTCATGGCCGGGCTCGTCCCGGCCATCCACGTCTTTCACCGCCCTAAAACGTGGATGCCCGCAACAAGTGCGGGCATGACGTCGATAGGAGAACCGATTTTTACTTCGCCAGAGCCGCCAGAATCCTTGCCCAGGAGCGGGTTCCCTTGTGGAAGCTCTTGAGGTCGTATTTCTCGTTCGGCGAGTGGATGCGGTCGTCGTCGAGGCCGAAGCCGACGAAGAGCGTGTCGAGGCCGAGCGTGCGCTTGAAGTCGCCGCCCACCGGGATCGATCCGCCCATGCCGATGATGATCGGATCCTTCTGCCACTCGTCATGCAGCGCGGACTTCGCGGCCGTGATGGCCGGGAAGTCGTGCGGCAGGGCGAGCGCCCGCGATCCCTTGTGGTGAATGAACTCAACCGAGCAATCGGCGGGAATGCGCTCGCGCACGAAGGCTTCGAAGTTCTTGGAGATCGCAACGGGATCCTGATCGCCCACGAGGCGGAACGAGACCTTGCAGCGGGCCTCGGACGCAATCACCGTCTTGGTGCCCTCGCCCGTATAGCCGCCGATGATGCCGTTCACATCGCAGGTGGGGCGCGACTGGATCTGCTCGATGAGCATGCGGCCTTTTTCGCCGGCCGAGTGCTTCAGGCCGACCTGCCCGAGGAACTCCTCCTCCGTCAGGTTCAGGCCCTTCCACTGCTCCAGCACCTGCGTGGGCGTCTCAGGCACGCCGTCGTAGAAACCGGGAATGGTGATGCGGCCGTTGTCGTCGTGAAATGCCGCGATGATCTTTGAGAGCACATGGATCGGGTTGCGCGCAGCACCCCCGAAAGTGCCGGAATGCAGGTCGCGGTCGGCGCAGCGGACGATGATCTCCTCATAGACCATGCCACGCAACGACGAGGTGATGCCGGGCGTATTCTGGTCCCACATGCCGGTGTCGCAGACGAGAGCCACATCGGCCTTCAGCTCGTCCTTGTTGGCCTCAATGAACTCGGGCAGGAACTTGGAGCCGTCCTCCTCTGCACCCTCGACCAGGAAGGTGATGTTGATCGGCAGCGAGCCCGTCTCGGCCTTCCAGGCGCGGCAGGCTTCGACGAAGGTCATCACCTGGCCCTTGTCGTCGGAGGAGCCGCGGGCGCTGATGGCCTTGCGACCGTCGGGCAGCGTGATCATGCGCGGCTCGAAGGGCGGCGTCTCCCACAGTTCCAGCGGGTCGACGGGCTGCACGTCGTAATGGCCGTAGAACAGCACATGCAGCTTCGCATCGCCCTTGGCATGCCCCACCACGGCCGGGTGTCCGCCCGTCTCACGCAAGGAAGCCTCGACACCGATGTTCTTCAGCTCATCGACGAGCCATTGGCCGGCGGTGCGGCAATGATCCTTGTAAGCGGGATCCGTGGAGATGGACGGAACCTTGAGCCACTGGAACAGGCGCTCCAGAGAAGAATCGAGGTCGGAGTCGATACGCTGCAGAACTTGGTCGAGCTTGGACATGATGGCCCTGTGTTGGAATGTGTCGCGGCCGACAAGGTGCATCCAACAGGAAGATGTCGCAAGGGGGGATCAAGGAACCGTCATCCCGGACGGCGCAGCCGATCCGGGATCGCAAGACAAGTAGAGCGCGGGTTTCCCTCCCCCTTGTGGGGAGGGACTAAGGGTGGGGTGTAAGCGACGGCATGTCCGTGTATGGCGCTAACACCCCCACCTCCAACTCCTCCCCACAAGGGGGAGGAGGGCTACAGCTCCAGTCTCGTCCAGCGATCCCGGGTTCTGCTCCGCAGCCCCGGGATGACCATCGAGAAAAACTACCGCCTCAACAGCCCGCCCAAGGTCCCACGCACGATGGCACGGCCGATGGAGCTGCCTTGGCGCCCGCCAATGGACTTGCCGATCTCGGCCGCGAGGTTGCCGACCGTCTGGTTTACGATGGTTCGCGTCACCTCGCGGGTGACACGCTGCGTCACCGTCATGGAGCCCTTGCGCTGCGTTCCCGCTCCGAAGAGGCCGCCCAGCATGTCGAGGATGCCGCCTCCCCCTTCCGCCGCCTTCGCCTCGGTGGCCGCCTGCTCGGCGCGCTTGGCGAGCATCTCATAGGCCGATTCCACATCGATGGACTGATCGTATTTTCCCTTCATGAGGCTCGCCGCGATGATCTGCTGGCGCTCGGTCAGCTCAATCGGCCCCACCTGTGCCATGGGCGGCGCGATGAGCGTGCGCTCCACCATGGATGGGGCGCCTTTGCCTTCAAGGGTCGAGACCAGGGCCTCGCCGACGCCGAGCTCCGTGATGGCCTTCTCCGTGTCGAAAGCGGGATTCTCCCGGAAGGACTGGGCAGCCGCCCGCACCGCCTTCTGCTCGCGCGGCGTGTAGGCGCGCAGCGCGTGTTGAACGCGGTTGCCGAGCTGCGCCAGCACGCTCTCAGGGATGTCGATCGGGTTCTGGGTGATGAAATAGACGCCGACGCCCTTGGAGCGGATGAGGCGCACCACGCGCTCCACCGTTTCCACCAGAGCCTTCGGCGCATCGTTGAACAGCAGATGCGCCTCGTCGAAGAAGAACACCATCTTGGGCTGGTCGAGGTCGCCCACCTCGGGCAGTTCCTCGAAGAGTTCAGACATGAGCCACAGCAGGAAGGTGGCGTAGAGGCGCGGATTGCTCATGAGCTTGTCCGCCGCCAGGATGTTGACGATGCCGCGCCCGTCGCGATCAGTGCGCATCAGGTCCTTGATGTCCAGTGCCGGCTCGCCGAGGAACTCGTCGCCCTGCTGGTTCTCCAGCACGAGGAGCTGGCGCTGAATGGTGCCGATGGTCGCCTTCGACACATTGCCGTAGGTGGTGGTGAGCTGGCTCGCATTGTCGGAGACGAGCTGCAGCAGCGCGCGCAGATCCTTCAAATCGAGCAGCAGCAGCCCCTGCTCGTCGGCGATGCGGAAAACGATGTTGAGCACGCCCTCCTGCGTGTCGTTGAGATCGAGCAGGCGCGAGAGCAGCAGCGGCCCCATCTCGGAGATCGTCGCCCGCACCCGGTGTCCCTGTTCACCAAACAGATCCCAGAACACCACCGGGAACTTGTCCGGCACGTAATCGACGCCAATGTCCTTGGCGCGCTTGACCAGAGGCTCCTTGCCGTTGCCGGGCGCGGCCATGCCGGAGAGATCGCCCTTGATGTCGGCGGCAAAGACCGGAACGCCCGCATTGGAAAAGCCTTCCGCCAGCACCTGCAGGGAAACGGTCTTGCCCGTGCCCGTGGCCCCGGTCACGAGACCATGCCGGTTGGCGAGCCTGAGATCGAGATATTCGGGCTTTGTGCTTTTCCCGATGAAGATCTTCCCGTCTTGCAGCATCACGTCCTCCAGAATCCCTTTATGGATCTTAGAAGCGTCGCCGCGAGTTTCCACTCTCGGAATTCTTGATTAAACAGTTCAGACATGAACTATCGGCCCCGTTCCAGTTTCAGGAGAATCAGATGGAAGAGCTCATTGCCCGCGTGACGCAGAAGACGGGTCTCGACGCAGCGACTGCCCGCAAGGCGATCGGCATCATTCTAGGCTACCTCCAAAAGGAAGGACCCTCGAGCGAGGTCAACCAGCTGATCCAGGCTCTGCCAGGCGCCCAGGACGCTATTGAAGAGGGCAAGACCGGCGGCAGCGGCGGCCTCATGGGTATGATGGGCTCAATGGGCGGCGGCGTGATGGCGCTCGGTGGCCAGCTCATGGGCATCGGCGTGTCCATGGGCCAGATGCAGCCGCTCGGCAAGGAGCTCTTCACCTATGGCCGCGAGAAGGCGGGCGAGGACGTGATGGGCCCGATCGTCGGCTCGATTCCGGGGCTGTCACAGTTCGTTTGATCGACAGGCCGTCACAATGCGTCATCCCGGGGCTGCGAAGCAGAACCCGAGATCGTCGAACGAATATTCCGCATCATGGCCGGGCTTGTCCCGGCCATCTCGTTTTCCACGCCGCTACATTCTCCTGGTCGGGATCACCGGCACAAGGCCGGTGATGACGCCGATGGGCGTTCCATTTCACCCTCACCCTTTGGGGCATTCCCACCGTCCCCTCCTCCCGGTATTGTCCCGCGCAATTCGCGCCCCCTTCCTCCGGACGAGGCCCTCATGGACGATCTCTCTCTCGCCGCCGATTTTCCGCAAGCGACCCGCGAGCAATGGCTCAAGCTTGTCGAGGGCGTGCTGAAGGGCGCTGACTTTCAGAAGAAGCTCGTTTCCCACAGCCATGACGGCATCGACATCCAGCCGCTCTATCCGAAGGCGGAAGGATCCACGCCGATTGCGCGCGAACAGGCCGGCCGCTGGCGTGTCTCGCAGCGCGTCGACCATCCCGACCCGGCGAAGGCCAACGAACTCGCCATCATCGATCTCGAAGGCGGCGCCGACGCGCTGACCCTGGTCACTCGCAAAGCCCCCGTTGCGCGCGGCTTCGGGGTGGCGATCAACTCCGTCGAGGATCTCGACCGGACGCTGGGTGGTGTGATGCTCGACCTAATCCACCTGCGCGTCGATGCAGGCGGGCATGGACGCCAGGTGGCCGCACTGGTGCTAGCATTGGCCGAGCGACGCGGCCACAAGCTCTCCGACCTCTCCCTCGATCTCGGCCTCGATCCCATCGGTGCCATGGCGGCCATGGGCCGGATGTCGGCGTCCTGGGATGCGATGGCGCAACGCATGGGCGACACCCTTAGCTATCTGACGTCCAAGGGCTTCGCAGGCCGCGCTTTCCTGGCCGACGGGCGCGCCTATCACGAGGCCGGCGCCAGCGAGGCGCAGGAGCTCGCAGCCGTGCTTGCGACGGGCCTGAGCTATCTGCGCGGCCTGGAAGCCGCAGGGCATTCGCTTGATGCGGCACGCCGTGCGCTGTCATTCCTGCTGGTGGCCGATGCGGACGAGTTTCTCACCGTGGCGAAGTTGCGGGCTCTGCGCCGCCTGTGGGCGCGGGTCGAGCAGGCCTGCAACTTGGAGCCGAGGCCGATCCGCCTGCATGCGGAAACTGCCTGGCGCATGACCACGCGGCGCGACCCATGGGTGAACATGCTGCGCACCACCATCGCGGCCTTCTCGGCCGGAATCGGCGGGGCGGATGCGATTACGGTGCTGCCCTTCACGGCTGCGCTCGGCTTGCCCGATGCCTTCGCACGCCGTGTGGCGCGCAACACGCAGCTGATCCTGCTCGACGAGTCCAACCTTGCCCGCGTGGCCGATCCTGCGGCCGGCGCCGGCGGGTTCGAGGCGCTCACCGATGCATTGTGCGAAAAGGCCTGGGGGCTGTTCCAGGAGATCGAGCGCGAGAGCGGCATTCTGGCAAGCCTGAAGGGCGAAACGCTCCAGGGTCGGATCGCAACTGTTCGTGCCCAGCGGGAGAAGGCCGTTGCCACCCGCAGGGAGCCGATCACCGGCACGAGCGAGTTCCCGAACATCAACGAGGCCGATGTGACGGTGCTGATGCCCATGGCCACCGCGGAGGAGAATAGCGGCTCGACACCTCAGGCTGCTGCGCCCTCGGGAGAAACCTCGTTCTCCTCCCTCGTGCAAATGGCTGCCGATGGATCAACTCTGCCGCAGCTTGCCGCCACGGCTGCTGCACCGGAAGCCGTGGCGGTCGCTCCCCTGCCCTCGGTCCGTGTCGCCGCGCCTTTCGAACGCCTGCGCGACCGCTCGGACGCCTACCGGGCGAAAACCGGGGAGCGGCCGAAGGTGTTTCTCGCGAACCTCGGATCCATCGCGGATTTCACTGCCCGCGCAACCTTCGCCAAGAATTTCTTCGAGGCTGGAGGCATGGAAGCCATGATGAACGAGGGATTAACGGACCAGAAAGAACTTGAACGGGCATTCATCGACAGTAAAGCCAAGATTATCTGCATCTGCTCTACTGACGAGATTTACAAACTTCATGCCCCTGCGACCGCAAGGACCTTGCACCAGGCGGGAGCAAAACTTATGTTCCTGGCTGGCCGCCCCGGGGAAGATCAAAAAGAGCTGACCGAGGCGGGCATCACAACCTTTATTTTCACCGGGTGCGATAACCTCAAGGTTCTTGGCGAAGCCCTCGACGCGGCTTGCGCTGAGGCTTGAGGTTTTTCCTTCCCGGCCACGAACCGGGAGGATCACGGTTATGACGTTCATGAAGATTACGGCTGCGGCCCTCAGCCTCGGCATGCTCTGCACCAGCGTGGCCTTGGCCGCCCCCAAGAACAAGCACGACGGCACCTGGCAGGTGCAGATGGTGACCGATTCCGGCATCTGCGGCACCAACACCTATGCCATCAAGGTCGAGCAGGGGAACGTCCGCTACCACGGCACGCCCGGCGACACCCCGGCGCAGATCAGCGGACAGATCGCGTCCAACGGCTCCGTGAGCCTCGCGGTCCGCCGCAGCTCCGCGCAGGCTCAGGCCTCGGGTAACCTGGCGGGCCAGTCCGGCTCGGGCGTGTGGAAGGTCGACTCCTACGGCTGCTCCGGCCGATGGAATGCCCAGAAGCGCTCCAGCGTCGCGCAAAGCTGACCGGCCGCGCTTATCTCGAGCCGCCGCATCGTCGATGCGGCGGCTTTTTTCATGCCTGCGACCGTCTGCCATGAAGAGGAACCCCGCCCGAAACACCCACGTTGGTTCAGCTAACCCAATGTTGTTTCAGGAGTGTTTGATGCGTGTTCTTTCCTGGCTTGGCGGTGCCGCCCTAGCGGCCATCGTTGTGGTTCCCCAGGCCCAAGCTCAAGCGAACCGGTTCGACGGCAACTGGAGCGTGGAGGTCGTCACCGAGCAGGGTGCCTGCGACCGCGCCTATCGCTACCCGGTGATCGTACAGAACGGCCAAGCCCGCTACGGCGGCCCCGAGAGCTTCAACGTGAACGGCCGGGTTCAGCAGAACGGCTCCGTCTCGGCCAGCATCTCACGCGGACAGGACCGGGCGAACGTCTCGGGCCGGCTCTCCGGCAGTACAGGCCGCGGCACTTGGACGACCTCCGGCGGTCGGGTCTGCTCCGGCTACTGGAACGCCGAGAAGCGGGGGTGACGGCTCAGACCATGCGCCGATAGCATCGCGCATACGGATGCCCTAGAATGCACCTCATTCGATCCGTTTCAACCGGCAAGGGCATCCGCTTCATCCCATGACCAGCATCCCGGATTTCATGAGCGTCGCTTTTACGGACGCTCCCCTGGCTTCCTCTTCGAAGTCTTCGGCCGAGCCGTGGCTGACGCCGGAGGGGATTACCGTGAAGGGATCCTACGGGCCGGAGGATCGCGCCGGCCTCGACTTCCTCGACACCTATCCGGGCATCGCGCCTTACCTCCGCGGCCCCTACCCCACCATGTACGTGAACCAGCCCTGGACCGTGCGCCAGTACGCCGGCTTCTCCACGGCCGAGGATTCCAACGCCTTCTATCGCCGCAACCTCGCGGCCGGACAGAAGGGCCTGTCGGTTGCCTTCGATCTCGCCACCCACCGCGGCTATGATTCAGACCATCCGCGCGTGTCGGGCGACGTGGGCATGGCAGGCGTAGCCATCGATTCCATCTACGATATGCGCACGCTGTTTGCGGGCATCCCGCTCGACCAGATGAGCGTGTCGATGACCATGAATGGCGCGGTGCTGCCGATCCTGGCGCTCTACATCGTGGCGGCCGAGGAACAGGGCGTGCCCGCCTCCAAGCTGTCGGGCACGATCCAGAACGACATTCTCAAAGAGTTCATGGTGCGCAACACCTACATCTACCCGCCGAAAGGGTCGATGCGCATCATTTCGGACATCTTCGCCTACACGTCCGCGAGCATGCCGAAGTTCAACTCGATCTCTATCTCCGGCTATCACATGCAGGAGGCGGGCGCGACACAGGACCTGGAGCTCGCCTATACGCTCGCCGACGGCGTGGAGTACATCCGCGCCGGCATCGCGGCCGGGCTCACCATCGATCAGTTCGCGCCGCGCCTGTCCTTCTTCTGGGCGGTGGGCATGAACTTCTTCATGGAAGTGGCCAAGATGCGCGCCGCGCGCCTGCTGTGGGCGAAGCTCGTGAGGGGCTTCAATCCGCAGAGCGAGAAGTCGCTGCCGCTGCGCACCCACTCGCAGACATCGGGCTGGTCGCTCACCGCGCAGGACGTGTTCAACAACGTGACGCGCACCTGCATCGAGGCGATGGCGGCAACTCAAGGCCACACCCAGTCGCTGCACACCAACGCGCTCGACGAGGCGCTGGCCTTGCCCACCGATTTCTCCGCCCGCATCGCCCGCAACACGCAGCTGTTCCTGCAGCAGGAGAGCGGCACCACGCGCATCATCGATCCGTGGGGTGGATCGTACTATGTCGAGCGGCTCACCTACGAGCTTGCGCAAAAGGCCTGGGCGCATATCCAGGAGGTGGAGAGCTTAGGGGGCATGGCAAAGGCCATCGAGGCCGGCATTCCGAAGCTGAAGATCGAGGAGGCGGCTGCCCGCACGCAGGCGCGCATCGATTCCGGCCACCAGAAGATCATCGGCGTGAACAGCTTCAAGTCCACGGACGAAGCCTCCATCGACATCCTGAAGGTCGATAACGCCGCCGTGCGCGCGAGCCAGATCGAGAAGCTCAGGCGCCTGAGAGCCGACCGCAACCAGGCCGATGTGGATGCGGCGCTCAATGCCCTTTCAGAGGGCGCGGCGGGCAATGGCAACCTGCTCGACCTCGCCGTAAAGGCCGCCCGCGCCAAGGCGACGGTGGGGGAGATTTCCGATGCCCTGGAAAAGGTCTGGGGTCGTCACAGGGCCGAGATCAAGGCGATCTCGGGCGTGTACAAACGGGAGGTCGGCATGGCGTCGCCAGCCGTGGAGAAGGTCCGCAATCTCGTCGAACAGTTCGAGCACGACGACGGGCGCCGTCCCCGCATTCTCGTGGCCAAGATGGGCCAGGACGGGCACGACCGCGGCCAGAAGGTGATCGCCTCCGCTTTCGCCGATCTCGGCTTCGACGTGGATATCGGACCGCTCTTCGCGACCCCGGCGGAAGCAGCCCGTCAGGCCATCGAGAACGACGTGCATATCATCGGCGTCTCGTCGCTCGCCGCCGGCCACCTGACGCTGGTGCCCGAGTTGAAGGGCGAGCTCGCAAAGTTCGGCTGCGAGGATATCATGATTGTAGTCGGCGGCGTGATCCCGCCGCAGGATTTCGACGCGCTGTATCAGGCCGGCGCCTCGGCAATCTTCCCGCCCGGCACGGTGATTGCCGACGCAGCCGTGAACCTCATCGAGGACCTCAACCAGAGGCTCGGATATGGGCCGAAACAGGCGGCGGAGTAACCTGCTGCCTTAACCCTGCATTCAGCATCCGCGCAACTGGAGCCTTTTGCCCAATTGATGGCCGCCCTTCCCCATGGGAAATTTCTCCATTGATGTTTTTCACAAAAGCATTTGCGGGGCACCCATGGCACTTAATCTGGAAAACTATTCACTCACTTTTTCGGACGAATTTACAGGCAGCTATCTCAATACTTCGGTTTGGGGCACGAAATACTGGTGGGGCGGGCGCACCCTCGCGAGCAATGGCGAGATGCAGTACTTTGCCGACCGCTCGACGGCGGTCATCCAGCGGAACCCGCATCTCGACCCGTTTAGCATCTCGGCCGATCCTCTTGAGGCCGGCGACGGCATTCTGACGATCACGGCCCGGCCCTCCCCCGACACGAGCCTGACGGACGGGCTCCCCTATGTTTCGGGGCTCATCAACACCCACGGCACCTTCTCGCAGACCTACGGGTATTTCGAGATCTCGGCCCAGGTGCCCTCCGGCCAGGGCTTATGGCCGGCTTTCTGGCTGCTGCCGCAGAGCGGCAACTGGCCGCCGGAGATCGACGTGCTGGAACTGCTCGGCCATGATCCCTCAACCTATTATGTCGGCTCGCATTGGACCGATGCATCAGGCGGGCACGCCTTCGACACGCAGGGAATTTCAACAGGCGTCGATCTTTCCCTCGGCTTCCACAGCTACGGCACCCTGTGGACGGCGGATTCGATCACCTTCTACCTCGACGGCATGGAGGTTTACTCCATGGCAACGCCCGCAGGCATGGACGAGCCGATGTATCTGCTCGCGAGCCTCACGGTTGGCGGCAACTGGCCGGGCGCTCCGGATGAAACGACCCAGTTCCCGGCGGAATTCCAGATCGACTACATCCGCGCCTGGGCGCTCGATGAAACATCCGACGTGGTGGTCAACCCAACGATTTCAGGTGGATCGGGGGCCGACATCCTCATGGGCGACATCCATACCGGCATCGTCGATGACACGATCAATGCCTTTGCCGGGAACGACACGCTTGAAGGTCTTAAAGGCAACGACACCATGGCCGGCGGTAGCGGCGCGGATACCTTCCTCTACCGGACCGGGCCAAGCGGCCACGACGTGATCCTCGACTTCGATCCCCTCAGCGGAGACGTGGTGCGGATCACGAAGGCACTCGCCGGCCAGAAGAACTTCTCCGGCCTCTATCGGATGATCAAGGACGATGCCACCGGCGATGCGGTTCTCAAGCTGGCTGACGGCGGCTCCATCACCTTCGACGGAGTCAGGAAGGCCCAGCTCGCCTACGACGACTTCCTCATCGTCTGAGAGTTGCTCTTGTCGGGCGGTCCCTCAGGACCGCTCGATCGCTCGCTTCACCACCTGCTGCACTTCCTTGTTCGACAGGAACAGATCGTGGTTGATAATGCCGCCGCCGAATTCCGAGGCGTCGGCCACGCGCACGCCCAGAGCCTCCAACCGCTCGCGGTCGGCCGCCCCTGCCCGCACGATGCCGCCGGCAAGACGGCTTGAGACGGCGAGCGCCCGGTCGTTGGTGGAGCTGATCACAGTGATCTTCTTCGCATCCGACCCGAGGCGCTCCAAGCCGCGGGCGAACAGATCGATGTCGATGTCGGGGGCTGCCAGCACCACCGCGCCGATGCGCTCCATGGCACTCTCGCCGCCGGAGGCGCGCAGCATGCGCAGGGTTTCCAGCGTCAGCAGCGTGCCCATGCTGTGCGCCACGAGGTGGATGCGCCCGCCGCTCGTGGTTTTGGCGATGGCGGCCAGCAGGTCCTCCAGCGAGTCGCGGGACCACATGGCGCTTTCGCGATCGGCCACATAGCTGAAGGTCGATGCGGCGGACGGCCAAGTGAAGAGACCGGTGACGCCTGCGAACTTGATGCCTTCGGAGAGATCGACCGTCGAGGTCGCGGCTGTCTCGAAGCTTTCCTTGTAGCCATGGATGTAGAGCAGCAGGTCGCGGCCGAAGGCGGCCTGCGCAAAGGCCTGCGCGGCGTTGGTCCGCTCCACATTCTCGACCTTCGCAATGCTCCAGTCGCTCGCCGTCACGCGGCTCAGGAGCGAATCCGACGGCGGCGTCAGGCGCGCTTCTGCAAAGATCATATCCGCCGAACGCTCGCTGCTGAACCAGGGCTTCTTGGGCGGATCGCCCACCGGGAGCCGCGTGGTCGCAACCAGCAGCTTGGGATCCTTCTCGAGGCCGATCTTGAAGGAAGCGGGGCTGACGAGCGCCGAATCCTCCCCGACGCAGCCGGACAGGGCAAAGCCGGCAAGGCAGACGATGGCGAGGCGGGAGAAGGAAAAGCGCATGGGGCCTGGAGTTCGAGAGGTGACAAGGAAGGTCATGCTGTTTTGCCCTCGATCATGGCGCGCACAAGGCGAAAATCCTGCGACAACCTTCACTCGTGCCGGATTGCGGTAAAGCATTGGTGAACGAAGCCGCGAGGCCCGGTGCCTTGATGCGGACGGGGGCGAACCGTACCTTCACCCCATGCTCGCCGTTCTCGCCCGCACCTTCCTTGTCATTGTTGCCCTTTTCATCATTCCCCTGGGGGCTCATGCCCTCTGGTGGACCCTGCGCGACGATATCGCGCCGAGCTGGGGGGCGGCCGACTGGTCAAGCGCGAAGCTCCTTCCGGCAGCCACGGAAGCTCCCGAGGCCATCGTGGCGGTCTATGCCGCGCGGGTCGGGCGCTGGCGCGGCATCTTCGCACACCATACCTGGGTGGTGGTGAAGGAAGCCGGCGCCCGCCAGTACACCCGCTACGACAAGGTGGGCTGGGGCAGCCCGGTGCGCACCAACGGCTGGGCGCCGGACGGGCGCTGGTTCGGCAATGCGCCCCATCCCGTCGTGGTGATCGAAGGTCCCGAGGCCGAGCGGCTGATCCCGCAGGTGCGCCGAGCGGTGGCGAGCTATCCCTATCAGACCTTTGGCGCCTACAACGCCTGGCCCGGCCCGAACTCCAACACCTTCGTGGCCCATGTGATGCGCTCGGTCCCCGAACTCGCCGCTCCCTTGCCGCCCACGGCGCTCGGCAAGGACTGGCAGCCCTGGCGCGACATCGTCGGCCTCACCCCGAGCCGCACCGGCATCCAGATCTCGCTCGGCGGCTATGCGGGCATTGCGGTCGGCTGGATCGAGGGCCTCGAGCTCGATTTCATGGGTCTCGTGGCCGGCCTCGACCTGCGCCGCCCCGCAATCAAGATCCCCGCCTGGGGACGGTTCGGCATGGATCCGATCACGTGGTGACAGCGCCGGAGCGGCGAGAGACCGATAGGACCTTCAACACCCCGGCGCTACATCTTGGTGTACGCGCCCGTTCCTTAGAGCACGAACCATCCAGCCCGCATGTCATGCGTCCCTGCGAGGGCGATAATGGCTTCAGCCGCTGTGTCCCTGTCGGTGTTGAGGAGGACCAGCGTCTCATCCCCAACCCTCTCAGATCGCATCTGACCCGGGGCGCTGAAGGCGGCGGAGCCGATGAAGACGAAGGGTTGATTGCCCGATCGTGTTGCATTGGCGTCTATGCGAGAGACATCGAGCAGATCGCCGTCTGCGCCAGTGAAGTCGAGCACGCGATCAGCGCTTGCGGCGGCCACGGATGTTTCGGAGGAGCGAACGCCAGACAAACCTGTCCCCGCCGCCGCCTCCCAGAAGCACATCCTTCCCGACTCCACCGTCCATCACGTCCGTTCCGGTACCACCCTCGATGTGATCATCGCCTTCCTCGCCGCGCAGATCGTCGTCGCCAGCGTCGCCGAGAAGGCTGTCATTGCCTCTCAGGCCCTTAATGAGATCGGCACCATCCCGTCCCGCCAGGATGTTCCCGGCCGCGTTGCCTGAAATGCGGTTGCCATGGTTGTTGCCAGTGAGATGGATCGCGGTCGTGCCGGAGGTGTTCTTGGTCCACAGAACCTCCACATGCACATCGTCGGTGAGGGTGTAGCTGACGGCACTGCGGATGACATCTTCCGTGCCCTCACTCGCCTTCTCCTCCACCACATCCGAAGCTGTATCGATGATGTAGCGGTCGTTGCCGGTGCCGCCGGCCATGACATCGTTGCCGGTGCCGCCGTCGATGGCGTCGTCACCCGAACCGCCGAACACCACATCGTCGCCTCCGCGTGCGAAGATCGTGTCGCCCCCATCCTGGCCGCCGGATGTCACCTGCGGATTGAGGCGGAAGATCTCGCCGTCGTAGTCGATGAGATAGACGTTACCGGCCGCGTCCTCACCAAAGGACGACGGGCGCGTAACACTGCCCGCATCCGCCGTCACGGTGCGCTGGGTGACCTGCCAGGCGCCGTTCACGAGATTCATGGTCCAGACCCGTCCCGTGGCGTAGTCGCCGAAGATGTAATGGCCTTGGAGCGCCTCGTTCGGCCCGCGGTAGACATAGCCGCCGGTAATGGAGCGGCCGTCCATACGGCCATAGGAGTGGATTGGCGTCGTATAGTCCGGGTAGCTGTTCGGATCGAACCCGCCTTCGGTGCCGGGCCAGCCGTAATTGGCACCGGAGCTCCCCAGATTAATTTCCTCCGCCGTGCTCTCTCCGACATCCGCGATGTAGAGCTGCCCCGTTGCCCGATCGAAGCTGACCCGCCAGGGATTGCGCAATCCAGCTGCGTAGATGCCCGTTCCTGTTGCGCTCCCGGAGATGCCATCGATCTGCGTCGGATTATCGGCAGGCAGGGCGTAGTTCCGGCCCGGATCATCAGGAAACGCATCCATGCTCACATCGAGGCGCAGAATCTTTCCCATCGGATTGGCAAGACTCTGCGAGTTAGCGGAGCGCGTACCGTCGCCCACGGCTGCATAAAGATAGCCATCCGGCCCGAAACCAAGCCAGCCGCCGCGATGGCGGTTTGTCCCATCAGGAAAGTCGAGGGTCGTGATGAGCCGCATGCTGGCGGGATCGACCGTGAGCGTGCCTGGAACATTCGTGTACTGGCGAATCTCCACATCGCCCGCGAGATTGCTCATGTACAGGTAGAACTTGCCGTTGGCGGCATGGTTCGGATCAAAGGCAAGCCCCAGAAGACCCTGCTCGCCTGACGTGCTGATCTGACCGGCAAGATCGAGGAAGGCTTGAGATTGCAGTTGACCCGTTTGTATGGACCGGCCGTGCGTCGCAAGAGGCTTTTCGAGATGGCGAGGTGGTCTTGCGCTAATGTATCCGGCCCGTGTGGAGCAGTGCTCCTGGCCATCATGGATATCCGCGCGCATCCGTTCTCA
>Ga0209902_100790_pt1 | contig 24484 bp, 26 predicted proteins | sample FECB27metaG_FD_188304 | JGI IMG/M metagenome (GOLD analysis project Ga0209902, IMG submission 188304) | Cyanobacterial communities from the Joint Genome Institute, California, USA - FECB-27 (SPAdes) (version 2) | ecosystem: Environmental > Aquatic > Thermal springs > Hot (42-90C) > Microbial mats...
GGCGGTTCGTTCAACCGAACAACCTTCGGAGCACCTATCACCGGAATTGATCCTTGAGGCCTGCCCCACCCTGGGCGACTACGGCCAGCCGGTGCGGGACCTGGCTGACATCGTCTCGGCCGGCCGCTACCTGCGGGCTTCGCTCGGGGCGCATGAGAGCGCCTGGGCGGAAGCCGTCGAGGAGGTGGGCCCCGTCAGGGCGGCCATTGCGGTGATCTACGTCCTGCAGCTCTATGAGGACGACGCGGCCAGGAACGGCGGGGAGAGCCGGATCAAGAACCCGGGCGGCTACTTCCGCGCCCTCGTCCGGATGGTCAAAGCCGGGAAGATCGACCTCGCCGTCGAGCTCCTCGCCATGCGGAGACGAAGGATGTCGTAGGGAACAATCGTGCCCATAAATCCACCTGAGCTCGAACCGGTGACGATTACTGACTGGCCAACTTGCCTGGCGTCAGAAGACGCAAGGTCGGAGCGTCGAGCTCACCCGTGACGTGGAGTTTGTTGGCGCGCTGGAACTCGGTGATCGCCTTGCGAGTGCCGGATCCAACGATGCCATCGGCCTTCAGAGGGCCGTAGCCGTGTCTGGTCAGAGCTTTTTGAGCTGTGGAGGTAACAAAGTGCTGGGCGTCAACCGTGCTCGTGTTGGTCGAACCTGTTGTGGAGACATCGTTGCCGGACTTGTTCAAATGGCTGATCAGATCCTTCATTCCAGTCGCCGCAGTCACCAGTTCGGCTTGGGCAAGATCTCGGGCCTGGGTCAGAAGATCGGCTTCATTCCGCAGCTTCGAAACTTGAGATTGCAACTGCTCCAAGTCGCCCACAGCTGTCGTGGTGCGCTGTCGCTCAGACAGAAGGTCCATCTGAATCTGGTGGAGGTGTCTCACCTGTCCGCGCAGCTGGCTTTCCACTTCTGTAGCGGATCGGCTGGAGAGGGCATACGTGCCCCATCCCGTGATGGTGCCAATGCCCAGAGCTAGGATGATCACCCGAGAGAAATCAACAGGGGAAAGCGCATATCTCTGGGCCATGGTGAACTCTCAGGTGCTTGAAAAGGGAGGGCGTCGCTACGACCCGTTCGCGGCAGTGAGGATGGAGGAGTGTGGTCGGATAATGGTTCCGCTCAGGGATTGCTCCCTCGCAGGCAAGATGGTGTGTCTTTAGGGTGAACCAGAGGTTAAAGATGAGCCGAGCGCTGCCCTGGGCTGGCAGGGTGCATCACCATCGTGAATCGTTCGTCTCTGATCGACTCAGGACTTTGATTGGACCTTGCCCATACGCTTGCGCGACATGGAGGCATGTCCACAGACACGATCCAGTACCTGGTCCTCGACAGGTGAGACCCCACCTGCAACATGGCTCGCTACTATGTCCTGTCTATTGAGACCAGCCTATTCGGTGACGCGACCCTGATCCGCGAGTGGGGCCGCATAGGGAGGCCGGGGCAGAGAAGGATTGAGCTCTACGAAAACCAATCACGTGCAGTGGAAGCTCTTGAGACCTGGCTCCAGCGAAAGCGGCGTCGGGGATATCAACTGCGAAGCGGGTAGGGGAGGAGCAGTCTCGGGAATACCAGTTCACGGGCTCCCGTCCAAGCTGGATCCTTTCTCCCATACTGGTTCGATTGACTCATGCGAACGGGTTCTTGACCTGATGCGGTTCCTCTGTGGGACCGCTTTCATCAGGCAAGGCTTTATCCTGCTCCAGGGCCTTCACGATCGCGTCGACCGCCGCTTTCAACGCCTTTGCTTGTTTGAGGCCACTCTTGTCGCGCGTCATGTCGAGTGAGCCATAAAGAGCAACTTTGTCGGTGCCATTCTCAATAGTGAGTTCACCTATGCTGAGAGACGCGCTGTCATCTGAGAACGGCTGAAACTTCTTCGTCATCGGCTGCGTCCAAACTGATCAATGGCTTCAAGGATGCCTCCAACGAACCCTTCCTGTGATGGGGCAGGGCTCTGTTCTTGAACATCTGCTTGAGGGGAAGGTCTGCGGGTATTTCGTCCGGGTCCTTTCGACCTTCGGAGTTGGGGAGGAGGTAGGTTCAGGATGGTTTGCTTGATGTCTGGTGGCAGCTGAGGGAACGGATCAATGCCCGACAACTGCTGCAGCTCAGCAAGCGACATAATCCTGTACTCGTCACCCTCCTGATTGGGCGTGAGATAAGCCGCTCCAGCGTTCAACCTCGGATCATAGACAGCCTTCGTGATGTGGGTTGGTACCAGCACACGTCCCTTGAGAGCCTGGAGGTTTTCACCTTGGAAGATCGGGCCGGTCACCACGTAGATTTCATGCCGCTCTGAGTAATCTCGGATAGCACGTTCAATGCTCTCCCACAGGTTACGGTTGTTGTCGGAGTTCTGCGGCACCATGTTGGCTAAAGAGAAGGACTCATCCATTCCTTGGGGGGTGGTCATGTCTCCCGCTGGAGCCATGTGGCCGCGATCAAAACCGCTGCGAACGTAGTCGGACAATTCCGCTCTCTCGTCGGTAGGAAGGTTAGGGTCGGCGTGGAAATTGTTGACCCGGTTCAGCGCACGCGCGCCGCTTGCTCGCCTGGGGGTGAGATGCTCGGCCACCCAAAGAGGTGTGCGGGTCAGCCCGGAGTGAAGCAACGCAAACTCGGTGTAACAGAGCTGGCGAGTCTTGGGCTTGAGCTTTGGATTAGTGAGATCAGGAGCCGTGCCGCCGAAGAAGTGCTGGGGGCAAGCTGCCGCTGCCGCGTTGGGGGCGACGAGAAGCACCAGCAAAACAAGGGCAGGAAAGGGGTTGGACAGTCTCACAGCAGCCTCATGAGGCGAGCGAGTCTGGACAGGAGCATCGCCGGCCCGTTCCACACAAGCAAAGCGTGCTTCTTGAGGCCAATGCTCCCTCCGCCAATCTGTCCTGCAGGAGTGTTCCGCCTGGAGACACGGATGCGGCGAAGCCCATAGCGCTGCAACTCAGCCTCGCTCAGGAGCCGCTTCGGACTCCGGCGTGAGCGTGGCCTCAGTGGGTTGTCCTTGCTCATCGAGGCACCTCCCTCGCAGGTGAATACCGTCTTCTTAGGTTCTCGATGCTCCACTTCAATGAGCACAGCCCAATTGATAATCGGCTCGGGGCTGAATCAAGCCGGAAGCGACTACAGAAATAAAGTCACATCAGAGGGGTAGTGCCGTATCCTCGGCAAGCGAGAGCTCAACTCCTGCCGTACCCGAATTAACCAGGAGTCCTCAAATCGGGCTCTGACTGCGGGCTAACAAACGAGTGGGTCACTAAAGCTATAGCGCCTCTGAGCCCGAAACCGTGTGAGGCATACGCCTGGGGTGTACCAATTCTTCCGCGGAGAATGGGTGTGAGTCGACGAAACAGGCGGTAGATTAATTTGTAGCAGATATCCCCTCGTTGGAATGGTCAGACCTGGAACCTTGGGCCACAATCTCGAGCATGTCATCAGGCAGTGGCCGCTGTAGTTTGAGCGCCACTTCCGCTGGCGCGCTGAGCCAGGTCTCGTACTCCTCCGGCGTGGTGAGGATCACCGGCATGGCCTTCGGGTGGATTGGACCGACGACGCTGTTCGGCTCGGATGTGAGGAACGAGTAAAGCAGGTGCTCTCCTTCGACAGGCTCGACTTTCGTGCCGCGCACCCCTGTCCACGGCCGCCAGATACCCGCGAAGGCCGCCAGCGGCCGGTCCTTGTTGAGCGCGAACCACACGGGCGTCTTGCGCGGCTTGGTGTCCTTGTACTCACTGAAGCTCGTCAGAGGAACGAGGCAGCGGTACTGCGGCTTGAGCCAAGCGCGCCAGAAGGGGGACGCGATGTTGCGCACATTGGTGACCGGCTGGGTGCCGACCTTCGGCGGGGGCGGGAAGCCCCAGCGCATCTGGATCAGCTCGCGCTCGCCGTCGACCGCGCGCACCACCGGTGCCATCTGGTCCGGGAAGATAGCGGGCAAGGGAGGGACGTTGCCGGCGCTGTCGCGGCCGACCTCAAAGGCTCGGCGCATAGCCTCCTGGGTGGTATAGACGGAGTAGAGATTGCACACGGGTGGGATCCTCCGACGGGGCATTGCGTCTCGTACAGTCCCGGTAGTTTTCGAATCGTGCAGAGGCTGGCATAGCCAGGGGATGATGGACAAGCCGATCACCGCGTTTTCCGAGTTTGTGAACCATCAGGCGCAGTCGGACCTCGGACTGCCTGACGACCGCATGCCGGAGGCCGAGGTGGCCCTACGGCTCGCTGAGTTCATCCTGTCGCTTCCTAACTCCGGAGCGATGGCCAGCGTCGCGATTGACGGAGCCAGCATCAAGGTCGGTGATGCCGTCATATTCGACATTGGGCGCTTCATGTCCTGTACTGGATGGGAGCAGACCAAGGAGCCGCAGGTCGGCCGGAACGTCTGGACCGGCGCTTACCGGCGCGGTGACAAGACCATCCGCGTGCACTCGCGGCCGGGCGAGGGCGACGTGGTCTCCACCGTCAACGGCCGCCGCATCGTTGCCGAATGCAAGAAGGGCCCGCTCGTCCGAAAGCCCGGCAGCCCGGAATACCCGCTGCTCACGACGGCGCTCGGTCAAGCGCTCCTGTTCGAGGTCTCCGCTAACGACTTTGTGGTCGCGGCCGTGCCGGACACGCCAGTCTTCCGCAAGCTCGCGGAGACCTGGCGGAGCCGTCCGCTCGTCAGACGGGCCGGCATCCGGATCGCCCTCGTGGCCCGCGATGGCGCAGTTTCCGGGCTCGATCTATAATCCACACAGGATGCAGTGGTGCACGATAGAATGGGCTCTCCACCACCCTTGGGAGTTGCGGAATGGAAGGCCGTTCCTGGGTGTGCTCAATGGGGTCTTGCGTGCCCGGGCTAGGTTTCGGGGGTCTCCTTGTGAACTGCTTGCCTATGATGCCAGTGCGTCACGCCGAATTTTGGCGGGTTGCGCCGGGACGTAGACGAGCCTCCGGTGCCAGTCACACCAGCTCGACCCTTCCCGCGTCGGCGCTCCGCAACAGATGGCACGACGGGGATCGTCGGAAACGATGTAGCGGCATTGCCGCATACCGATCTTGAGAAGTTTAGTTCGTTGTCTGGGATCGGGCTCTTGCATGATGGGCACCTATTGCACGTTCGGTTCGATCAACGGAAGTTGCGTGTCGGTACGTGTATAGCGGGCACCTCGGCCCGCTGCTCGGGGATCCCAATATGCGGCGCGTCGACGATCTCCTTCGATCCCTCGCGCAGGCGGTCGCGGGTGCCGATCTTCGCCTCGTCGCCACGCCCGTGGCGCATACGGAATGGACTGTCGCGCTCCCCAACGCTGCGTAGAAGGTCCGACAGGTCGATGAGGTGCTCGGCAATAAGATGGGTCACGCCGCCCTCACGCTGGTAGCGCCCGCGGATCGCCATCATGCCCGACGAGAGGATCAGACGGCGCTGCTTCTCGTAAAGGGACGGCCACACGATGATATTGGCGACATCGGTCTCGTCCTCGATGGTCATGAACATCACGCCCTTTGCGGAGCCGGGCTTCTGGCGCACGAGCACCAGGCCGGCGACCGTCACGCGCTGTCCGTCGCGGACGCTATAGAGATCGGCGCAGCTCCAGATCCGGCGCTCGCGCAGCTCCGCGCGAAGAAAGGCGAGGGGGTGCTGGCGCAAGGTCAGTCCCTTCGAGCAGTAGTCCTCGACGACCTCCCGCCCCTCCGTCATGGGCGTGAGCGCTACGGCAGGCTCCTGGGTCTCGGAGCGGATCACGCGGTCGCGCTCGTCGGCCGCCGCGAACAACGGCATCACCTCGTCCGACAGACCCTTGATCGTCCAGAGTGCGTCACGTCGGTTGACGCCGATGGAGCCGAAGGTGTCGCCGTCGGCTAGGCGCTCGAGGGCCGACACGGGGATGCCGGCCCGCCGCCAGAGGTCCTCAATCGATGTGCATGGCGTATCGCCCCGCGTGATCGGGATCATGCCGCCGTCGGCGTTGGTGAGGCCCCGCACCAGGCGCAGGCCAAGACGCACGGCGAAGCGGTACCGGTTGCGAGTCGGCTCCAGGGTGCAGTCCCAGCGGGAGTGGTTCACGTCGACGGGACGGATCTCGACCCCGTGCGCCTTGGCATCCCGCACGAGCTGCGCCGGGGCGTAGAAGCCCATCGGCTGCGCGTTCAGGATGGCGCAGCAGAATACGTCGGGATGGTGGCGCTTCATCCAGGACGAGGCGTAGGCGATCTTGGCGAACGACGCCGCGTGGCTCTCAGGGAATCCGTAGGAGCCGAAGCCCTCGAGCTGCTTGAACGTGCGCTCGGCGAACTCCTGGGCGTAGCCGCGGGCCGTCATTCCCTGGACAAGCTTATCGCGGAACTTGGTCACGCCGGCGGTCAGCTTGAAGGTCGCCATAGCCCGCCTGAGTTGGTCGGCCTCGGACGCCGTGAAGCCTGCGCACTCGATTGCGACACGCATCGCCTGCTCCTGGAAGAGCGGCACGCCGAGAGTCTTTTCGAGGACGCGTTGCAGCTCCGGGCGCGGGTACTCCGGCTTTTCGTGTCCTTCCCGCCGACGGAGATAGGGATGCACCATGTCGCCCTGGATCGGGCCGGGACGCACAATGGCCACCTGGATGACGATGTCGTAGAAGTTCGCCGGCTTGATCCGCGGCAGCATCGCCATCTGGGCCCGGCTCTCGATCTGGAACACCCCGACCGTGTCGGCCTTCTGGATCATCGTGTAGGTCTTCTCATCGTCGAGCGGGATCGTCGCGAGATCGTGCTCGACGCCTTTGTGCTCGCGCAGTAGGTCGAAGGCGCGGCGCATGCAGCCGAGCATACCGAGGCCCAGCACGTCGACCTTCATGAACTTCAGGGTGTCGATGTCGTTCTTGTCCCACTCGATGACCTGCCGGTTCTCCATCGCGGCCGGCTCGATCGGCACAAGATCGTCGAGACGCTCTTGGGTCAGCACGAAGCCGCCCGGGTGCTGCGAGAGGTGACGCGGCGCACCGATCAGCTCGCTCGCGAGTTCCAAGGTCATGCGCAGGCGCGGATCATCAAGGTTGAGGTTGAGCTCCTTGGCCTCGGCCTCGGTCACGCCGCCGTTGCCCCAGCCCCAGACAAGACCGGACAAGCCGGCCGTTACATCCTCTGGGACGCCGAGCACCTTGCCGACCTCGCGCACGGCTCCGCGGGCCCTGTAGCAGGTCACGACGGCTGTGAGCGCAGCGCGGTGGCGGCCGTAGGTGTCGTAGATCCATTGGATCACCTCCTCACGGCGCTCGTGCTCGAAGTCGACATCGATGTCGGGCGGCTCCCGCCGCTCCTGGGACACAAAGCGCTCGAACAACAGATCGTGCTCGGTCGGATTGATCGAGGTGATGCCAAGCACGTAGCAGACAGCCGAGTTCGCCGCCGAGCCGCGTCCCTGACACAGGATGCCGCGTGATTTCGCGAAGCTGACGATCGCATGGACTGTGAGGAAATACGGCGCGTAGCCCAGCTCCTCGATCAGGTGCAGCTCGTGCCGGCAGGTGGTCGCGACCACATCGGGCACGCCGTCCGGGTAGCACTTCGCCGCGCCCTCCCAAGTCAGGCGCTCCAGCTTTTCCTGGGCGGTCTCGCCGGCTTGCGTCTCAGACGGATACTGGTAGCGCAGCTCGTCGAGGCTGAACGTGCAGCGGTCCAGGATCTCACCAATCCTGCGGAAGGCCTCAGGGTGGCGCTCGAATAAGCGGGCTATCTCGATCGGATCTTTCAGATACCGGTCAGCGTGACGGTCGAGCCGGAAGCCGGCCTCGTCGATGGTGCAGCGCTGGCGGATGCACGCGACGACATCCTGCAAGCGGCGGCGCGAGGGATGGTGGTAGAGCACGTCGCCCATGGCCACTGTCGGCACCCAAGCGGCCTGGGCAGCCTGCTCGACGTAGTAAAGCCGGAGGTGCTCGTTGGGCGCGAAGCGCCGGATTAGCGCCATATAGGCGCGATCGCCGAAAGTCACCTTGAGGCGCGCCAAGTTGCGCTTTAGCTCATCGTTAGCTTCGTCGCCGAGCAGGATTGCGAGCAGGCCCTCATTCCACTCGACCACGTCGTCCCATGTGAGGAGGCACTTGCCCTTGCCGCCGCGGCCCTTGCCGATGCTGAGCAGCCGGCACAGGCGCGAGTAGGCGGCGCGATCGGTTGGGTAAACGAGCAGGGAGGTGCCGTCGGTGAGATCGAGGCGGCAACCGACGATCAGCCGCACACCGGTTTCCTTCGACGCCTCGTAGGCGCGCACGATGCCGGCGAGCGAATTGCGATCAACAATACCGAGCGCCGCCATACCAAGCATCTTCGCCTGCCTGAACAGCTCGGCGGGACTCGACGCGCCGCGCAGGAAGCTGAAATGGGTCGTGACCTGAAGCTCCGCGTAGTCTGTCACGCGAACAGCCCATGCAGCCACCAGCGCCCGCCCTCGGCCGCCGGCGCGTCACGGAAGACCCAGAGGCGGCCGCCGCGGTCGGTCTCGAGACGGTAGTAGTCTCGCGACGGCCCGTCAGGATCGCCGGCCCACCACTCGGGTGCGATGCGCTCCGGCCCATCTGCGCGCGTGACCTTGTGCCGAACCTTGCGCCAGACGATCAGCGCAGGCGGGTGGTCTGGCAGCAGCGCCGTCGCCACGACGGGCTCAGGCGGGTCGAGGAGCCGCGTCGGCCGGGGCAAGTTCTCCGGCCAGGTGGCGTCCGTCACCGGTGCGAGCGCGGGCACCTTCCGTACCATCCTCTCCGGCACGAGCGTCTGCACCGGTTCAAGCCGGTACACGCGATGCGCACCGACCTTTGCGCCGAGTCGGTCGACGAGGCGGCTCATGTCGACATCCGGTGCGGACACGCCGGCGATGCCGCGCGCCTCAACTTGCGTCTCGGACAGCGGCTCGGTCTTGCTGGCGATGAGGACCATCTCCTCGATGCCAAACCCCGGATCGACGGTTTCTAATCGCTCGTCGAAGAGCTTTGCCAGGTGCTGGGCATCCCGCGTGGCCTTCGCGGTACCGACGCGAAGGTTGGCGCCCTTCTGGTCAACACGGCGAAGGATCAGGTCGAGCCGGCGCACACCGTGGCCTTTTCTGAGGAGTTTTGCACAGAGGTCCTCGGTAAGGTGGCGCACCACGTTCTTCAGCGTCTCGAGCTTGCCGATTGGTTCGACGAAGGCGGCCGTCGAGAGGGGCGTCTCCTCCGGAATCAGCGGGTTGATTGGCTCGAAGGCATGGCCCATCGCCTGGTCCAACCGCAGCGCCACATCCTTGCCGAAGCGGCGCACCATGGGTGCGCGCGGCATGGCAGCGAGTTGTCCGACCCGATCTACTCCAAGACGCTGCATGATGCTGATCGCCTGGGGTGGGATTCGCAGCGCGTTGACGGGGAGCGTGGCCACGGCCTCGACGGATCGCCCGACCGGGATGACCCCGCCGCCGCGGAAGCGGGCGACGGCCCACGCCGCGCCTGGCGCGTCGGCAACCGCGGCTCGGGCGGTAATGCCCTGGTTGTTCAGTCGGCCCAGCAAGTGCTCGAGGAGAGCCTCCTCGCTGCCGAAGAGGTGCGCGCAGCCGGCGATGTCGATCCAAACGCCGTCGGGCGGATCGGGCGCGACCACGGGCGAGTAGCCGATCGCCCAGCGCGCCAGCTCGCGCAATGCGGTCTCGTCCTCCTCGGGCATGGCGTCCCAGACATGGAGCTTCGGGACCATCGCCTGCGCCTGCGCGACGGCCATGCCAGCGTGAAGGCCGAGCCGCTGCGCGGTCGGACAGGCAGCGGCAACCATGCGGCGCGATCCTGCGGTTTGCACCGTCACGAGCGGCTCATCGCGCGGTGGCTCGCCGTGCCGCCGCCGGATCCGGTCGACCGGCCAGTGCGGCAGGTAGAGCGAGACGACCCTTCTCATCGCAGGCCTCCAGGATCCAGGAACGGGGTTCGCCGCCGCGGCAGCGCACGAGGTCGACCTGCCACTGGGCGCGGCCGAGACCCGGGGCAGGGACGGGCTCGGACGGGGCGGGTGCGATGCGCCATCGTGTGACGGCGGCAGAGGGCAGGGCAGCCAGATCCTTCTCTGCGACAGTCCACCAGCGCCGCAGGAGCAGTGCTGTGACACCTGTTGCCTCGGCCGCGAGCTGCAAGCGGCGCGATGCGATGAGACTGAGGCGCGTGACCTCGCCCACGACGGCGGCCAGGCCGCGCTCGCGCAGGCCTTCTTCGACAAGGGGCAGCAGGTCGCGGTCACGGCCGGCTTCGGCATAGAGGACGCGACCCGGCGCGAGGCCTGCCATGGCGAGGCCTGGGGCGAAGAGATCGCGCCGGGTCAGGCACCACAGGACAGGTCCTTTGAGCCGCGCGGCAATCCCGGCAGTGAAGAGGGTCGCGGAACCGGCGAACTCGGCGGCGGGTCCTGCCTCAACGACCTCGTGCAGCGCCCCGCGCGCGAGGCCACCGCCCGGCAGGTGATCATCGACAGCGGCGATGCTGAAGGGCAGTGGCGGGCGCGCCTGCGCGCTGCCCTCGAGGCGCTCGATCTGCCGGCGCAACTCCGCGACTGTCGCAGAGGTGACAGGCGGGAAGGCGGAGAGGGATGAGCGAGGCGGTGGCGACATCGGGTCCTGGTGCGACAAAGTGAACAAACCAAGAACACGAGCAACGCGGTCTGGTCAACGAGGGTTGCTCAGGCGACCCTGTGGATATCGGGGAGGAATACCTGGACGCGGCCCTGAGCCGTCATGCGTTCATCTTGGCTGGGGTTGCTGCTCGCGGTGGTAGTGACCGCGTCTGTGCAATTTGGCCGGGCTGAAAACCCCATCAGACATCGTTGACCGTGTTGTTCATCACCTGCAACGCCATCTCGCTTACCCCCTAGGAAATGCCCGATAGCGCCCGAGCGCTCATGTGGGCAGAAGATGTCGCACAGCATGCCTGACAACGGGAAGCCGTTGCTGCTTGGAGAAGCTGGGGAGGGGGCGTCACCCCGGAAAGACAATCCCGAGGAGTGACGATTCTGAGTGTGTGAGTGGGTGAGGCAGGGAACAAGAAAAATCCCAAAAAGGACAGCTCGGCGTGATGCGCCACCGAGGGGCGCATCACGGCACAGTCCGACCTCATCACAGGGAGCCTAGGACGTTCGTTCCTGACGGGCGCGGGCTCATCATCCATCACCCCACAGACGAAATGAACTCTATGACCACTGGTGAAAACACCACTGAAGCCCGCCTGCAGGCGTTCCTGGCCAAAGCCAAGGACGGCATCTCCGGGCAGGATGCCGCCATCGATGCGCTCGCGGCCGAACTCGCCCGCCGCCTCGAGACCCGCTCCGACCACCGCCCGCTGGCGGTCCTGCTGCTCGCCGGACCGGATCGGTCCGGAACAAAGGCCGACCTTGTGGGGGTGCTGGCTGATGCGCTGGATGTCCCGATCCACCAGTATGACCTCTCCCCGCCCTGGGGCGAGGAAGACGCGCTCATCTTCCTTGGCCCCTTCAAGGGAGGAATCTCACTGGTGAGGGATCGCCTCGATCCGGATCTTGTGCGCGTCAAGGCTGAGGGTGCCGAGACCATCCGGCTGGTGCTAGGCGATGACGGCATTCGGGTCGTTCCACTCGGGCGCCCGCTCCAGGAGGAGCCGCAATCGTCTCCTGGCACGGCCGCTCAGGAGGGCTCAGGCGATGAGTAGGCGAGCCCTCGACGTGGCAGCCCGGCTCGAGGCGCATGCCCTCCTCGACCGTCTCGTTGAGGACGGCGAGACCTTCGCGCGTGACGACGCCGTGCGGCTGATCGGGCTGATTCCGGTGGCGCCGCGGCGGCGCTTGTCGTTCACCGGCGTGTTCAAGAGCCAGGGCCCGGGCTTGCGGGGGCAGGCCGCCGGAATCGGCGAGGTCGAGGTGGACGGGGAGGGCAGAAAGAAGCAGGTGTCCTGGAACGCTCCGTCGGTTCACCGGATCGGCGGCTATGGGGTGACCCACACGCCCGGCCAGATCGCGATCGAGCTGATGTGGGCTGAGACGCGCGAGGAGCAGTCGGGCCAGAGCTGCCTGCTCCTGTACGATCCGGCCACCCGAGAGCCGCAGGCGATGCAGATCGCGGTCCAGAGGACCCTGATGCTGCTGTTCATCCGCCTGGCCTATGTCTCCTATGTGCCCTGGAAGAAGCCAGGCGCCGCGCGGGCAGGGCAGGGCTGATCGGCCACTCACCGGCAGGCTGTTTACGGATCTGCCAGGATCGCCATGCCCTGCCGCTTGAGGTCGCCATCGCGTTCCTCCACGTGCCCGGCTGCATGTGGAACGACGCCTACCGCCTCCTCCGGAAACACTCGGAGGCGGCAGTGAAGGCCGCAGCCTCATCCACTCACACGAAAAGGCGGCTCGTCTCGCGACGGCCGCCCTTCTTGATGGGTGCTCCCGCAAACCCCTAAGGAGGGAAGGGCCTGAACCGCAGACGCTCAGGGAAGTTCTTCGGCTCTCCGGCCCAGGACCGGACATCCGGCACCACATTGGGATCCTGCTCGGCCCACAGGACCAAATCGATCCGCGAGAAGCCCTTCGGCCATTCCATCGCGTCCACGATCTCCCGCCAGACGAGATGCTCGCTGTCGGTCAGGTTGCCCAGGGCAATGTAATCCCGGTGGGCCATCCACATGAAGGCGAGGTCCTGGTCCATTTCGCCCTTGGCAGCAGAGGCACTGTACTGCTCGGCGTTGATCACCCGCAGATGCACGGTATGCCAGACCATGATCCTGTCTCGCTCACGCTGGATCAGAGGCTCAAGTTGGAAGCTGACTGCATCGTAGAGACCCGGTACGTCTCTGTAGATACGCAGAGCGTCCTTGAACTTGAACTCCCTCGCACGATCATCCCTGGCTTCCTTGAACCGCGTTGCAAAGAGCCACTGCTTCAGATCGTCCTCGGATATCTCCTCACTTGGTTCTGTTGTCGGGAATCCGAAATGCGGGAACAGGGCCAGGATCTCCGGAGCGATCTTTGTCTGATCCATGGCATCTGAGAAGTCGTAGTTCATCGAGAACTTCGTCTTTTTACGCGGCATGCCCTCGGGCGGGATTTCCTCGCCCGGCTCGTTCAAGGCATCCCAAAGCGCCTTCTCCCGAGCCGCCTGCTCGGCCAGCTCGGCTTCATACTCAGGATCGTTCTCGACCACGGTGACCTGCACCCTACGCTGCTCGGCCGGCCTGATCTCAAGCGCCATCTCCGGCGTCTCGATCTGAATGGTCTCTTGGCCGAGGCCACCAGCCATCGTCGACTCCAGCAGAGCGGCCGCAACCTGCGGCGCAGCCTTCGGATCCGGGGTCGGCACACGCCCCGGCGCTGCCGTCACCGGAGAAACCGTGCCGGACGTCGTGCGCGAAGAAGGCCGACGAGTGGAACCCGACGGCCTCGGCTTCGCAGAACCGCTTTCCGCGCTTGAAACCCGGTGGGCAGAAAGCGGGCGGACCTTCGCACGCGATTTCCGCGGCGGACGGGGATCGCCCGGCTGATATTTGCGGGGCCGGCCAGGACCGCGCTTGGCCGGCACTTCAGTGGACGTGGTAACAAGGCCTTTGCTCGCCAGATCCGCCTCACGGCTGCGATCATACCGCCCGTTTGGCGTCAGGTAGTCGATCTTCCGGATCTCCAGCTCGGCGTTGCGCAACGATGCCTGAGCCTCCGCCATCGCCTCCTGGTAACTGCGCTCGATGTCCGCAAGGGTGGCCTTGATGTTCTTGATCACCGTCGTTTCAAACCGGCGCCGGCGGTCCATGGGACGCTCAGCGCCCCACTCGTAAGTCACAAGGCAAGCCATTAAACCCCCACCCGATTTATGCTCTCGACGAGCAGTGGCACTGTGCTCAGCGCCTGAACTTGTTTCTTGCTGACAGGATAAAGTGTCGGCGATAGCCCGTCAATTTTCGCACATCGCTTAAGAGGGCTAAATCCACAGTGAGAAAATCAGCCCTTGGAAATTTGCACCGATTCTTTTCACCATGATCATTCAAGTGAGATGCAAATCTGAAGGTTCGTATTTTCGCATCTCCTTCCACAACGCACATCGAGGGGATCAACGCCGATGAGAAAATCTGCGCCAAGTGATTTGCACATCACCGACACCAGTCAGCTCATTCGTCGACCGGAAACAAGGGTGCAGGCGCATGTGAAAATCATGGACAGCGAAATTCTCACAGGGCTTGGCATGGATGTTCTGGCCAGCCCGCCCGAGGTCTCAAGGCAGGAGGCTCAAACCGCAAACCGTCCGCGAACTGGCTCAGCAGGGGCCCTGCGGAGGCCAAGGAGCGGCTTCAGTGCGTTTCGGAGGGGTCCCAGGGGCATGGGAGCGGCAAGCGCTGCAGGAGGCTCAATACTGTAAATTTTGTGGGTCCGGTAAGAGGCTCAATCCCGCACCCGTGACGCAGCAACTATGTTGCGCAGCGTGCCGGGCTCAATTCCGCAAATTTTGTGCACTGGGTTCGAGGCTCGATACCGTAGTTCCGACGCAGCAATTAAGTTGCTTTTATAGGAATATTCATACGGGAGCGTCCAGGGCTCAATACCTCAGTTTGTGTGCAGGAATATGATCCTGTAGTGTCTGGACCCGATCCCGCCCCCGGTCTGCACCAATCTTGAGGGGCAGGACCGCCCCTGCTTGGGCTTTGTGCCCCGGCTCCGTTAGAGCCACCCCATGTGAGCGATCACTGGCAATGTGCCTCGTTTTTCGGGTCTGGCCCGAGATCGCAGCGGGCTCGCTGCAAATGAGGCACAAAAAATATGGCCGCTTCGGCATCCGTCGTTCGCGTCAGCCCGGTGTTGGCCGGTACTCTCCGACATCAGCTGCGATCTCGTTTCCTCGTATTTTGTGTGCCTCGCAGGTGAGGGCAGGTGAGCCCTCTTCGGCTGGATTAGTTCTGTCGTGAGTTGGTCTCTCAACCGGCTCGACGATGTGCTGACGTACGCACCAGATGCATTATATTCGCACAAGTATTTTCACCCCAACTGCTGGTCCTCGGCAAGCATTCCGCTGAGGTCACCCTGGAGTTCACGATCCGGCGCGATAGCTGGTTCAGGGCGCAAGAGGGCTCCTGAGACGGTCGAAGCGTCTGGCCGGTAAGGTGGCGAATTGTGATTGTGGATGCCGACGAGGGATGAAACACCGGCCTATGCTGCAGGTCCTCAGCTGATTGGTTCTCAACAGTCCACGTGAGGCCGAACCAGCCAGGGAGAGTTGAGGGCGGGGCTATAGGGGATTCTTGTGCGACACCTTACTCTGAAATGGCTTTCTTCCCTCAGAACAGAACTCACTCCAGCTACCTATCAGTTCGCATAAGCAAAATGTTGGCAAGAAGTCGGCTGTCGGCCTGAGAGACGGCGGCACAGATCTGCTACTTATGGTATCCGAGCACAGCATTAGTCGGTGGAGTAGCATTGACCCGGATCGCGCTGATTTCCGATCTCCACCTTGAGGAGCGCAAAGACCCGCCGCTGCTCGGGACACCGCCCGGGATGTTCCAGGTCTATGGCAGCCTCTCGCTCCCCCATAGGATCGACGCCGATGTCATGGTGATCGCCGGCGACACCAATCCCGATCCTGAGGTCCGCAGCCAGGTGCTGGCAAGAATTGAGGATGAACTCGGCTTGCCCGTCATCCACGTCAATGGAAACCATGACTACTATGGCGGCTCATTCCCGAAGGACCTGGGCGACCTGATCACGATGGGCGGCATCCGCTTCGCCGTCGCAACCCTCTGGACCTATCTGGATGATGCCGGGCGGCGTGAGGCTGCCCGCTTCCCGGACTTCGTGAAGATTCAGGGCGTGACGGTCGACAAGTGGAACGACCTGCACCTGGCGCAGCTCACGTTTCTCGAGCAGGCGAGTGCCGATGTGATCGTATCGCATCATGCTCCCTTTCCTGGGTCGATCCATCCTGACTTCCAGGGGGATGGTCTCAATGCGTTCTTCGTGAACAACCTCGATCCGGAGCGCTTTCCAAAAACCCGGCTCTGGATCCATGGTCACGTCCACACCCCGTTCGACTATCGGGTGCAGGCTTGGAATCATCAGATGCGGGTTGTCTGCAACCCCCTGGGCTATCCGATGACGCGGATCCGGCGCCGCGTCGGGATCAAGGTTGTCGAGATCCCTTCTTGAGGCACGTTGAACCAACCTTTGGATGACATGGCCTGAGGCTCGTGCGCACCGCACACCACTCGCCGATCAGGCCTCATGCCTGCCGACGTCCTCCCATCAGCCGTAGCGATCCGCCAGTGCCGGTGACCTTAGGCTGGTCAAGGTTGAGGTTCCCAAGCTTCCAGGACTGGAGGACCACAGAGGTGCTCCCAACCGCCTTAGGCTTCACGCCGCCCTCAGCCACACGCTCGATAGTCAGGGTCTTGCCGCTCCGGTCCAGCAGGAGACGGTCATCCGGGCCGAAGTCAGCCTGGTCCCACAGATCCCGCGGCAGGCGGATAGAGGTGTAGAAGCGGTTCGAACGCTTGACGTCCGCAATGGACTTCACCACGACCGCAGCGGATGCGATGAGACTTGCTTGCGCCTTTCTTTGCCGCTTACGACGAGTCTGCTGTAGCGGCCTCTCACCATCCGGCTCTGACACAGGCATCGGTTCGGCAGCAACAGGTTGCATCTGCTCGGGGTTTGCCTGAGCCTCTGCCGGTTGATTCACCTGAGGGAGTGGCAGACGCGGGATCGCCTGAATGACGCTGGCCATTTGCCGGAGACCGTCTGAGAGACCCTCGGTTGACTGGAGGAGGGCAGGGGCCAAACCTGCGATGGCTTCGATCTGCTGACCGCCGATGGCTACCAGCTTGCCCACCTGATCAGCCATGAGTTCGACTGCCGAACGCAAGCCCTTCAGGTCCGCCACCATCCCGGCCAGAACCTGCTCAACTTCGGCTGATAGGGGGCTGAGGGGTTAGGCTGCTGCAGAGGCTTCGAAGGTGGTGCCAGCGATCGTGATGAAGCTTTCTTGGGGCGGAAGACCTCGGCGGCGAGAGCCTCGGGCTTGCCGAGATGCCGAGCCAGAATGTCAGCCGTGTCCCGCTGGTGCTTGCCGGCTGACGTGCTGTCGCGGCGAGGTTGAGCCAAGCAGGCTGGGCATAGATCGTAGGAACGATCCCGGCCGAGCAGCCAACCACGGTCGTTGAAGTAGCCCTTGACCGTATCGCTGCTGGTGGGTTTGGTGGTCTCATAACTGTCGGTGCTGGCACAGTCCGAGCAGCGGACGGCGAAACGGTACTTGGAGGGCGCGCTGCCACTGCGGGTAATCTGCGGCTCGAACTGACGTGCGATGCCGGGCATTGCAATAATTCTGATCATTGGAAGGCGGTCTTTGGGGCGAGAAAGACGCATTGTCTCCGCCTCTTAACCCGGAATGAGGTTTTAAGAATGCGTAGGGGATTACCACCGAACTTGCGAAATTCTAACCAGTTGTTCCTAGGGCGCCTTACAGCGTAGAGGCCGCTGGCCACGCCGGAGCGGTTGCCATTTGCGATAGAAGTGACAGTCCAGGATGCCTGCGCTGGGATCGCCAGCATTATATATTAAGATATCGGCGGATGGCGGAAGCCACGGAGGCGAACATGAGCGAGACATTTCAGGCGAGGACTATTGCCGGCCGAGGCGACGCTGAGAGTGTTGCCATCCAAGTGCTGAACTTTATTGTCGCAGACGTCGATCGGATCATCCAGTTTCTGAATGTCACCGGTCTCCAGCCCGAGACGATCCGCACATCGGCGACATCATCGCATTTCTTGCTGGGTGTCCTCGAGTATGTGGCGAAGGACGATGAACTGCTGAGGGCGATCGATGAGGAACTGAAAATCCGGCCGGCCGCCATCCTGGCGGCTACCGTGCATCTGTCGCCGGAACCCGAAATGAAGCCGTTCGATAAGAACAAGAAGATCAACGTCGCCCCTCAACTGCCGAGGCGTAACCTGTTCCACTAAAAGGAAAGGCCTCCTCGCCCGCCGTTTCCAGATTGGAGGCCTCCCATCCTGGAAAGCTAGGATGGAGTGGCAGCTTCCGCTCTGAATGATGCTCAGACCCGATGACAGTTTCGGCACACCTCAAGGATAAGCCTCGCCTCGTGGCCGAGGCTCCCCGTCATAGAAACGCTCGAAGGTCACGATATAGGCGGAGAGGCTTCCTTGAACGGTTTGTGTGGCGCTACAGCTACTGCATCACCGAGGCCGTGTGAGTTCTCAAAGCCTGAAGGGTCGCAGTTCCAAGCTTGCCCGTAATAGGAAGACCTTTGGCTCGTTCGAAGGCTTCAACGGCCTTACGAGTTGAGGGGCCTAATGCCCCATCAGCTTTTAATTTTCCATACCCGAAGTCCACAAGCGCTTCCTGCGCCGTGCGGATCTCCTGCTTGGAGAGGCGAGCCGCTGACGTCGTGCTGATTGTAGGACTTTCCGTCATAGCTGCAGGCTGATCTGACGGTCCGGTGAGCTGAAGGCGGGTTTGCTCAACCGCCTGACTGACGCTCGCCCGCAGAGAGTCCAGGTGCTGGAGTTCTTCGGTTGCTGCTTCGATCCGCAACAGCATAGTGTTCAGATCTTGACCGGCAAGAGTTTTTTGATCGTTTGCTTTAGCCAGATGATCGCGCTCTGCGGTGACAGTCTCAATCTGCTGCCGAAGCTGCCGATTCTCGCTCTGGAGCGTGTGCTCCTCAGATCCTGTAGACAGGACGGAGTATACGAACAGACCCCAGCCGATCGCCGCCGCTGCCAGGAGGCCTTTGCCTGTTGCACCGAGCTGCAGCCTGACTTGGGATTTCACATAGCTCATGAGCTTACTCGCCGATCGTTAGCTGAATTCTGAGAGCGTTGTGTGCTCACATCAACGCCGCATTGGGTCTAGCTTGTGACGCAATTTGGACCGTGCGATGCATTTGGCGCCACATGGTTAACCAAACGTGTTCGTCTGCAGTTAGGGATCGACATCAAACCGTTGACCTCAGCACATGTGGAGACCCCTGTGTGGCAGTCAGACACGCTCACAGACCTACTGCGCTCAATCAGGTAACTCAGCTGCACCTCTCAGTGGCGATGTTTGGGAGGTTGAATCCTGTCATTTTAGCTGCTGTTGATCAGCTGACTACTATCCGACCCGAGCTCGGTTGGTCGGCTAAGCCCGATCGTAGAAGTTTGAGGGCCCGATGCTCAGGGTCGGTAACAGCTCGTTAACCATACTTGCCCATTCTTCTCTGGTGCTCTGAGGCGGTCGCAGAGTTGTTTCCTGCAAGGCAAGCAGATGATGTTCAAGATCCTCACCGATGCAGTCGATGAGAAGCTCGCGTTGATTGCGCCCGTCTTAAGAAAGATTGAGCAGGATGGTCAGAGTGCTGATCTGCGCGACCTCGGTTCTCATCTCATTCGTGCCCTTCGCCTGTTTGAGCGCAACCCCGGTATTGAGGCTGCTGCCGATGATCTGTATGCGGCAGCGGCGGCGCTGGTTAGAGAGAACATGAAGCTCTCGCAGCCCAGTGCAAAAGGGCGACGCCTTCTCAACGATGCTCATCTGCGCTTTTGCAGCCGGCTCGAAGCGGCCGCGGATCGTCTTAAACCTTATGAGTATCTGGTTGTCCCGGATTTCTCAGTTCGCCAGGCGGCCTGACGAGACAGGCTCTGCCGCTGAAAGTTGTTTCTTCCACGCTCATCTCGTGTGCAGGGAATGTGGGATCAATTCAGGGCGTCAGCGGCTTTTTCGAGCAGAGCCTGAAACGAAGGCTGGTTCTTCTGCCCGACCACAACAGCGTAAAGTCGGAGACTGGAAGCTGTTGCTTCATCCTGCTGGCCCTGGGCGAGCTTGGCGGCCGCTCGGTCCAGCAGTTCAGCCCAGTCCCTCTCACCCTGGCCCAGTAACACCGCTGACCACAGGCCCAATTCACCGGAGAGCATCTTGTGGTCAGGCATGGGTGCCCTCGCTCGTATGTGCTGCCTCGACAGTATCGCCACCACGGCAGATCAAAGAGCGCCTCGGCTGAATGAACCGGGCGGGGTTCTCAGCCGAGGCGTGTGCGGTGCCGGTTGCAACACCACGCAACTACTCTGATGCCTGTTAAGTAAAGATCTCGTTTCCAGCTACGTCAGCTGTCATGTGACTCCGAAACTCAGGCGCGAGTGAGGGTGTTGAGCAGCAATCTTCACTCTAAGTGACTACACGATCCGATAGACCTGGCCAGTGGTCGCATCACGGTAGAGATCAACCTTCGTGCCGTTCCAGTGATAGTCGAGATGCCGACCTTGGATGGGATTTGCGGCACTGTCCGGATGGAACAGCCCGACACACTCACCACCTGAATAATGAACGCTTGGGTAGACTATTCCATCGGAGTCTGAAGCGCGGAGCTGAAAGCCTAATGTTTGGCTGGGCTTGTAATCGTCGGGCAGGAGCAATCCCGATTGGTCGACCTCGTTGCTCCTCAGATCATGAAGGTGTGCATTGATCTCGAGTAGGATCTCCCGAAATTGAGATGTCCATCCAGCGGGTTCGTTCGTCCGGGCCATGAACTGCCCGTGGTGATGAATCGTCTCGAACACAGCGACTTCAAAGGTTTTACCCGCGTGAAGCACTCCAAATGTCCCATCGCTGAAGCGGCTGGGTCGATCGGTGCTCACATGGGTAAAAGGCGCCATGAGGTAACTCGCGCCAGGGCCGGCGATGCGGCGTTTCTCGGGGACAAGGTCGAGATTGCCGATGGTCTCCATCAGGCGCGGATTGGTCTTCTGCTCCGCCGAAATAATGAGGGGCCAATCGGCTGGGTCTGCAATGTCCTCGAAAAGATCGATTGGCGGAAAGATGCTTCGGAATATCCGAACTGAGCCACGCCACCTGACTTCAGAGACGGGAATCGAACCTGTGTCGATCACCAGGTGCCACGCTTCGCGTCAGGTAGCGGCGTACGCGCATCAGGTCGGTGAGTTCACCACCGAGCATCACCTCAAGGGCTGATTTTTGTGCGAATGCAGAGTTAGGTTTCTTGATCCAAGCATAACCGCGCTGTGGTTCGCGGAAGATAATCCGCAAGGTTTTATGAATGCCCATGAGGTTTGAAAGCCGGGCCTTACTGTCGCGATCAATGCGGCCGATCTCGCCGGCCTTCCAGCGCCGGTACGTTCGCACCGGCAGGTCGAGCAGAGTGGCCGCCTCTTCGTCCGTGATGTCCCACAGACTGAACAGGTTGAGCGTTGCGCGGAACATCGCGGCGGCCTCTTCTTCGGTTATCGGTGAGGGCCGGAAGTCCTTAGGTATGGTGTCGATAGGTAACAAGGTAGCTATGGTTGTATCCCCACATATGGAATTATATAACAAAATTAATGCCATATGGCAACATATTGTTCCTCGGTCCTGCCCGGCTATTAAACGGGAGTGTCCTCCTAGGGTCGCAACGTTCTGAATGAGCAAGGTTCAGTGGAACGATGACATCACAGCAGCCACCACAATGGGAGTCCCGAAAGAGACGCTCATAGATGATGGGAGTAAACCAACTGCTTAGGTGACTAGGATCAGGAACGAAGCCAGGTTTAGGTCGAACAGTCGATGTCCATTGCTGTTCAACTCCAAGGGAAGAGGGGAAGTGGTAGGTGCCCTATTAGCTGACCCTCTTCTCTGAGACCGCCTCCCATGAGGGAACTTCGCTGCGACGTATTTAGAGATGCCCTCTCACATTTTCGCAGTAAACATTTCGACCTTCTTAACCATCTCAGGTCCACCCTCAGGTCATCTCAAGGGAGATCAACGATGTCCTTGTATGAGAAGATCTATGTGATCATGACTATGTTCACATTCCTGATGGTATTATCCTGTCTGACCCACTTAGATGAGGATTTATAGCTTAAACGTAAGTTGTCCTATAGGTTACTCTTAGAGTATATCTTATTTGTATATCAAACAGAGGGCTTCTCTCTTCTATTACATATTACAGGGAAAATTTGTAGCCCCGCATTATCAGCCACTTAGCTGACCCTCATCCCGGCTCTCCACACCCTCCCACCTGTCTCAGGATCATTCTCTCGACGTACCAGTTAACCGAATGAAATGTTCTTCTTTTGTTCTTAGTGAGTCGAGGTATGGCCAACAGCTGTAGGAAGCTTACGGTGGAGCAGGTTCTGGAGGCGCGGCTTTGCTACATGGCCGGGGATTGGCAATGGTCGAAGCTGGCAAAGAAGTTCGGAGTAGGCCCTGAGGTGCTGAAGGCTGCCGCCACGGGGGTCATTTATCGAGACCTCCCAATGCCACCCAAGAAGGCAGAGCCTGTAAGGAGGTAACTCTCACAGACAGGCTTCCTTGGCTGGTTGTGAGTACCTACCAGAGTAGAAACGCCGCCAGCGATCAGACGGTGTCACAGCCAATGGCTATTCAGCAACGACGAAGGGTCAGCCTAAGCCGCCCCCGTTGATACCGGGTAGAAGAGTTCCCGTGGGGCTGCCAGCTTGGGACCTACCCCAAAGAGGGCAGCGTTATCTCCGTGCCTATGTCTCTCAGGTGTTCGTGAGACTGGGTATTGAGAGCTTCAGTCCGTGACCCTCTGAGGCTCTCTTTCTTTGCGGAGGGTCGTGTCACAACAGGTGTTCTTGGTCCGAAGGAGCGCGAGTGCCTGGCAGATGCAAATCGCCGCCAGTGATCAGACGGTGACAGCGCAAATGGCTATTTAGCAATGAGCCTAGCCCAGTGGACCTAACGGGCCAGAGCGGAGTTAACCCAACGGCGCAAGCCTTCATGGTCCAGAACTAAAACGCTGAGAGCGTCAGGTTTGCGAACCTCCTTGGGGCTCTCTTCATGTTTGGACTATGCCATCTCAGGGGCGCTCGGGGCGGGGTTTCAGCGATAAGTGAGCCTTACTGCGGCCTCGAGGTGTCGGCCTGGATGGTCGCCAAAACTATTGCAGAGGCTTGAGCCAAGGCGTGTCTCTCGCAGTCTGTGAATGTTGAGATGTCCATACCGCCGACTTTTGGAGCCCCACTTAGCGCCTGTGTCGCGAACTTGATTAGGGCTCTCCTGGCAAACCTCTGGCCATCCTCTGAGCCCATTTCAACGAGCATCTTTGAGACAGTCTGGGTCAGGTCGTCAGACACTAACTCAACGAGATCGCTGTGATCCATCGTCTTTGCCCCTTGTTGTGCTTTCACATTGGCTTGGCCAGTTTCTCTGAAAGCAAGGCGAGGATGAGGCAAGCATCCTTGAGGCTAGGTTAAAGGTGGGGAGCGTGCTGCCACAGGTGGGCACAGGGGGCCGCACTGTCTAGGAGAGCGTTTAGGTTCTCCGTCTCTCGTCTCAAGGAAACGTAATGGTAAGTAACGCGTTGGATTTCCAATAGGCTTATCAAGTGGAGATCGAGGTATGAAGAAGGCAACTTGGCTTCTAGCAGCCACTTTGATCGGATCTAGTGTCATCGTGGCATCGCCATCATCAGCTCAGGTGCAATTCGGGATCGGTCCGAACGGTCCGAATATCCAAGTTGGTCCTGATGATGATCGGAGATACGAGCGTCGAATTGAGCGTCGTCGCTATGAGGATCGCGCTACCACAGGCAGCATCGAGCGTTGCCGAACGGTCATCATTCGTGAAGACGACGAATTCGGTGATGAGGTCACGCGTCGTGTGAGACGCTGCCGCTAATCACACACCGCCTGAACAACAGTGTGCAAGAGCCTCAGGAACCCCACTCCTGAGGTTCGTGCGCTTTAGGGGCCTCACAGGCGGCCATTGTTGGTCCCTGTGGGGTGCAAGTACCCCCCAACCGAAGATTGCCGCCAGTGAAATCAGGGATAGACCGCAAACGGTCATCCTGAACTGAAGAAGCCCCACCGGCGGGCAAGGCTCTTGCGATATTTGAGCAAGAAGTACGATTAGCCAAGCTGGGGGGATAAGTGCCCTCCTTCAGCGTGCGAAGCTATTCAGGTCGCATCAAGCACGGTCCATCCGCAGTTGGGCATGTCATCGCCTTTGGCACATGCCAGCACCCCAGATCGGCTCTCCACCCATACGTTCGTGGCCTCTGGCAGGATTGTGCAGCGCTTCTGGTCGGTTTCCGATTGGACCTGTGCAATCCAAGCGCTGTTATTGCCGCGCAGCTCGTTCAAGCGGTTTGCCGTGTCCGCTGTCGAGCAAAGGACGTGAAGGCTGCGCAGAGTAACGCGCTCGGCCTGGGCGGCTGCGGGAGTGGCGGCAAGAGCCAGAACGAGAACAAGGCTTTTCATACGCGGTACCTTTCGTGTGACTGACCTGACATAGCTGGAGGCGTCAGGCTCTACCCAGCTGTCTCAGGTTGCTCGTTCAGGAAACGCATAAGACGAGTTTCCCGATGCATACGCCAAAAGAGGGATGGTGCCGGTACCCTCGTGATTCACGGCCAACCCGTTAGCGCTTGGTCTGAGGAATGACGGGTCAGCGTGATGCCTTCTTCACCTGTCTAAGGGTGATCCGTAAGGTCTACACACTCACCGCTTTGAAGATCATGAAAGCTGAGGCGCACCCTTGCGATGTTGCGACCTCGGTCAGATGGAGCGCCAATGC
>Ga0209902_100791_pt1 | contig 24436 bp, 23 predicted proteins | sample FECB27metaG_FD_188304 | JGI IMG/M metagenome (GOLD analysis project Ga0209902, IMG submission 188304) | Cyanobacterial communities from the Joint Genome Institute, California, USA - FECB-27 (SPAdes) (version 2) | ecosystem: Environmental > Aquatic > Thermal springs > Hot (42-90C) > Microbial mats...
CAGCCCCGCCGCTGCGCGGCGGGCCCTCATCCGGCCTTCGGCCACCTTCTCCCGCAAGCGGGAGAAGGGAGCCCCCCCTACGCCAGCAGCGCTTCCATCACCCGTTCGCGGGTCAGCGGCAGGTCGCGCAGGCGGACGCCCAGCGCGTGGGCGACGGCGTTTCCGATCGCCGCCGCCGTCGGGCCGGCGGTCGCCTCGCCGACGCCGAGCGAGGGCGCCTGGCGGTCGTTGACGAGCTCGACGAAGATCTCCGGCATCTCGGTGAAGCGCAGCACCGGGTAGCTGTCCCAGTCGCGCGAGGCGATGCCGGTGTCGGAGAAGCGCACCTGCTCCTTCAGGACCCAGCTCGCCGACTGCACGATGCCGCCCTCGAGCTGGTTGATCGCCCCGTCCGGGTTGACGACGAGGCCGGTGTCGGTGGCGCACCAGATGCGGGTGACGCGGATCTCCTCCTCGACCTCCACCTCGGCGACGCAGGCCGTGTAGGCGGCGCTGTTCTTGTAGCGGGCGAAGCCGATGCCGCGGCCGGTACCGGTGCCGGATGGCGCGGCCTCGTCCCAGGCGGCCATCGTCGCCGCATGGCTGATGACCGCCTTCGCCCGCGCGTCGTCGAGGATCGACAGGCGGTAGGCGACCGGATCGACCCCCGCCCGCTCGGCGAGCTCGTCGATCAGCGTCTCGATGGCGAAGATGTTCGGCATGGTGCCGAGGCCGCGCAGCGCCGACGTGCGCACCGGCGTCTCGGTGATCAGGTGGTGGACGATGCGCTTCTGCGGGATGGCGTAGAGCGGCGAGCCGTTGCGGGTGCCGCCGCCACCGGCCGATTCCGGCAGGTCGCCCGGCGCGGGCGCCGGCGGCGGGTTCGGCAGCGCCTCGGCGGCGAGCAGGTTGCCGCCCGAGCGCCCGGGCCGCGACGAGTGCCGGCCGCTCCAGATCTCGGTGGTCCAGTCGACCGGCTTGCCGTCGTCGCCGACGATCGCCTTGACGTTCACCACCATCGCCGGGCTCACCGGCTCGAAGCCGAACTCCTCCTCGCGGCGCCAGCGCACGCGGATCGGCCGGCCCGGCATCAGGGTCGCGATCGCCGCCGCGTCGCCGGCGACGTCGTCGGCGCCGTTGTGGCCATAGCAACCGGCCCCCTGCACGTGACGCACGGTGACGTCGGCCGGATCGAGCTTCAGCATGCCGGCGATCGCGGCGCGCAGCGGATAGACGCCCTGCGAATGCGACCAGACCTCGAGCTTGCCGTCCTGGAACGACGCCAGCGCGCACGAGGGCGCGATCGAGGCGTGGGCGAGGTGGGCGCGGGAGATGCGCGCCTCGACGCGCTGGCCGCCGCTCACGGCCGACGCCTCAGCCTCCGGCGCACCGTGCACGGCGTCGACCGTCGGCTGCTGCAGGATCCACTTGGCGTCTTCGGCCTGCGGCGAGATCGCATCGACCCCGTCCCAGGTGACGTGCGTCTCGGCCGCGAGGCCGGCCCGCTCGACGGCCATCTCGTCGGCGCCGACGAGGGCGACGAAATCGCCGGAGCGGACGATCTCGATGTCGCCCCGCGCCGCCCGCCGCAGCGCCGCCTCGTCCATCGCCGCGATCGTCGCGCCGCGGCAGGGCTGGCGCACGACGCGGGCGTGCAGCATGCCGGGAAGCGTCATGTCGTGGATGAACACCGCCTCGCCGAACAGTTTTCCGGGCAGGTCGACGCGCGGCAGGCTTCTGCCCACGAGTGCGTAGTTGCCGGCCTGCTTGGCCGCGACGCCGCCGACGGCGTCACGGGCGAGGTCGACCTCGCCGGCGAGCGCCCAGTAGTCGAGCCCGCTCGCAGCGCCGTCCTTCAGGATCGCGCCGTCCGCCACCGACAGGGCGGAGACGTCGCAGCCGAGGCGAGCCGCAGCGGCGGCGAGGAAGGCGGCCCGCACTTCGGCGCAGGCGGCGCGCAGCGCCGAGCCGCCCATCGCCACCGACAGGCTGCCGGCGGTGATGCCCTCGTTCGCTGTGGCGGACGTGTCGCCGGACTGGAGCCGCACCCGCGACGGCGCCACGTCGAGTTCCTCGGCGGCGATCTGCAGGAGCGCCGTCAGCGCCCCCTGGCCGATCTCGACGCGGCCCGTCTTCACCGCCACGACGCCGGCGGCCGGAAAGCCGACCCAGCGGTCGAGGCGCGGATTGTCGGCGAGCATCGCCGGAAGCGCGGGCGCGTTCATCGGGAGGCCTCCCCGCGCAGCACGGCGGCCGCCTTCTCGACGGCGCGGACCATGCGCTGGTGGGCGCCGCAGCGGCAGATGTTCTGGTCGAGCGCCTCGGCGATCTCGCGGCGCGTCGGCGACGGGTTGCGGTCGAGGAGCGCCTTGGCGGCGACCAGGATGCCCGACAGGCAGTAGCCGCACTGGCCGGCCTGCTCGTCGAGGAAGGCCTGCTGCAGCGGGTGCGGCGCCTCCGGCGTGCCGAGGCCCTCGACCGTCGTCACCGCCTTGCCGGCGACCGACCACATCGGCTTGGCGCACGCCTTCTCGAGCGCGCCGTCGATCAGCACCATGCAGCAGCCGCATTGCTCGAGGCCGCAGCCGAAGCGCGATCCCTTGAGGTCGAGGCTGTTGCGCAGCACGTCGAGCAGCGGCGTCTCCTCGTCGACGGCGACCGATGCCGGACGGCCGTTGACGGTGAACTCGATGGCGGTGGCTGTCGTCGTCACGCTCGGTCCGTCCTCCCGGGTCGGCCTCCTACGGGCCGTGGGCGGCAGACTAATCGGTTCGTGCAAACGATTGAATAGAAGATTTCCGAGCTTCCGCGCGCACCGCGCCGGCGCTGCCGGCGGGGCGGCGGCGTGCAGGTCGATTGACGACGGGCGCCGTCGGCGCAACCATCGCCGCGGGCGGGGTGTCGCCCTCACACCGCCGGAGCCACGACGTGCAAGACCTTCTACGCCTCCACTCGCGACGCCTTCACGCGCGCCGCCTGCCCTTGCTGCTCGCCGCGGCCGTGCTGGTGACGTTCGCCTCGCCGTCCCTGGCGGCGCAGGGGGCGCTGCCCGTCGACATGCAGGGGACCTGGGCCTGGGACGACGAGGCCTGCGCCGAACGCGTCAGCGACGGCCGCGTCGCGGTGTCGTCGCTGATCGTCGAGTTCTACGCCTCCGCCTTCGTCCTCGACGATCCGAAGCCGGCCGAGGGCGACCGCTGGGTTTCGACCGCCACCGTCCACGTCGAGGGAGAGGCGGAAACCGAAGCCGGCAGCATCGCGCTGCGCCTCGTCGGCCGCGACGAACTCGAGATCCGCACCGGCGACGAGGCGCCGTCGATCTACGTGCGCTGCGCCGACGACCTGCCGGTGCGCTGAGGTCCGGCCGGAGGACCACTGCTGATGTCCATGACCGCGCGCGCCCGCCTCATTGCCATCACCCTGCTCGCCGCGGGTTCGGCCATCGGTGCCGCGCCGGCGCGGGCGACGGCGTTCTGCGAGGTGATCGAGACGACGGATGGTTTCGTCGCTCTGCGCGAGGCGCCGGAGGCGGGTGCCACCCTCGTCGAGCGGATGCAGGCCGGCGACGAGGTGATGCTCTTGCCGGAGAAATCGGGCGCCTGGGTGCATGTGCGCTTCTGGCGCGCCGGCGAGCGCCTCGAGGAGGGTGGCTTCGAGCGTTACCGGGTGGGCTGGGTCAACGAACGCCTGATCGACCTGTGCGGCTGATCAGCCGGGCGACCGTACCGGCGATCCCCGCCTAGACCGCGCCGTGTTTGACCGCTACGGCTCTCGGCGAACGCGAAGGGTAATCCGTGCGGCACGTCACCGACCGGCATAACAGAGAGCAGGCAGACGGACGGGCAGGCGCCTGGCGGCGCGGCTGGCCGGTTCTGCTCGCGCTGTTCCTGCTCGTCACCGGCGGCGGTCTGGGCGGACCGGGCGGCCTCGCCCAGGCGCTGCGCGGCGGGCCCCAGGCCGGCGCCGGCGCTGCCGACACCCGCGACCCGGCGCTGTTGCGCAGCAGCGGGCGCCAGACGGTCCTCACCCAGCGCACGGCCGACCCGACCGCCGCCCCGGTGCCGCTCGAGCCGGTGCTCGCGCCCGAGCCTGCGGGTGGCCTGCTCCTCGCGGGACGCGCAGCCACGACGGGCGCGCCCGGCGTCGCCGGCACGCCCGGCGGTCCAGACCGCAGCTACCAGGCCCGCGCGCCTCCCCTCGCCGGCTGATCCGCGGCCGCCCGCGGCCGATCCTTCCCGCGAACACATCCTTCCGCCCGGCCGCGCGACCTCGTCGCGCCGGCCGCGAGCCGCATTTCCGGAACAGCCCCATGCGAACCTCCCGCTGGCTGGTCGCGACCTATGTCGCCATCATCCTGCTCGGCGTCTTCACCGCCTTGCCGAACGTCCTGCCGCAATCCGTCCTCGATCGCCTGCCCGCCTGGGCGAACCACCAGGTCTCGCTCGGCCTCGACCTGCGCGGCGGCTCCCACCTCGTCCTCGAGGTCGATTCCGCCGCCCTCGTCGACGAGCGCCTGCAGACGCTGTCGCGCGACGTCCGCCGTACGCTTCGCGATGCCTCGATCGACACCACCACGATCCGCCGCCAGGGCGACGAGATCGTCGTCTCGCTCGCAAATCCTGCCGATGCCGCCCGCGCCGCCGAGGCGGCACGCGGCCTCGCCAACACCGTCGGCGGCTTCGGCCTCGGCGCCGGTGCCTCCGACCTCGCGATCTCGCAGAGCGACGGCAGCCTGACGATCCACCTCACCGAGCAGGGCATCCGCGACCGCATCGACGCCGCCGTCCAGCAGAGCCTCGAGATCGTCCGTCGCCGCATCGATCAGGTCGGCGTGTCCGAGCCGACGATCCAGCGGGTCGGCGCCGACCGCATCCTCGTGCAGCTCCCCGGCGTGCAGGACCCCGAGCGCATCCGCGAGCTCCTCGGCTCAACCGCCAAGATGACGTTCCACATGCTCGCCGACGTGCCGGTCGGCGCCGCGCCGCCCCCCGGCGTCACCGTCATGCAGGGCTCTGCCCCCGGCGAGACCTATCCGGTCGAGACGCGGGCGGCGCTCGCCGGCGACCACCTCACCGACGCCCGCGCCGGCTTCGACAGCCAGACCCACGAGCCGATCGTCTCCTTCCGCTTCGACAGCGTCGGCGCCCGCGAGTTCGGCGACATCACCCGCGCCAATGTCGGCCGGCCGTTCGCCATCGTGCTCGACGACAAGGTGCTGTCGGCGCCGGTCATCCGCGAGCCGATCACCGGCGGCTCCGGCCAGATCAGCGGCCGCTTCTCCGTCCAGGAGGCCTCCGATCTCGCGGCGCTCCTGCGCGCCGGCGCCCTGCCCGCCCCGCTCACCGTCATCGAGGAGCGCACGGTCGGCGCTGACCTCGGCGCCGACGCGATCGAGAAGGGCCTCGCCACCGGCCTCGTCGGCTTCGGCCTCGTCTTTGCGTTCATGATCGCCCTCTACGGGCGCTGGGGCCTGATCGCGAACTTCGCCCTCGCCCTCAACGTCATCCTGACGTTCGCAGCGCTGTCGCTGCTCGGCGCGACGCTGACGCTGCCGGGCATCGCCGGCATCGTGCTCGGCATCGGGCTCGCCGTCGACGCCAACGTGCTGATCAACGAGCGCATCCGCGAGGAGACCCGCAAGGGGCTCGGCGCCTTCCCGGCGCTCGACGCCGGCTTCAAGCGGGCGTTCGCGACGATCGTCGATTCGAACGTCACGGCGCTGATCGCCACGGTGCTCCTGTTCATGTTCGGCTCCGGCCCGGTGCGCGGCTTCGCCGTGACGATGGGGCTCGGCATCGCCATCTCGATGTTCACCGCCGTCTCGGTGGTGCGCGTCATCATGACGGCGCTGGTGCGCCGCTTCCGCCTGAAGACGCTCCGGATCGAGCCGCCGTTCGCCATCAAGCTGATCCCCGACGGCACCAACATCCGCTTCATGCGCGGACGCTTCCTCGGCATCGGTGTGTCGATCGTCCTGTCGCTCGCCTCAGTCGGCCTGTTCTTCTACCCGGGCCTCAACTACGGCGTCGACTTCAAGGGCGGCATCCAGATGGAGGTGGTCACGGAGCAGCCGGCGGACCTCGCGGCGATGCGCACCACGCTGAACGGCATGGGCCTCGGCGAGATCGCCCTGCAGGAATTCGGCAACGACCACACCGTGCTGGTGCGCGCCGAACGGCAGCCGGGCGGCGAGGAGGCGCAGACCGTCGCCGTCTCGCAGATCCGCACCGCACTCGCCGAAATCGCACCCGGCTCGTCCATCGAGCGCACCGAGGTGGTCGGCCCGAAGGTGTCGGGCGAGCTCGCCACCGCCGGCGTCACCGCCGTCGTGCTCGCGAGCCTGGCGATGCTCTTCTACATCTGGGCGCGCTTCGAGTGGCCGTTCGCCGTCGGCGCCATCGTCACGCTGGTGCTGGACGTGACGAAGACGGTGGGCTTCTTCGCCCTCACCGGCATCGACTTCAACCTCACGGCCATCGCCGCGCTTCTGACGCTGATCGGCTACTCGGTGAACGACAAGGTCGTCGTCTACGACCGCATGCGCGAGAACATGCGGCTCTACAAGCAGATGAGCCTGCGCGACATGATCGACCTGTCGATCAACCAGACGCTCGCCCGCTCGCTCTACACCTCGATCACCGCCTTCCTGGCGCTGTTGCCGATGGCGATCTGGGGTGGCAGCGCGGTGGAGAGCTTCGCCGTGCCGATGGTGTTCGGCATCGTCGTGGCGGCGTCGTCGTCGGTGTTCATCGCCGCGCCGATCCTGCTCTTCCTCGGCGACTGGCGGACGCGGCGGCGCGCCCGCATCGAGGCGGCGGCTCCTGCGGCCCCGGCCTCCGAGACGCCGCAGGCACCGGCAAAGGCGGCCTGACGACGCGGCGGACGGCGGCGGCCCGCAACCGGGCTGCCGCCGCCCATCTCTGACGGGCCCGTCACTTCCTCTCGAACGGGTAGATCACCGTCCAGTCGGTCTTCATGTCGACCACCGTCCAGCCGCGCTGCGGCGCCTGCACCAGCGCCTCCTTCAGCTGGCCGATCACCGACGGCGCGTCGTAGGCCCACTCTCTCTCAGCATCCGTGTGGTGGACGATCAGCCCGAAGGCCGGCCCGTCGCGCATCGTCGTCCACTGCAGCATCTGGAGGTCGCCGTCGGAATTGCCGGCGGCGAAGGCCGGCCGGCGGCCGATGACGCGGGCGATGCCGACCGCCTTGCCCGGGCCGTCGTCGATGAAGTCGACCTCGGGCAACCGGATGATCGCCGGCGTCTGGCCCTCGAGGCGAAACTCCGTCACCACGGTGGAGCCGATCACCTGCTCGGGCGGGATGCCGTAGGTGGCCTCGGCGAAGGCGCGCATGAAGTCGGTGCCGCCGCCCGAGACGATGTAGGTCTTGAAGCCGTTCGCCCGGAGATGCGTCATGAGCTCCAGCATCGGCTGGTAGATGAGCTCGCTGTAGGGCTTGTCGAAGCGCGGATGGCGCGCCGTCGCCAGCCAATGGCGGACGAGGCCGTCGAAGTTCTCCACCGTCATGCCGGCGTGGGTGGCGGTGAGGAGGTCGGTGAAGGCCTGCTCGCCGAGGTCGGCGAGGGCGGTGCGGTCGGCCGACAGGATCGTCCGGTAGGGCTCCTCGGCCGCCCATTCGGGATGCAGCGGCGCCATGCCGAGGAAGCGCTGGTAGGCGAACTCGGCCTGGAAGTAGACCGGCTGCTCCGACCATAGCGTCCCGTCGTTGTCGAAGGTGGCGATGCGCTGGGCCGGCGGCACGTAGCCCGGCCCGCCCTCGCGCACGGCTTCCGCGACGAAGCCGAGGATCGCCGCCTTGGTGGCGCCTTCGGTCCAGGACGGCAGCGGATCGGAGGCCGCATCGGACTGCGCCGACACCGGTTGCACAGCCAGCGGCCCCGCCACCAGCGCCACGAACAGAAAGGCCGCCACGAACCGGCGGACGATGTCGACACGCATCCCGAACGCTCCCTCGCCAATGCCGAGGGAAGCGCGCGACCGCCCTCAGATCTCGTGCTCGATCGCCGCGGGCGGCTCCACCGGAGCCGGCACCCGCCGCGGGATCAGCGAGCGCAGGGTCACATAGAAAACCGGCGTGAGGAACAGCCCGAAGAAGGTGACGCCGAGCATGCCGGAGAACACCGCCGTGCCGAGCGACTGGCGCATCTCGGCGCCCGGCCCCGTCGCGATCATCAGCGGCACGACACCGAGGATGAAGGCGAACGCCGTCATCAGGATCGGCCGCAGCCGGAGCCGGCACGCCTCCACTGCCGCGTCGACCGGGGTCTCGCCGCGATCTTCCGCCTGGCGGGAGAACTCGACGATCAGGATGGCGTTCTTGGCGGCGAGGCCGACCAGCACGATCAGGCCGATCTGGGTCAGGATGTTGTTGTCGAGGCCCCTGAACCACACCCCGACGAGGGCCGCGAGCACGCCGAGCGGGACGATCAGCACGATCGCCAAGGGCAGCACCCAGCTCTCGTACTGGGCGGCGAGCGCCAGGAAGACGAACAGCACCGACAGCGCGAAGATGAACACCGCCACGTCGCCGGCCTGGCGCTCCTGGAAGGCGAGCTCCGTCCACTCGAACGAGGTGCCGGCCGGCAGCGTCTCCGCCGCCAGCCGCTCGACCGTGTCGAGGGCCGCGCCGCTCGAGGTTCCCGGCGCCGCGTTCCCCTGCACCGGCACGGATGCGTACATGTTGTAGCGCTGCACCAACGACGGTCCGGCGACATCGCGGATCTCGACGAGGGTGCCGAGCGGCACCAGCGCCCCGGTGGCCGAGCGCACCTTCAGCCGCAGGATGTCGTCGCGGTCTTGCCGGTACTGCTCGTCGGCCTGCGCCCGCACCTGGTAGACGCGGCCGAAGGCGTTGAAGTCGTTGACGTAGGCGGTGCCGAGATTGATCGACAGCGTCTCGAAGATGTTGGGGATCGGCACGTTCAGCACGCGCGCCTTGTCGCGGTCGATCTCCAGGAAGAGCTGCGGGCTGGAGGCCGAGAACGTCGTGTAGACGCCGGTCAGCCCCGCCGTCTGGTTGGCGGTGGCGATGAGATTGTTCGCCACCTCGAGGATGCGCCGGACGTCGGCGGTGTCGCGCTCCTGGATCTGCAGCTTGAAGCCGCCGGCATTGCCGATGCCGCGGATCGGCGGCGGCGGCACGGCGATGATGAACGCCTCCTGGATCGACTGCAGCCGGCCGAACAGCGCGCCGATGACGGCGTTCGCCGATTGCCCGTGCGGCAGCCGCTCCTCGAAGCTGTCGAAGGCCGCGAAGATCACCCCGGCATTGGTGGCGTTGGTGAAGGTCGCCCCCGAGAAGCCGGCGAAGGCGACGGCGTGGGCGACGCCGGGCGTGTCCTGCATGATCTGCGACGCCCGACGGATCACTGCGTCGGTGCGCGACAGCGAGGCGCCCTCGGGCAGCTGGATGACGACGATGGCGTAGCCCTGGTCGAGCGTCGGGATGAAGCCGCGCGGCACCGTCTCCAGCATGTGGACCGTCGCCCACAGCAACCCGGCGAAGATCACGATCATCACGGCGAGCGCGAGGCGGGTGGCGACGAGCGCCCGCACCACCCAGGCGTAGCCGTTGGCGAGCTTGTCGAAGCCGCGGTTGAAGCCGTTCGCCAGCGCGTTGCCCGCCCGCGCCAGGAAGAAGCGCGGCGGCTGGTGGCTGTGGGGCTTCAAAAGCAGGGCCGCGAGCGCCGGCGACAAGGTCAGCGAGTTGAACGCCGAGATGGCGGTGGCGACCGCGATCGTCACGGCGAACTGCAGGTAGAACTGCCCGGAGATGCCGGGGATGAAGGCGGTCGGCACGAACACCGCGATCAGCACCAGCGAGATGGCGATGACCGCCGTTCCCACCTCGTCCATCGTCCGGTGCGAGGCCTGCCGCGGCGACAGCCCAAGCGCGATGTTGCGCTCGACGTTCTCCACCACGACGATCGCGTCGTCGACGACGATGCCGATCGCGAGCACCAGCCCGAACAGCGTCAGCATGTTGAGCGAGAAGCCGAACGCCAGCATCAGCGCGAAGGTGCCGATCAGCGACACCGGGATCGCCACGATCGGGATGATCGACGAGCGCCACGACTGCAGGAAGACGATGATGACGAGGACGACGAGGACCACCGCCTCGAGGATCGTCTTGTAGACCTCGGAGATCGATTCCGAGATGAACTCGGTCGGGTTGTAGACGACCTCGTAGGCGAGCCCCGGCGGGAAATCGGCCGACAGCCGCTTCATCGCCGCCTGGATCTCGTCGGCGGCGGCGAGCGCATTGGTGCCAGGCCGCTGGAAGATGGCGAGCGCCACCGCCGGCTTGCCGTCGAGATAGCTGTTGGTGACGTAGTCCTGGGCGCCGAGTTCGATGCGGGCGACGTCCTGCAGCTCGATCAGCCGGCCGTCGTCGCCGGCCTTGACGATGACGTAGCGGAACTGCCGGGCGTCGTCGAAGCGGCCCTGGGTGGTGACGGTGTAGGTGAAGGCGTTCTCGGCTTCCGTCGGCGGCCCGCCGATCTGACCGCCGGTGACCTGGACGTTCTGGTCACGCAGCGCCTGCACAACGTCGGCGCCGGTCATGCCATAGGCCGACAGCTTCTCCGGATCGAGCCAGACGCGCAGCGAATACTGGCGCTCTCCGAAGATGATGAGGTCGCCGACGCCGTCGAGGCGCAAGAGCACGTCGCGCACCCGCGAGCGGGCGTAGTTCGAGACGTAGAGCTGGTCGTAGCGGTCGTCCGGCGACAGCATGTGCACGACCATCATCAGGTCGGGCGAGCTCTTCACCGTCGTCACGCCGAGCCGGCGCACCTCCTCCGGCAGCCGCGCCTCGGCGATCGCCACGCGGTTCTGGACGAGCACCTGCGCCTGGTCGAGGTCGGTGCCGAGGCGGAAGGTAATGGTCAGTGCCATCGCCCCGTCGCTGGTCGAATAGGAGGACATGTAGAGCATGTCCTCGACGCCGTTGATCTCCTGCTCGAGCGGCGTCGCGACGGTCGCCGCCACCGTCTCGGCGTCGGCGCCCGGATAGGTGGCGCGCACCACGACGGTCGGCGGCGCGATCTCCGGATACTGCGCGACGGAGAGCTGCGTGTAGGCGATGCCGCCGACGATGAGGAACAGCAGCGCCAACACCGTCGCGAAGATCGGACGGTCGACGAAGAAGTGGGAGAACCTCATGGGCCGGCGTCCGGCTCGGCCGCCGTGCCGGCCTGCGCCGGTGGCAGCGTCGAGCCGAGGGGAGCCGAGCGGTCGGGCGGCAGCGTCACGAGCTCCGGCGTCACCTTGGCGCCGGGCCGCGCCCGCATCAGCCCGTTGATGATGATCGTCTCGGTGCCGTCGAGGCCCTCGCGGATGACGCGGTAGCCGTAGATGCGCGGGCCCGGCCGCACCGGCTTCGACGACACCGTGCCGTCGTCGGCGACGACGAAGACGATACGCCGGTCCTGGTCGACGCCGATCGCCTCGTCCGGCACCAGGAAGCCCGGATGCGGCAGCGAGCCCGGCACGTTGATGCGGCCGAACAGGCCGGGCTGCAGCGTGAAGTCGGGGTTGGGGAAGAGCGCCCGCACCCGCATCGTGCCGGTCTCGTTGTCGATGCGGTTCTCGGCGAAGTCGAGCTTGCCCTTGAAGGCGGACTGGGCGTCGTCGGCGACCCGCACCGAGACGTCGAGGCCGCCGGCGCCTTCCTGCAGGCTGCCGCCGCGCTGGCGGGCGTCGCGCTGGTAGTCGAGGAAGCGGCGCTCGTCGATGTCGAAATAGAACTGGATCGGGTCGAGCGAGACGATCGACGTCAGCACGGTGTCGTCGGCGTTGACGAGGTTGCCGACCGAGACGCGGCGGCGGTCGATGCGGCCGGCGAGCGGCGCGCGGATCTCCGTGTATTCCATGTCGAGCTGGGCGCGGGCCTGCGCGGCCGTTGCGCCGTCGACGCGGGCCTGGGCGGCGAAGAACTCGCGCCGGCGGTCGTCGAGCGTCGACTGCGGGATCGAGCCGCGCGCCACCAGCGTCTCGGCCCGCTCGAACTGCGCCTTGGTGAAGTCGACCAGCGTGTTGGCGACGACGAGCTCGGACTTCGCCTGGTTGAGCGCGGTCTCGAACGGCCGCTGGTCGATGGTGAACAAAAGGTCGCCCGCCTTCACCAGCTGGCCGTCGGTGAAGTGGACAGCAGCAAGGTAGCCGCCGACGCGCGAGCGCAAGGCGACCTCGTCGACCGCCTGGAAGCGGCCGACGAACTCGTCGTCCTCGACGATCTCGCGGCTGATGGGCTTGGCCACCGTCACCGTCGGCGGCGCCGCGCCCTGGGCCGCGACGGGCGCGCCCGAGGCGACCAACACGCAGGCGGCGAGGAGCGGCCAAAGACCGACGACCGCCCGGAAAGCGTTTCGACACCGCATGCACCGTGCCTCACCAGCCGCCGCTTCCCCCGGCGCGGCAAGGTTACGCCGAACCCTCGCGGTCGGTTCACCAGGCCGGCCGCACGGGGACATCATGCAAGAACTTTTCCACGTCCGCGACGACATTCGCGTGAAGGTCGGTCAGCCGGTTGTGGCCACCTCCCCCTCGATCAGCGGCCGGTGGCGGGCGATCTCCTCGGCGAGGAAGTCGAGCAGCGCCCGCACCCGCGCCGCCTTGCGCAGGTCGGGGTGGGTGAGCAGCCAGAGGTCGGCGGCAAAGCGCGGCTCCGGCGGCGCGAGCCGCACGAGATCGGGCCGCACGTCGCCGACGAAACACGGCAGGTGCCCGATGCCGATGCCCGCCTCCACCGCCTCGGCGAGCGCCAGCACCGAGTTGGTGCGGTAGACGACGCGGCGCGGCGGCACCGTCTCGGCCGGAAAGCGGGCGACCTTCATGGCCGAAAGATCATCGCCGAGGGCGACCCAGGCGCGGCCGGTGTCCATCGCCGCGCCGGCGTCGCCTGCACCCTCCGCTTCCCCTGTCGTCAGCGGCACCGGGACCGCGCCCGCGCCGAGCCCGTCGCGCCGCCCGTAGAGCGCCCAGGCGATGCGGGCGACGCGGCGTCCGATGAGCGTCGACGGCGGGTCGTCGCCGGCACGGATCGCCACGTCGGCGTCGCGCTTCGACAGGTTCAGCGACGGGTTGCCGATGACGACGTCGAGGCGCACGTCTGGGCAGTGGGCGCGGAAGCGGGCAAACAGCGGCGTCAGCAGGTGGACGAGCAGCGAATCGGCCGTCGTCACCCGCACCTCGCCCGACGGCGTCGGCGCCCGGCCGGCGAGCCGGCGGGTCACCGCGGTGACGTCGTCGTCGAGGCGGCGGGCGAGCGCGACGATCTCCTCCCCCGCCGCCGTCGCGGCGAAGCCCTCGCGCCGGCGCTCGAACAGCACGAGCCCGAGCGCCGTCTCGATGCGGGCGAGGCGGCGGAACACGGTCGAATGATCGAGCCCGAGCCGCCCCGCCGCCGCCGGCAGTGAGCCCGCCTCGGCCACCGCCGCAACGACGCGAAGGTCCTCCCAGGAGAGGGCCGAGAGGGAGGCGGAGGGGTCGGTGGTCGCTGCCGCAGCCGACTTCACCATCCTGCGTCCGCTCCTTCGCCTGCAAGCCTCCCGACCGCGATTACGGCCAGGCCACCGCGGGCGGCATCGACGACAGGATCGAATCGACGTTGCCGCCGGTCCTGAGGCCGAAGAGCGTCCCGCGGTCGTAGATGAGGTTGAACTCGACGTAGCGTCCGCGCCGCACCATCTGCTCGAGGCGCTCGGCCTCCGTCCACGGGGTCGCGAGGTTCGCCCGGACGATGCGCGGGTAGACGTCGAGCAGCGCCTCGCCGACGGCGCGGGTGAAGGCGAAGTCGGCCTCGCGGTCGCCGCTGTCGAGATAGTCGTAGAAGATGCCGCCGACGCCGCGCTGCTCGGCCCGGTGCTTGATGGTGAAGTAGTCCTCGCACCACGCCTTGTAGCGCGGGTAATCGGCGACCGCATGCCCGCTGCAGGCGGCCTGCATGGCGGCGTGGAAGGCGATGGTGTCGGGGTCGGTCTGGGTGCGCCGCCGGTCGAGCATCGGCGTGAGGTCGGCGCCGCCGCCGAACCAGCGCTTCGTCGTCGCCACGAGCCGCGTGTTCATGTGCACCGTCGGCACGTGCGGGCTCCACGGGTGGACGATCAGCGAGATGCCCGAGGCGAGGAAGCGCGGGTCTTCCTCGGCGCCCGGGATCTGCGCCCGGAACTCCGGTGCGAATTCACCGAACACGGTGGAGACGTGCACGCCCGCCTTCTCGAACACGCGGCCGCGCAGCATCCCCATCACGCCGCCGCCGCCGGGCGAGCCGTCGTGATCGGTGCGCGTCCAGGCGGTGCGCTCGAAGCGGCCGGCCGGTCCCGCGACGGCACCGGCGAGGCCGTCCGCCTCGGCCTCGATCGCCTCCAGCGCCGCGTGGATGCGGTCGCGCAGCGCCTCGAACCATGCCCGCGCCCGCGCCGCGAAGACGTCGTCGTGCGCCGTCGCCCCGCCCGTCGCCGCCGCCGTCACCGTCGTGGCCTCGGCCGCCGCTGCCGCCGCCCCACCCGCCGGCGCCGCGGTCTCCGTTCCGTTCGCTGTCGTCACCTGTGCCGTCCCGTCCCACGCGTCTCGTTCATGCCCGCCGTCCCGTCAGGCCGGCGACCGATGTCGTCACCGCATGCACCGCGAAGCCGAGGAACAACAGCCCGGAGGCGCGCACGATCCACAGTTCGTGGCGCCGGTAGAAGCGCCGTACCACGCCCGCTCCGGTCACCGCGATCAGGATGACGTAGGACAGCACGAAGCCGCCGCAGGCAGCCGCGAGCAGCCCCGGCACGCCGGCCCAGTCGAGGCCGGCGGCGTAGCTCGCGAGCACCGCGGTGAACGTCGCCACCGCCACAGGATAGCCCTTCGGGTTGGTCAGCCCGAAGATCAGGCCGCGCCGCAGGGGCTGGCGCACCACCGTGTCGAGCGTGCCGGCGCTCGTCCGTTTCACCGTCACCGCCCGCCAGCCGAGCCAGCCGAGATAGGCGCCGCAGGCGAGGCCGAGCACGTCGAAGACCACCGAGCCGATCGCCTTGGCGCCGACGATCGCCGTCAGCGCCAGCGTCGTCCAGACGATGTCGCCGACGAAATGGCCCGACAGGAAGGCCGCCCCGGCCCGCCGCCCCTGGTTCGCCGAGATGCCGAACAGCGCCAGCACCGCCGGCCCGGGCGTGATGCCATAGACGAAGCCGGCGAAGCCGGAGGCCAGAAGCAGCGAGGTCGTCATGGTAAAGCCCGCCAGCGGATGGGTTCGTTCGGACACGAACACCCCCGCGCCCGCCGGTCAAGCACCCTCGCGGCCGCGGCTCCCACCGGCCGTCGCTGCGCGGCTCGTGCCCGTCGCCGCCGGCCGCGGCGGCTCCGCGCGGTGCAACGCGTGGCTGCGACGGCGAACGGAGGTCGCCGAAGCGCACTTCCGGCGATGCGGAAGTGGACTCACCCTGCACGTCCCGTCTCCCGGCGCGCCGGGAGACGGGAGAGGCGACCTTCCGTCAGGCGGCGGCTGAGAAGACGGCGCCCGTCGTGACTACTTGATGGTGCCGGCGGCGACGCACTGGGCTCCCGCGGGGGTTCCGCCGGTTATCAGTTGCACCAGCATCGTCTCGCCGGCCGGAATGTCGAAGGTGTTCTTGAATTCGGCGACGGCGATCTCGGCGCCGCCGACCGTGCCGCGGGAAACGGTGGAGAGGAAGCCCACTGCAATGCCAGGCGCTTCCAGGAAGATCTGTCCGAGCGCGAACCCGCCCCCGGCGGTGTTGATGCCGCAGGAGATCCACGCCACGGTCCGGACTTTGTTCCCCTTCTTGCCGAAGTCAGCGAAGCAGGAATTACCCGAGCACTCCGCCTGTACGAAGGTGCGGAACGGCTTCGGATCGCCTTTCGCGGCCGGGCTGACGACCTCGACCGGCCCCGTCGTCGACGTTTGCAGCGTCGCGGCGGCCGCAGCGGTCCCGACCGAGGGCAGAGAGACGGCGGCGGCAAAGGCCGCGATGACGGCCGCATGTTCGAAACGCATCATCGGAAACACCTCACGCTGGCAAAGGGACAGGCTTCGGCCCGTCGAATGCCGGGCGCGTCGCCAGCATGCCACGAAGCTCGCACCCGGGCGTGATCACTGCGGTCGCAACTGCGTGAACAGCCCGTGATGCCGCCGTCGTTCCGGTGCGCGCGGCCGTTCGACCGCGCACCGGCCGCGCTCGGACCGAGGCCCTGCGCTTGCCATTGCCGCCCGGATTGCCGAGGCTCGCGCAGCCGCGCTGGTGCGGCCGAACCCGTCGAGCCCGGCCGTTGCGCGTCCTCTTCCTGCACAACAACTTCCCCGGCCAGTATCGCCGCCTCGCGGCTGCGCTGAAGGCGGAGCCGGGGTTCGAGCTCGCCTGCGCGACGCTCGCCGCGAACAGGCAGCCGATCGCGATCCGACGTGTCGACTACACGCCGGCGCGCGAGCCGCTCGCTGGCCTGTCGCCGGCGGCGCTGCCGCTCGAACGCTCGGTGCTTACCGGCGAGGCGGCGGCCGCGGCGATGGCGGGGCTGAAGCGGGATGGCTTCGAGCCGGACGTCGTCTGCGCCCATTCCGGCTGGGGGCCGTCGCTGTTCGTCAAGGACGTCTTCCCGAAGGCGAAGCTCCTCTCCTACTTCGAGTGGTTCTACCGCACCGACGGCGCCGACATCGGCTTCCTGCCCGAGCAGCCGGTGACGACGGCCGACCGCTTCCGCACCCGCGGCCGCAACGCGCCGATCCTGATGGATCTGGCGGCGATGGACTGGGGTGTGTGCCCGACGCGCTGGCAGCTCGGCCGTTTCCCCTCGCAGTTCCGCCGCCGCATCTCGGTGCTGCACGACGGCGTCGACACCGACTACCTGACCCCCGATCCGGCGGCGACGCTGACGCTGCCCGACGGTCGCGTGCTGAAGGCCGGCGACGAGGTCGTCACCTACGTCGCGCGCGGCATGGAGCCCTATCGCGGCTTTCCGCAGTTCATGGCCGCGGCGGCGAAGCTCACGGCCGAGCGGCCCGCGGCGCACGTGATCGTCGCCGGGGCGGACCGCGTCGCCTATGGCCGCAAGCGCACCGACGGCAAGACCTTCAAGGAGGCGGCGCTGGAAGAGCACGCGCTCGATCCGGCACGCGTCCACTTCCTCGGGCTGGTGCCGTTCGAGACGCTGCGCCAGGTGTTTCGCGTCTCGGCGGCGCACGTCTACCTGACGGTGCCGTTCGTGCTGTCGTGGTCGATGCTGGAGGCGATGGCGTGCGGGTGCCTCATCGTCGGCTCCGACACGCAGCCGGTGCGCGAGGTGATCGCCGACGGCCGCAACGGGCTCCTCACCGACTTCTTCGACGCCGACCGGCTCGCCGCGCGGCTCGCCGACGTGCTGGCGCGACCGGAGGCGTTCGCCGGCATCCGCGCGAACGCCCGCGCCACCATCCTCGGGCGCTATGCGGCGGCCAACCTCGTGCCGGCGCAGCGCCAGCTCCTCGTCGACGTCGCCACCGGCACGCTGCCGGCGGCGACGATCGGCTGAGGCGGCGAACGTCGGACGAAGGCGCCTCGCCTCAGCCGTGCACGACGGTCGGCACGCGGCCGGCGGGTGGCGTGTTGCGGCTGCGGCCGGTGCGGACGAGGCCGTCGATCACGGTCATGCCGATGCCCGGCAGATCGCCGAGTCGGATACTGTCGAGAAGGTCCTTGCCGGCGGAGTGCTGGGCCTTGTCCATCAGCACGAAGTCGGCGGAGCGGCCGGCCTCGATCAGCCCGCAATCGAGCGCCCGCATGCGCGCCGTGTTGCCGGTGGCGAAGCAGATCGCCACTTCCGCCGGCACGTCGCCGAGCGAAGACAGCATCGCGATCATGCGGAGAATGCCGAGGGGCTGCACGCCGGAGCCGGCCGGCGCGTCGGTGCCGAGGATGACGCGGTGGAGCTCGCCCATCTCCTTGGCGGTCCGCAGCGTGTAGAGGGCGGCGCGCTCGTTGCCGTTGTGGACGAGCTCGAGGCCGCGCTTGCAGCCCTCGCAGATGCAGCGGATCTCGGCATCGGGAAGGGCGGTGTGGCCGCCGTTGATGTGGCCGACGACATCGGTGTCGGCCTCCAGCACCACGTCGGCGCCGATCAGGCCGGAGCCCGGGATCGACGGGCCGCCGGTGTGGATGGTCGACTGGATGCCGTGCTTCCGCGCCCACGCCACCATCTCGCGGGCGTTGGCGCCGTCCTTGACGCCGCCGAGGCCGACTTCGCCGAGGAGGCGCACGCCGGCGCTCGCGAGATCCGCGAAGTCCTGCTCCACCATCCCCGGCTCGATCACGGGCGCGCCGGCGTGCAGCTTGACGCCGGAGGGGCGGAAGCCGGCGAAGATGCGCTGGGCGGTGATCGCCATCGCCTTCAGCCCGACGATGTCGCGGGGCCGGCCGGGCATGTGCACCTCGCCGGCGGAGATCATCGTGGTGACGCCGCCGTGCAGGCACGAATCGATCCAGCCGATCTGGTTCTGGCGCGGCGTCCAGTCGCCGGCGACGGGGTGGACGTGGCTGTCGATCAGGCCGGGCGCCAGCGCCGCGCCGCCAGCGTCGACGTGCGTCGTCGCCCCCTCGGTGTCGAGGTCGGCGAAGCGGCCGACCGCGGTGATGCGGCCGTCGACGGCGACGACGGTGTCGGCGTCGAGGATCGGCCGCTCGAGGTCGCCTGACAGCACGAGCCCGATGTTGGAGATGACGAGCTTTTGCGGGCCGCTCGGTGCGGCCGGCGCGTCGTGAGCCATGCGTGCCTCCTCTGGCGAAGGCGACATTGTTGGCATACGAACGAGCGGCGGGCGAGACCCCGCGCCTGCGACGGAGAGGCGACGGTTTTGGCGAGCGACGTGACGGACGAGGCGACGGCGGCGGCGACGGCGGTGGTGACGGACGGTGCGGCCGGCGCGGGCTATGTGCTCGACGACCAGGTCGGCTTCGTGCTGCGGCTGGTGCAGCAGCGGCACGTGTCGATCTTCGCCCGCCACTTCGGCGACGACATGACGCCGATGCAGTGGGCGGCGCTCGCCAAGCTCGCGGAAGTCGGCGAGTGCTCGCAGAACCTGCTCGGACGTCATACGGCGATGGACGTCGCCACCATCAAGGGCGTCGCCGAGCGCCTCGCCAAGCGCGGGCTGACGGCGACGCGGCCGGATCCGGAGGATCGCAGGCGGCTGCTGATCTCGCTGTCACCGGCTGGCCGCGACCTCTACGACACCCTCGCGCCGGTGGCGGCGCGGGTCTCCGAGGAGACGCTCGCGCCGCTGTCGACCGAGGAACGCGCCATGCTGGCGCGGTTCCTGACGGCGCTCCGGTAAGGGTCCGAAGCGCCGTCGAGGTCAGGCGGCGAGGCCGTCGAGGAAGCGCTTCGCCAGGGCCGCGTCGGCCTGGGTCAGGCCGTGGCCGGTCGGCAGCGTCTCGTGGCCGACGGCGGCGCCGGCCTCGGTGAGCTGGCGCGCCAGCCGGCCGGCGTTCTCGGCCGGGATGATCGGATCCGACGAACCCGACAGGATCAGTACCGGCTTGCCCGACAGATCCGCCTTCGGCGGCTTGGCGAGCGGCACCATCGCGCGCACCAGCACCGCGCCGGCGAGCGCCTCGGGACGGAGCAGCAGCACCGCCGCGGCGATGTTGGCCCCGTTCGAGAAGCCGACGGCGACGGGGGCCGCGAGCCCGTAGGCGTCGCGGGCTTCCGCAACGAAGTCCGCGAGCGCGTTCGCCTGCTTCACCACGTCGGCCTCGTCGAAGACACCCTCGGCGAGGCGGCGGAAGAAGCGCGGCATGCCGTGCTCCAGCACTTTTCCACGCGGCGAGAGCAGAGCCGACCCGGGCGCGATCATCCGGCCGAGCGGCAACAGGTCGTCCTCGTCGCCGCCGGTGCCATGCAGCAGGAGCAGCGGCGGACGGCCCGTGGCGGTCGCGGGCTCGTAGCGGTGGGTGAAGGAGAGCGTGGTCGCGGTGGTCATGGTCGACCTCCTGGTGACTCTGGCCGGCAGGATGGGCCGGAAGCGGAATTGGAAAACGTTCCCTCCGGTCGCTTCGACCGGAGGGAAGTGGAGCATGTTCCGGCGGCGGCGCTCGTGCCGCCGCCGGGGGTCGTCAAGCGGCTTCCGTGAGGTTCGGCAGCACCGCCTCGATGTCGGCGCGGCGCTTCTCGAGGAAGCGCGGCAGCTTCAGCGCCTGGCCGAGGCTCGCCGCCGGCTCGTCGACGGCGAAGCCCGGGACGTCGGTAGCGATCTCGAACAGGATGCCACCCGGCTCGCGAAAGTAGACCGAGCGGAAGTAGTCGCGGTTCTTCTGCTCCGTCGTGCGGATGCGGTGGTTCTCCGCGAGCTTCTTCACCATCTCGGCCTGTCCGGCGTCGTCGGCGGCGCGGAAGGCGACGTGGTGCACCGAGCCGCCGCCCATGCGGGCGGGCAGGAAGCCACCGGCGCCGTGCACGTCGACGATGCCGCCGACCTCCGTGCCCTCGACCTTGTAGCGCACGATGGTGTCCTCCCGGCCGACCTCGGCGAAGCCGAAGACGTCGGTCAGGATCGCGCCCGTCGGCGCCGTATCGGCGACGAGCAGGCGGACGGCGTGGAAGCCGCGGATCGCCGCTTCCGCCGGGACGTCGCTGCCGCCCCAGGCGGGCTCGCTCTCGGCGCCGGGAACACCGACGACCGACAGGCACATGCCGTCGGGGTCACGGAAGGCGAGCACCGTCTCGCCGAAGCGCTTCACCGGCGCCTCGTGGGCCACGCCCTTCTCGACCAGGCGGTGCGTCCAGTAGCCGATCGAGGCCTCGGGAACGCGGAAGGCGGTCTCCGACGTCTCGCCGACACCGAGGCGGCCCGGAGCGACGTGATCCCACGGGAAGAAGGTGAGGATCGTGCCGGGGCTGCCGGCCTCGTCGCCGAAATAGAAGTGATAGGTGCCCGGGTCGTCGAAGTTCACCGTCTTCTTCACGAACCGCAGCCCGAGGGTGCGGGTGTAGAAGTCGAGATTGCGGCGGGCCGGGCCGGCGATCGCCGTGACGTGATGGATGCCATTGCGGGTCATCGGATCTACTCCCTCGCAGCGCACCTCGGCGCCGCTTCGTGGACAAGAGATAGTCCGATCCGCCGGCGGCACCAGCGGGAATGGGTTGCACCGCCGCAATGATAGGGTTGCAATTCTGCTCTATGGATTGCCCGATCGCCTCAGATCGGTGCCGGGGGGGCGTAGCGCGGCGGGGCCGATGCAGTTGGCGAACGAGGGATCGCCGAGCCGCGGCGGGCGTCTCGCACGCCCGGCGCTTCGGTCCGTCGACGAGCCCAGCGCCCGCCGGGGATGTCGATCCACGCGGCCGGGTCGGTGGCGCTGCCGGCGCATGGCAGCGTCGGCGGGGCCGCGGGCGTCAGGAGCTCAGAAGTCGGCGCCGGACAGGCGGTAGAAGCTCTGGCGGGAGCGTCCGTAGGCCTTGATGGCCGCCGTCTCGATGCGCGGGCGGTTGCTGTCGAAGGCCTGCAGGAAGCCCGCCTCGCCGCGGTGCGACTGCGGACTGATCAGGCGCAGCGCATCCTCCTCGACGCTGAAGGTGATCTCGAAGGTGGCGTCGTGGCCCCAGAAGCAGACGCTGCGCCGCGTGGCGTCATAGCTGCGGCTGGCGTTGAGAAAGCGGATGGACATGAAATCACCGTGATGAAGATGCGGAGCCGGCGAGCCTCGCCGGTGGCGGCTTCGATCTTTTGTAACGACCGATCAGTCGGATCGAGGCATCGCCGGAAGCGATCGAGACATTGCTGAAGAAGCGAAAATCATCGACTGCAAAAGAATTCGAAGTCGCTACCCTACGCCGTTCCTGCGAAATAGCGAGGATTATCGGTGGAACGCCCATCACCAGCGCTGATCGCCGGCCTCCGACGACGGTTGCGCGGCCGGCCGCTCGGCAACGCTCACTGCGCGCCGAGCTCGCTGCCGGCGATGTGCGCCTCGACCATGGGCACCAGCCAGGCGCCGCGGTCGATGACCTCGGTGTGCGTGGTGTCGGGCAGGATCGCGAGGCGGGCCCCCGGCACGAGGCGTGCGAAGGCGTGGATGCTGTCGGGGGTGAAGAAGTCGCGGTCGCCGTAGACGAGCAACGTCGGCGCCGCGATGGCGGAAAGCTCGGCCTCGGCGAAGCCCGGCCAAACCCCGAAGAGGTCGTGCAGCTTCGCCAGCACATGGCTCAACGCGCCGGGATCGGGGGCGTTGCGCTGGTAGCTCTCCGTCCACTCGGCGAAGTGGCGCTCGGTCGGCAGCAGCGGCACGAGGTCCGGCGAGGGGGCGCGCGTCGGGTCGCGGTTCATCACGGCGAGTTCGGGCAGGAATGCGTCGAAATGGTAGGACGCACTGAGCACCGTCAGCGTGCGCACGCGCTCCGGCCGGCGGATGGCGACGCAGGTGGCGGTCATGCCGCCGAGGCTGTGGCCGATGAGGTCGGCCCTCGCCACCCCGAGATGATCGAGCACGCCGACGACGTCGGCCGCCAGCCGCTCCAGCGTCATCGGCCCGTCGCGGTCGGCGGTGTGGCCGTGGCCCTGCGCCTCGATGGCGACGACGCGGCGGGTGCGGGAGAAGCGCTCGATGAGATCGGGGAAGGCCGTGTCGATCGACATCATGCCGCCGTGCAGGAGCACCACCGGCACGCCGGCGCGTTCCCTGCCGGCAACCTCGAAGTAGACGCGGTGGCCGTCGTCGACGATGGCGTAGCCGCTCTCGATCGCCGGCGCCGCCTCGAGCCCCGTAGAGAAGACGGCGAGCCAGGCGAAGCTGGTGAGGGCGGGGGCAGCGGGACGAAGGGAGATTGGCGAACCGCGCATCGAACTCCTCCACACGTTGCGACGTTCGCCCCCGAGGACGCAGCCGACGGGTTCGCGCCGACACACCGATGTGCGATTTTGCGGCGAGCGCCCAGCGGCGGCAGCGGCGGCGAGGCGAAAAAGCCGCGGGCGCCCTGTCGGAGACAGGTGACCCCGATCGTCCTCTGCGGCGACAACGCAGAAAGGAGAGAGCCATGCCTTATGTCGACGGGTTCCTGGTGGCCGTGCCGAAGGACAAGATCGAGGCCTACAAGGAAGTCGCCACGCTCGCCGGCAAGGTGTGGATGGAGCACGGCGCGCTCTCCTTCGTGGAGTGCATGGCCGACGACGTGCCCTATGGCGAGCTCACGTCCTTTCCCCGCGCAGTCCAGTTGAAGGACGACGAGGTGGTGATGTTCTCGTGGATCACCTACGCCTCGCGCGCCGCCCGCGACGAGATCAACAAGAAGGTGATGGCGGACCCGCGGCTGGACGGGCGGATGGAGGACATGCCCTTCGACGGCAAGCGGATGATCTTCGGCGGCTTCCAGCCGATCGTCGAATTCTAGCCGATGGCCGAATTCTAGACCGGAGGACTGCGCCGCGCAGCGGCATCAGCCGCCGAACGGGTCGTCGATGATGTCGGACCAGAAGCGGATCCGGCGCGTGGGGCCGTCGACTGGCTCGGTGCCGCCGCCGAACTCGCGGGAGAAGTAATCCTCGAGGTCACGGCCGTAGTAGATGATGTCGGACTGGTAGACGGAGAGGACGGGGTTGCCCGCCTCGGTCGGCTCCGCGGGCAAGTAGCGGTGGCCGAGGATCGGTATCAGTGCGGGTGCGGAGGTTACGAGCGCGCCGACGATTTCGGCTCGCTCTTCCGGCCGCACTGGCCGCTCACCCCAAGCCGTCCACCAGCACCCGTTCTCGACGTCGAAGAGCAGGCCTTCCAGCGGCCATGCGAGGGCGCGCCGGATCGGCGCCTCCGGTCCGGTCCAGTCGTAGCCCGACGCCGGCCGGCGGTCGCGCAAGAGGGCGACGAGGTCGGGTGGGAAGCGGAGCGCGAACCGCGCCTGCGCGTCGTCGAGCTCCGCCGCGGTGTAGCCGGCGGTCCAGAGCTCCGGCTTAGCTCGATCCATCGCCCCCCGCTCACGGCCGGCGGCGGACCAGCCGCCCGAGGCCGAGGAGCAGCAGCAGCGTCGCGACGAAGCCGCCGCCGGCGGCGACGAAGCCCTCTGATGTGACCGGCACCGCTGGCTCGTAGTCGTCCCAGGTCGCCGTGACGAGCGGCGGGTCGAAGTGGGTGGTGAGGGTGGTGAGCCGGCCGAAGGCACCGGCGTCGCGGAAGGCCTGCTGCTGCGCCTCGAGGTTTTCGAGGCGCTGCATCGTCTCGCCCATCGAGGCGGCGCGGTCCTGCACGAGCCCGCTCGGGTTGCGCGACATCTCGACGAGCGCCGCAGGGCGGTCGAGGCCGTTGTCGGCGGCGTCCTGGTCGAAGCTCGCGGCGACGCGGCGCAACTCGTCGACGGCGCCGCCGAGGCGCTGGCGGTACTGCTGGCCGAACTCAGGCAACTGCGAGGCGCCGACGCCGACCACGGCAGCCACGGCAACGGCGATCGTCCTGCCGATCATCGGCCTCTCCCTG